>Ga0255771_1004912_pt1 | contig 11905 bp, 9 predicted proteins | sample 011ome_19_FD_179969 | JGI IMG/M metagenome (GOLD analysis project Ga0255771, IMG submission 179969) | Coastal salt marsh microbial communities from the Groves Creek Marsh, Skidaway Island, Georgia - 011510BT metaG (version 2) | ecosystem: Environmental > Aquatic > Marine > Intertidal zone > Salt...
GCCTTTTATTTCATAACAAAACTACAAGTCACAAGTCACAAGTCACAAGTCACAAGTCACAAGTCACAAGTCACAAGTCACAAGTCACAAGTCACAAAAAAGGCGACTAAATTAGTCGCCCTGTCGGATGCGTCCCTGCGGTCCTTATCCGACCTACAAAAAACCCTTGAAGCCTGAGAAAGTGGTTGCTTGTCTCTTGTGACTAGTGACTAGTAACTGTCTTTACCTCACCGCTGCGCGGGTAATATCAGCCAGGGTCGGTGTGCCTGCCTGCTTCATCGCAACTTCCAGCTCGCTGTCCAGTATCTGCATTACTTTTGCTACGCCTTCCTGGCCAAAGGCGCCCAGTCCCCAGATATAGGGCCTGCCTACACAAACAGCATCTGCACCAAGCGCAAGAGCCTTGAGAATATCAGTGCCGCGGCGGATGCCACCATCAACGATGACCGGCATACGACCGCGCACTACATTGACTATTTCCGGGAGAGAGTCAATGGTAGCAAAACCGCTTTCCTCTGCTCTGCCACCATGGTTGGAAACATGGATGGCATCTACTCCGGCGCGCAGCGCCAATCTGGCATCTTCCGGCTGGGTGATTCCCTTAATAACCAGCTTCATATCAGTTGAATCGCGCAGGCGTTTGACGTAATCCCAATCCATTGAGGGGTTGCTGGGATTTAGATTGGCGGGCGCATTCAAGCCTTGCAACATGGCTTTGTCTGCAAAGGTAGTGCCTGGAATATGGCATTCACTGCAGTCATCGGAGCTTCGATCAAAGCGTCGCATACGATCCTGGTTGCGAGCAGGAATGTCGGTGGTCAAAAACAGCACATCTGATCCTGTGGCTTCGACCCGGCGCAATATTTCCTGGGTGATATCCCAGACATCGGTGGGATAAAGCTGATACCAGACTGGTTCACCGCGTGCTTCGGTGATCTCTTCAATGCCAAAGGTTGCCGCTGTGGACATGATCATCTTGTGGCCACCGGTTCTGGCACCCCGTGCTACTTCTATATCGCCATCGGCATGGGCCATCCCCAGACCACCTACCGGAGCCAGCAAGACAGGAGAGGGCAGGGTATGGCCAAGAAGTTGGGTTTGTGTATTCACAGAGCTGACATCAATCAGGCGACGGGCGCGTAAATGCAGGCGCTCATAGCCTTCACGATTGGCGCGCAACGTCAGTTCATCATCTACACCCTGGGAGATATAGGTCCAGTGCGCCTGATTCCAGTTGCGCAGGGCGACATTCTCCATATCAAAAACATTCACTGCCCAGCGGGCGGATTCAGCGATATAGTCCCTGTCGTCCAGGCGTTGAGCGGCCATCGTTGGTAAAGCAGACATAGCGGAAAATAAAGGACTGGCGGCTAAAAATTGCATTAACTTGCGCCGGGAATGTTCAGTGCTATTCATAAATTTCTCCCTTCATGGTTAAGCTATTATCATTTATTGGCGACATAAAAAAACCCCGTTATTGGAACGGGGTTTTTATTATGCTTTTTGATTGATTAGCCGCGAGGGGTCAGTTTTACAAGTCTGCCTTCCGGCCCATCTTCAAGAATCCAGATATTGCCTGCAGGACCCTGTTCAATACCACGAATACGGCGTCCCATGACAAAACGTTGTGCTTCGACAGCATTATCGCCATTAACTACAATGCGAACGATGGACATGGAAGAGAGCCCGCTGATGAAGGCATTTCCACGCCACTCCGGGAACGCATCTCCGGTGTAGAACATCAGGCTGGATGGTGAGATTACCGGATTCCACCAGACCTTGGGTTTTTCAAAGCGGCCTTCTGTATCGGTATCATGGTCGGGAATGATTTCACCAGTGTAGTGATTTCCGTTAGAGACGATGGGGTAGCCATAATTCTCCCCTGCAATAACCAGGTTCAATTCATCACCACCGCGCGGTGCCATCTCAATATTCCAGAGTCGACCGTCGCTATCGAAAGCAATACCCAATGGATTGCGATGACCATATGACCAGACTTCAGCAGCCACTCCGCCCTGACTGGCAAAGGGGTTATTGGATGCAGGAGAGCCGTCATCATTCAATCGAACAATCTTTCCCAGTGTGGCATTCAGGTCCTGGGCAGGATCATATTTATTACGCTCCCCCGCTGAGACAAACATGTATCCTTCGTCATCGAAGGCAATACGGTGGCTGAAGTGCAGTCCGCCATCGACTTTGGGGAAGGCGCGCCAGATGACTTCAAGATTCTCTATCGCCGGAGCAGAAAGGTTAAGAGTGCCACGTGCTACCACTGCGCCGCGTGTTTCATTGGCGCCGGCTTCCACGTAACTTATATAAACCAGATTGTTGGATTCAAAGTCTGGATGCAGGACGATATCGCCAAGGCCGCCCTGGAAAAAATAATCAACTTCAGGCGCGCCAGCGACTTCAGTTTTCTGACCATCCTGGGTGACCAGCTGGATAGTACCGCCTTTTTCCGTAACCAGAATTCGTCCGTCAGGCAGAAATTCGATGGCCCAGGGTTCATTTAATTCAGCGATTGGTGTTGATACAAAAGGATAAGGGACCTGTGCCAGAACCGAAGTCCCCAGGAATAATCCAAGAATGAAAATGGACAGTTGTTTCATACGGTTGACCTCTTCAAAGAATCGATTGCGATTGTATTTTGCAAACTAAATTTTAATTGTTCAGACCTGGAATAATAGTTAATCTTTTGTTTTAGCGACTGCCCTTTTAAATGGGAAAGTAATCCAGGGACTGGCCAGTATATAAGCCCTAAAGGGCGAAATCCAATCCAAGATTATGGCAGGCAGTAAAGCGGAAAACAGGCTGGTCCGGGCCTGGGTTAATGTCGCAACGTTGGCGGGTAGATTAATAATGAAAGAAATCTTAAGGATAGTATGAGAAAAGAACTGATTCTAATGCGTCATGGTAAGTCTGATTGGGGTAAAGCCTTGCCGGATTACCAACGTCCCATAAAAAAGCGTGGCTTTGAGGAGTCTGGCAGAGTGGGTTTGTGGTTACTTAAACAGGGTCTGGTTCCAGAGTTACTGATAAGTTCCCCGGCCCAGCGGGCCAGAGATACAGCGGAAACCGTTGCCAGTAATATGGACTACAGTGTGGAAAATATATTCTGGAATGAGTCGGTTTACATGGCAGATGTCAGTGAGTTACTGGATGTGATTGCGAGTACCCCTGATGAATGTGCCAGTTTGATGATAGTGGGACACAATCCGGGTCTTGAAGATCTGCTGTTTTATCTCTGTGAAGAACTGGATATTCCGGAAGACGGTAAAGTCATGCCAACGGCTGCAGTGGCAGTACTGGAAACAGACATGAACTGGGCGAACCTTGAGCATGGGTCCTGCAGGCTGGGTATTATTGCCAGAGGGCGTTACCTTTGAATAAACCGTTTTTTAAATTCATGAGCGAGGTATGCATACCCCTGACAAGCATTAACGATTGAAAATACTTTCCAGCGCTCGATTGATCAACACTTCACGCGGATCGCTTTCTGCCGGCGGATCTTCCTGTTGCTGATCCTGTGGAGAGGTTTGCTCGGAATTTTGCTGAGTATTGCCCGTATTACCCTGAGGCTGCGCTTCATTGCCAACGGCGCGCTGTATCAGGTCGGTGAGTCCACGCTGGACTGCAGAGCGAATAGCGCCGCCAAGAATGGCCTGAATGTCTGGCAGGCAGGTGGGGTTATTTATGGAACCGGTGCAGGCAATGGGGAGTGAGTAGCCGCCAATGTCGTAGGTCTGCTCATCACTTGCAGGCGTCTCGTCAACGTTGGCAATCATATTAAAAGCAATAGTATCGTTTGCCAGGTTCACCAGTGTGCCGCGACCAGTCACATCAAAGCCCGACGACTCGATCAAAAGATCATTGGTCGTTACGATCCCGTCATTGATGACAATGCTGGCAGAGAATGTCTCAAACGGTGTGCGCTCACCGCGGACCACAGTGCGGGGGCGCTGTTCCCTGATCATCGCTTCAACCTGGTTCAGCACACTGCCAACATCCACCCCTTCCAATACACCATCCTGAAGCGCCATTGCGCCAGAGCCATTCAGATTGCGTTTGATGGTGGCGGTGTCGGCACCGCGTCCGTTCAGTGACAGCTGGATATTACCATTACCGCTGATATAGCTGGCATCCATAAAGTCTCTTAGCAGTGGCGCCAGATTGATACCGGTAAGAGTTGTTTCAACACTGGCTGTTGGTAAGGCATCATTGACATTGAGCCTGATATCACCGGAATAGGCTCCCTGGTAAAGATTTGCCGTGACCGGAGCCAGGGCAAGCTGGCCATTACTGGCATTAATGTTCAGTGCCAGAACATTCAGATTCAGGTTGGAATAGGTAAGTTGGCCGACATTAATTTCACCCTTGATATTCAATTCACGCAGTGTGTCCACAGGCAGCTCGGTGTTGCCGATTTCAGCGCCTGCAGGGGTATCAGTGGTTGGCGCCAGATAGCGGTCAAGGTTTATGCGGTTGATTGCCAGGTCAAAATCCATCGCCGGTGTTGTTGCTGAGCTTAGCCCTGCCAGACTGAAGTCACCGGAAATTCTGGATTCATCAAGGGTGAAGTCCAGCTGGCGAAGTTGCAGATCATCGCTGGAGCCTGAAAAAGAGGTAGCCAAAGCGAATGACTGAAAGACCGTATTATCCATGGCGACCGGTAGCGGTTGGTTGATCTGTTGCATGAAGCGGCGCAGATTAAATGCAGGCAGGGAGAGCTGGCCGTTGTAATTGATATCGCTCATGACATTGTTGGCCTGGAGACTGCCTTGAAGGTTCAAACCAAGCCCTGCCAGAGTGAAAGATTCAGTAGCCAGGGTTTCATTTTCAATATCCAGGATGCTATTTGCCCTCAATGCCAGTGTCACCGGCGAATTTGGAATGCGCGGTCCTGACAGTATCAGGTCAAGGTTAAACGGACTAAGTGTCAGGTTGGCCGGTCTGCCGTTTATCGCCATATTGAGGTTTAGCGATTCCACGACTTCTGCCAGGTCAGCCTGGTCAAGCGCACTCAATACCGGCCCAAGATTGCGACCGCTAAGATTTAGCTCGCCTATCATGGTGCCATTGGCATTCTCAAAATTAGTGGCCTGCAGCTCGCCGCTAAGACGAAAGCCCAGAAAGTTTGCCTGCAATCCACTGAGATCGATATTGCCCCGGGCCATGTTGATATCAAATGGCGCATTAAGGGTGAAATTTTTACCGGGGATGTTTCGCAAATTGCGCCCAAACTGGTTCAGTGATGATTCACGACCGCCACTAATCTGACCCACAATTTGCATAAGCAAAGGCAGATCAGGGCCGCTGGCATTCAGGCGACCACGTAGCACCGGTGTCTCGGTATTAACCTCACTCCCCGTCAAATTGCCACTGATTACTGTGCCCAGCGCATTGAGTTCCAGTTCCGGCACATTGAGATTGCCGGTTTCCATATTGGCATCAAAGCGTGTTCTGAGCAGGAAATCCTGATTTGGTGAGTTCTGCAATTCCCTGCCGTAGCCGGCAAGAGCTGAATTACGCCCGCCCTGAAGCTGCCCGGCAACTTCCAGCAGGGTAGGTAAGTCAGGTCCGGAAGCATTGATAGTGCCAGTGATGACCGGTTGTCCGGACTGCAGGTTTGATGCACTGATATCTCCTGTAATACTGGCATCAAGCAGGTTGGCATCGAGACCTTTGACGCTCAGGGTTCCGACACCGGGGCTGCTTTCAAAAAGGCCGTTTACATAAAAACTTCGGCTGTTAAGCCGGGTAATCTGGGCCACTAAATCTTCGTTTTCCAGGATACGAAAGATTGCCGCCAGGTCATTGCCTGCTGCAGCGAGGTTGACCTGAAAAAGAGGGGAGTCACTTAAAATACCATTAGCATTGATGTTGGCATTAATCCGGGTATCCAGGGCATTGAACGATAAATCCCGCAGCAGCAGCGTGTCCTGTTCAAAATCCATGCTCATTGCTGTGGTCAGGGTGAGGTCAGCGGATCCGTTGGGTACATTGGCTCCTAACAGGGTGCTATTCAAACTGAGGGGATTCAAATCATAACGCTGGCTACCCAGGTCGTAGACCATGGTACCGGTTAATCTGATCAGAGCCGCAAGATCTGGCTGGCTGGCACTGGCATCAAGGGCTAAAGACAGCTCTATTGGGGCTCCATAGACCAGTTCACCAGTGCTGATGTTGATGTTCTCAAGGGTATAGATGACATCGTTAAACTGGTCATCGAAGATTACTGAAGCATTATTGATATCCACGCCGCCCACTACCAGCTTATTGAGCGTAGCATCTGATACTGATGATTCTTCGCTTTCCGTGGCACTCAGAGCACCGCTATCCCAGTTCGACTCGCCTACGGCATTGGTTTCCAGAAAAATTCGGGCGCCTGTTAGATGAATAGTGTCAATTTCATACTCCTGATCCAGCATCGGCAGAAGTTTTACTCTTAACTCGGCCTGTTGCGCCTGCATCAGAGGTGTATTACTGAAGCCGGGAGGGTTGGCGATGACAAAATCATTGAGCGTGATTCCCAGCCAGGGATAGAAGCTGAGATCAATGCTGCCATTGAGGGAAAGCGCCAGGCCGGTGCTTTTCTCAAATTCCCGCGCAATTCGATCCTTATGATTATTGGGGTCAGTATTGAGCATGATCACCAGTACAACAATAACCAGGGTAAATACCAAAGTGACCAGGGAGGCCATTAACTTGAATAATCTTTTCATCGTTTTCCAGTGCGCAGAGTAAAGGGTAAAAGGGCTGCAGGAGATGGTCTATTCCATTTCCTGTTCCACCTTGCTATTAGACCAGATCCAGGTGCCTGATGTTGCGTAAGAAAAGTAAAAAATTGCACTATTTTTTGGCTATTGAGCAGGGAGTTCATGAAGTGTTAAGTTCGGCTCTAGGTCAGGCATTTTAAGCGGCTTATTCAGGCCTTGCATCATGACTGTCTGCTTAAGGTCAGTTTGGGTAGATGAAATCCATCGCAGAATAAATAATTAACAATTAGACAGATCAGTGGCTTGCCTTTATATTCGTCATCAAGTCATAAAAAATTCTGACTTCACGAAGTCCTCGACTTCATCCCAACAATAATTTTTTAGTTTAAGAAGTTAATTAATACAAAGGAGTGAACTATGTCTTTAGCAGGTTCCAAAACTGAACAAAATCTCAAGGATGCATTTGCCGGTGAATCACAGGCCAATCGTCGTTATCTGTACTTTGCAGCCAAGGCTGATGTTGAGGGTTATAACGATGTTGCTGCAGTCTTTCGTTCCACCGCTGAAGGTGAGACAGGTCATGCTCACGGTCATCTGGAATATCTTGAAGAAACCGGTGATCCGGCCACTGGCATGCCTATTGGCGCTACTTCGGACAACCTGAAAGCAGCAATCGCCGGTGAAACTCACGAGTACACCGATATGTACCCGGGCATGGCCAAATCAGCCCGTGATGAAGGGTTTGACGAAATCGCTGACTGGTTTGAAACACTGGGCAAGGCTGAACGCAGCCATGCCAACCGCTTCCAGAAAGCCCTCGACGGTCTGGACGATTAAAACCCTTCGGTCCGGAAGAAATGCATTTTTCGGGCATAGTGGCGGCCTGGCTCCCGAAAAGGGTCAGGCAGCTACAATATAAAAAACCAAACCGATAAAAACAGATTCAACACTGGGTTGCTAACCATGAGTGATACCCCTTCAAGCAAAGAAAGAGCCAGGGAAGGAAGTCTTGAAGCGCCTACCCGCCATCCTCTGGACTGGCAGTCCGAGGCCTTCTGGGATGCAGATAATCTTAATGCTGAACTGGAACGTGTCTACGACATCTGTCATGGCTGTCGTCGCTGTGTCAGTTTATGTAATGCCTTTCCTACACTGTTTGATCTGGTTGATGAATCTGACACCATGGAAGTTGATGGTGTTGATAAGGCGGACTATCAGAAAGTAGTCGATCACTGTTATCTCTGTGATATGTGCTACATGAGTAAATGCCCCTACGTGCCGCCCCATGAATGGAATGTAGATTTCCCCCATCTGATGTTGCGTGCCAAGGCGGTTAACTTTAAAAAGAATGGCGCCTCTTTTCGGGATCGCACCCTGACCAGTACTGACGCGGTGGCAAAATTGGCCACAATTCCGCTGCTGGATGTCACCGTCAATGCATTAAACAACAACGGGCTTTTTCGAAAAGCTCTCGAAAGTACCTTGGGCGTGCACCATTCAGCACCCGTGCCCAGTTACCATCGTAACAGTCTGCGCAAGCGGGTGAAGGTGCTGGAAAAAGCGCAACAGGAAAAAGGCGCAGTAGAACCCAGGGTAGTTGGGCGGACTAAAGGTAAAGTAGCCTTTTATGCCACCTGTTACGGTAACTATAACGCCCCGCATCTTGGTGAGGATTTTTACCAGGTATTCCAGCACAACGGCATTCATATTGAGCTGGTACCTAAAGAAGCCTGTTGTGGTATGCCGAAACTGGAGCTGGGAGACCTGGAGTCGGTAAGAGAATTAAAAGAAGCGAATATTCCGGTATTGGCCAAACTTGTCGATCAAGGCTTTGACCTGATCGCCCCAATCCCTTCCTGTGTGCTGATGTACAAGCAGGAACTGCCACTTATGTTTCCTGATGATGAAGATGTGCAAAAAGTAAAACAGGCGTTTTTTGATCCTTTTGAATACCTGTTCCTGCGCCATAAAGAGGGCGCATTTAATACCGAATTCAAACAGGCGCTGGGTGATATCAGTTACCAGGTTGCCTGCCATTTGCGCGTGCAGAATATCGGGCTTAAAACCAGAGATATTCTTAACCTGGTTCCTGATACCCAAGTGCAGGCTCAGGAACGCTGTTCCGGTCATGACGGTACCTATGCTGTAAAAAAAGAAACCTATGACATCGCGGTCAAGATTGCCCGGCCGGTGGTCAGAAAAGTGGATCAGCAGGATCCGGACTATTTCATTTCAGATTGTCCGATGGCAGCTACCCATATTGGTAACCTTTCCGAGAAGGTAGATAAACCTGAGCATCCCATGACACTGTTAAGGATTGCATACGGTCTGTGAAAGTAAATCGGTAGTGTGACTTTCATTTTTTAAGAGTATTCAGGAGTAATGATGAAAAAACTGACCAGAGATGATTTGTGGTCCCTGGAAGACTATGCCGAAAAGCGCCCGGAATTCAGGACTAAAGTGCTGGAGCACAAGAAAAACAGAAATCTGCAGTTAAATGACAATGCGCGTCTGTTGTTTGAGGATGCGTTGACGCTGAAATATCAGATCCAGGAAATGCTGCGAATAGAAAAAGTATTTGAAGCGGTGGGTATCGAGGATGAACTGGAAGCCTATAACCCTCTGATCCCGGATGGTGATAACTGGAAAGCGACTTTCATGATCGAATATGAAGATGTGGAAGAGCGCAAATTGCGCCTGCAGGAATTGAAAAACGTTGAAGACCTTATATGGATGCAGGTAGAGGGGCATGACAAGGTCTATGCCATTGCCGATGAGGATATGGAGCGAGCCAATGAAGTGAAAACTTCAAGCGTTCATTTTGTCCGCTTCCAGTTGAGCCCTGAAATGGTTGCAGACGCCAGAAACGGCGGGTCTATTTCTGCCGGTTGTGATCTGGAAGGATTCAAAATTGGCCCTCTGCAAATACCCGATAATATCGCTGATTCACTGCGTCAGGATCTGAGTTGATTTTAAACCAATGAAGCGGCGGGATAATCAGCAATAATGAATCGGGAAACGATTCTGAAAAGGGCTTGAAAAAGCCCTTTTTTATGTCTAGTTACCCTTACTTTGCCGTGCATCATAGGGGTTTTGCCAGAGAGGTTATTTGGCGACAATTATGGTATGTTTTCTGACGTTAAAATAAACCAGAAAATTATAAATAAAAAACTGAAGCAGAACCTGGTTTAACGCCCAGAATGAAATTCTGTATTCGCTGACACACTCCATGGAGAATTCCACAATGTTAAGAATGGCTTCCTTATTTGTCTTTATGACAATTTTTCTTTCGGCCTGCAGTGAACAGGCCGGGCCTGTTGTTACAGACTCGGATAGCGTAGAAATTCCGGTAGATGAAAATATTATTTTCATCACTAACGCCAGAGTTATTGATGGCAATGGCAATGTGATGGAGCAGGGAAGTGTTCTGATGGAGGATGGACTGATCACCGCGGTAGGAGAGGACGTCGTAGCCCCTCTCAATGCCAGAGTCTTTGATGCAGCGGGTAAAACTGTAATGCCAGGCTTTATCGAAGGACATCGTCACATTATTCAGGGCAATCCTGATGAGTGGATGGCTAACCGTGCCGCGGAAAATATGCAGGAATTTCTCGACGCCGGTTTTACAACAGTGTTGTCGGCAATTGATGCGCCACAGATACTTGAGTTGCGACGCATGATCAATGACGGAGAAATGACCGGCCCACGGATTCTGTCCGGTGCCTTTGTGCCAATTAATGTCCTGCCGCCGGGCGAGCCGACCACTGATCCGGCCCGCACCGATGTGTCGCGGCCACCTAATCGTCCTACTGAAGCGGCCGGCAAGATTCCCGATCAGGTCATCATCAATGCCGTGCAGGCAGCTGCCGATGCCGGCTATGATTTCACCAAGACAGTGGTCACTGTCACGCCCGGTGGTCCGGAATTGGATTCACTGACCTTGATGGTGAATGAAACCCACAAACATGGACTGAAAGCGATAGTGCATGCGGTGGGCAAGTGGGATGTGCTGGAAGTGATCAAGGCCAGACCGGATCATCTGGTTCATACCCCCCATATCGGTCAGCTTACTTTGGCCGAGGCGCAGACCATTGCCGATACCGGTATTCCCATGGTGTCCTCACTGGGTACCCTGGGTATTTTCTTTGATGAAAACAACGACCCTGTTTTCAGGGATGGAAACCCTTATAGCTGGAATACTCTGCCCAGCGCCGGACAGGGTCCGGTCAATGCGCGTCTGTTATGGAATGCAGGCATCACTTACGGTTTCGGTACGGATACGTCTTTTCAGCCCACTGAAACCCTCAAGCATGAGCTCAATGCCCTAAGCCTGACTTTTTCCGAGCAGGATATTATCGAGATCATGACGGAGCACACCGCCAGGGCCGTTTTCCTGGAGGATGAGATCGGTACTCTGGACGCTGGAAAAGCTGCTGATGTGGTAATCATAGATGGTAATCCACTGGAAAATATTTATGACCTGCTCAATGTAGAGCTGGTTGTGAAGGGTGGAGTGGTTGTCGTTAATAAAATGTAAAAAGGCCAGGCTTTCTTTATGAAACGGTTTGAGAAATTTTTTCCGGCATTATTGCTGTTGATCGCAACTGGAGGTGTAATAGCGCAGGATTTTTCTGTGGCCCCGCCGCTTCCGGCGTTTCCTCAATTTTACGAAACCACTGAGTATCCGATTCGCGTAGACCTGGTGGCAGATGGCTTGTCCAATCCCTGGGCGATGGCTTTTCTGCCAAATGGTGACATGCTGGTCACTGAGCGTGCCGGTCGCTTGCGACGCATCCATGATGGGGCGCTGGACCCGAATGCTATCGAAGGTGTTCCCGACGTTAAAATTACCGTTCTAGGCGGTTTGCTGGGAATCCTGCTGCATCCGGATTTTGCCTCTAACCAGATACTCTATTTAAGTTATGCCAAGGGTCATGAAGATGGACGACGCAGTTCGACGGCCATTGCCCGCGCTGTGCTGAGAGGTAATAGTCTGGAAGAAGTCGAGGATATTTTCATCGCCAACTCCTGGAGTGCATCACCGACAAATTTTGGTGGCCGGATGGTATTTGGCAATGACGGCAAACTTTATATGACTATCGGAGAGCGCCAGGAAGAAGTCAGGGCTCAGGATGGCCTTGATCATGGCGGTAAGGTTATTCGCCTGAACGATGATGGCTCAGTACCTG
>Ga0255771_1004915_pt1 | contig 11904 bp, 7 predicted proteins | sample 011ome_19_FD_179969 | JGI IMG/M metagenome (GOLD analysis project Ga0255771, IMG submission 179969) | Coastal salt marsh microbial communities from the Groves Creek Marsh, Skidaway Island, Georgia - 011510BT metaG (version 2) | ecosystem: Environmental > Aquatic > Marine > Intertidal zone > Salt...
ATTCGACCAGCCGTTGAGGAAGATTTACCGGCGGTGTTATCTCTCTACCGTCACTACGTCAGAAACTCAGTAGTGACTTTTGACGAGAAGCCACCGACGATTCGAGCATTCAGGGCGAAGTTTGAACACACAGAGAAGGTCGGCCACCCGTTCCTCGTGGCAGAGTCTCCCGGAGGCGACATCTTGGGATACGCCCGGGTCACCTCTTACCGCGACAAGTCAGCATTTCGGCACACCGTCGAGTCGACCATTTACTTAGGTCCGGCGTCGACAGGGCGCGGCCTTGGGAGAGCGCTGCTCGAGGCATTGATCGAAAAGTGCAAAGAAGCAGGGCTCAAGGAAATGATCGCCGTGATTGCCGATTCGGGCGCCGACGCATCTTTAGCCCTTCACAAATCGCTCGGCTTTAAAGAAACCGGCCGGATGGGCAAGGTGGGATTTAAATTCGACCGCTGGATTGGCATCGTGATGATGCAAAAGTCGCTTCGTTAAGCACTGTTACCTCCTGTTACACCCCCGCGTGACAGCGGCGAATAGTCCACTTACTCTCTATGACTATTGACCCCTCCTCACAGGAAGTACCCCATGTCCGAAAACTGGAAGTTTGAAACGCAGCAGATTCACGCTGGAGCTGCCCCTGACCCCACTACGTCATCTCGTGCCACCCCGATCTACCGCACGACTGCGTATGTCTTCGACAGCGCCGACCACGCGAAGAACCTCTTTGCCTTGGCCGAATTTGGAAACATCTACACCCGCATCATGAACCCCACGCAGGACGTGGCAGAAAAGCGCATTGCAGCGCTTGAGGGCGGAACCGCCGCGCTGCTCGTTTCCTCGGGCCAGGCTGCAGCCACCAATGCCGTATTGAACATCGCGAACGCTGGCGACCACATCGTCAGCTCGAGCTCCATCTACGGCGGCACCTACAACCTGTTCAAGTACACGATGGCAAAGCTTGGCATCGAGACCACCTTCGTAGAAAACCAAGACGATCTCGCCGAGTGGGAAGCGGCCATTCGCCCCAACACCAAGCTGCTCTTTGGTGAGACGATCGCCAACCCCAAGATCAACATCTTGGACATCGAGGCTGTCTCCGAGGTTGCCCACAAGCACGGGCTTCCGCTGATTGTCGACAACACCGTGGCAAGTCCTTATTTGATTCGCCCCTTCGAGCACGGTGCCGACATTGTCATTCACTCGGCCACCAAGTTCCTCGGTGGACACGGAACTGTCGTGGCAGGTGCCATTGTTGACGGCGGAAAGTTCCCCTGGTCCCAGCACGTGGACAAGTTCCCCGGACTTACCGAACCAGACCCCAGCTACCACGGTGCGAGCTACACCGGTGTCCTCGGCGACGCAATTGCCTACGTAATCAAGGCCCGCGTGCAGTTGCTGCGCGACCTGGGTGCCGCAATTTCGCCCGACAACGCTTTCGCGCTGATTCAAGGTATTGAGACCTTGAGCCTTCGCATGGAGCGTCACTGTCAAAACGCTCAGGCGGTTGCCGAATACCTCTCGAACCACCCACAGGTGGCAGACGTTAACTACGCAGGTCTCTCGTCAAGCCCTTGGGCTGCCGCAGCGGCTAAGTACGCACCCAACGGTGTGGGAGCAGTGTTGTCGTTCGAGATCAAGGGCGGTGTTGACGCAGGTCGCACCCTGGTGGACAACGTGGAGCTGTTTAGCCACGTGGCCAACATCGGTGACGTGCGAAGCCTCATCATCCACCCGGCATCGACCACTCACTCGCAGCTCACCCCCGAGCAGCAGCTCACCACCGGTGTTACCCCCGGACTGGTGCGCTTGTCGGTTGGACTCGAGCACATCGACGACATCATCGCCGATCTTGAGAAGGGTTTTGCCGCCGCTAAGGCGCTCTAATCCGCCTGAGTGTGGCGGCGGGTTAACCCGCCGCCACACTTTTGTTTTCTGCCTGAGAGAATGGGTTCACCATGGATTGGCAAACACCCTCAGATTCAGCGCCCTCGGCGTTTATTTCTGACGCCCTGGTCGAATCACTCCGTGGTACTCCCCCGGTGACAGGCGCCTGGCGCGACGGTGACGCACTGGGAAATAGAAAGTTTGCCCAACTAGGCCCGATGGAGTTTGAAACCGGCGGGAGCTTGCCCCACGTTCGACTCGCCTATGAGATCTTCGGTGAACTCAACGAGACCAAAGACAACGCCATCCTGGTCTTCCACGCACTCACCGGTGACTCCCACGCCTTTGGGCCCGCGGCTGCCGGACATCAGACCTCTGGCTGGTGGCCCGACATAATCGGTCCGGGTTGCGCTCTTGATACTGAGAAATTCGCGATCATCGTTCCCAACGTTCTTGGCGCTTGCCAAGGCTCGACCGGTCCTGCGACGGTCTCGCCCGATGGACGCGAGTGGGGATCACGCTTCCCCTACCTGACTATTCGCGACCAGGTTCAGGCCACAGCACTTCTGGCCCAGAAGCTGGAAATTGACGTGTTCCATAGCGTCATTGGTGGATCAATGGGCGGCATGCACGCCCTGGAATGGGCCATTGAATATCCCTCTGCGACGAAGCGGCTTGGACTCATCGCCACCTGCGCCGTCACCAGCGCCGACCAGGTCGGCATCAACTCGGTTCAGCTTGAAACCATCCAGGTCGACCCGAACTTCCATGGCGGCGACTACTACGACGAAGTAGAAGGCCCCAACCGCGGACTGGCTCTTGCTAGACGAATTGCGCTGTTGAGCTATCGCTCCCCCAACGAGTTGAACGACCGCTTCGGACGTTCATGGCAGGGCCAACGCTCACCGCTTGGCGATGCGGGACGATTCGCCGTGGAGAGCTATCTAGATTTCCACGGCAACAAGTTCACGAGGCGCTTTGACGCCAATTCCTATATTGCCCTCGTGCAGGCGATGAACAGCCACGATGTCACGAGAGGGCGCGGACGACTCGACGAAGTTCTTGGAGCCTTGACAATGCCGACCTTGGTGCTGGGAATTGATTCTGATCGGCTCTTCCCCATCGTCCAACAGCACACCTTGGCAGAGCACATCCCGGGAACACTTGATGGCGCTAACGAGTCAGTAGTGGTGAATTCCCCCTATGGTCACGATGGATTCTTGATCGAATCTGAGGCTGTGGGATCTGCTATTGCCCGCCTGCTTGCCACCTAGCCTTTAGCCAACCTGGCAATCACGGCAGATACCTGCTGCGCGACGTCATGGGCGAGGAGTGGGCCTTCCTCTCCGTCACCTGAGTCCCTACTCGCCCGCCGAGCCGCCTCTGCGTGAATAAGGCCGGACGCGGCCGCCCAGAGCGCTAGTGAATCAAAATCCACTGGTGATCCCTGCTGTGAGGCACATACGGCGCCCATGATTCCTGCCAACACATCCCCAGTGCCCGCAGTGGCCAACCAATGGGACGCCTCAGGCAGTTCATAGGCGACTTCTTCTGGTGTGCAGATGAGACTCTTGTGCCCCTTCAAATAGACCACGACACCCCACTGTGAGGCCACCGCGAGCGCCGCATCGTGCGAGGATTCGTGAGAAATTCCCAGCGACTGTGCCACTTTCTCAAGCTCTCCCGCGTGCGGGGTGATGATCTTGGCGCCAGGAAGTGTTGGCGTCAACGGAAGCGCCCCCGCGTCGACAATGACAGGCGTCTGGTCATTAATGGGCAACGTGGCAAGTCGCTCACGAATGTCCTCATCATCACCCTCCGGAATGCCGCTTCCCACAACAACGGCATCCACTTTCCCGGAAACCACCACTGCTTCTGGGCAACTTGAGAGAACAAGCTGCTGCACGCTCGCGTCGGTGAGCACCCTCGCCATGCCCACTCCAGCGTGCAAAGCGGCCGAGGTGGCGAGGACTGCCGCGCCCGGGAAGGAGGTGGACCCCACAACGAGGCCCACCACTCCTCTGGAGTATTTATGGTCGGCCGGGCCCGGGGCGACAATCAGATGGGCGATATCGCCCAGGTGGATTGTCGGCTCGGTCATGACGGGGCTCCGGGAACCCGAACACCCCTTCTGGTGGCATCGCGCACTTCACCAACAAGCTCTTCGATGATGTCTTCTAGGAACAACACACCCACGGTGTTGCCTGACTCATCGTGGACGCGGGCCAGGTGTGAGCGAGTACGACGCAGCATGGCAAGCGCGTCTTCGAGGTCGGTCGTTGCGCCAAGGGAAATGAGTTTCCTGATTCGCTTGGGGCTCACCGGATAGTCACACTCGTCGTCTGGAATATCCAATACGTCTTTGATGTGGAGGTAGCCCGTGGGCTCTCCCGCTGCGCTGACCAGCGGATAACGGCTAAACCCGTGCTGTCCCACCACATGCTGAACGTCGGTGGCGCTGGCGTCTTCGGGCAAGGTCACCAGTGACTCCACAGGAATGACCACGTCAGTCGCCGTTTTCTCGGTGAATTCAAACGCTGCGGTAAGTGCCCCGGATTGGTCGCGAAGCATTCCCTCTTTAGTGGACTCGGCAACGATGGTGGCCACCTCGTCCAGCGTGAAGGCACTGGTTGCTTCTTGCTTTGGCTCCACCTTGAACAGCCTCAAGATTCCATTGGCCACAGCGTTTAATGCTCGGATGATTGGCGAGATCACTCGGGATACGCCCACCAGTGGTGGGGCAAGGATCAAGACTGCTTTGTCCGGAAGTGAGAACGAGATGTTTTTTGGCACCATTTCGCCCAGCACTACGTGCAAGTAGGTGACGATCGACAGCGTCAAGATAAAGCCGACTGTCCCCACCCAGTAGTAGTCGAGCCCGATTGCCTCCAGCGGGACTTCGAGAAGATGGTGAATCGAGGGTTCTGCGACCAACAAAATCAGTAGCGAACACACGGTGATTCCCAGCTGCGAGGTCGCCAGCATCAAGGTGGCATTTTCCATCGCGTAGAGAGCAGTCTTTGCAGACTTAGACCCTTCTTCAGCGCGCGGCTCAATCTGCGAACGCTTGGCAGAAATCACCGCGAACTCGGCAGCGACAAAGAAGGCGTTACCCAGCAGCAACACCACCAACCAGATCAAACCCCACCAGTCAGAACTCATAGGAGATCCACCTCCGAGGCGTCCACCGTCGGGGTGAATCGAATGCGCTCGATGCGGCGACCATCCACACGCTCCACCCGGAACTCGCCCTGTTCGATTGCCACCGTGTCACCCACCTCCGCCAAGCGGCCAAGCCGTTCGATCACAAAGCCGGCAACGGTTTCAAAGTGTCCTTCTTCTGGCATTTTCACACCCGAGTGCTCTGCCAACTCATCTGGGCGCCAGCGACCGGGGAAGGTAAACCAATCTCTGGCGTGAACAACGTCGAGCGGTCTGCGATCGTGTTCATCGGCTACCTCGCCAATGAGTTCTTCAACCAAGTCTTCAAGAGTGGCGATTCCAGACGTGCCCCCGTATTCATCGACCACGATGGCCAGTTGATACCCGCGACCGCGCAGCTCAATGAGAAGCGCATCGAGTGGCATGGTTTCTGGCACCTTGACCACGTCGGTTTGGAGGGCAGAGGCAGGAACGTCGTCACGGCGATCGCGCGGAACTGCCATCGCTTGCTTGACGTGAACGACTCCTCGCACATCGTCAATCGAGTCATCAATGACGGGGAAGCGGGAGAAACCAGTCTTCGCCGCGAGCTCAAGAATTTGTGTGGCGGTGTCACCCCGGTGAACCGCGTCAACACTGGTGCGAGGAGTCATCACGTCCTCGGCGTTTAGTTCTGCAAACGCGATCGTCCTTGACAACAAGGTGGCAGTGTCTTGTTCCAACAGCCCCTCGAGTGCGGAGCGCCTGACCAAACTGGCCAACTCGTCCGGAGTTCTTGCTGAGGTGAGCTCTTCCTTGGGCTCGATTCCCATCGATAGCAGGATGCGGTTTGCCGTTCCATTGAGCAGGCTCACGGCAGGTTTGAACACCCAGCTAAAGCCCAACTGCAGGGGAATCAACACACGAGCGGTGGCTTCGGGAACAGCAAGGGCGAAGTTCTTCGGAGCTAACTCTCCGACCACCATCGAAATAAAGGTCGCGAGAATGATGGCGAGCACCGCTCCTACGGGCCGAACGAAATCGCTGGGAACACCGAGGCCAAGGAGCGGGCCAGTCAGCAATGAGCTAATTGCTGGCTCCATGGTGTACCCCGTCAGCAGCGTCGTGAGGGTGATACCCAGTTGCGCGCTGGAGAGATGGGTTGACGTGCGCTTGAGCGCGCTGATGGTGAGACCATATCCCTTCTCACCTCTGGACCGGCGGGCCTCGAGTTCCGAACGGTCAAGGTTGAGAAGAGCAAACTCGCTCCCCACAAAAACACCTGTTCCCAAAGCGAGCAAGGAGCCCGCAAGAAAAAGCAGCCAGTCGTTGATCACCGGGCACCCCACAGGGCGCCCTTGGGACTATGGCTAGGTTCGGAACGATCTGATGACGAGCAATCCATTTGGTCACAGAATAACAGCCTGATTACACACCGGCGTGGAGGAATTTCACCACGGAATCACCAGGTAGCATTGAATAATTCGTTGCCAGCCCCTTGAGATACAGCACAGCTGAGAGTAGGCCTTGACCAGTGTCGGATAGTGATGCGGGAAACCCATCGAGCACCATAGACCTCACTGACTTTGGAGCCAATTCATGGCTCGTTGACGAAATGCGGGAAGCGTATCTGCGCGACCCCGAGTCAGTGGACAAGAAGTGGTGGCCTCTGTTCAACGGAGGCGCCACAATCGCAGAGCCTCAAGCCGCTGCCCCTGTCGCTGACACCCCAGCGCCCTCCACGGGATCGGTGTCCACCGTCGAGGCGAAAACAACGTCAGTAGCCCCGAAGGCACAACCAATTCCCGCCGAGGTCACCCAAAGCGCACCTGCTGCGCCGACCGAGACCGGCGATGATGAAGTAAGCCCTCTTCGCGGAATCGCGAAGTCTCTTGCCACCAACATGGACCAGTCCATCGAGGTCCCCACTGCGACCAGTGTTCGCACCGTTCCCGCGAAGTTGATGATCGACAACCGCATTGTGATCAACAACCACCTGCGCCGCACCCGCGGTGGAAAAATTTCATTCACTCACCTCATCGCCTGGGCGATGGTGCGCGCTCTCAAAGACTTTCCGGGCCAAAACGTCTTCTACGACATCCGAGATGGCAAGCCGGTTGCGGTCAAGCCAGCCCACATTAACCTCGGTATCGCGATTGACCTGCCCAAGCCCGATGGCACGCGATCGCTGGTTGTTCCAGGCGTCAAGCGCTGTGAGTACATGGGCTTTGGAGAGTTCATCACCGCCTACGAAGACGTCGTCAAACGCGCCCGTGAGGGCAAGCTCGACACCTCGGATTTCATGGGCAACACCATCTCATTAACCAACCCAGGTGGTATTGGAACTGTTCACTCCGTTCCCCGTTTGATGAAGGGACAAGCTTCGATCATCGGTGCGGGCGCACTGGAATACCCCGCCGAGTTCCAAGGCTCTGCCAAGACTTCACTGTCTGATCTGGGTATTGGCAAGACCATCACCCTCACCTCGACCTATGACCACCGCGTTATCCAGGGTGCAGGCTCGGGACAGTTCCTCGCGAAAATCCATGAGTTGCTCATTGGTGGCGATGGATTCTACGAAGACATCTTCGCGGCGCTTCGCATCCCCTATATGCCCATCCACTGGGCTGAAGACATCGCCGTTGACCATGCCGACCAGGTCAATAAGACCGCACGTGTCCAAGAGCTGATCAACGCCTTCCGCGTCCGCGGACACCTGATGGCAGATATTGACCCGCTGGAATATCGCCAGCGCTCTCACCCCGACCTTGAGATCGAAAGCCACGGGTTGACCTTCTGGGACCTCGACCGCGAGTTCGTGACTGGAGGATTCGGTGGCCGTCGCACCATGCTGCTGCGCGAGATCCTCGGTGTACTGCGCGACTCTTACTGCCGCACGGTTGGCGTGGAGTACATGCACATCCAAGACCCCACTCAGCGCAAGTGGTTCCAAGAGCACATTGAAAAGCCCTATGAAAAGCCTTCTCACGACGCGCAAATGCGAGTACTGAGCAAGCTCAACCAAGCGGAAGCTTTTGAAACCTTCCTCCAGACCAAGTACGTAGGCCAAAAGCGCTTCAGCTTGGAGGGTGGAGAATCCACCATCACGTTGGTTGATGAAATCCTGCAGAAAGCTGCCGAAGAGCACCTTGATGAGGTGGCCATTGGGATGGCTCACCGCGGACGTCTGAATGTCTTAGCCAACATTGCCGGTAAGACGTACGGCCAGATTTTCCGCGAGTTTGAAGGAACTCAAGACACCGGCACTGTTCAAGGCTCGGGTGACGTGAAATATCACCTAGGAACGGAAGGCACCTACACGGCGCCAAGCGGCGAAAAGGTTCCTGTCTACCTCGCTGCAAACCCCTCCCACCTCGAAGCGGTCAACGGCGTACTCGAAGGAATAGTCCGCGCCAAGCAGGATCGCATGGAGCCTGGACGCTACGGAGTCCTCCCTGTCTTAATCCACGGAGACGCGGCCATGGCCGGCCAGGGTGTGGTGATGGAAACCCTGCAGATGTCACAGCTTCGCGCCTACCGCACGGGTGGAACCGTCCACGTGATTGTCAACAACCAGGTGGGCTTCACAACTCTCCCCCACGATTCGCGCTCCACCGTCTACTCATCGGACGTTGCGAAAACCATCCAAGCGCCAATCTTCCACGTCAACGGGGATGACCCCGAAGCCGTGATGCGCGTGGCTGAACTGGCGTTTAAGTACCGCCAGGAGTTCCACGGCGACATCGTGATTGACATCGTCTGTTACCGCCGTCGCGGCCACAACGAAGGCGATGACCCGTCGATGACGCAGCCCTTGATGTACAACCTGATCGAGGCAAAGCGCAGTGTTCGCACCCTCTACACCGAATCTTTGGTGGGTCGTGGCGACATCACCCCTGAACAATTCGAGGCGGCTCAAACCGACTTCCAACACCGTTTGGAAGAAGCCTTCGCAGAAACCCACGCTGTTCAAACTGGGTCAATGTCTGTTGTGAAAGACGACCGCGGTGCGATGTCGGATGTGGAGCGGCCACAAGCCCAACGAGACGACACCGTTGAGACCCCCGCCACCACAGGAGTGGCTCTCGAGGTGGTCCACGCCATTGGTGACGCTCACCAAAACATTCCCGCAGGCTTTAATGTTCACCCCAAGCTCGCTGCGTTGCTAGAAAAGCGCCTCGACATGAGTCGAAATGGTGACATCGACTGGGGCTTTGGAGAGCTTCTTGCTGTTGGTTCACTCTTGCTGGAGGGAACCCCCGTTCGACTGGCAGGTCAAGATTCGAGACGTGGAACCTTCGTTCAGCGCCACGCGGTCATGCACGACCGAGTAAATGGTCAAGAGTGGCTGCCCCTGATGAACCTCTCGGATGGCCAAGCACGTCTGTCGATTTATGACTCGTTGCTCAGTGAATACGCAGCACTTGCTTTCGAATACGGATACTCCGTGGAGCGCCCTGATTCGCTGGTGATGTGGGAGGCGCAGTTTGGTGACTTCGTCAACGGCGCCCAGACCGTAATCGATGAGTTCATTTCTTCTGCCGAGCAAAAATGGGGCCAGCGCTCTGGTGTGGTGATGTTGCTTCCACACGGCTACGAGGGTCAAGGCCCAGACCACTCATCTGCCCGTATTGAGCGTTTCTTGCAGCTGGCCGCAGAAGACAACATGACGATTGCTCGCCCGTCTACTCCTGCCTCCTACTTTCATCTGCTTCGTCGCCAGGCGTACCAGCGTCCACGCAGGCCGCTGGTGGTGTTCACCCCGAAGGCAATGCTTCGCCTCAAGGGCGCGAGCTCTGGCGTGGAGGAGTTCACCAGTGGCGTGTTCCAACCGGTGCTCGGAGACCACGGCGTTGATGCCGCGCAGGTCACCAGGGTCTTGCTCCATGCAGGAAAGATTCATTACGACTTGAAGGCAGAGCGCGAAACGCTCAACGCTAATCACGTCGCTCTGGTACGTCTCGAGCAGTTCTATCCGCTGCCGGAAGACGAGCTTCGCGCGGAAATGGCGAAATATCCCAACGCGGAATTTGTCTGGGTGCAAGACGAGCCAGAAAATCAGGGAGCATGGCCCTTCCTCGCACTAGAGGCTCTGGGTCGCGCGCTTCCGTCCATGCGAGTCATTTCACGCCCCGCATCGGCATCGCCTGCGACCGGTTCGTCAAAGCGGAGCAATGACGAGCTTCGCGCGATCCTGGACCGCTCGTTCGCATAAGGACCCACAGACCCCGCGAAGTGGCCAATAAGGCCACTACCCTGGAATATCTATGACCGGTGATCACATTTCGTCTGGCGCTACGGCGCCTTTTATGGCGCCCAGAGCTCCAAAAACACTCGATGCGACACTGAGTATTCCCGGATCCAAATCACTCACGAATCGCGAACTAGTCCTCGCCGCGCTAGCGGATAAGCCTTCCACGATCCGTGGGGGGCTTGTTGCTCGGGACACAGAGTTAATGATGAAGGCTCTTCGTCAACTCGGTGCCACCATCACGACACAAAAAAGCTCTGACGGTGTTCCCCAGTGGCATATCACCCCGATCAACTTCACAAGTCTCTCCACCGAACCCATCGTCATTGATTGTGGTCTCGCGGGCACCGTGATGAGGTTCTTGCCCCCGATTGCTCTCTTGGGCTTCCAACCAGTCACCTTCACTGGGGACGAGCAAGCCAAAGCCAGGCCAATGGGCGCCATCATTGATGCACTTCGCCAATTGGGCGCCAAGGTCGATGATGGCGACACAGGCACGCTGCCCTTCACCGTCACGCCGGGTGGGCTCCCCACAGACGACCACACCATTCGCATCGACGCCTCGGCATCGAGCCAGTTCGTGAGCGGTTTACTTCTTGTCTCCGCACGCTTTCCTGCCGCAATCACGGTGGAGCACTCAGGGGCATCTGTTCCCTCGCTGCCCCATATCGAAATGACGATGCGGTGTTTGGCCGATCGCGGCGTAGATGTCGACTTCTCTGGCAGCGGCAAGTGGTCAGTCATGCCACAGACCATCCAGGCCCGAGACCTCACTATTGAGCCTGATCTGTCCAACGCCGCTCCCTTCCTCGCTGCCGCGCTCGTGGCCGGGGGAAGCGTCAGCATTCGGGACTGGCCTATTCACACCACCCAGGTGGGAGACCAACTACGGACTCTCTTGGCCGATTTCGGTGGACTCGTTGACCGCGAAGGCGACGTGGTCACTGTTCAAGGCGCTGGGGTGGGCCCTGGGGTGACTCTGCGCCCTGTCAACCTCGACCTCTCCGCAGCAGGCGAGCTTGCGCCCACACTGATTACCCTGGCGCTATTTGGCTCGGGAACCTCGATTTTCTCGGGAATTGGTCACTTGCGCGGCCATGAAACAGACCGGTTAGCGGCGATGGTGGAAAACATCACCGCGCTTGGCGGTGTCGCAACAGAAACCGCAGACGGCATCATCGTGACCCCTGCCCCGCTTCGAGCGGGAATGTGGAAGGCATTTGGTGATCACCGCATGGCGACCTCAGGCGCCCTGGTCGGCCTTGCCGTCGATGGTGTTGCAATTGATGACATAGGTCAAACCGCGAAGACTTTGCCGGAGTTTGTTGAGCTTTGGACTCAGATGCTCGCTGGAGGATCTGAGTGAGTCCTCGCGACTTTGGCAGCGACGAGTGGATTGATCGACTCGAAGAAGAAGCCGACCTCGCAGGACGCTCAAACCGCCCGCGCACCAAGAGACGACCCACTCACGAGTCAGCCCAACCTGCTCGGGTGATTGGTGTGGATCGAGGCCGCTACCGCCTCGTCCTGAATGACTCCTCCGACATTGCTCTCACAGCAAATAGGGCTCGCGAGCTTCGCAAAGAGTCCATTGTCGTAGGCGACATTGTTGATGTCGTCGGTGATGT
>Ga0255771_1004923_pt1 | contig 11891 bp, 9 predicted proteins | sample 011ome_19_FD_179969 | JGI IMG/M metagenome (GOLD analysis project Ga0255771, IMG submission 179969) | Coastal salt marsh microbial communities from the Groves Creek Marsh, Skidaway Island, Georgia - 011510BT metaG (version 2) | ecosystem: Environmental > Aquatic > Marine > Intertidal zone > Salt...
CCGCCGCCCTTGTTTCACTCTGTTGGCGTAGTTGATCCGCTTCGTTGGTGAGAATATCGTACTTCTCTTGAAGGGTTCGATGCACCTTGGTGCTCACACAAGAGGTGGTTAGAATACCAGCCACTGCAAGGAGAATGATGCGCTTCATAGCAAGTTGTTTTATTGGGTCCAATTATTGGAATATGGAACCTATTATTTCAATTCTACGGCAACAGTACCTACCAAGTAGCTATCTGTCATCACAGCGATGGTGTATATGCCTGGGGGCAATTCTACCGGCGCATCCACCGCACGACCTGCAGCAATACAAACCTCTGTCGCCTCACCCGTGAAATTTACCGTCGCTGAACCGTTGAAGTTAGAACGCTCACCGCCTACGACTGCAACATTCGCTTCAGGGCCGTCCACTGGCTTGCCGTTTGGACCGATCCACTTTGCGTATAAGGTTGTTTCACCTTGCTCCGCAATACGGTTTTTGGCGAGGGCGATGCACGCATTTAATTGGTCCGCGCGCTTCGCACGACGAGTCTTGCGCTCCTTGCCATTGCTCGCGATACGTACTGCCTCAACTGTTGAAGAGGCAATGACCAATTGCTGGCCTTTCTCTACCGTCTCGCGCAATCCTGTGTTTTGACCTTGCAAATTCGCATTCGCGTCCATCGCATTGTTCAAGCTATCCGCGATCATCTGCTCACGCAACTTCAATGCTGCATAGGCTGCGTTGGTGCTGTCTAACTGGGCTACCAAAGCATCGTTCTGCTTCTTCATCCCAGCGATGCGGCTACGGTAAGCTGTTAATTGCTTTTTGTTTTGAACATTTACGGTGTTGATACTATCGATCAATGCACCCAAACGTTGGGTTTCGTATTGAATAAAGCCGTTCAAGCTGTCATTCGCGCCCATTTGTGATAAAAGATCCGCTTTCATTTCGGACAATTCAATGGTCAACGCTTGCTTTTCAAACTCTAGGGTATTCTTCTCTTCACTTCTCAAGTAAAGCAATCCACCCAATACCAATACGGCCGCAGCCAATAGTGCTACGACCCAACCTAATTTCTTGTTTCCCTCTTCGGTACTCATCTGATTTTCAATCTTAACTTAATATACAACGAAACTAAAAAATCCCCTACACTTATGCTTTCAAAACCCTCAAGGTTGTTAACAAGGCTGGTATTTCCTAGTCAATGCCACCAGTGTGGCAATTTGTTATTCCTCCATGAGCAAAGCGTGTGCCAAATCTGTTTGGACCACCTCCCCCGGACCACACATTTATTGAATCACCATCTCCAACCCCTCGGGGCCACCATAGGAGCCTCGTTTTCAGCGGCTTTATCTTTCGATGGAGAAGTCCAAATCCTCTGCTATGCCCTCAAATATGGAGGCAACTATCCCCTCGCCCAATGCTTGGGCCGCCACATCCTCGCTCCACATCTATTACAACGAACTTCCGCGCCGCATCTTATCCTTTGCCCCATTCCTATCCACCCCCGGCGGCTCCGCCGCCGGGGATACAACCAGAGCCTGTTCCTCGCGCGCGGATGCGCGCTCGGACTTCAGGCCGCCGGTCGCAGTGCCCAGGTCATGGAGCTATTGGTCAAACGCGAGCACCGTAAGAGCCAGATCCATTTTTCCCAATTCACCCGGTGGGGCAATGCGGCCGGCGCATTTGCCCTAAACGAACAGCGCGCCCCGGAGGGCGCGCTGGTGGTATTGATTGACGACACCCTAACAACAGGCTCGTCTTTATTGGCAGCGGGTGAGTTGCTCAAGCAGCGCAAACCAAAGATGCAGTTGTACTTACTCGCCCTGGCCAAGGAGGATTAATGCCTTACCACGAATGGACGTTGAACCATACCGGTGGCCGTGCGGATTTCTACCAGGTAGGTTCCGCTGCTAAATCCACTTAGGTCGAAGTCTTTTTCGAAAGTGCCATTGGTGGTGGTGGTCGTGTTAAACAACTCCTGACCCACGTAATTCATCACGCGCATCTGCACTTCCTCCCCTTGTTCGGCGGTTCCGCTGATGTGGATCAAGCCGGTCGTTGGGTTAGGGTACATAAGGATGGATTGAGCCGCTTGCTCTTCCAAACCGATGCCTTGGATGTTCACGAAGATCTGCTGTGAAGTTGTATCACAATCACCATATAGCTTCAACACTGCCGTGTACTGCCCATTGGCCGTGTACGAATGGTTATGCGTACTGCCTGTACCCGCAGCATTCGAACCATCACCGAAATCAATATGATAGCTAGTGTAACCTGAAGCACCACCCCATGTGAAGGTAATAACTGCGAAGTTGCTGCCTATACTATTAAAACTATAGTTTGGATTACCTACGTTTATGTTAGAGCAGCTGTCCGTAGTGAAGCTGTAGTACATTTTCAGCGAAGTATCGCCCGGGGCACAAACCTCAGCTACATCAAAATAGTAAGTCGTTACAGGTGCCAAACCAATGAGGGAGGCTATTGACGAAGTAGATGTACCCATTATCGCATTGGTGTTTCCTGAAGCCGTATAGTGGTAAACGAAAGTACCATTACCTCCCGTCCAAGTAATGTCAGCGAAGGTGCTTCCCATGTTAGATATCCCTAGATTACTTGGTGTGGCACACGATGGCGTCACACAGTTTGCGGTGAGGGTATCTACAGGGCCGGAGTTAAAGTTTCCTGGTGAAACACTCACGCTTTGACCGCTTGATCCACTCAATGTGTAATAAACCTCTGATGGAAAAGAACCTTGAGCACCATTCACCACGGCAATTTCTGTACCAGCACAGATCTGGAAGTCAACAATCAATGTATCTCCACTAATGAAGTTATTTCCAAAGGTTTGTCCGTAGGCGCCATTGAAATATAGATCTACAGATGCCCCGTTCCATCCATCACCCCAAGTATCAAACATACTCATGGTAAAATCACAAAGGTCAGTAGTATCACACATCCCCGTACAGAATGTTATTGGACCTAAAGTATCGGAAGCACCGTTTGCCCCACAATCCTGAATAATTAAAAGATCATAGCAAGAGGAAGAGGCCAATCCTGTTATGGTGAAGTTGTTCGAGGTAGTCGAATCAATTCCTGGTGTGAACCCGGTACCGGTTGCTTGTAGGAAGCCTGTAGGTCCCCATTGGTATACGTAAGTTCCCGTTCCACCGTTCTTATCAAAGGTGAAGGAGACATCATTCTTACCTGCGTTATATGTCAAGTTAGTTGGATTAGGACAAAGAGGATTACACGCAGCTATGACACTTGCCATTTGAGTACCTTGAGAAGTTGACGAATTTGCTGCATATGAAACTTTAACCGCACCACCTGAAATCACTTTTAAGCCTATTTCTTCTGGGAATGAGCCTTCGTCAGAAACGACAATAGTATATGATCCTCCTGTACAAAGGTCTATAGACTCCATATGACTAAAACCAGATATGAAGTCAGCGCCTAGAGTATACTCAACACCTCCATTTGAATTTATTATTTCTATTTCAGCTCCGTTCCACCCGTCGCCCCATATATCTGTCAACTCGAGGTCGAACGCACACATTTGAGATTGTGGACAAGACAATGTTTTGAAAGAAACCGGACCGTAACCGGGAGACATGGTACTGTCTGAGCACATTTGAAGTACATAAACATCGTAAGTAGTATTGGAATCTAGGCCAGTCAACCAAGAAGGTGATCCGTAGACTTGAACTTGTGTACCGCTTCCTTGCTTGAATCCAGGAGGCCCGTATTCCAACCAAGTCGCAATTCCGTTCCCACTATAGGTAATTTGCGCTGAATCCATGTCTACTGTGATCACGCCAATTGCCGAAGGAGGCAAACATGGTGGTGCGTCCTTAATCAGGATATCCTCAATATAGACCCCACTATAGGTGCTGGAAATGGAAGAGACGATTGCGATATGGTCGTCCGACATGTTGTATCCCAAAGTAGGATCAAAGTAAACAGTGTATTTGGACCAAATACCACTATTCGTAACAGAAAGCGTATCAATAATGTCCAGGCTAGATAAGTCCGACGGCGAACTCACCGTACCAATGTAAACATCATTTCCCGCCAACCAGCCAATATTTGCAAGCCAAATATCCATTTGTTTGGTACCACTGTCTAACCCGAGTATTGCCGGGCTAACCAAGGCCTCATAAGCAGAATCAAACGAATTATATAAATAGTAATAATTTGAATTACTCAATGGAGAGATACTCCAGGTTGCATTATCTATGTAACCATAGCCCGCTGCCCCGGATTCTTCAATGTAATACCAACAAGAAGGGGCATTGGGACTAGAGGACGAGCCAACAGAATCATTATCAAATCCTTCATAAAAAGGGGTGCCAAAAGCGGTACATAAAGTTTTTACAAAATAGGGTCCAACAGTAGCACTATTACCATTACCCGCACTGCTACAATCTGTTTCCAAGTAGAACTCGTACCAAGTATCTGGACTTAAACCTGAAATAACGGCAAATGTATCATACGTCGTTATAGATGTAGGGACGGCCGAAGAACCCATTATGTTGTATTCCACATTGAAGACAGAATCGTTACTTGTCCAAACAATGGTCGCTGCAGTATCTGTTGCCGTAACGCTGGTCAATACTGGTGCTGGACAGGCCGGTGGAGCGGTTACAGTAATAGTGTAATCATGTGTTTCGCCCCAATTGAAATTGCTACAACTTTCAGAAGCACTAATAATGGCTGAATAATTCGAACGTACACGCAAACGGTAAGAACCTAAACTCACTGTTGAAGGAATGGTTATCGATCCTACGGTCGAGCTCCACGCGTTGGTAGGGCTTGACCACAAGTGTTCCCCAATGTCGGAAAAATCACCGTCGTTATTAAAATCTACCCAAAGAGCAAAATATTGTGTTGACCAACTCGATGTGAAAGACACCGAAGTTGGCACTGTCTGTTGGATGAATATTGTATCTGAAGTCTGAACGTTATAAAACGAAGAAGTGCACCCTGTAGCTAAGTCTGAGAAGTTTCCAATATTTACATCGTCGATATCATCACCAAAGCTACATCCTGTCGAATAAGAAGGTGTGCAATATGTCTGCCCTTGAATAGAAAAACCGATAACGCCAAAGGCAATTGAAATAAACAATTTTTTCACGGAGTGAGTTTTTTTGAATAAGCAAGAAAGGTAAGAATAATTGGTCCTTATGATGCATTGTATTGTTGCCCAAAGAGTGAGTGTAGAGAAATTGTCGAGGAAAGGAGGGTCCAATTGAGCGAAAAACCACTTTTAATCGCGATTTTTGAAACTATGCGACACCATCTATCCTTCTTCACCGCCCTCTTGCTCGTAGGTTGCGCCGTTCAGAGCCAGCCCCAGGGAGGACCGCGTGATGAAACACCCCCAACCATTGTCGCTAAAAGTCCGGCCATGGGTACTTTGAACTGGTCCGGAAACTCCGCCGAGGTCACTTTTGACGAGTACATTCAGGCCAAGAACCTGCGTACTGCATTGACCACGACCCCAGCCCTGGAAGGCATCGAGGCCGAGATCAAAGGCAAACGCCTACTCATCGAGTGGGAACAGCAGGAATTACTGCCCAATACCACTTACCGCATTTCCCTCGGCGACGCCGTGGGTGACCTCAACGAAAACAATGCCTACCCAAATCTTGAATTCGTGTGGAGCACGGGACCATATATCGACAGCCTTCGCTTGCACGGGACCATTGTTCCGAGTAAAACGACGCCCTTCGACAAACTCAACATCTGGCTGATCCCTGCCGGAACGGATACTGCGAGTAATGCCGTTTTCAGCAGCACTCCCGACAAAGACGGGAATTTTTCCTTCGCCTACATGCCGGCTCAAACCTTTGATATTTTGGCCTTTGAGGACGTGAATTTCAATGGAGCGTGGGATTGGGAGACGGAGCCTTTCGGCATGTCAAAAAACCACGCGACCGGGATGGATTCTTCCTTGATTGCGGTGCCTTATTTCAACACCATGTTTGAGACCCCTGAAGGCCCGAAAGAGGGGTTGATGGATTCCATTGCCGCCGTATTGGACACCGCAAAAGCGGAGAACTTGGGACACTTGGTATTGGTAGTGCCTGGTGTAGATACCGCTACGTACGGATGGCTCTTGCACGAGAGCGGATACCAGGCAAGTTTCGAATTTCGTCCCGTACCACAGTGGGATACCACCTACATAGATCTGGGCAATTTATTGCCGGGCAAGTACACGTTCAAGGGATTTGTCGATGAGAATTTAGATTCGAATTGGACCCCGGCCTCTTGGTTCAACAACCTTCCCGGGGAATTCATTTTGCCCGAACAAACCTTTGAGCTCAAGGCGAACTGGGATCTTGAACAACCGCTGAATTTTAAGTGATGAAACGCAAGTCAATATTTCTATTCCTCCTCTTATTTGGCGCCGTGCTCCAAAGCACTGGACAGTCCTACATTTCGAGGTTGTGGAACACGAAGAAATACGCGGAAATCATCGAGTATTCGCCCAAAGGACAGTCGCTTAGCGGTCAGGACAATGTGTTGATCGGCCGCTCCTACATGAGCCTGGAAACGCCCCAGCCGGCCGATGCGCTGCGTCATTACGACATTGCCATTTCCAAGCGATGGCAACGCGAGGACTTGTATTTCTTCCGTTCAGAGGCAAATTATGCTTTGGGCCAATTAAATGCTGCACTCGCCGACCTCGAGGTATGCCTGCAAATGCGCCCGAATTACCAAAAATACCTGCTCTTCAAAGCGGCCATTGCCTATGAGAAAGGCGATCAAAAATTGGCCTATGATACCTATTACATTCTTTGCGAACTCTATGACAAACAACTGCCGTTTTACATGATGGCCGTCATTTCACTCGAGCGAGAAAACTACTACAAGGCACAGCAGCAAATAGATGCCAACATGCTCCGCTTCGAACGCGGCAAAGAATTCTGGACCTTCACCGCCGAACAACAAGTTGACCTCGAGTGGCGCGTGTTCAAGGATTATCCCAAGGCACTCAAAGCCCAAGATGCCCTACTGTCCTACCACGGCGGCAATGCACAGTACCTGATCAACCGCATTCTCTTGCTTCGACTCGAGCAACAAGATAGTTTGGCCGTGTTGGCGGAGAATGACTTCCAGGACCGCTATAACACGAACCGAATTCCCATGGACTACTACAAAAAAGGGAATTTCCAGGTGGGCCAATACAACCGCAATAACGGTGTGGTGGAAGATTACCGCTACTTCCGTCCGAAGTTGTACAATAACACGAAATACGCCCGCTATTACTTAAGTGAAGGCGGCCAAGTATTGGGCAAGTATTGGGCCGGTTTGACGGGCAAAGCCAAGGATACGACCCTGCGCTATTGGAACTTCCACCGCGGCGAGGAAACCTTTGCCGTTCCGGCGGCAGATACCACCTATGCCGGGTTTGTGCGATTAATAGATTTGCCCGATTCTCTTTTGCAGCCCTTCCGTCCACAAACCTTCGACACCACAGGCTTAGTTCCTATTATTGATGGCGATCGCGCCATTATGGATAGTACGCAGCTGCCGGTGGCACCGAGAGAATTGGACACCACGCAAACCTCAAAGGCCGTTCTTCCTGAAGATACTATTGGGCGTTAAGTAGGATTTGTATATCCTGAATCAATAGATCCATTTGGGCATCGCTCGTGCCGTCGTAGAAACCACGAATGCGCTTTTTCTCGTCGATCAACACGACGTTTTCCGTGTGAATGAAATCGTGCTCGTCAAAACTCGTGCCCGGTTCCATCACCGCGAAATATTGACGGCGTGCCATGCGGTAAAGCTCCTCTTTTTCGCCGGTCAACAAATGCCATTTGCCTTGGACAGCACCCATGCGTTGGCCGTATTCGTACATCACCTCCACTGTATCAATCTCCGGCATCACTGTGTGACTGACCAAATTCACTCTAGGCTCATCTTTGTAGGCTTCTTGAATGCGTTGGAAGTTCTGGCCCATGGCAATACAGATGGTCGGGCAGGTCGTGAAGAAAAAGTCCGCCACATACACCTTGTCGCGCAACAAGGAGGAATCCACCGCATTGCCCCACTGGTCCACTAAATCAAAGTTCCCAATGCGGTGACCGCGACCCACGCGCTCCAAATCGTCATCAACTACTGCTGGATTTATGTCTACAGGATTATAAATGGGCAGAACACGCTTGGGCTTGAGTTTCTGGAACGATGCAAAAGTCCCAACTACAAAGACACTTAAGAGCGCAATGATTTTAATCCATTCTGATGGTTTGAGGCGTATCTTTATCATGTTTTCAAAATTACAACGAGCGATGAAGCTACGCCCCACCTTTTATCACGCATTTTTCATTTTTGCCTTCGCGGCACTACTAGCCTCATGCGGAGGGAGCGAGGAGCCGAAGCAATTGACTATACCACAATCAACACCTGCAGCTAAAAAGGGTTCGGACATTCCTGAGGAGGTTAACAAGCTTTTGACTATGCACACCTGTTTAGGCTGTCACCGCTTGGATAAAAAACTCGTCGGCCCCACCTTCAAGGACATCGCCGCGCGTGGCTATACCGCGGAAGAAATGGCCTACCTCATGCAGGTACCACAACCCGAAAATTGGCCAGATTATCCGCCTATGGCCTCCATGTCCTTTGTGGCAGAAGGAGATTTGTTGGCCATCGCCGAGTGGATCACTGAAATTCCCGTGGAATAATTGGACATTAAAAACCTTCTTTCCGTTCACCAGCTCAGTAAATCCTATGGGATTAAAACGCTGTTTACCGACCTAACTTTCGGGATTTCGGAAGGGGAGAAAATTGCCATTGTCGCCAAGAACGGCTCCGGGAAAAGTACGCTCATGCGCACCTTGATGGACCCTGCCATCGCAGATTACGGCACCATCAGCTACCGCAAAGGCATCAAGCTCCGCTACCTCGAACAACACCCTGAATTTGCCCAAGGTCAAACCGTCCGCGATGTGCTCTACCAAAGTGAACACCCCGGTCTAGAAGCACTACGACAGTACGAAAGTATTGTCGCCGAAGGCGCAGATGCGCATGCCATGCAGCTCGCGCTAGATAAGGTCGAAGCTACTGGAGGTTGGGCCATTGAAGGGCGTATTCAAGAGATGCACGGCAAGATGGACCTGCCGGCCATGGACCGCATCATCGATAAGTTCTCCGGAGGTGAAATCAAGCGATTGGCCATGGCGCAACTCTTCATCGAGGAGCCCGATCTTATTTTGATGGATGAGCCCACCAACCACTTGGACCTTGACATCATTGAATGGTTGGAAGAATACCTGATCGGCTACAAAGGCGCGCTATTAATGATCACACACGACCGTTATTTTCTTGAACGCGTGTGTGGGACCATATACGAATTGGACCATCAAACCTTCTTCAAATACGACGGGAACTACAGCTATTTCCTAGAACAAAAGGAATTACGAGAAGCGAATGAAGCGGCCAATTTACACAAGGCGAAGCAACTCTTTAAAAGAGAACTCGACTGGATGCGTAAGACCCCTAGTGCAAGAACCGGTAAATCAAAAGACCGAATCGACCGCTTTGGGGAGGTCAAGAAAATTGCCAAACAGCGCGTGGACGACAGTGAAGTCAGCCTCGCCATCAACAGCCAGCGCCTCGGGGGTAAAATCCTTGAGCTGCACAAGGTAGGCAAGAGCTTTCCGGATAAGCTCCTCATCGAATCTTTCGACTACACCTTTAAAAAAGGCGAGCGCGTCGGAATTGTAGGACCCAACGGCAGCGGAAAGTCAACCCTTCTGAAAATGATACTGGGCGAGGAAACCCCTTCTAAGGGTAAAATCATCACCGGAGATACCGTCATTTTTGGCCACTACAGCCAAGGCGGCATTGCCGATAAAGACCACCTCAAGGTCATCGAAGTCGTACAAGAAATAGGCGAGTACATCACCTTGAAAAAGGGCCAGAAGCTCACCGCTTCCCAATTATGTGAACGCTTCCTCTTCGACGGCAACCAGCAGTACAGCTACACCTCCACTCTGAGCGGTGGGGAAAAGCGCAGACTCTTTCTGCTCACGATCTTGATGAAGAATCCGAACTTCCTCATTCTCGATGAGCCCACCAACGACCTAGATATCCTAACCCTTCAAGCCCTCGAGGAATTTCTCGATGACTTCCCGGGATGTTTGCTCGTGGTCAGCCACGACCGGTATTTCCTTGACAAGCTCTGTGATCACCTCTTCGTATTTGAAGGGGGCGGCCGCATCAAGGACTTCAATGGGCATTATTACGAGTGGCGCGAGGAGCAAAAACGCATCGACGCGATCAAAACGGCCGCCCCCAAACCCGTGGTAGAAGAAGCACCGAAGAAGGAAAAGACCAAGACTAAAATGGGGTACATGGAAAAGCGCGAGTGGGACGCGCTGCTTGGAGAAATTGAAGCTTTAGAAGCACGTCGAGATGCCTTGAACGCTGTCTTTGAAAGTCAAGAGCAGGACCCGGAAGAGGTCGCCAAAGCTGCCGCTGAAATTCAGGAGGTGCTCGATGCATTGGACGAAAAAGAAATGCGCTGGCTGGAATTGTCAGAGTTAGACTACGAATAACTAAATTTAGAATCTTAGACCATCACAGTGAGCAATCCGCAACCCATCCTCAAGCTTCGTGGCATCACCCGAGATTTTAAATTAGGGTCTCAGACCGTCCATGTCCTCAAAGGCATCGATTTAGACATCTTTAAAAATTCCTATGTAGCCTTGATGGGGCCTTCCGGTTCGGGAAAATCTACCTTGATGAACCTGTTGGGCTGCTTGGACACCCCCACGGCCGGTTCTTATGAACTCAACGGCAACGATGTGAGTGTGATGGGCGACAACGAATTGGCCGAAATCCGCAATCACGAGATCGGCTTCGTGTTCCAAACCTTTAACCTTTTGCCCCGCTCGACCGCACTTGAAAACGTGGCCCTTCCACTGGTTTATGCTGGACTGGGCAAAGAGGAGCGGGAGGCACGCGCCGCGGAAGTCTTGACCCAGGTAGGGCTTGCCGATCGCATGGACCACCGTCCGAACCAACTCTCTGGAGGGCAACGTCAACGCGTGGCTGTAGCAAGAGCATTGGTCAACAATCCTGCCTTGATACTCGCCGATGAGCCTACGGGAAACTTGGATTCGAAAACTTCCTTGGAGATCATGAAACTCTTTGATGAAATTCAAGCGGCCGGAAATACCGTCGTGCTCGTGACTCACGAAGAAGATATTGCACAGCACGCCAAGCGCGTCATCCGTCTGGTCGACGGCCAAATAGATTCAGATATTTCAAAATAAACCCAAATGAAAAAGTTCACCTTCCTTTTTGCCCTCGTCCTCTTCGGATTTTCGAGCTTCGGACAGCACACCTTAACCTTGGAAGATGCCGTCCTAAATGGACGTAAGTATTACCCGCAAGGGCTGATCATGCCGCAATGGGTACCAGCTACGGATGCCTATTCGCATCTGATCGACGGCTACCAAACCATGGCCATCATTGATGCCAAATCTGGAGAAGAAAGCGGCCGTATTACTGCCGGACAGATTAATGATGCCCTGACCGCAGCCAATCAAGAAGTAAGCCTAAGAGGTACTTGGATGCTCGAGTGGCAGGACGACCATACGGTAAGATTCACGGAAGGAGGCACCTTGTACACTTACGACATGAACACAAGCGAGATCACTGCACATTTCACCATGGCAGAAGGCAATGCAAACGTGCACCTCAGCACCTATGGAAACGCAGCCTACACCGTGGGCAACAATGTGTTTGTGAGTTGGAGCGAAGACGGTTCTACGGTCCAAGTTACCAAGCATGAAAATCCAAACATCGTTAGTGGTCAGGCCATTGCGCGCAGCGAATTTGGGATCACCGAAGGGCTGTTCTGGAACCCAAAAGGAGATGCCATCGCATTCTATGA
>Ga0255771_1004927_pt1 | contig 11881 bp, 9 predicted proteins | sample 011ome_19_FD_179969 | JGI IMG/M metagenome (GOLD analysis project Ga0255771, IMG submission 179969) | Coastal salt marsh microbial communities from the Groves Creek Marsh, Skidaway Island, Georgia - 011510BT metaG (version 2) | ecosystem: Environmental > Aquatic > Marine > Intertidal zone > Salt...
AATGCGATTTTATGGCGTGCATCACTTGATATTGCCTCATTCGTGCCATTGGATGATGTGGATACTTTTGGTGGCAGCATCGTTACCGAGTGGTATCAACCGAAAGAAAGCTCTACTCAGCGGCTTAAATTAGCCTTTTTTGTAATAGGCCTTGAATTGCGGTCAGACGCAATAACCGTACGCGCTTATGTTCAGAACCGGCTTGGCAGTGAATGGATCGATGCCGGTCGTGATGAAACGCTTGGCCAAAAGCTGGAAGGTTTAGTTCTGGCCCGCGCCCGCGAATTACGCAGCGCCGGGATAGGCCAAACCGTCAATTAATTTGTGGCCGTATGTTGATTACCCGCCAAGCCTCCAATTGACAGTTATATTAACCGTCTTACGTGGTAATATTGATTATAAATCCGGCATCCGATCCGGTTTGCATCACGTGTGACGCAATGGCTGACGAGCTGAAAAATGATTGAAGGAAGATTTGAATGACCCAATATGATGCCCCCGTCATTGAAAAGAAATGGCAAGAAAAATGGGAACAGGCTGATTGTTTTACCGCCAGCATCAACCATAATAAACCAAAATATTATGTGCTTGAAATGTTTCCATATCCATCGGGGCGGATCCATATGGGGCATGTTCGCAACTACACACTTGGCGATGTTGTTGCGCGTTACCGGCGCGCCAAGGGATTTAATGTTTTGCATCCAATGGGGTGGGATGCGTTTGGTCTGCCAGCAGAAAATGCGGCCATGGAGCGCGGTGTTCACCCGGGTAAATGGACGATTGCAAACATAGCTGCAATGCGCATCCAGCTGAAAAATATGGGGCTTTCTTATGATTGGTCGCGTGAATTTGCTACATGTTCACCTGATTATTACCAACATGAACAAAAGATGTTTTTGAAATTTCTTGAAGCCGGGCTTGCTTATCGCAAAGAAAGCTGGGTCAATTGGGATCCAGTTGAAAACACCGTTCTCGCAAATGAACAGGTTGTTGATGGCTGTGGCTGGCGCTCTGGCGCGCCAGTTGAGCGCCGGCTTTTGTCTCAATGGTTTTTGAAAATCACTGATTTTGCCGAAGAACTTTTAGCCACGATTGGCGATCTTGACCGCTGGCCCGACCGCGTAAGACTGATGCAGCAGAACTGGATCGGAAAATCCGAAGGCGCGCGTGTCCGATTTTCCATTGATGGCAAAAGTCCAAGCGATGCTGATCACATCGAGGTCTTTACCACCCGCCCTGATACATTATTCGGTGCGTCATTCTTAGCCATTGCCGCCAATCACCCTTTAGCGCTTGCGATTGGCAAAAATATGCCAGCAGCGGCTGATTTCATTACTGAATGCGCCAAGCTTGGCACATCTGAAGCCGCTATCGAAACAGTCGAGAAAAAGGGTTTTAATACTGGATTGCAGGTTAACCATCCGCTTGATCCAGCCACCAAGCTGCCAGTTCATATCGCCAATTTTGTGCTGATGGATTACGGCACTGGTGCGATTTTTGGCTGTCCTGCCCATGACCAACGCGATCTTGATTTTGCTAATGCTTATGGGCTTAAAATTTTACCGGTTGTGTTGCCTGATGGCGAAGATGCCACCAGTTTTACCGTAACCGACACGGCCTATACCGGCCCCGGAAAGCTGTTTAATTCTGGAGCTTGGGATGGTCTTGATATCGAGGCTGGCAAAGCCGCCGCAATTACCGCAATTACCGCCGCCAACGCTGGCACTGGCGAGACAACTTACCGGCTTCGTGACTGGGGCGTATCGCGCCAGCGCTATTGGGGCTGCCCGATCCCGATCATCTATTGCAATGATTGCGGTGCTGTTCCAGTGCCGGAAAAAGACCTTCCGGTTATTTTGCCTGACGATGTTGATTTTGGCGGTAGCGGCAATCCGCTGTCAAGCCATCCAAGCTGGAAACATACAAGCTGTCCAAAATGCGATAAAGATGCCGAACGCGAACAAGATACGTTTGACACATTTTTTGAAAGCTCATGGTATTTCCTGCGCTATGCCGATCCAACATCTAATGATGGCGTCAATGGCGAAGCCGCGGCATATTGGCTGCCAGTTGATCAATATATTGGCGGGGTTGAACATGCGGTTCTGCATTTGCTTTATTCGCGCTTTTTCACCCGCGCATTATCACAAGTTGGCTATTTAGACCTTGGCGAGCCTTTTACCAGCCTTATGACCCAAGGCATGGTTTGCCATCAGACATTTCAAGATGAAGCGGGCAAATGGTTGTTCCCAACCGACGTTGTCAAACAGGGCGATGCATGGGTAAAAGCAAGTGATGGCAGCAAGGTCACAGCAGGGCGCATCGAGAAAATGAGCAAGTCAAAACGCAATGTCGTTGACCCTGAATTGATCATTCAGAATTATGGTGCCGATACGGCGCGACTGTTCATGTTGTCAGACTCACCGCCTGAGCGCGATATGGAATGGACTGAGTCGGGGGTTGAAGGCGCGTCACGCTTTTTAAAGCGGGTCTGGCGTATGGCACAAGATCCTAATCTTGCACCTCTTGGTACGGCTCCTTTGGCTGATAGTGGGGCAAGCGCGCTTGCGCTTATACGGATGGCTCATAAATCAATCATCGGCCTGTCGGCTGATATTGAAAATTTCCGTTTTAACCGCGCCGTTGCCCAGCTTCATATGCTTGCCAATGCAATTGCCGATGTGAAAGCCACTGACAAGGGCGCCGCCGAAGCCAAACGGTTTGGCATTGAAACATTAACCCAGCTATTGGCGCCGTTATCGCCGCATGTTGCCGAAGAAATCTGGCAGAATCTCGGTCATAGTAAGCTTTTAGCGCAATCTGATTGGCCACAAGCCGATGCAAACCTTGCCGCTGATAATGAAATCGAAATTGGCATTCAGGTGAATGGCAAGCTTCGTGATGCCATCATGCTGCCGCGCGATTGCGAGGCTGATGATGCCGAAGCACGCGCGCTAGCATCACCAGCGATTATCCGCTATCTTGATGGCAAGGCGCCAAGAAAAGTGATTGTGGTAAAAAACAGGATTATCAATGTGGTTATCTAGCCTATTTGGAACTCCAGCTGCTTTGCGGTCATTCCGGCTTGGCAGCATCATCCTATGTGGCCTGATTTTAACCAATTGTGGTGATGTAAACATTCGCCAGCTTGACACCGAAAACCTGCAAAATCTGCAACAGATCGCGGTTCAAGACGCATCGGGGCGCGAAGGCCAGCTTTATGGCCGCGAATTGCGCAAATTGCTACATATTGGCGGGAAAGGGGTTGAAAATTATAACCTGATTTCATCAATCTCGGTTAGCGCGTCAAGCACATTATCGGTTCAGGGCGCAAGTTCGACATTGAAAAAAATGACTATGACCGCCACTTTTAACCTTCGCGATCTTACCACTGGTGAAAGTCTAATTGCCGATAGCATTACCGCTGATGCCACGCTTGGTGCCGTGACGTCACTTTATGGTCAGGATAAATCTGAAACCCACGCTCGCGAACGGCTTGCCATCTTACTGGCACAGCGTGTTGTGCGGCGGTTACAGCTTTATTTCTTAAACCAGAGCCAATAGCCGATATGGCCATCGGATGAAAATTGCGCCGCGCCAGATCACCAGCTTTCTAGCCAAACCGCCAGCCGAAATTACCGCTGTTCTGTTCCATGGCAATGATTTAGGCATGATTAGCGAACGTGCCAAACAATTTGCTCAGCTTTTCAGCGACAATCTTGATGATGTGTTTTCGGTGACCCGCCTGACCGGTGATATGTTATCAGGCGAGGTGGGGTTAATTGCTGATTCGGCCGCTGCAATACCGGCTTTTGGTGATCGGCGTCTTGTTTTGGTCAAAGGCCGCGGTACGGAATTACTGGAGGCTTGTAAATTGGCGCTTGCCAAGCCAATTGCCGATACAATCATTATTGTCGAAGCAAGCGAAACAACGACCAAACATGCAATTGTCAAATTGTTTGAAACAAGCAAGACCGCCGCATCAATTGGTTGCTATGCTGACAATATTGGCAATATACGCGCATTAGCGACAAGTATTTTTGCCACCGATCAGGTAACGGCAAGCCGTGATGCATATGATATCATTGTTGAAAGGCTTGGCAGTGACCGCGCCTCATCGCGAAGCGAGATTGGAAAACTTGCCTTAATGGCAGGGCCAGGTGGCAAGCTTAACGCTGATGATGTGCGCATCGCACTTGGCGATAGTGCGCTTTTGGCAATTGACGATATTGCCGATGCCCTTGCCAGCGGTGCGGTTGGCCGCTTGCAACAGGCATTGCAAAAAGCATGGTACGAAGATGCCAATGCGGTGATGATCATCCGCGGGTGCCAAACCTATTTCCGGCAATTGGGCCTTGCCAGTCACGCCATGGCGACAGGCCAATCAGCGCAAAATGCACTTCGCAGCCTGCGCCCACCACCACCTTTCAAGTTTCAAGACCGGTTGCAAGCGCATCTTCGGCGCTGGCGACCCGATTTGGCAATGGATGTGGTGAACCGGCTGCAAGATATTGAATTACAATTAAAATCTAGCGGGGTCAATGATCAGCTTTGTGCCGCACAAAGCCTTCTTGGGATCTGTCTTCGCGCCCCACGCTAGCGGATGCCAAGCTGCGCCAGTAAGTTGGTCACCTGATCAAGCGATTGGCAATCAATGGTGACCTTGCCACGGTCTTTAGCCTCGTTCCAATCAATATGAAACGCCAGCCCCAACTTTTCCGCTGCTTGTTTTTCGAGCGCTCTGATATCGCTTGATTTTTCTGATCGCTTGGGTTTTTGCCCGGCTTTACCAGTGGGTTGTTTGGCCAAGGCTTCTGCTTGCCGCGCCGACAAACCCTTTGCAACAATCATCTTGGCCAAGGCTTCGGCCTGAACATGGCCAATTAATGGTCGCACTTGTCCCATGGTGATTTTCCGGTCAAGCAACAGGTTTTGAACCGAGGGCGGAAGTAATAAAAGCCGCAAAAGATTAGCAATATGACTTCGTGATTTTCCAATGATATCAGATAGTTGTTCTTGCGTATAGCGATTGTTTTCAAGCAGTTTTTGATAGCCTTGCGACTCTTCGATTACGCTAAGGTCACTTCGCTGGATATTTTCGATCACGGCGACTTCGTAACATTCAGCGTCGCTTAATTCACGAATGATCGCTGGCACCTGATGGATTTTGGCCAATTGTGCCGCCCGCCAGCGCCGTTCACCAGCAACAAGCTGATAACGCGATGGCTGATCAGGGGTTGGACGCAGCAAAATCGGCTGAACAATGCCTTTTTGCCGAATTGACGAAGCAAGCTCATCCAAACCCGCCTTATCAAACCGGCGTCGTGGCTGCCAAGGCCCGACATTAATCCATTCAATCGGGATATCCTGAAACTCGGCCGCCGCAGGCGTGCCGGCAGCGTCAGATGATGCTACGGTTGCGCCAGTGGCGGTAGCAATACCGCGATCACCAAGAAGCGATGAGAGGCCACGGCCAAGACCCCGCGAGGCGGTTTTTTTCAATGATGACACAACTGGCGGCGTTTTTGACGACATTAGGCAGCTTCCTTTTCTTGCTCGAGTAATTCGGCGGCAAGCGCGATATAAGCCTTTGACCCAGCGCAATTCAAATCATAAATCAAGACAGGCTGGCCAAAGGATGGTGCCTCAGATACGCGAACATTTCTAGGGATAACAGTATTATAGACAAGATTACCAAGATGGGCGCGAACATCATATGCAACTTGTTCGGATAATTTATTCCGACCATCATACATGGTCAGAACAATGCCCTGCATTGCCAATTTTCGGTTTAAGCCGCCTTGGACCGATGCGATTGTCCGCATCAATTGTGACAACCCTTCAAGCGCGTAAAATTCGCATTGCAACGGCACTAGAACGCTATGGGCGGCACAAAGTGCATTCACCGTTAACAGGCCCAATGAGGGTGGACAATCGATAATGATATAATCATAACCCGCCGCAATGGGCTGTATCGCATCCGCTAAACGGAATTCGCGCCGATCAATGGTGGTCAATTCAATTTCAGCAGCTGATAAATCAACCACCGCCGGAATAATATCGAGACCAACAACATTACTTTGCTGAATCGCAGCCTTTGCCGTCGCTTCACCCGTAACAAGACGGTAGCTATTCGCCGCGCGATCATCTTGATCAACGCCAAGACCGGTACTAGCATTGCCTTGCGGATCGAAATCAACAAGCAAAACCCGCCGTCCACACGCCGCCAAGGCAGTTGCCAGATTCACCGAAGTGGTGGTTTTTCCAACACCACCTTTTTGATTGGCAATAGCAATAATCCGCAATGTAGACATCATCTCAGCAAACCTTGTCCATTTGGGACTTTAAAAAGCCTGTTATCATTCGCCGCAAATTAGTGCGGGTTTTTCAGTTCTAAAACAACGCCAGTTGAGCCAGAAAGGCTTGGATATGTTGTGGCCACCATAGTGGAATAAGATTGCAAATTGGTCAATTCATCTTCGACCGATGCACCCTTCAAAAACAAACAGACACCGTCAGGGTGAAGCTGGGGTTCAATTAAATTCAATAACTTAGGAACAGGGGCCAGGGCACGAGCGGTAATCACATCAGGACGAAGATTGGGCATTGTTTCGATACGATGATTATGAACCTTGGCTGTCAGCCCAAGCTCCCGGATGACGGTTGATAAAAACACCGCTTTACGTTGATCAGACTCGACCAGATCAACCGTCACACCACCCATGATAGCCAGAACAAGCCCTGGAAAACCAGCCCCACTGCCAACATCAAGAATTTGCCGTGTTTGAGGTGGATAATAGACCGCCAATTGCCCCGAATCCAGGATATGACGCTGCCACGCATCAGAAAGTGTGCTATTAGAGACAAGGTTGATCCGGCGTTGCCATTTTTCCAGCAAGGTTAAATAGAGTTGAAATTTATCGACTGTTTCACGTGAAACATTCAGCAATTCGCCAACCTGATCTGGGGTCACGATACGGCTCTTACTTTTTCCTGTTTCTGCTGGCGTTTGATATGGCGAAGCACAGCAACAACTGCCGCCGGTGTCAAACCGGGAAGGCGGTTAGCATGACCAATCGTTTCCGGCTGAAATCGCCGCAAAATATCTTTTGACTCAGCCGATAGCCCACCAACAGCAGTGAAATCAGTTTGCGCTGGAATCACAACTGCTTCATCCCGACGAAGCGCATCAATATCGGCCTGCTGACGATAAACATAACCGGCATAGCGGTAATCAGCCTCAAGCTGACTATGTAAACGCGGGGAAATTACCTCAAACTTGGGCCAGAGTGACAAAATCTCGGCAATGCCAATTGATTCAAGCGTCAATAAATCAGCCGCACTGCGCGCCGCGCCATCACGCGGCGATGGCAAGCCAGCGGCAGCAATCGCCTTGGCAGGCTGACTGCTTGTCTCAAGCATTGATCGTGCTGCCTGCAAATCAGCCGATTTTACCCGCCATGCAGTTTCACGAACCGACCCAACACAGCCAGTCGCCAAGCCGCGATCCGTCAAACGCTGATCGGCATTATCAGCCCGAAGCAATAGCCGGTACTCGGCGCGTGAGGTAAACATACGGTAAGGCTCGGGCGCGCCCTTGGTGATCAAATCATCAATCATAACCCCGATATAGGCATCTGCACGGTCAAGAACAAAAGGCGTGTAATCCCCACCATTGGCCACACGTAAAGCCGCATTGATGCCAGCAATAAGCCCTTGTGCCGCTGCTTCTTCATAGCCGGTTGTGCCATTAATCTGTCCAGCAAGATATAATCCGGGAAGCGCTTTTAACGCCAGAGAGCGCCGCAATGCCCGCGGATCGACAAAATCATATTCAATGGCATAGCCAAATTGCAGAATTTTCGCCGATTCCAGCCCAGGGATTGACGCAATCATTGCGCTTTGCACATCGCGCGGAAGGCTTGTTGAGATCCCATTTGGATAAACTGTTGGATCATCAAGCCCTTCAGGTTCTAAAAAAATCTGATGCGAACTTTTATCGGCAAAGCGGTGAATCTTATCCTCAATTGACGGACAATAGCGCGGCCCAATTCCCGAAATCTGGCCACTATAAACCGCCGATAAATGGATCGATTCGGCAATAATTCGGTGGGTTTCTGCCGTTGTTCGCGTAATCCCACATGAAATTTGCGGAACAGTAATTTTATCGGTCAAGGTTGAAAAGGGAATTGGCGGGTCATCGGCTAGCTGCATGTCAAGGCCTGCCCAGTCGATGCTTGCGCCATCAAGCCTTGCTGGCGTACCAGTTTTCAACCTTCCAAGCGGTAAATCAAGCGCAGCAAGTCGTGCCGCTAATTGGTTTGACGGTGCTTCGCCAACCCGGCCAGCTGGCGTACGCTCGCTGCCAAGATGAATCAAACCGCCCAGAAATGTGCCAGCGGTCAAAACAACAGCGCCACAGTGAAATTCGCGGCCATCTTCGGTTATGATGCCCGTTGCCTTGCGGTCATCTCCTGAACCCGTTAACAAAATATCGCCAACCGCAGCCTCTATAATCTGAATATTCGGCGTTTCCGCCAGCAATTCTTGAATCGCCATGCGATACAGCTTGCGATCGGCTTGAGCGCGGGGGCCATGAACCGCTGGCCCACGTGATTTATTCAACATCCTGAACTGGATGCCAGCACGATCAATGGCACGACCCATAATACCGTCAAGCGCATCAATCTCACGAACAAGATGCCCTTTGCCAAGCCCGCCAATTGCTGGATTGCATGACATTTCGCCAATCCGGTCAGCCCGCATTGTGATCAGCGCAACCGACGCGCCCATCCGCGCCGCTGCCGCTGCTGCCTCACAGCCGGCATGGCCGCCGCCAACAACAATGACATCGAGATTAATTGTCATGCTTTACCCATTTTCAACAGATTACTGTTCATGGAGGCTGTTATGCCGCGTTTTTGCCTATTTTCCAATACAAAACGCTGAAAAGATGCTTTCCAAAAGCTCTTCAACATCGATTTCGCCAGTAATCCGGCCAAGCGCCACCGCCGCAACGCGAAAATCTTCAGCCGCCAATTCTGGCGTGTCCTGAAAATTATGCCCCATCGCGCGGCTCAACGCGTCATGCGCTTCCTGCATGGCGTGGCGGTGTCGTTGGCGCGTGATAATCACGCTTCCCTCCGCATGGTTTAAAGGCACCAGCAATTTGGCCAGTTTTGCGATCAACTTTTCGATATCAGCAGGGTCTTTGGCCGATATCGACATCATTTCATCAGATACCACGGCATGTGGCGCGGCCGACACCTGATCCGCCTTATTTAGAATATAGAATTTTGGCTGGCTGGATAGTTGGTCAATCTTATTGAGTTCCACTGGCCAAGCTTGATCACTGCCATCCAAGACCACCAAAACTAGGTTGGCAAATCCGGCAGCCTCAACCGATCGCCGGATGCCTTCAGCCTCGATCTTGCCGCTTTCATCACGAATCCCAGCCGTGTCCATTACCGTGGCGGGAACACCACCGAGATCAAGCCGGATTTGGATAATATCGCGTGTCGTGCCAGCTTCATCCGACACAATAGCCGCCGCGCGTCCGGCTAAACCGTTTAAAATCGTTGATTTTCCGGCATTTACTGGCCCAATCAAGGCGATGGTGACGCCATCACGAACCAGTTCCCCCGCACCACCATCATCAAGATGGCTTGCCAAAGCCGACCGCAAGCCACCGGTACTTGTCCGCAAAGCACTTTCGACCGAAGCAGGCAGATCCTCATCAGCAAAATCAATCAAAGCCTCAAGCTGGGCAGCAATTCCCACCAATTCACCACGCCATGCCATTACGGGCGCGCGCAATGCCCCATCGATTTGCGCCCAAGCTTGATATAATTGCGTTGCGGTTTCGGCCTCGATCAAATCGGCAAGCCCTTCAACGCCAGATAAATCCATTTTCCCATTCATAAAGCTGCGGCGAGTAAATTCGCCCGGCTTCGCCATTAAAAAGCCATCTTCAGCGTCGAGGCGCCCCAATAGCGCATCAATGACCGCGCGACTGCCATGACAATGGATTTCGCAAACATCTTCGCCAGTGCTTGAAAGTGGCGCTTGCATGAAAAGCAGAATCACCTGATCGATCACACGCTGACCCAGAACCAGCCGTGCCACCGAAAATTGTCCGGCCAGCGGACAGGCTGCGCCAAATACCGCCGGTGCTTTACTGGCCAAAGGACCACTAATCCGGATCACCGCAATGGCTGACCGGCCAGGCGGGGTCGCGACGGCAAAAATCGTTTTATATCCGGCTTGGCTCATAGTCTTTTCAACAAATCCATACTCTGATAGGGTTTTCCTAGAGCGAAAGACGGCCGACAACAAGTCTCTTTTTCATGTTCGTTATTGGCGGTTGGTCTCAACAGTAACCAAAGAAGAGATTATGCCCCAAATCACTAAAAAACTTGAGACGCTTTATTTCACTAGTTTCAAAACTAATTTTGGTTGGATTCGGCCAATTAGCAACGGCCAAAGCCTAATCCGGCTTGATTGGAACCAAACCGGTTGGAACAATAGCGATCATCCAGACGATGTTTCACGTGAAACAAAAAGCCAACTTAAAGCGTTTTTCGATGGCCATCTTCACCAATTTAACCTTCCACTTGCCCCCGCCGGCAAAAGTGCCGCTGGCAAAAAATGGCTCGACGTGATGGCACAAATTCCCTTTGGAACAGTGATGACCTATGGCGAATTTGCCGCTTTCGCAGGAAAACCAAAGGCGGCACGCGCTGCCGGTTCAGCCTGTGCCAGCAATCCAATCCCGATTATCTATCCTTGTCATCGCGTTGTTCGCACGGATGGCGGCCTTGGCAATTATGGTGGGGGAAGCGACCAACACCCAGCCCATCCAGATAATTTGGCGCGCAAAGATAATTTATTAAGATTAGAGGCAAATAGTGCCACAAATGCTGCCTAAGACTAGCTGTTCATATGATCAAAGAATTCATCGTTACTCTTTGAATTCTTTAGCTTATCAACAAGGAATTCCATCGCATCAACTGGCCCCATCTGCATCAGAATACGGCGAAGCACCCACATTTTCGCAAGCGTTCCCTTATCGACAAGAAGCTCTTCTTTGCGTGTTCCTGACTTGGTGATATCAATCGCAGGGAAGGTGCGCTTGTCAGATAGCTTTCGATCAAGAATCACTTCACTATTTCCGGTGCCTTTAAATTCTTCAAAGATCACTTCATCCATACGCGATCCGGTTTCGATCAAAGCAGTGGCAATGATGGTCAAAGACCCGCCTTCTTCAATATTACGCGCAGCACCGAAAAAGCGTTTTGGCCGCTGCAATGCGTTTGCATCAACACCACCGGTTAGAACTTTACCTGATGATGGAACAACCGTGTTATAGGCCCGTGCCAAACGGGTGATTGAATCAAGCAAAATCACCACATCACGCTTATGTTCGACAAGGCGTTTTGCTTTTTCAATAACCATTTCAGTGACTTGTACATGTCGAGACGCTGGTTCATCAAAGGTTGACGATATCACCTCACCACGAACCGAACGCTGCATATCAGTTACTTCTTCTGGCCGTTCATCAATCAATAAAACGATCAGATAGACTTCAGGATGGTTTTCAGAAATCGCATGCGCAATGCTTTGAAGCATCATTGTTTTACCAGTACGCGGCGGCGCGACAATCAAACCACGCTGACCTTTACCCATTGGCGCAATCAAATCAATCACGCGTGGGGTATTATCTTTTTTATCTGGGTTAAACGGTAATTCGAGGGTTAGTTTCTCTTCAGGGTAAAGCGGTGTCAGATTATCGAAATTAATCCGGTGACGAACCGCATTTGGCTCTTCAAAATTGATTGTTTCAACTTTTAACAGAGCAAAATAGCGCTCACCATCTTTTGGT
>Ga0255771_1004932_pt1 | contig 11875 bp, 4 predicted proteins | sample 011ome_19_FD_179969 | JGI IMG/M metagenome (GOLD analysis project Ga0255771, IMG submission 179969) | Coastal salt marsh microbial communities from the Groves Creek Marsh, Skidaway Island, Georgia - 011510BT metaG (version 2) | ecosystem: Environmental > Aquatic > Marine > Intertidal zone > Salt...
TCCGTCGCGCGAACAAAAAAACCAAAAAAACCAAAAACGACGCGTTTTAAGGTCGCGCGGTCGCGCGGCGCACCTTTCGCGGCCCACACGACGATGTTCCTGTCGTCCGAGCACGTCGCCATCCTCGGCCCGTCGCTTCGGTCGCCCGTCACTCCGGGCGACGCCTCGAACGCCGCGCTCCAGACCGTGCTGGTGTGCCCCCCGTCCTTCGCCGACAACGCGCGCGCGCACGACCAGTCGTCGCCGCCGGGTTCTTCCTCCCACACGCGGATCTCGTCGTCGTAGGACACCGACACCAGCACGTCCTCGGTTGGGTGCCAGCGCACCTGCTTCACGTCCTGCGCGTGCCCGTGCAGCACCGCGACGCACTCGAAGTCGAACCCGGGCTGGACCTCCCAGATCCACACCGTCTTGTCGCGGCCGCACGTCGCCAGGAGCGCGCCGCTGGGCGACCAGGCGCACGACTTGACCTCGTTTTCGTGCCCCTCCACCACGGCGACGCACTCCCAGTCCCCGCCGCGCTCGGCCCACACCGCGGTGGACGCGTCGAAAGAAGCCGTCGCGAGCATGCGGCCTGCGAAAAAGTTTTTTTGTGATTGTGAAAGTCAGCGTCGCCGGCGCGCGCGCGAGCGAAACGCGAAACGCGAAACGCGTCGTTTGGTCGTTTCGTTTTCCGAAACACAAAAGGTCTCTCTTCGCGAAAGAACCGTCGAAGCGCGGCGGGAACGCGGAGGCTGCGCGACGGTGAGAAGGGAAACAGGTAGGTTTCGCGTGGGTCCGCGCGCCGCGCGGACGTACCGCAGGGCGACCACGCGACGGATCGCACGGTTCGGTTGTGCACGCCCTCGAGCTCGGCGACGGTGACCCACGCGCCGCCGGCGGCCCGCGAGGGCGCCCACAGACGCGCGGTCCGGTCGGATGAGCACGTCGCCAGAAACCGCCCTTGCGGTTCCCACGCCACGCACCACGCGCGATCGGTGTGCCCCTCCAGCGTCGCCTCCAGCGTGATGGACACCGAGGACGCCTCCGACAGGTCGGACGTGGAGGGCTCCGCGTCCATGTCCGCGGCGTCCTTCCCCGAGCTCCCGCCTCTGCCGAGAAACGACAGCATCGTGCCCCGCGCGCGGCAAACTGTGTCGTGCCAATCTCAACGAACGCCGCCGACGACGTCACTTTTTCGTGGAGAGTAAAAACCCCGACGCAACCTCGTCCGCGCCATTCGAGCGCTCTCGTCGGACGCCCCACATGACGACGGTGCTCCTGGCGAACGCCACCGTGGCGTCCGCCTCGACGCGCGTAAGCGTCGCCGGTCCGTCGAAAGCGCACCCCGCGCGCGCGGCGACGCCTCCCGCCCGCGTCGCGCCCCGCCCCTCCAATTCTTCCTGCGCCTTCCTCGCGCGCGCCGCGCGCCTCCGCGCGGCGACGGTGGCGCGCGCGGGCCGCGCGCCCGGCGGCGGCGCGGAGCGCATGGGCGACGATGAGGTCCGGCGCGGTCCCCCCGGCGCGGAGCGCGACCCGTACCGCGCGCCCGACGGGTACGAGTACGACTACGCGCCTCCCCGTGGCGCTCCGAATGGGTCGTCCCCTTGGGAAACCGCCGGCGCGGGTACCCCTCCCCGCGGCCCCCCCGGTCCGAACCAAGGCGGGGACGGCGGCGGCGGCGGAAACCGCGTGACGAATTTCCTGATCGCGGGCGCGTTCATCGTGGGCATGGGCGCGGGCGTGGCGTTCGACACGTCCGTGGACTTGGAACCGTCCAACGTGGCGAGCCGCGAGATTCTGGACCGCCAGACCCCGAGCTCGGAGGTTTGCATGGCCAACGGCGCGTCCGCCATGGTGTTCGACCAGCGCGTGTTCATGTCTCTGAACCCGTTCAACATCTACGTCTCGCAGCCGGAGGTGAAGCCGGGGTGCGTCTTGAGACGCTCGAACTGGTCCATACTAGAGCGGGAGAAGCTCGTGACTGACAACCAGGAATCGGACTGCAAACGCGGCATGAACACGTTCGCCTTCGTGGGCGACCTCGACAAGTCGCCGGAGGTTTCGTGCGTGTACCACAGCGAGGAGGCGGAGAACCAGTTCATGCGCGACCCCAAGGGGAGTGTCATGGGGGACGGGAACCAGGTGCGGGAGTACAGGAAAAATAAAAGCTTCCGGTGAGGAAGGTGGGGTTCGAGCGCGCCGAAGAAGAGCTTCAATCGCGCGCGATATCGTTTTTCACTAAAAGTAGCTACGTAGCTACGATAAAAAGAAATAGACGTTCCCGTGTCGCGCGCCTTCCGAGGCGCGCGCGCGTCACCGTATCTAGTAGACTACTCGACCCTTCGTCGTTTCGCTTCGAGCGCGGCCGCCTCGAGCAGGCACGCGTCGTCCGGCTCGTCCCACTCGGGAGGGGGGCGCCAGACCTCCGGCGCCTGCGCCTGCGCCTGCGCCTGCGCCTGCGACGCCTTCGGCTGGACGAAGGCGTCGAGCGTGCCCTGCCTCTTCGGGGTCCCCCCGCGGTTCTCCGCGTCCATCAGCCTCCCCCCCGGGCTCCGGTCCCCTCTCGCGACGAGCGTCTCCAGCCTCTGCTCGCGCGTGCGCTCGGGCGCCGCGCGGGGCTTGGACGCCTTCAGGTCCAGCGCGTCGCCACGCCGGCCGTCCAGCACCTGCCCCAGCGTCTCGAGCTTGTTCGCGACAGAGCCCCACATGATGTCGTCCACGGTGTCTTTCGCGACGAGGAAGTGCACGTTCACGGCGTTCGCCTGCCCGATCCTGTGCGCGCGGTCCTCCGCCTGCACGATGTCCCCCGGGGTCCAGGAGAGCTCGCCGAAAATCACGGTGGACGCCGCCGTCAGCGTCAGCCCCATCCCCGCGGCTTTGATGGACAGCACGGCGACCCTCGCGTTTCGGTCGGTTTGGAAGCGGTCCACCAGGCTTTGCCGCGCGTTCGTGTCGGTCGAGCCGTCGATGCGGATGAACGGCACCTTCCGCCGGCGCAGCATCTCGGAAGCCGCGTCCAGAGTGCAGGTGTGGTGGCCGAAGAACAGGAACTTTTCGACCGCGGCGGAGGCGTCGCCCGGGGTCTCCGAGCTGTCCAGGAGCGTCTCGAGGTACTCCGCCACCGGCTTGGTCTTCGCCTCGGCGGTGGCTTGGTACAGCTCGTTCATCAGCCGCTTCTCTTCCAGGGTCCGCCCGCCGCCGCCGCCGCCGCCGTCAAAGTCCTCCCTCAGCTCGTCCATCTTCGCGCGGATCGCCCGCACCCGCGTCAGCGCCGCCGAGTGCGGCAGGGAGAGCGCGACGCGCTCGCGGCTCTTCGCCGGCAACTGCGTCAGGACGTCCTTCTTGAGCCGCCGGATCATGATCAGCCGCGACAGCACCGCGTGCAGCTCCTCGGCGTTGGAGCTCCCCTGCCACCCGAACCGCGAGCCCGCGCAGTACCTCGCCGCGAACTCGCCGAACTTGGTGAACACCATCGGGCGTAGCGCCTCCGCCTGCGAGAAAATCTCCACCGGACGCGACAACGCGGGCGTCCCGGTGAGGCACAGCGCGCGCTTCGCGTTTTTCAGTAACGGGACGACGGCTTTCGTGCGCTGCGCCTTCGAGTCCTTCAGGAAGTGCGACTCGTCGCACACCACCACCTGGAACCGCTTCTGCGCCAGCGCGCCGGCCATCTTCCCCACGAGCGAATACGGCACGATAACGAACGTCGCGCCGTCGATCTTTCTCGCCTCGGCGCCGCTCCCGACGGCAGCCACCGTCGCGCGCCGCGACGCGCGCGAAGCTGAAGCTTTCGCGCCCGCGCTCTTCGCGTCGGAAGCCTCGAGCCCCAGCCACTTCACCAAGGCTTGCTCCCAGGCGCCGCGCAGGGACGTGGGCACGAGAATCAACACCGGCCACTCCTCGCGGTAGCACGCCGCGACGGCGATCGCCTGCACGGTCTTCCCGAGGCCCATCTGGTCGCCGATCAGGCACCGCCCGCCTCGCCGCAACGCGAACCGAACGCCCTCTCTTTGAAACGGGAACATGGCGTCGCGCACGTCCGCGGGGATCTTCGCGTAGAGACGGTCCACCTCGGCGGACGCCAGGTCCTCGATTTCGTCGGCGTGCGTTTGATTCGGAGACTCCTGTGAAGTGTCCCGCGCGCGACCGACGCCGCGGTGCGCCTCGTCGTCCTCGTCGTCCTCGTCGTTCGCGCCGCGCGTTCGGCGCTCCGCGTTCAACTCTCGGAACGCAGACCCGAGCGCGCCGGGATCGCCCCCGACCGTTTCGCAGAGACTGCCTCGTCTCTCCGCCTCCCGCGTCTCCCGCATCCCTCTCACCGCGTCCCGCGCGAGCGCCTTCTCGACGGCGACCACCGCCTGCAGCGCGCGCGCCGCGATGGGCGACGGCGCCGCCAACTCCACCGCCAAGCCTCGGGCCGATTTGAGCGCGCGCGCGGCGTCGGGCAGGTTCCCGTCCGGGAAGCTCCAGCGCCTGGAGACCTCGTCGAAGGAGGCGCCGGGGACGGTCTTCAGCGCGCGCACGAGCTCGGCGTCGAAAAATCCCGGGGGCAGAACCACCAGCACTCGGCGCGCGTGCGGGGCCAACGCCAGCTCGACGCGCACGGTCGCGCGAGGACGTTCTCGCGCGGATTGAAACTCCCCGCGCGCCGCCGCCGCATCCGCCGCGCTCGGGCCGCGCACGCGGTGGTAGTTGCTCGCGTCGAGCGGAGGGAAAGCGCCACCGCGTCCACCGCGTGGATCAAAACGCTCGTGGGAAGCGTGTCCGGGATACGCATCCCGACGGTCGCCCGCGGCGCGCAGGTCCAGCGCGGCGCGCCCGGCGGACGGGAAAGGCGCGCCAGGAGGCTGGCCGTCTCGACGCGGTTGTTGGTTTTGGTCCTGGGGGTGCCACGACGGTCCGGGCGGGTGCGGCAGGTGAGGCACCCGCGGCCGCTGGCCGTGCGGCTGCAACGGCTGCGGCGGCGCGCGCGGCGGCGCGCGCGGCTGGGGCGCGTTGTCGAGCGCACCCCACAACGCCGCGTCGTCGAAATCGTCTCGGATCTCAAAAGGCATGGTGCTCTCGGGTGCCCAGATTCGCTCGGACTCAGCGGGACGCTCTCCCCGCCGCTCACCGCGCCATGCCGCGTGCGCGCTCTTCGCGCGTCGTCTCTCGGCGCTCGCGGACTCGGTGTGCCTCTTCCGAGGCGCGCTCGGGGGACCGCGCGTCGCACGAACCGCGGACGTGCGCAGCAGTTTGAACGGAGCACTCGACAGCAGCGGCTTCGTGGCTTCAAGTCGGGAGCAGATGAGACAGACTGACAGAGTACGGTTCGAGTTGTTTCACAGGAGTCTTGCCTGCTTATTTGAAGACAAGACGCGTCGAAGACGAACACGAACAGGGTTCTCCCGTCGACGCGAAAGAGAGAGAACGTGAAAAAACGAAATCTCTTCCTGTAGAACAATGTGCAGTTTAAAATGTTGTCGTTCTATCTGACGCGCGGCGCCGCGCCGTCGTGTACATGCCTCGCTCCGCGAACTCGTCTCGCTCCGCCCGCGCATCGCGTGGTCATTCGCGTTTGTGCGCCTAAAAAAAAGACGCGAAAAATCCCCAACAGTCTGAAAATCACCCGCCGTCGCCACATCACTCAGCGACGTACTTACGCGATGCCGGACTCGCCGCGCACCATCCCCGCGCTGAGCGTGTTCCCGTCCCCGGTGAGCACGGTGATCTCGCCCGCGGCGTTGACGTCCATGATGCACGAGGAGCCCTCGCCGATGTCGCCGTTGAGCATCTTCTCCGCGAGGTTGTCCTCAAGCAGGCGCATCACCGCGCGGCGCAGGGGGCGCGCGCCGTACGTGGGGTTGAAGCCCTCGTCCACCAGGCGGTCCTTGAACCTGTCCGTCACGTCCAGCGTGATGTCCTTTTCCTTCAGGCGCTTGAACACCTGGTCGAGCATGATCGCCGCAATCTCGCGCACCTCGCCCTTGTTCAGCTGCCTGAACACGATGATCTCGTCGAGGCGGTTGAGGAACTCGGGGCGGAAGTAATTCTTGAGCTCCTCGTTCACCAGCGACTTGATGCGCTGGTACGACGTGTCCTCCGCGTCGTCGTTGAGCTGGAAACCCAAGCCGCCGCCGCCCTTCTCGATGACGGAAGAGCCGACGTTGGAGGTGAGGATGATGAGGGTGTTTTTGAAATCCACCACGCGTCCCTTGGAATCCGTCAGGCGCCCGTCCTCGAGAATCTGGAGCATCATGTTGAAGACGTCGGGGTGCGCCTTCTCAACCTCGTCGAAGAGCACGAGCGTGTACGGGCGGCGGCGCACCGCCTCCGTGAGCTGGCCGCCCTCGGAGTACCCGACGTAGCCGGGGGGGGAGCCGATGAGCTTGGACACGGTGTGGCGCTCCATGAACTCGGACATGTCCAGGCGCACCATGGCGTCCTCGCTGCCGAAGTAAAACTGGGAGATGGACTTGGCCAGCTCCGACTTACCCACGCCGGTGGGCCCGGAGAAGATGAACGACGCCACGGGGCGGTTGGGGTTCTTCAGCCCGGTGCGCGCGCGGCGGATCGCGCGCGAGCACGCGACGACGGCTTCCTCCTGGCCGATGAGGCGCGCGTGGAGCGTCTCCTCCATGTTCATCAGCTGGTCCCCCTCGGCGGCGGAAACCTTGTCCACCGGGATGCCGGTCCAGGACGCGACGATGTCGCAGATGTCAGACTCGTGCACGGTGGGGCCCGAGTCGCCGCCGCCCGCCTCGATGTTGGCCTTGTTCTCCTCCTGCTTCGCCTTGGTGATCTTGGAGATCTCCGTCTTGAGCTCAACCTCCTTGTCGCGAAGCGCGCCGGCGGCTTCGAAATCCTGCGAGCGAATCGCCGTGTCCTTCTCCTTGAGCAGCGCCTTGAGCTCCTTGTCCAGCTCCTTCGCCTCCTCGGGGAGCGCGGCGTGCGCGAGGCGCACGCGCGAGCCCGCCTCGTCGATCAGATCGATCGCCTTGTCGGGAAGGAAGCGGTCGGAGATGTACTGGTGCGCGAACTTCGCCGCCGCCTCGATGGCTTCGTCCGTGTAGCGCAGCTTGTGGTGCGTCTCGTAGCGCTCGCGCAAACCCTGGATGATCTGAATCGTCTCATCCACGGAGGGCTCGGGAACCTGCACGGGCTGGAACCGGCGCTCGAGCGCGGGGTCCTTCTCGATGTGCTTGCGGTACTCGTCCACGGTCGTGGCGCCGATGCACTGGAGCTCGCCGCGCGCCAGCGCGGGCTTGAGGATGTTCGCCGCGTCGATGGCGCCCTCGGCGGCGCCCGCGCCGATGAGCGTGTGCACCTCGTCGATGAACAGGATGATGTCATCGTCAGCCTTCACCTCGTCCATGAGCTTCTTCAGGCGCTCCTCGAACTCGCCGCGGTACTTCGTGCCGGCGACGAGCAGACCCATGTCCAGGGTCATCATGCGCTTGCCCTCGAGCGTCTCCGGCACGTCGTTGGCGGCGATCTTCTGCGCCAGCCCCTCGGCGATGGCGGACTTGCCCACGCCGGGTTCGCCGATGAGGCAGGGGTTGTTCTTGGTGCGGCGGCCGAGAATCTGCGTCACGCGCACGATCTCGTTCGCGCGGCCGATGCAGGGGTCGAGCTTCGCCTCCTCCGCCTGCTTGGTGAGGTCCGAGCCGAACTCCTCCAAAGTGGGGGTCTTGGAGCCGCCCGCGGCGCCGCCCGCGCCGGGCGCCGCGCCGACGGCTTCCTGCGACTCGCCCACCATGCGGATCACCTGCGAGCGGATCTTGCTGGGGTCCGCGTCGAGGTTCTCGAGCACGCGCGCGGCGACGCCCTCGCCCTCGCGGAGCAGGCCGAGCAGCAGGTGCTCGGTGCCGATGTAGTTGTGCCCGAGCTGGCGCGCCTCCTCGAGCGCGAGCTCCAGCACGCGCTTGGCGCGGGGGGTGAAGGGGATCTCGACGGCGACGAACCCGGAGCCGCGGCCGATGATCTTCTCAACCTCGATGCGAGCCTCCTTGAGGGAGATGCCTGGAAACGAGACGAGACGGAACGAACGGTGTGTGCGACGCACGAGGCGTCAGTCGTCGGAGGCGTATCGGGGTGAGGGTGACGACGACCCCGCGCGGGGTCGGCGCGACGCGCGAGATAAAAAAAAGCGCACTCGACCGATTTTTCACGGTTTACACGCCTCGACAATGGATAAGGCACCGCGACTGCGGACGCGTCTCGCGAAACGTTGGGGAAGGGGGGACCGCCACGGGTCGGCGGGGAGAGGAGACGTACCCATGGACTTGAGCACCTTGGCGGCGATGCCGGTGCCTTCGCCGATGAGGCCGAGCATGATCTGTTCGCGAGGCGTGGGCGGAGGGGTCAGCACGCGTCATGAAGCGCCGGGCGACGGGGGGGCAGGACCACCCACAGGGCTTGCTTGACCTAAAAAACGAGAAAGATTCAATCGCTCGTCATCGCCACGGCTGTGCGAAGGGAGGGGCGGGGGGCGCGTCCGCGTACCTGCTCGGTGCCGACGAAGTTGTGGCCGAGGCGGCGAGCCTCTTCCTGCGCGAGCATCACCACCTTGATGGCTTTCTCGGTGAAACGCTGCGTCGGTGGACGGGGAGGGGTGAGGAAGGGTCAGGAAGGAAACCTCGGCGGCCACGACAGGAGGCACACGTGCGCGAATCTGGCTTTTCCCGTCGAAGAGCGTCCCGGGGAGGCGCGCGGCCGCGCGGCCGCGAGCCCCCCGAGCCGGATCGCCGCGGCGCGGCAGTGCGTTTGGTGACCGAGCCGACCGGACGCGTGAATCCCCCGGCGATTCCCGGCCGCCTCGTCTCGGAACGCGCGGTCGTAGCGGAGGGAGGGTAAGACGTCATCTCGCGCACGCACCTCGAACATGGCCTTCACGACGAACTTCTTGCCGACGCGCCCGCCCGCTAGGGTCTGACGCGCGACGGTCGAGTGGAAGGAGGCCCTCGAACGGGAGACCCCGAGGCCGTCGACGGCCCCCGCGCGGCGGAAGCCGGTCATGGAGCCGATGGAGGCGGGCGCGACCGCCGCCGAGGCGGCGGCGCGGCACCGAACCTTGCCGGCATTGCGGACGTTCACCGTGGGGCGAACGCCAATGGTGGTGGCAGCGACGCTGAACATGTTTCCAACTGCCGAGTCCACGTATCAGACACGACGAGGAGGTCCGCGCAGACGATACTCGCGAGAAGTACGAAGCGCGTTGGGCGTGGCCTTACTAGCGCCGACGCTCGTGGGAATGACGCTCGAGCGCGGCGAACGCGCGGTTCCACGGCTTCCGTCCACGCACGGCTTCCGTTTTTATCGCGGAAAAGCCCCGAACCAGATAGAGAAATCTCGGAAGATTGATTCCAGAATCGACCGTTTAGCCGCCGCGACGGAACATTCCGAGATCTCTGCGCCAAAACTCCCGATCCGCGGACAAAAATCGCCCTTTGGCGAAACCGCGAGTCGAGCAGCTTAGTTGGCACCGTCTCCGCTTCGAAACGCGCTGACTGGTTTCCGCGTGAAAGACAGACCCGCAGACTGCGGTCGAGTTCGAAAGCGTTCAAAAACGCGAGCGTTCATCGGTAATGTAGAAGATTAACAATCACACCGCCGCGACCATGTCCCCTTTGATCGTCGCGCGGTCTTGCTCCACTAGCAGCATCGCCGCGTCCCGCGCCTCCTGCATGGACATGTCGAACGCGCTGTTGCGTTCCTTCAGGCGCGACACCAGCTCGGAGAGGCGCGCGCGGCCCGCGCCGCTCTCAGCTAAGATCTCGGCGATGCCCTCCGCCACCGCCGAGCGGTGGCGCCGGTCGCTCGCGCTGTGCCCCGTGAGGATCTTGTCCATGTCGATCTGGCCCGTCTTGGGGTCCCACGCCGCCTGCTGCATGGCGACGCGCATCAGGCGCAGCGCCTCGGACGCGTCCCGGGCCTCCGCGTGGTGGCTCAGGCGCATGCGCGCCAGCGACTCCGCCAGGCGCACGAGCGACTCGAGCTGCCGCGGCGTCGCCGTGATGGTCCGCCGCCCGCCCCCCAGCCGCCGCATGTCCACGTACCCCTCCACCAGAAGCTCCGCCGCCTCGTCGTTCAGGACGGGCGCGTACGTCTTGCGCGCGTACGAGATGTAGTCCGTGAGCGTGTTCGCGTCGAGCGCGCCCGTCACCTTTCGCGGCGGCTCCTTGAAGTGTAGACTCACGAGGTGCCGCGCCAGCCGCCGGTCCGTCTCCGGGTTGGGTTTGTCCAGCACGAGGTAGATGAGGTCGAAGCGCGACAGGAGCGTGGGCGGGAGCTCGATGTTGTCGATGACGCTCATCGCGGGGTTGTACCGCGATCCGACCGGGTTGGCGGACGCCAAAACGGACGTGCGCGCGTTCAGCACGGCGATGATCCCGGCTTTCGCGATGGACACCGTCTGCTGCTCCATCACCTCGTGTAACGTCGAGCGCGCGCCGTCGGACATCTTGTCGAACTCGTCGATGCAGCAGATGCCGCGATCGGACAACACGAGCGCGCCGGATTCCAGCACCATGTCCTTCGACTCCGGGTCTCTCGTGACGTACGCGGTGAGACCGACCGCGCTCGAACCCCGGCCGCTGGTGTAGATCCCCCGCGGCGCGACTTTGTTGACGTACGTCAGCAGCTGCGACTTACTCACCCCGGGGTCGCCCACCAGGATGACGTTTATGTCCCCGCGCACCTTGTTGGCGTTCGTGCCCTTGAACACCTTGTGCGTCGCACCGAACAGCTGGCACAGCAAACCTTTCTTCACCTCCTCCATCTCCCAGATCGAGGGCGCCAGGGACGAAACGAGGCGCTCGTACACGTCCTCGGCTTTGCCGATGCGTTCCAGAAACGCGGCGCGTTCGGGGGAAAACTCGGCGTCGGCGCCGGGGCCCGCGCTCGCGCTCGTCGCGTCGCGCGCGGCGCCGACGTCTTCCGCGTCGGCGTTCTCCGCGTTCGCTCTCGCGGCGTCCGCCCGCTCCGCCGACTCCAGGTCCTCGCGGTCTTCCCTGCCCGCGGTGTTCGCGATGCGGTGCGCGGCGTCCTTGCGCACGTGGATCACGTCCACGTACGTCTTGTACACCGCCTTCAGGATGCGCATGTTGGGCGCGGCGCGGATGGGCACGGCACGGTACACGCCGGTCACCTCCACGCGGTCCCCGGGCTTCGCCTCGTCCACCAGCGAGTCGAACACGCACATGGACACCGTGTGCGGGGTTTCGCCCTCTGGGATCGCGTCCGGGGTCTCCTGCATCTTGATCTGCTGTTTGTTCGCGAAGACGCACCGGTTGTGCACCAGCGTCATCGTCCCGACCGACTCGCAATCGGGGTTGCGGCACTTCAACGGCGGCTCGTTCACGCGGCCGCGGTCCACGAAGGTCAAGTCGGGCGCGTCGCCGCACACCAGGCACTTGAAGTACGCCATCTTCAGGTCGGGGATGACGGACGAGCACCGCGTGACCATGCCGCGAACCGCCACCAGCTTGTCGATGTCGCTCGGGTTCAAGTTGCGCATCGCCCGCGTCTCCTTCAGGTTGAACGTCCGCACCTGCACTCGGGTGAACACCTCCTCGCCCTCCGGAAGCACCTTCTCGGCGAAGTGCTCGTTCGCGACTTGGTCGAACAACGGGACCATCTCCTGCGGGTACGCCACCAGCTTCTTGTACAGCGCCGGGTCGTACGCGTCCAGGTGCTGGCAATCCAGATCGAGCTGGTAGTTCTCCCTCTCGAAGCATTCGACGAGCGCGCGGTGGTAGTGCGCGACGTCGGGGCGAGAGGGGAGCTCGAAAAACTCCAGGAACCGCTTAAACCGCGCGCCGTCCTCGCGAACCTCCACGGTGGTGCCCCAGACCAACGTGCGCTGGTCGTGGTCGTGCGCCGCGTCGCCGTCGTCGCCACCGCCCTGCGTGCC
>Ga0255771_1004944_pt1 | contig 11842 bp, 19 predicted proteins | sample 011ome_19_FD_179969 | JGI IMG/M metagenome (GOLD analysis project Ga0255771, IMG submission 179969) | Coastal salt marsh microbial communities from the Groves Creek Marsh, Skidaway Island, Georgia - 011510BT metaG (version 2) | ecosystem: Environmental > Aquatic > Marine > Intertidal zone > Salt...
GTAGCTGTTGGAGCCACTCTTACTAAAGTTCCAGGACTAAGTGAACCACCTGATACGTTTTTTACAGTTAAAAGTATTTTAAGTGCTGAATCAGCAGCACCTCCACTTCCACCTGCCGCATCAATAGTTACCTCAGAAGCGCTGTTTCTTGTTAATGTAATATTTGTTCCAGCTGTTAATTGAACAGTTGAATCTGTGCCAGAGCCAGCGTCTAATAATAAATCAACATTATTACCATCTTGTGATGCACTAAAAGTGTAAGTATCACCTTGTGAACCTGTCCCAAATTTTGTATAGCTCCCCATTAAGGAGTGAACGGTACATTGGTAATAAAGTATAGGAGGTGTTGAAACAGTGGGTACTATTTGAGTGTACGCTCCCGCACTACCTGGTGTTCCATTTGTGGTTACCCCGGTAGTATAAGATATTGTTTTAGCTGCATCTTCATAAAAAGCCAAAGGGTGCCCTGTGTTCGAGCTATCTGACTGATCAAACTTATACGTATTACCAGGAGTAAATTCTAAATAAGCACCTTCAACCCCATCTATAGTATAGCCATTAGCACTACCATTTCCAAATTCAGGATGAGCTGCTGTTTTAGTTACAACTTTTACTTCTAACGTTTGGGCTGAATCGCTATGTGCTATAGCTCTATGTGCCGAAAGCGCTAATGGCGATTTAAATTTAATGCCCATAAGTTATATTTTCTGGATTAATATTTTTATTGAATTTGAAGCTGGTGCTACTGAAAAAGACACATCAACTTGGGACGCACTTGTTCTTACTACATCCGCATAAACTGTTTCATTTGTAGACGCATCAAATAATTGAATTATTAAATCTTGGCTATTCAATCCATGAGTAACCGGAATGGTTGTTAATGTACCATTACCTATTAACGCTTTATATGTTTTTGTTGCTAAAGATACAAATCCTGATGATACAGAAAAATCTGCTGAGTCATAACCCGAAATACCTTTAACGGCTGCTCCAGCTGTAGCTGCTGCTGTTGCTAAATCAACATTAGATTGTACAATTGTAAAATCAGCTAACGTTCCTCCGGTGTTTGCTGCTATAGCGGACTCTGCTATAATAAGATCTCCTACTCTTACTTGTTCTGTAAAGAATAAACCATCTGCAGTTACGGTATAAGTATCACCTTTATCAATAGCAATATTAGTAGCTGTATCTAAATCTGGCGTATTAGTAGAAGCATCATAGCCTCCTTTATATTCTAATAAACCAGTCGCAACAGTATCTACATAATTTTTTGTAGCAACATCTTGAGCTCCTGTAGGATCAGTTACATTTTGTATTCTAGCATTAATACCTGTAGTTACAAAATCATAAATTTGATCACCTGTAGCTAGTTCGACACCTCCATTTGTAACAGCACCGGTAACAATGTCAATATTTGGGATAGGACCAGTGCCATCCGTAATAGTTAATTGATCAGTAGTAGCTGTTGTAATTGCTGTTAAATCACCTCCCGCCGAAAGCCAACTAGCACCGTCATAGTACTTAAGCACTCCATCTGTTGAGTTATAATATATTTGCCCTTCTACAGCTCCTGATGGATCTGATGCTAATACCTGTATTACAGCGTTTTGTAACTGATTTTTAGACAGGTCTACATTATTTAAATATTTTATTGCCATTTTTTTTTAGTTTAAGTAAGCCTTTCCAGAAAAAGGTGCTGAAAAATTTATTGTTAAGTTGTTTTCGTCTATATAAGTAGTATTACCATATACTACATCATTAGCGCTATCGATTACTGTAACGCTTGGAAACTTTTTTAAGTTGTGTTGCACGTTCCATGTAGCCTGCGCACTTGATTGTGTAAATGTAAAAAAAGCATCTGTTGTTGAAATACCAGTTGCTGATAGCGCTATTACAGATGTTGAAGGCTCTCCGGCTCCCCCTTGTTGTGTTAAAGAAAATAAATAAGCATTTGTTAAATTTGTTATGCTTGTTATTTTATATACACTATAATTTTGCGGATTAGCTGTGCCAATATCCGTAATCTTTATAATTTGATTTTTATACAAATCAACTATAGGCTGAATATCTGTAGCATTAGCTGTATATCTTGAAAAAGCTATTCCTGTAATATTAGCCCAGCCAAATTGAGTAGGGGCTGTAGGATTAACTTCATATCTAAAGTCCCCGCTTTCTAAGGATCCACTCGTATATTTTCCAGCGTAATTAAACTGAAAGCCAATACCTGTTGAATCAGCCGTACTTGACTTTGCAAAATATTTAGCAATTTCTTCTATCTGGTAATTTTTTGTAGCATTACCGTTTATATCCGTTCCAACTAAACGATCGCCACCTGTGATAGCCGTGTCATTGGGATATAGTTTTATTCTTGCCATATTATTTTATTAAGGAAATATTGTATCGCTAGCGCTTGTTACCGTTGCGGAATAACAATTAATATTACCTATTGTTAAAGAAGCTGAAAAAGAAGTCATAGGTGTTGCGCCGGCAGGTATTGTAATATTTGCAGTTCCGCTAACCCCATTTAATCCAGCGTTACTTCCGTCCCAAACTAAATCAACCCCAGCAGTCCCGCTGTTCCAAGCTTGCGGCGTAAAACCTCCATTTGTAATAGTCCAATTTCCTATAGCAGGACTTGGTGTTAAAGTAATGCTTCCAAGAGTTTGTTGCGTTGTTACAGAAATATTTACTGCAAAACTAGCGCCTGGGGCCCAAAGAACAGAACTTCCTTGCGTTACCGTTACTCTATTTGTGTTTGTAATGCTAACAGATAAAGTTGTTGTATTTGACACATTAGGCGGTCCAGCCGCTTGAGTTATAGTGTCAGTATTACTTAAACCGCTAGCAAGCGTAGTGTTACCCTGAGGGGTAATTATTACTTGAGGCGTTCTTTGAGGTGATCCGCAAATATTTGATTGATCAGCTATTGCTATTTGATATGTAGCGGGGCTAACAGATATAACTTGCGTTCCACTTGGAGCAGTAGCTCCGTTGCTTCCTGTTAAAGTAAAAGAAGAGCCTATATCGCCAGATACAACATAAGGCGTATTACCTCCTGTGTTGGCTATATTAGAATCAGTAAAAGCAGCCGCGGTTATTTCCGTATCATTAGGAAATATTTGATTATTACCAATATATCCTTTTAAAATATCATTAACTCCCAGTTTAATTGAGGATAAAGGATTATTGAATAAATTTATAGGCATTATGCTGTAATTAAGTATAACGTTTTAGAATCTTTGGTGCTTATTGCATCATACTGAGCCTGAGTGCCTTTCCAAAAGCTTAATAAAGATTTTGAATTTGCATCAGCCGCGTCGTAATACGGCTGCCCGCCTATTATATTTGTTAAATTTGCCATTTTTTTGCTTTTTTACTTTAAGTTATTGAAATAGATATAGAACGACTGTCTGCCATATGATAATTTATATCATCTACTAAAACGTAAAATGATAATGATGTTGAACCTACTGTTTGAACTGTACCAAAAACGGCTTGAACACTAATACCTCCTGAGTTGCTAGATGCTCCAATGTTACCTCCTACCCCATAATATTGAGCACTTGGAGGGCTTTTTGTCGATGCGCTCGAACTCGAGCTTATTCCCGTACGCCCCGTCACTGATGGGCTATTACCAAAATCCGCTGAGGCTCCTTGGTTGCTTACATTTACAGTTACGTTATCATAAAAGTTTGCTGGATAAAGTGGGTCACTAGATGATGGAGAATAGCCTCCGTAACTTATTATACCTCTACCTGATCCTGTCCAACTAAATGAATATCCGCTTAGATGGCCTGAGCTTGAACTGGGGCCTGTAAAACTTAAATTAGCAGGATTATATATAACTATATTGTTCATATTAACCGAAAGAGTTGAGCTTTGAGTTGGGAAAGTTCCTGACAAATTGTATGTCATAACATTAGTAGCTCTACCAGAGCTTCCGTTAATACTAACTGTTACAGCACTACTGGGCGTCCAATTATATGATCCCGTTCCATATGTACCATTTGTACCTCCAACGCCTTTCCCGGTAGGAGCGGTTATAGTAAAAGTAGTACTCCAAGATGCTCCAGGGACCCCTGTTAAAGAAGAAACCGCTGGCGTGATAGTAACCCCTGAAAGAGGCGTTCCTGACGCATTTACAGTAAAATTACTAAAAATTATAGTTGTTTCGTTTGTATAAAAAGGACTAGAGGCTTTGTAGCCGTTTTCAATCTCAGTTGATCCTTTATATAAGTTTCCGCTGGTAATTTCGTTAGTTCCTTTGTATACTGGCATTATATTACGAAATAAAGTGTATTTGCATCTTTAGAAGCAAGAGCAGCATATTCAGCAGCTGTTCCGGTCCAAACAAGTGCGTTTGAAGCCTGATTTTGATCGTCTATAGAACCACCTACTGTTGCAGTTGTTGCAGTTGTTGCATTAGTTGCATTAGTTGAATTAACAGCATCAGTAGCGTTATTTATTGGGTTTCCTGCTGTTGCACCAGGATAAAATGTTTTAACGTCTGGCATAGCTTTATGTTATTAACCAACCAAAAGAGGAGTTGATATATACAAAACGCACTGCTTGGTTGTTAGTTATAGTTAATGATTGATTGGTTCCTTCTATAAGAGCTGAAGCAACCGTAACAGTTTGTGTGCCTACTTTTTTCACTAATATTTCTCCGCCATCAGCACTTATCGTTGTAGGTAAGGTTATTGTGAAATCTGAAGCTTGCTTGCAAACATATACACTGTTAATATTTAAGTTTGTATCGCTAGTTATTTCAAAAGCTTGAGCGCCGGAGATCCCTAGGAGTCCAGCGCTTGGTAAATCTATTGTTAGTCCCATATTTTTAATTTATTACCCATCCGTTAGCACTATCCGTATATAGAAGCTCAAAAGATTCTGTAGAAGCATCAAGAGTTAAACTTGTTGCTCTCATTATTTTATCAGATCCGTTTGTTGCTATAGACCAGGTATATGAGGGCTGTGAATATGCACCGTTAGCATCCAAAGATGACATGTTTGTTATTTTTATGCTATCTCCAGTGGTTCCCGCGGGAAGAGTCAGTGTTCTATCAGATGTTATATTGCTTAATATATAATGATTGTAATTAGTAGCAAATGTATTGGCTGTTAAAACACCACCAAACGTGTAGCCTTGCTTTATTGTTACAACACCGTTGGCCGGTGCTGAAATTATAAAGTTATTAAAATCAATAGATACTACAGGCACATCTGTGTTACCTCCATAATCATAAGTAGCACCGTTTGCTAATCCAGAAACAGTTAGCGGATTATGAGATATAGCGTTGGTAGCTGTATCATAGTATAAGAAATTTGATTTAGCCCCTGTTGGTATTGTATTTAATTTTACTACCTCGGAATCAATATTAAACTCACTAGTAGAAACATTTAAAGTACCATAGCCTTGTCTTCCAAATATAGTTACATAAGTTCCTGTATCATAAGAAACTACCAAATAAATATCTACAGAAGAATCTAATATCTGTCCCCCTGCAGAAGGAAATGGATCCGTATATGTACTATCAACAAAATATAAATTTTGTCCAGTAGGCACATTTTCAAAAAGAGACTCGTAGTCTGCTCTATTATTAGCGCTTACAGTTATTGAAGTAACGTTTTGACCTATACTTTCCCCTGAAGCTAATGAAGCTGGAGATGTTGCAGCTTGAAATAAGGCACCAGCTGCATTCCGGGTTCCATAGAAAAAACGCCCGGTAGTTATATTAGAAGGCGGTCCAGCTAATGTTTCGCTTAAACCAGGTAACGCTTCCGCAACACCTGAAGATAGCTCTGGTAGTTGATACCAATTTCCATCAACTTTTAAAGATGTTAAATACCCTTGATTTGTTAATCCGCCTTGAGTTGCATTACCTGAAACTTGCTGCTGTGCCAATGGGTTACCACTAGCATCTTGCAACTGAACACCCGAATTTGATAAAACTCCACGTGTTCCATCTGAAGCAATTGCGGTAAAAGTATTTTGACCCATTATTGTTCTTCCGTCACCAGAAGTTGTATTGTCATCTTTTACTATATCCTGCGTAAACCTAGTAGCGTTGGTAACTAAATTAGTTCCTGATCCAGTTCCAGAAATAGTTAAATCGGACCCATCGGTGCTTAGCAATACATTATTAGCATCGCCACCAAATTTAATTCTGCTTTCTGATGTTGGTAATTTTATATCACCATAAACAATTAAATTGCGAGGATCTGAAGTCGGGCTTTCGGTACCTACAGTTAAATCACCATCAGGTACACTGATATTTCTTGTTACTTTTAAAGAGCCTACCGCTTGTGTTTCAATACGTTGAGCTCCTGTTAAAAATGTAAATTCAGTAAATGCAACTTTTCCGCCTGTATATACTTGGCTTCCATCTAAAGTAACATTAAACATCCATTCAGTATAGATGTTATTTCCGTTAGTTACGTATTGACTTTGATTTGCTGCGGGGCTGCTGCTTCCGAAATTTGGAGCATTAAAAGCTGTTACCGTACCGCTATGTGTAACGCCCCCTACAACACCTGAAAATGTTGCTGAATTTGTAGCAAAATCATTTAAATCGTAATCAACAGCAAACTGGCCATCATTATAATCCCTAATTATTAAAAATACTTGACCTGTACCTAAAGTGTTTAAATAAACATCACATCCAGTATTTACAGAGGCGCTTTTAAGCACCACATTTGTTTCAACTGAACTAGCTAATGTTCTAACTAAAGCTCTTTCGTAGTCTGTTCCTTCTCTATTTACCGTTAAAGCAAAACCTAAAGGAATGTCGTCAGGAATATTTTTTGCACTAGCACCATTAATATATTCTTTTAAACTATCAATAGTATAGTTTTTTGTTGCTAGTGAGGAATTAGAATTTGCATCAGTACCTAGAAGCTTATCGCTTCCTTCTATATTAGAGTCGAGTGCGTACGTGCTAATTCTTGCCATATTAGTATTTCATTTTAGAACCTTTACTTGATTTTTTAACTTTGCAAGTAATCGGTAGATTCATATTTTGATTTTCAACCTTTGTAGGTTCTACAGTTACTCCAGGAAGAGTATCGTATAAGCTAATTTTTCTTTTTTTCATGTTTTATATTTTATTATGGAGTATCTGTATCTGTAATTACCGCTTTTACAACAGCATTAACTGTTGCTGTTGCGCTAGGAGCTTTTATCGATTGAACAATGCCTGTAGGCGCACTATATAATATAACTGTATCATCGCCAAATGAAATATTTGCTAAGCAATTGTTTGGTTTTACTTTAACATTATATTTTAAGTCCGATACTGTCGAGTTATATGTACCGTTAGGTAACTTGTCTGGGCCGTTTGTCATAAACTCCCTCAAAACAACACCTGTGATTGTTTCATTTTTAACTAAGCCTTGTACTGTGTTTGTAACAGCACCAGTAGCACTATTAATAGTGGTTACAACTGATCTTATTGCCATTTTTTTTATTTTTTCTTATTAAACTCTTTTATAGCTTGACTGTACACTTTATCTATGTACGTTCTACGTTTCATTATTTTATTTCTCTTTGCTGAAGTTGGTAAATCTTCTTCGTCTATAAGTATCCTGTATATTTTATTTATAAGCAACTTACCCTTTTGGCTAACTTTATATTTATTATGGTCTCCCCTGCGACCTCCGCCGCTGTGAGACTTATTAATCCAGCCATCTCTTTGTAGTCTATAAAATCTTTCTTTATCCCAAGTATAAAAAAGCGTACCTGTTTTAAAATCGTCTATAGTAAAGTAAATAATTGGATCTAAATAAAATAAAAGTTCTAAGTCTGCTACTGATAAATTGTTATTTTTGCATGCCCACCTCGATACTAGCCTGTAGTATTTAAGAAAATCAACTTTAACTTCGCCTCTTTGAGCAAAATCAGTTCTTTCCATTATAATACAGCTACAATATCTCTTAAGTTAATAACTTTATAAACGCTATCGTTGTATTCTACCGGATAACCAGCTACTCTATCAAAAAGAACAGTTTGCCCTTCTTTTAAAATATCTGGCCCAGAAGACACAATATTAGCTTTTCTATATCTTATGTCCTCTCTGTGCTTTTCAGCCAATTCTAAGCCTCCTTGTGTCTTTGTAGAAGCTTCTAAAACTTCTTCTAAGACAACATAATTACCTATTGCTTTCATTCTTCTCTAATATTACTAATTACACAATCAGTTGATAGAATAGTAGTGGCTACAGAAACAGCATTATTTAAAGCGGTCTTTGTAACTAAGAAAGGGTCTATAATACCCTCTTCTCGCATATTTTTTACGCATCCACATATTACATTAACACCCTCACCCCAGTCGGTTAACTTGAAATCTTTAGGTTGTAATCCTGCATTGGATAATATTTTTGTATATGGCGCTACCAAGGCTTGCTGTAGTATTTCAATACCAGTTAATTCACCTTGGTTAATTTCCATTTGCCAATCTGTTTGTGCCGCATATGCTAATGCGGAACCACCACCTGGCAAAATACCTTCTTTTCTTGCTGCTTTAACAGCATGAATTGCGTCATCTACTCTGTCTTGCTTTTCTTTAAGTTCAACTTCAGTATCAGCACCTACATATACGATAGATACACCACCGCATAATAATGCTAATCTGTCGTTTAAATGCTTAGATAATATTTTATTATCTTCTGCATCAAGAGCAGTTTTTAAATATTTGATACGTTCTTCAGCTTCTTCTGATTTTTCAGAAATAACTAAAACAGTACCCTCGCTATCTGATATGGCTTTGTCAGCCGATCCTAACATGTCAGGGGAGATCGCGTCAATCGAATCCCCAAGGCTTTCGTCAAAAACTTTAGCCCCGACAAGCAACGCTAGATCATCTAGTATATCCTTTCGCTTAAGCCCAAAGCTAGGCGGATCTATTACGTTGACCTTAATATTGCCCTTTACTTTATTCATTGCTAGTGCAGTCAATGGTTGCGATTCTAAAGGCGCAATAAGTAGTATGCTACGGTTGGACTTTATAGCATACTCTAAGATGTCTTGAATTTTTCTTATATTTGGAATTTCAGACGCACTAATAAATACAAGCGGCTTATCAAGCTCTGATGTTTCTTTTTCTTTATTAGTGTAGAAATGAGGCGATTTTGATGTGCTGCTTATTTTAGTACCATCAACAGCTTCTACATATGTATCGCTATTAGGGGATGTTTCCATAGCAACGATACCATTTTCACCCGCGCTCTCAAAAGCTTCCGCAATTAGAGTTCCTAATTTTTCATCATTATTAGCAGAAATTTTAGAAACGTTATGTAATTCCTTACTATCAACTTTTACAACTTTAGTAGATAAGAAATTTATTACATGATCCCTAAATTTTTCAATACCGCTTTTGATGTCTCTAAAAGAATGCTCATTACCTTTTTGCTTGTAATAACAGTCGATTATGGCTTGTGTCAGCACTATGGAGGTGGTGGTACCGTCACCCGCCATACTCGCTGTTTTTTGAGCGGCTTGTTTCATCATTGAAACGCCTAAATTCTCAACAGGATTGTTGAGCAGTATTGAGTTAGCAACCGTAACACCGTCTTTTGTGACGTACGGATTACCAAAATCGTCTTCAATAACAACAGTCCTACCGCCAGCTCCTAATGTTGAGCTAACAGCATCTGCTATTTTGTTTATTCCATTTGTAAGTTTTTCCTTAGCTATACTGTCAAAGTGTAATTCTTTGACTAACTTAGGTCCTCCGAATTGTGCCATTTAATTAAATTAGATTAGATTTTTTTATTTTAGCAATTCCATTTACGCCTTGCTGCTTTACCTCTTTCTGAGGTCCAGCTTTTAGAACGAGAGCAGAATGCTTTTCTTCTTTTAGCAGCTTTGCTTCCAGGTTTTAATTTTGAAGGCGGTGTGGTAACTGCAGTTTTAAGCTTACTACCTGGGTTGTCTTTACGATATTTTGCAACACCCTTAGCAGTCATACCCCCACCTGCTTTCTTACCAGTACCACCACCTTTTTTTACTTTAGCATAATAACCTAAAGATTTTTTTCTTGATGGTGCTTTTTTACTAGGCATATTAATTTTTCTTTTTGCGTCCTGGCTTTTTGCGCTTGAACTTTTTAACAACTTCTATTACTTCACCTGTTTTTTCATCAACAAACTCTTCTACGCTATCTGGAATACCGTCTTTGTCTGTGTCTTTAAATTTTCCAAGGTATGTTGCTACAATCATTGCTACTGCAGCAAATAATAAAATTGATAATATAATTACAATAGTTTGCATAATTTATTTAATTGGTTTTCTTTTTTCTTTTTTAGTTCCTTTTCCGTCGTTACCTCTATTGGCTTTCACGGATTTAAACTTACCATCTTTGTGGTCATAATCTAAGTTTGTCAGAGAACGTCCCGCCTTCTTTGCAGCTCTACGTTTTTTTTGGCTATCAGCACGCTTTGCCTTTCTATCAGGCGAGTTAGCGTATCTCAAGTCTCTAGCCGCTTTAGCTGCTCGGGCTTTAAGGGAAAGTTTCTGACTCATAGGTAATATATTGCTTTTTATGTATTATAAGTTGCACTAAATAGCAACTTATTGCTTGTTTTGTATTATAAGTTGTACGAATCTATCTTTTCTTGCTATCAATATCTCTTCTAAGATATTCTATATCTTTCATAAATGCCCTCATTTCAGCTTCAAGAGCTTTTACCTCTTCTTCTGTTTTTCTTTGATTAGGCCAAGTATACTTCTGTTCGTTTTCTTTTAATTTCTTAGCAGACAATTCAACAGCTTCTACTCTTGCATTAAGAGTATAATATGAGCCAACTATAGAAGCAAACATTGCTAATACGGTAATAATCTGTGGCAAGCTAACACTAATGTCCGCTTTTCCGTCACCATTAAGATCAACCTTAGCCATTACTTTTTAGTTTTATATTCAAAGTTGTCGCCTGACAATGCAAGTTTATCAATAACTTCAGATTGATAATCTCTTAGCATTTTTTCAAGTTTGTCTTTCTCGTCTACAATTTGTAGCATTTGATTTTCTAAAGATTCATTTTTGCCTTTAAGTGATTCAAGTTCTTCTGGATTCTTACCTATAAATGTATATATAACTACAGATAAAGAACCAACCAGCATACCCACAATTACTTTAAATATATCGTTGTTTGTTTCTGGTATTTCAAAAAAAGCTAAAAACAGCAATAAAGCCATTACTAATATAAAAACAGTCGCCGCACCGATGTAACCTCTTAGTTCTTTATTCTTGAACGGATTTTCCATTATTTTTTCTTTTTAGTAGTTTTCCTTCTAAGTTGCGATGTTCTTCTGCCCATTCCTACGCGCTTCTTTTCAGCTACAGCTTTTTTCTTTTCTGAAGGTGACATTTCACCCCAGGTCTTCACTGTTTTGCTGGATACACGTTTCGATGGCCGGCATTTTTTAGTATTCTTATTCTTGGTTGAACCGCAAGGGTTACCTTTTTCGTCAGTCCATTTTTCTTTAAACCAACGTTTCAGCGCTAACCCCTTTTTGGTTTTGCGCACAGCCATATTAAATTATTGGCTTACCTTTTTTAGGCTCAAACTTTTTACCGCCTGATACTTGCGCATCTTGCCCACCTACTTCACTTGGTCTCTTACGGTTTTTATAAGGCGCATACACAACAACTTCATCAAGCTGTTCTGTTTTGATTTTGTCGCCACCTCCTTTATGACCGGGCTCGTGCTTGGCTAACCCACTATCGTATTTAAACATAGGGTTTGAACCGTCTTGTGCCATTTTCATAAATGCGCTATCTGATCTAAATGTGGTTGGGCTGTCTAATTTTTTTAGAGGATCCCCTGGTTTTTGTTTGTACATAATA
>Ga0255771_1004966_pt1 | contig 11796 bp, 6 predicted proteins | sample 011ome_19_FD_179969 | JGI IMG/M metagenome (GOLD analysis project Ga0255771, IMG submission 179969) | Coastal salt marsh microbial communities from the Groves Creek Marsh, Skidaway Island, Georgia - 011510BT metaG (version 2) | ecosystem: Environmental > Aquatic > Marine > Intertidal zone > Salt...
CGAACGGCTTCTTCGAGGGTGTCTTCTTCGTCGTCGTCGCGTCTTCTTCGTCGGCGCCGCCGAACGCGAACGTCACGGCGTCGAACGCCGTTCGCGCCGACCCGGCGGGGCGTTCGACGCGACTCGACGCCGCCGCCGACGCCCGCGTCGACGCCGGAAACGTCTTGCGCCGCAGCGCGAACGTCTCCGGCGCGGCGCGCTCGAACCGCCTCGCGACGGCGTTCGCGCGCGGCTTCTTCTCCGCGAACTGCAACGCGCGCTTCGAGAACGTCGCCTTCGGGTCGCGCGCGAACGGCGTCTCGCGCCCCGAGGCGCGCGCCTTCGGCGCCGGCGCCGACTGCGCGCCGCGCGCCGCCTTCGCGGACGCCGCCGACTCGTCGTCGTACGACATGGACGCCATCTCCGTCTCCAGCGACCGCACCTTGGCTTTCCAGGCGCGCACGCCCGACGCCTCGTCCGCCTTGTCCGCCTCGTCGTCGTACGACATGGATGCCATCTCCGTCTCCAGCGCGCGCACCCTGGCGCGCAGCGCCTCCGCCTCCGCGCTCAGCGCCTCCGCGCGCGCCTCCGCCGCCTCGAGCGCCTCGGCGTCCACCATATCCGCCGCGCGCGCCTCGACGGCGCGCACGTGCGCCAGGAGCGCGTCCATCTCCTCGGCGTCCACCATCTCCGCCATCGCGAGCTCCAGCTCGCGGACGCGCGCGGCGGATTCCTCCTCGGTGAGCATCGACGCCATATCCGTCTCGAGCGCGCGAATCGCCGCCGTCGCGGACGCGGCGGCGGTTTCGAGCTGCTTCTTGAGCGAGGCAACCTCTGCGGCGGCGGAGGCGGCCGCCGCCTCCGCCTGAAGAAGCGCGTCGCCCCTCCGCGCGGCGAGAGCGGAAAGACCCTCGATCTTCTCGCGCGCTGAGGCTAACGCGTCGCGATCCTCCGCCTCGCCGCCCACGGGCTCCGCCTCCGCCTCGGCGAGGTCAACCTCGAGCGCGCGCACGCGCGAGAGCAGCGCGTCGCGCTCCGCCTTGGCGCGATGCTCCGCGGTGGCCAGCGCGGCTCTCGCGGAGTCCGCCTCCGCACGCAGCTTCTCCAGGTGCGTCTCCGCGCTCGAGCTGGAGGCGTCGTCGTCGACGACCATCGCCGCCACCTCCTCCGCCGCATCCGCCAGCCGCGCGTTCAAGACGCGGAGCGCCTCCGCTTCCTCCTCGAGGTCCTCGGCGTTTGCCAGCGCGGCGGCGAGCTCGGCGGCATCCTGCAGCAGCTCGGCGGCGGCGTCGTCGTTCAAAGCAGTCAACTCAGCGACTCGCTCGCGGAGCTCGTCGTTCTCGCGCTCAGCCTCCTCGAGACGCGCGGCGAGCGCGGAGGCGTCAACCGTCGCGAGCGCGTCGTCCCGCGCCGCGTCGCGCCGCGACGACAGCGCCTTGGCTTCCTCGATCGCCGCCAGGAGCGCGGCGAGGCGCGCGTCGCCCGGGGCGCCGCCCGAAACGGCGCGCGCGGCGACCGCGCCGCGGGGACGGGGCGCGCTCGCGGACGCCCGAAGCTGTTTTTTTGTTTTTGTTCCGGTGGAAGGTGGAAGGGTCACGCGGGAATCGCGCGGGGCGGCGTCAGTCTGATGAGGAAAGCGGCTTTTTGTTTTCGAGGGACGAGGAACCTCGTGAGGTTCCGTTGGAATCGGAACGGTAAAGTCGATTTTCAAACGTCGACGCCTCTCGGCCCCGACGCGCGCGGCGCGCGCCTCGGCGCCGCGCGCGCGAAGCGGGCGGCGAGTGCTGCGCGCGTAAAGGCGAAGGGCTCTTCGAAAGGCGGGCTTAACCTCGAGTGAATGCGGCCGGGGGCTGGGCCGCGCGGAGAGTGGCGTACCTTGCGAGTGAGGGCCGATTCCGCCCGTCCCGAGGCGGCGCCTCTGCGCGCGACCGTGGCGACGCAGCGCGTCTTCGGCGCCGAGGCATCACCGGAGCGTCGCGAGGACGCGAACGTCGCGGGCGCGATCGCGCGGAGCGACGCCATCCGTACCCAGAGTGTTCCTGCGCCGCCTCCGCGCGCGCCGTTGTGGACGGGGAGGGACGTAGCTCTCACCCAAAACGAGAGTGATTTCTCAAGAACGCGCGCGAGCCCGAGAGCCGAGACGCCCAGTCGATAGAGTCTCGAAAAGCGAGAAAATAATAGAGGAATTTAGAAGTCAAATGTTGTCACTTCTGTTGTCACATTTGTTGTCACATGACAACAAATGTGACAACATTTTGTCGAAAATGTCGTGATGTGACAACAGAATTTCTGTTGTCTGTTGTCACTTTTGTTGTCACTTTTGTTGTCACAATTTCAGATTTGTGCCCACTGACTGCGCATAAACCCTAAACCCTAGACCATAAACCCAAACCCTAGACTTGAAGTCGTATGCGTTCCAGTCTGCCGAAATCACCAGGCTGTGAGCCTGGTAAAGTGACAACAAGAACCTTGGCGTTTAGAAGTCAAAATGTTGCAACCAAAGTGACAACAAATGTGACAACAGATGTGACAACAAAAGTGACAACATTTGCGGACTTCTAAATTCCCCTAATGAAGCGAACGCGCTCCACCGCTCTCGCGAGGCACTTCCCTGATTTTGGCGTGAGATGGCGTGAAGTGGCGTGAAACCAGGGGGGTTGACCTTTCGGTCAATTTCACCCTGAAATCAACGCAACTGACCCAATCTCACGCCAAAATCAGGGAAGTGCCTCGCGAGAGCGGTGGAGCGCGTTCGCTTCATTCTACTACTACGCAGCTTGATCCCGTGTTTAGCCCAATTTTTTTCATCCTCGCTTCGCAGCAGTCGCATTTGGGGTAGACGACAAACTGTTGCCAGCCAACCAGCGCGTCGCCCACGGCGTATTCTTGATCGAGACCGCGCCATTGGTTCGTGTCGTTCGGAGCGGTGAAACCGCTCGTAAAGTCTAGCATGTACCCCCTTTGCCCGTCCGTCATGCTTGTCGTGGTGAGCACCACGTTCTGCGACGCGTCCAGAATCTCGACGTATAATCCGATGGCTCGGTCGTAATGATCCATGTTCGAGTAAAGAAAGATACCTCCGATTTCCTTCTCCTCGCCCAGGTCAACCATCACCCATCCCCCGTTGTTGGTGTGACAATACGTGCTCACATCGTTATCCACCAAACCAGCGGAGGTACCACCCCACCCTTCGTAACTGGAGGTGACGGGTTTTAGGAGCGCCAAGTTCGTGTCAAGGTCGCCTGGTTTCCAAACAATCATCTCAGAGAAATGGAGGTACGACGTGTCCAGGATCAGCCGAACGTATCGACCGACCAGCTGTGCGTGTGCGAACTGGACCGGCACCAAGAGCAACACTAGAAGCGCACTGACCACGAGCGATGTGCCATGCCAGCGCGACGATACCCCCGACGACCGACCGACGCTACGGGCGGGGCCTCGCATGGTTGATGTGCCGTCTCCACGGCGTTGCTATCCTAAACTCCTGACAACAAATTTTACAACTCTTTCTCGCACGAGAGCGATTTGAGAGTAACGTAGCCGTTGAGAACTGCTCTCTCATGACGAATGGGGCGCGCAAACAGTCATGGAAAATGCACACTCGCGACGAGTTTTTCAAAAAGCTGAAGGCAGGTTCGAAAAACGAGAAACGCCGGGCGATCGCGGTCGCTCCGTCCCAGAACAACGGCGCGCCCCCGCCGTTCCACGACATCTCCCCTCGCGAGAAGTCAGCGCTCTTCGTCGCGTCTTCGACCCCGACGCTCGACGATGGCGGCCCCCGAGTGGAACTTCGGCCACGTCGCGGGCGTGTGCGACGTCGCCTACATCGGCTCCGGCGACGACGCGCGCCTGGTGACCTGCGGCGCGGACAACGCGGTGTACGTGCGCCACCCCTCCTCCGGCGAGGTGGAGGAGAGCTTCACGGAGGAGCACGAGGACATGGTGAACGTCGTCGCGGTCGCGCCCGACGGCAAGACCTTCGCCACCGGCTCGGACGACGCCTGCGTCAAGCTCTTCGCGTTCGAAGACGGCAAGAGGGCGTTTGAATCCAACGTCACGAGGTTCAGTCTGCCCGTGCGCGCGCTGGCGTTCAGCGCGGACGGCGCGTTCCTCGCCGCGGGCGGCGAGGACGCGTGCGTCAAGGTGATCAAGATGGCGGACCGGAGCGTCGCGCTGACGCTTCAGACCCGGAGCAAGTGCGTCAAGTCCGTCTCCTTCGATCCGAAGGGCCAGTTCCTGTCGGCGACGGATGACGTCGGGCAGCTCACCGTCTGGTCGCTCGCCGCGAAGGCGGAGGAGGCGGACGCCGAGGAAAACGCCGCGGACGGCTCCGGACCCGCGGCGGCGGTGGAGCCGGGCGACTGCGTGATGTCCGCCACGGTCGCGCCCGTGACCGCGCCGGACGCGCCGAGCACCAACGGCGCGCGGTGGCGACCGGACGGCGAAGTGCTCGCCGCGCCCGGCCGCGAAAACGACGTCACGTTTTTCGAGCGCCGCGGCTGGACCGAGCTCGACGATCGCCGGCTCGGCGTCGAGCTCGGTGTAAAAAAAACGAATCCGGACGATTCCGACGGCGCATCTCCGACGGCGCACACGGCCGCAGTCGCGTTCGTGGCGTGGTCCCCCAACGGCAAGTACCTGCTGAGCAGCGGCGCTGATTGCCTGGTGGCGGTGTGGGACGTCGCCGCCAGGACCGTCGTCTCCCGGACGCGGCACGACGCGATCGTCTGCGCCGCCGCGTGGCGCGCGGAGAAAAACGCCGTCGCGATGGTCGACGCCAACGGCCAGTGGGCGGAGTGGACGGACGTCGTGCCCGAGAGCATGCCAACGCCGTTCGCGCCGGTCGGCGCGGAGGCGCTGGACATGTCCGGAGGCGCGCCTCGAGACGGCCGGGAGGCCGTCTCCGAGGACGACGACGCCGACCGCGCCGACGCCGACGCCGACGCCGACGACGACCTCGCCGACATGGACGAGGAGGCGTACTACGCGGAGATGGACCGCCGCCGCGCGGAGAAGCGCCGCAAGGCGGACGAGAAGCGCCGCGAGGCGGCGACCGCGGCGGTTCTCGCGTCGAACACCGCTCCCGGCGTTGTTCCGACGCCGCAGGCCCCCTTCCAGGTGGGCGCGGTGAAGGCGAAGACGGACGCGAAGGCGGCGACGGCGACGACGTCGAGCGCGAAGGAAAAGACGCCGGCGTCGCGCCGGTTCCTGTGCTACAACATGCTGGGCTCGGTGACGAGCGCGGGCGAGTCCGGGAGCGACTTCAACGTGATCGAGATGGCGTTCCACGACACCAGCCGTCGGGGGCGCGTGCCCACCATCACGGACTACCACGGCTACGACGTCGCCGTCCTGGGCGAGCGCGGGTGCGCGCTCGCCTCGCCCGGCTCGAAGGACGGCGGCGCGGCGACTGTGTTTTACCGCCCCTACGAGTCGTGGGCGCACGCGCCCGAGTGGCGCGTCGCGCTCCCCAAGGGCGAGCGCGCGGTGAGCGTCGCCGCCGGGTCCGACTTCGTCGCCGCGCTCACCTCCGAGCGCCTGCTGCGCGTCTTCACGCCCAACGGCGCGCAGAAACACATCGTGCAGCTGGAGGGCGCACCGGTGACGTGCGCCGCCAAGGGCGACTCCCTGGTCGTATGCTGGCACGCCGCCGCGCCGATTGCAAGCTCTGGCGCGGGGACGGAGCAGCGGCTCGCCTTCGCTGAGTACGACATGGGCGAGAACCTCGGCGCGGAGGTTCTGTCGCGCGGCGCGCTGCCCCTCTCCCCGGGCTCGACCCTGACGTGGCTCGGGCACGTCGAGCAACACGGCTCCGAAGACATCTCGGGTGCGATCGCGTACGCCGCCTCGGACGGTGTCGTGCGCGTTCGAACGCCCGCGTTCGGCGGGTCCTTCGCGCCGGTGTTTCGGTCCTCCGACGCGCGCGCGCAGGAGGGCGAGCACCACTGGCCGGTGGCGGTTTCCGTCGCGGACGACGTCAACGGCGGCGCGGGGTTCTACGCCGTCTGCTGCCGCGACGCGAACGGGCCTCCGGTCTTCCCGAAGCCCGTGCTCACGCCCCTGCCGCTCTCGCACCCGGTCGCGCTCCCCGAGGGCTCCGCGGGCGAGCTCGAGGACGCCGCGTCGCGCGCGCGCGTCGCGGCGGCGCTCGCCGCCGCCACCGCCGAGCGGGAGCGCGCGCGCCGCGGCGCCGTCTCCGGCGCGAGCGCGGACGCGCTGCGCGAGGCGCACGCCGCGAGCGACAAGGCGTCGCTGCGTCTGTTCCACGCCGCGTGCAAGGCGGAGCGGCCGGCGCGCGCCGCCGACGTCGCCGCGATGCTGCACCTCGGCTCCAGCATGCACGGCGCGCTGAAGCTGGCAAACGCGTTGGGGCAAAACGCGCTGGCGGGGCGGGTCACGTCGCTCATCGAGGCGACCATGGCGGCGGCCGCCGCGGAGGCGGCGGCGGCGCGCGAGCCCGCGTACTACGAGCACCCCTCGCAGCTGGAGACGCCCGGGCAGGACCGCGGCGAGCTCCTGGAGGCTCCCGCCGCGCGAAAGCCCGCCGACGACGACGCCAACCCCTTTGCGCGCCGAAAGCCGTCGCGGGCGGAGAAGCCCGAGACGCGCCGCGCGGAGACCGACGCGGAGAACGACGCCGAGAACGTTTCGGGCTCGCCGCGCGTCCTGAAGAGCAAGGCGGGGTTCGAGCGTGACGTCTCCGCGGCGCCGCCGGCGAAAAAAGTGCGCGCCTCGAACCCGTTCGCAAGGAAGTGATGAAGTGATGGGAAATAAAGTGAATCGGATGACGTCTTTTACGCGACGTCTTTCGCGACGCGCGAAAGAGGCGGCGGCGACGTCGGCGGCGTCGCGCGACGAGACGACGCGTGTGAGTCGGTGGTACGTATTCTACAGCAAAATCTCAATTGTCCCCCTCACGCCTCTTCGACGCCTTCACTCGGACGAAGACGCTTTCTCCGCCTCCTCCGCCTTGGCGTTGGCCTCCGCGAACGCGTTCTTCTTCGCCGAGGACACCTTGGGCATCACCGCGCCCGGGTTCTTCTTCGCATCCGGCTCGTCGTACTTGTTGTTCAGGTAGTACTCGATGCCCCACCAGTACCCCGCGGTGAGCACGATGAACTGCCACACCTGGATGTCGCCGAACACGGGGTCGCGCAGCGACACCGCGAGCGCGGGCTCGGGCGCCACCGCGGACGCCAGCCCGGCGACCGCCACGCCGCTCAGCACCGTCTTGCCGACGCGCTCGACGCGCTCGCGCATCGTCACAATCGCCTCGGTCGACTGGGACGCCTTCTCCACCGCGGAGGCCTTGGCTTCGACGGCGCGCTGGCGCCTCGCGGCGACGGGGCGCGCGGAGGCGCGGGCGAGCATCACGTTCGTGGCGAGCATGGCGGCCATGTTCTGTGTGTTCGAGCACCGGCGCGGTGACGAGTGCGCGGTCGCTCAGCGCGAAAACAGCTTCCAAAAAAAATTGCCAAAAATTGCGTCTCGACGAATCAGCGTGCCGGATCTCTCGGCCCAGATTCGTATGATGCGCAGTCATCAGCAAAAATCGCAATTCGTTTTGGCCGTTTGTCGGATGCGACAAAACAAAACGTTTCGGAAAAGCGAAGACGAGCGTCCGACTCGCGCACTCTCTCGGACTCGGCGCTCCCACCGTCCGCCGCGATGTCCGAGCTGGCGACGACGCGCGCGTCCCCCGACCTCGCCGCGAAGGCGGAGCGGCGCAGGCAGAAGTTCGCGCTCAAGGAGTGGGAGGGCTCGGCGACGCGCGCGGCGCACGATGCGCGCGTCCGCTCCGCGAAGTCCCAGTACGCCGACATCTTCCACTCCAACGGCAACACCCCAGGCGCGCGGCGCGGCGCCTCGCCGGCGGGAGCGCCCGCGACCCCCGCGGGCGGATCCTACGCGGCCACGGAGATGGCGCGGCGCGCGCGGCGCACGCCGCCCTCGCGCGCGCGCCTCGCGCGGACCCCTGAGACCCCGGAGAGCGCGCGCGTCGCGTCCCGGGCGAACGGCGCGCACGCGAGCGGCGGGCGAAACCTCGACGCGGCGCTCGCCGCGTCCCCGCCGCGGGAGACGCCCGGGTCCCGCATCCGCGCCGCCGCGGCGGTCGCGCTGACCCCCGATTCCAAGTACCGCGCGCGGGTGTTGGGCGAAAGCGCCGGGACCCCGGCGGAAGCGAGCCCGGGGACGCGTCGCGGTACCGACCGAGAAGGCGGCGACGATGGCGGTGACGGCGGGTCGCCGCTCGGGCCGGAGAGCTCGCTGGGGGGGTCGCGACTGGCGCGGCGCGGCTCGTCGCGCTCGCCGGCGTCGCGGCTCCCGTCTCCCCCCGCCGCGCGCAGGGCTCTCGGCGACGTATCTCACGCGCCCGAGCGCGGCGTCGCCGCGCCCGAGCTCGCGACGCCCGAGACGGCTAAATGTTCATACGGCGACGCGGCGGCGCCGGGCTCGTCGGCGCGGCCGAGCACGGGCCGCAACCTGGCGCGCTTCCTGAAGCGGAGGCAGGCGCTGCGGCTCGCGGAGGCGGAGCGCGCGGCGGAGGCGGGCGACGGTCCCTCCGGTGTTTCCGGAGAGACGAGTGGATCCTCAAAGATTCTTAAAGCGGCGAACGCGCGAGAAGAGGCGAACAAGGAGAACGTCGATCCGGCGTGGGCGGAGTACGAGGCGGACCTCGCGACGTCTCCCCGGAGCGCCCGGGACGCCGAGGCGCGCGCGTCCGCGCCGCGCGCGCCTTTGGCGCCGCTCGCGGCGGAGGCACTCGCGTTTCGTCCTGAAGAAAAAGAAAAAGAAAAAGAAGAGTCCCTCGGCGCGTTCATCGAGCGCGCGACCGCGGAGGCGGAGGCGGAGGCGGCGAGCGCCGCGCTCGCGTTTTCCCCCGGGTACTCTTCCGAGCGGAACGACGTGAGGGAGACGACGTCTCCGATGCATGCGCCGTTTTTCGTTCGCGACGACGACGATGACGCGTACCCGCCGACGCCCGCGGAGTCGCCGTCGCCGCTCCGCTCGGCGAACGCGGAGACGCACGCGGCCTGGATCAAGCAGGGCTACGGCGCGATCCGCGCCTCCGCCGCCGCCGCCGCGCCGCGCTACGATGACGACGAGCCGGATGACGAGCCGGAGAGCGAGACGGGGAGGGGCGACGACGACGACGCGTGGAACGAGTACGCCGGGGACGCTGATGACAATATCGGCGGTTTCGACGAGGCACGTCTCGAGACGTTCAAGATGACCTCGCCCGGAACGCTGCGGCGCGCGGCGGCGGAGACGGCGCGCTCGGCGTCGCTCGCGCGGTACGCGTGAGGACGAGCGGTTTTCCGAAAAACCGTTTTTTTTCGGAGCGCGAAAACCTGTGATTTCCAATTTTGTCGATTCACAAACCCGTGGGCGATGACGGGGCAAATCCGATCGTCCTGAGCTCTGAACACGGCGCGTCTCAGCCGCACTGGATGGCGGGAAACGTCTGCACTCGCTTCGCGACCGCGAAAACCCAACGCGGTTCGTTGGACGCGCCACTCGGGAGAGTGGAGTTGGTGGATCCCTCGCTCCCCACGCACACCAGCCTCGCGCGTCCTCCCAGACGCCCGACAGACTCGCCAGCGCGCCTCCGCACGCGCGCACCCGCGCCGGGCGCCCCCGCGTCGCCTTCCGCGTCGAGCGCGTGTGATCGCGCGCCCGCTCCCTGAGGTTTTCGCTTCGGGTGCCCTTTGATGTTCGCCTCGCGCGCCGTCCTCGGTGCGACGCCTCGCGCGCGCGCGGGTGGAGCGTCCGAGCGCGCGAACGCCGGCTCCGGACGCACCACTGGCGTCGCGCCCCGCCGCGCGGTCGTCGCGACCGCGGGAGCGCGCGAGCGCGCCGAGTGCCGTCTCCCCACCGCCGCCGGGTCCGCCTGCTCCGCCGACGAGATGAAGATGTTCGCTCGGCTCCGCGGCCCCGCGCGCGCGCGCGCGTCCGGGCGCGCGCGCGGCGTCCCGCGCGGGCGCGTCCTGAGCGTCGCGACGCGCGCGCTGGACGGCGACGGCGCGCTGGACGGCATGGACGGCTCGGCCGAGCCCGCGAAGCGGTCGGTGTGGTACGGCCGAGGCTTGCTCATCTTCGTCGCCGCCGCGTACGGCTCGCTCTCCGTCGCGTTCAAGTACGTGTACGGCATGCCCGGCCCGCCGAGCGCGGGCGTCATCGGCGCTGTGCGCGGCGTCTTCGCGGCGCTGTGCTTCGTGCCCATGATCCTGCGCGAGAGCAAAGACGCCGAGGCGCGAGCCAAGGCGGACCCCGAGCGCGCGCTGGCGTCGAAAAGCGACGGCTCGAGCGGCGTCTTCTGGCGCGCCGCCGGCGAGTTGGCGCTGTGGAACCTGGTGGCGCAGGGCGCGTGCAACGTGGCGCTGCTCTTCACGGACGCGACCCGGGTGTCGTTCCTGACGCAGGCCTCGATCGCGTTCACGCCCGTGCTCGTGTCGCTGTCCGGCGACCGCGTGGGCGCGGTCACGTGGGCGGGGTGTTTCCTGGCCATCGCGGGGGTCGTGCTGCTGGGCTTCGACGGCGGCGAAGTCGCGGCGGGCGCCGCCGCCGCCGCCGCCGGCTTGAACCTCGGCGACGTCATCGCGCTGATCGGCGCCGCGAGCTACTCGCTGTACATCTTCCGCATCGGGGCGTTCGCCAAGAAAGGCTTGCCCGGGAACCTGACGCAGGCGTGGAAGACCGTGATCCTGTCCGTGCTGTACCTCGGGTGGGCGGCGGCGGATTGCTTCGCGTACGTCGCCAACCCCGCGGGCGTCGCCGCGCCGTGGGCCGGGTGGCAGAACCCCGCGGCCTGGGCCGTGCTGATCTTCACCGCGGTCGTCCCGGGGTACTTCGCGGACGTGTGCCAGGCGAAGGGCCAGGAATCCGTCGACGCGTCGGAGTCGCAGGTGCTGTTAGCGGGCGAGCCGCTCTTCGCGGCGGTGATGGGCGCGGTTCTGCTGGGCGAGAGCCTCGGGACGTTCGGGTACGTCGGCGGCGCGGGGCTCGTCGCGGGCGCGATCCTCGCGGGGTTCGACGAGGGGGGGGAGACGGAGACGAAGGCCACCTGATAGGAACGTAGATTGGTTCTAGAGGTTCTTTTTCTTACTATTTGTTTTAATGGGGGTATGTAGTGCGATAGTGCTTCTTACGGGGGTATTCGCGCGCCTCGTTTTTACGCGGACACGAGAGCATCCGTATAGTACCACGACGCCGTCTTCGTTCCTCGATCGTCGTCATCAGTCGGAGACGCGCGTGGGACGGCGGTTGGTGCGGGCGGGGATGGCCATGATGTGGGCACCCGCCAACCTCGCGCGGCTCGTGGGTTGGTTCCTGGCGCTGATGGACAGCACGTGCCGCGCGTTCGTCTGGCGACGCGCGCGACGCCTCCCCGGCGATGCGCGCGCGCCCGACGCGCTCCCGAAGTGGTGGCTCGGGGAGAGAGAGACCCCGCCCGTGGCCATCGTCACCGGCGCCGGGAGCGGCATCGGCTTCGCCACCGCGAAGCGCCTGCACGCGCTCGGCGCGCGCGTGGCGGTTGTCTGCGCGACGCTTGCGGAGGCGGAGGAGACCAGCGCGCGCATCGCGGAGCAGGCGGAGGCGGAGGCGGGGGCGGGACCGGGTCGTGAGCGGGAACGCGCTGTACTGCACGAAAACAAAATAAAAAAGGTCCAACCCGTCGCGTTCGGCGCGGACCTGCGCGACGGAGCCGCGATCGACGCGTTGGCGGAGGCGCTGGACGCGGACCACCGCACGCCCACGGACGCGGTGCGGTGCGTGGTGCACTGCGCGGGCGTCATGCGGTGCGTGTTTTCCAGA
>Ga0255771_1004968_pt1 | contig 11794 bp, 6 predicted proteins | sample 011ome_19_FD_179969 | JGI IMG/M metagenome (GOLD analysis project Ga0255771, IMG submission 179969) | Coastal salt marsh microbial communities from the Groves Creek Marsh, Skidaway Island, Georgia - 011510BT metaG (version 2) | ecosystem: Environmental > Aquatic > Marine > Intertidal zone > Salt...
CGCGAACGGACACCTCGATGGGGGTCGTGTCGTGTGGGTGCGATTGACCAATCGTGACCAGGCGTGTGTGTCCCTCATACAATCCGCGACGGGGGAACGATGGATGGCGCGGGGGTGGGTGACACGCATCGCATTTTGGGTTGTATATGGCGCGTGTATGGTGTATAGTATGTACAGGGGGAACGATGGATGACCTGTGATGGGGTTGAGGGGGGATGATGTATGTGATCGGACATTCGGCACGTGTGAGTGTGAAACGTCTGTTGGCGTTCCGTGTCGTTTGTTCCCCCGATGGTGTGACGACGACGACGACGACGACGACGACGACGGGGTCGCGTGCGACGATGCGGCGATGCGGGCGATGCGGGCGTTTTTTTTCTCTACTATGCTATGTATTTATTTTTCTGACGCGGTGTGTGTGTGTGTGTCGAGTCGATGTCGATGTCGATGTCGCGTGGGTGTCGGCACTGTACGACGCGCGCGGTGTGACGACGGCGTGACGCGATCGCGATCGCGACACGCACGCCGAAGCGCGCGAGGGTAACCTAACCGCCGCACGCGGTGATCATGAGCGAGAACGTGCGCGTGCTCGTGCGCGTGCGCCCGCCGAACGCGCGTGAGCTCGATGGCGGGTACGCGAAATCCATTCACGCGCACAGCGACACGCAATTAAGCGTCACGCGCGCCGGATCTGCGGCGCATGCGGGGGCGCAGGGGACGACGTCGTCGTCATCGTTTGCGTATGATTACGTGTGCGATGAGACGCAGAGTCAGGAGGCGATATTTGAGCGCGTGGGGGCGCCCATCGTGGATGGCGTCGTGGAGGGGTTTCACGGGTGCGTGCTCGCGTACGGGCAAACGGGCGCGGGGAAGACGTATACGATGCAAGGGGTGGATTACGACGACGATGGGCGTGATGACGACGATGGGTGTGGTGATGGCGGCGATGTCGCCATGGGTGGTGGCGGTGAGGTGGATTTGAACGCCGCGCACGCCGGGTTGATTCCGCGCGTGTTGCGTCGGTTATTCGCGCGCGTGGAGAGCGAACGCGCGCGCGTCGCCGAGGCGGGTGGTGACGCGGAATTTGACGTCAAGTGTTCGTACTTGGAGATTTATAACGAAACGTTGAGGGATTTGTTGATGAATTCCGAGTACGATGGTCCGGCGCCTAATATTCGCGAGGATAACAAGCGCGGGACGTTTGTGGAGAATTTGTTGGAGGAGCGCGTGGTGGGCGCTGAGCAAACGTACGAGACATTCTTACGCGGCGCCGCGAATCGACGGGTTGGGCAGACGAATATGAATGCTGATTCATCTCGTTCGCACAGCGTGTTTACAATTTCCGTGGAGAGTCGCACCAAGGCGAATCCCACGGCGCCGGTGACGAAGAAGAGCGCGTTGTTGCACTTGGTGGATTTAGCCGGGAGTGAGCGACAAAAGAGCACCGATGCCGCGGGAGAGCGTTTGAAAGAAGCGAGCGCGATCAACAAGTCGCTTTCGGCGCTGGGGAACGTGATCAAGGCGTTGGTGGACTTGGCTGACGGTAAAGAGCGACACGTGCCGTATCGCGATTCCAAGCTGACGTTTTTACTCAAAGACGCGCTCGGCGGGCGCGCACGATGTTCGCTTCTCGCGTGTGTTTCTCCCGCACATGTTAACGTGGAAGAAACTTTGTCGACTTTAAAGTTTGCGCAGCGCGCCAAGTTGGTGAAGGTTCGCGCCGTGGCGAATGAAGAAGCCGTTGGTTCTTCTAGCGAGCTCGCCGCCGAGGTGAGTCGACTGCGCGCGTTGCTCGCCGAAGGCGGCGGTGATGGTGGCATGAACACCAAGGTCAAAATCTTAGAACTCGAGGCGATTATGGCCAAAGCCAATCGAGCGGCAAGTGCGGCGGCGAAAGATAGCGAAGGCGAACTCGAAAAGCTCAAAGCCAAGCTCGCGGACGCCAAGGAGCTGTGCACGTGCTTGGATAAAAATTTGCAGTCAGCTAAGATGGTGATTCGTTTGCGCGACGAAGCGTTGAAGAAAAAGGCGCTCACGCCCGAGTTGCTCGACGCTGAGCACGCTGAACTTCGGAAGCAAGTCGAACATCCTCCCGAAGTCGTGCGCGTGCGCATGGAGCTCGCGGCGTTGCAAGAGCGCGCCGACGCGTTGCAAGCAGAGAACGAGCGTTCGGCAAACCGTGGTCGATTAGCCACTGCAGAAGCAGAATTGAAGGACTTGCGTAAGCTTGTCGTCGCCGAAGGCGAACTCACGGCCAAGGCACTGGACGAAAAAGCTGAGGCGTTGGCGGCACACGCGCAAATCGAGCAACGTAACAAAATTTTGGAAGCCGCCATCGAAGCCGCCGAACGACGCGCGGTGGAGAGCGAGGAAGCCGCTGAGTCTGCACGTACGGCGCAAGCTGCTGCTGAAGTACTCGAACACGAACATAAGATGAACAAACAAGCCGCCGAGGCTGATCGCGCGCGCATCGAAGCGACTTTTGCCGAGAATAAGGAAGTCATGGAGGAAATGTTTGGTAAGCTAGAAACGTTGATGGCGTACAAGGTACAAGCTGATCGCGAAAAGGCTGAACTCGAAATCCTCGTCGCCGAAGCGACGGCAAAAGCCGCAGGTGCGAGCTCATCGTTCGAAGAAACCACCGCGGCACTCGCTGCGGCGCGCAAGCAACTCGAACAATCCAAGGCTGACATCGACGCGGCGCTCGACGAGCAACGCGCCGAGCACGAAAAAGCCTTGTCCGCGCACGTGGCTGAACACCAAGCCAAGCTTGCGGCGATGTCTAGCGCACATCAAAGCGCACTACGCGCACTCGAGTCCTCCCGCGATGCCGAGATCGCAGCCGTGGTTAACGCCCAAGCCGAAGCCGTGAATAAAGCCAAGGAGGACGCTGAGAGCGCATTTGACGCCGAGCGCGCGGCGCACGCTGTGGCGTTGAGCGCGCAAGCGGCTGAGCTCGAAGCCAAATTTGCCAAGCAGTTGACTGATGTTCAAACCGCGCACGAAGCTTCTCTCGCGGCGCTACACAGCGAGCATGTCGAAGCCGAAGCCAAAATCCGCGCAGACATGCGCGCCGCGCAGGCGGAATTGGTTGACGCGCACGCGTCAAAGTTTTCGGCCCAGGCCGAAGCGTTCGCGGAACAAATCGAGAAAATCAATGCCACGCACGCATCGGCGATTGAAGCGCTCGAAGTCAAGCATGCGGGTGAAATGGCTGCTTTCAAGGAACGACTGGCGATTGCCGAAGCGCGCGACGTAGCCGAGGACACGATGAATTGCAAAGAACATTTTGCTGAGCTCGCAGCTGTGAAGACACAGCACGACGAAGCGCTTGAGACGCTTGAGAACGAGTACAAGGCTCAAATCGCTGCGCTGGAGCACACTCTCGAACAGCGCCAAGACGCAGAGATGCGCTTAACGGCACGCGTCGAGGAGATGAAGGCGACTCACGCACGTGAGATTGATGAGCTCCGCTCTCAAATGGCAGCCATGGATGAGACGCAAGTTGATGTCGAAGAATCTTTGCGAGTGAAAATCACGGAGGAGTCGAACAAGGTACTCGAAGACGTTCGTGCGGATCATGAGATTGCCCTCGAGGAACAAAAGAGTACGCTCAGCGCGGCGTTTGCGGCGGATATTCGCAATGCGGAGAAGAAGCTCGCCATGGCGAAAGAAGAAGTGAACAAAGCAAAAACCGCAGCCGCGGCTGAGTTCACCGCCGCGGGCCACGCACAAATGCAAATTCGCCAGCTTCAAGCCGACCTCGAAGCCAAGGATGATGAATTGAAAAATTTGGAGCGGAGGTTGGCGTCGGCGTCGAGAAGCGATTCAGACACTACCGGTGAGGACGCTTCGTGGGCCGCAGATGCGCAGTCTAGAGCAGATGCGAGATTAGAAGTAGCAAAGGCAGCGAGAAAGCGTGCTGAAGAGCGGGCGGCAGACATGGAGGCGAAGATGACTGCGCTCATGAATGATGTTGAAGATGCTCAAAAGGCTGCCGCGGCATCCAAAACCAAATCATCCGCGGCGCACGCGCGCATCGAGTCTCTAGAAGTCGCTTTGCACGCGGCGAAGACGGAGATTGCTCAACTCAAAGGTATCGATCCACCGGTGATGGCATCAAGGACGCCGTCGCGCACGCCAGCGTTGAAACGCCCGGCGCCGGGCAGAACGCCAGGGAAAACGCCCGGCACAATGGGCACGGCGCGGCGCATTTTAAGCGCTGTGAACGCCGCCGCTGCGCCTGGTAGCCCATCCACAGACGCCGGACAACCGCTAAAAAAGCACATGCGATTCGAAAGTCCAGCGAAATCCGATACCAGCACCCGGCCAGTACTGTCTCGCCGCCCAGAATTGGAAGGTATTCGACGCGGCACGGGCCGACTTTTGTCCAAGCCAGCGATGCGCGTTCAACAAAATCCGCCCCCGTCATCGACGGAATGATCGTCTCAAAAGACAACTGTTGCAATAAATAAATTCTTATGACATATTAATACATGTGTACACGTCAACGCCGACGCGACACGCCGCTTCTTCTAACTATTTCGTTCTATATCGCTCGAGTCGACTGACTCCAACCAAATCCGTGAGGCGTCTACGGCGACGACTTCCCATCACCTCCACCCGAGGCATGTCCACGCACGATGCGATCCATAACTTCCTTCACGCGCGCCGCGCTCGACGCACCCTCCACAGCATCCGCCAACGCGTGTTCAGCCTCGTACGTGTCCCGAATCTGCATCTCCCCGAGCTCGCCCAATCGATTCGCCAACTCCGTCGACACCCGGTCCGCCTCCTCCAGCGCTGCCGAGTTCGCCTCCATCTCTTCCTTTGAAAACTTCAGGAACTCTGCGAGGTCAGCCTCGGCGGCGCGATTCGTGCGCTCCATCGCCGCGAGTTCATCCGCCGTGCGCTGTATCGCCGCCCGCTCCGCGCGAATGTGCTCCAACGCCCGCGTCTGCGCGCGGTACGTCTTTATAGCGTTTATGATGGCGCGAAATACCATTTCACTCGTCTCCCGACGTCGCACGTGCGCGAACACGCGTGCGGTGATACCCGCGTGCGGTGAGCTGTCGTTTGAAGTTTAAAAATTAAAGTTCAACGACCGCATTGAATGACGCAGCCTTGCGCCGCACGACGACGACGATGGAGCACACGATGATGGATACGACGAACACGACGGCGCCGATGGAATTCGCGCCCGCGCCCGCGAAGCCGACGCCGCCGACGACGACGCCGACGACGACCAGCACCGCCCCAGCGAAGCGTGAGCGCAAAAAAGTAGAAGTCTTCGCCCCGGTCGTGGAAGAGAAGAAGGAGCTCGACATCAAGCGCGGACGCGGGACGAAGCTCGCCGATATCCCGAACGTTGCGTTTAAGCTGTCGAAGATTTCTCGCAAGGAGGATATCTTGAAGTTTTTGTACCGCATCTTGTATAAGGGGGTGCCGAAGCAGCAAACGGTGAAGGCGCGCATCGGCGAGTTTAGCGGGTGGGTGTTTGAAGCGGATGGTGAGCGCGAGATGAAGATTGATTTGCTCACTCGTGCGTATAAGGATACATTGCATGAGTTGTTGGATTTGTTTGAGCTTGCGCGCGGGACGGGTGCGGATGGGAAGAAGGAGGCGCAAGTGGAGCGTTTAGCCGCGTTTTTGGACGCACCGAGCGCGAGCGGGAAGAAATCGCTCGCCGAGGTGGAAGAGAAGAAGAAGGCGGCGAGAGATCGTAAACGTGCGCGCACTGAAGCGAAGAAAGCCAAGGCACCGAAGCGTGCGAGCGGTGGATCGGATAAACAGGCGGCTTTGATTAAGAAGCTCAAGGCGGAGAACGCAGCGTTAAAGGCAAAAATCGCCAAATTGACGGGCGAAAAGGAACCCAAAGCCGAAGGTGACGATGAGGAGGAAGACGACGACGACGAAGAAGAAGAAGAAGAAGAAGAAGAAGAAGAAGAAGAAGACGAGGACGAGGACGAGGACGAGGACGAAGACGAAGACGAATCTGATTCCGATGAAGAATTTAAGGCTTCAGCGAAAAAGCCGAAACAGGCGCCCCGGGCCAAGGCGGCGCCGACGCCGAAACCCGCGCCAAAGCCCGCGCCGAAGCCCGCGTCGCCAGCCCCAGCGCCAAAGCCTGTGTCGCCAGCCCCAGCGCCAAAGCCCGCGGCGCCGGCTCCAGCGCCCGCACCTACGCCAGCACCACAGCAACCGTCGAGCGAAGCCATCAAAGACGCCATCAAGAGCTTGCTCAAAGATGCAAACATGGAGGAAGTCTCGATGAAAACCATTCGTCAGTCTCTCGAGACCCAATTTGCGGTTTCTCTTTCCGAACGCAAGAACGAAATCAAACAATACGTTTCGGATGTGTTGGACAATTAAAATGTAAGAACCTACCGCATGATTTGCGACTACTAAATTTTACGATGCTAGAGCGAGAGTTCATCCTCGTCCGCACGCGGCGTCGACCTCGTCGACAGTCTTTTTCAGAAACTCTTTGAACTCTTGATCACCCGAACGCGCGGCGCATTTCTCACACACGTCTCGCCATGGTTTTACTAACACGCGCTCGGCTCGAAACATGTCGACGAGCACATCGACGCGGCCGAGCGTGGTGGCGATCAAGAGCGACCAATCCGTGCACCGGGCCGTTCGCGCGACGTCGAGCAACGCGTTCGCTCGCGCCGTATCCGTACTCGATGTCGACAAATCGAACACGTCTCCCGCGAGCAGGCTATCTTTACTTTCATTTCTGCGCCGTTGCGCAGCACTCGCTGTGGCTTTTTCTCGCCGCTCGGCTACGCGGCGTCGTAAAGACATCACCGCGGCTTCGAGCGCCGTGGAAAAGTTGTCAATGTACGCCGAGCCGCCCGCAGTGGTTTCATGCGTAAAATACCCGATGCCATCGAACGAGGTGTCGGAGACGAACGCCCCCATGTTGAAAATATCCTTCTCTCGCGCTAATGCGTCTAAGTGGGCCTTTAAAATCCCTTGCTCCGTGACGTCAAGCGTGAGCTCGCGGTCCGCTCGAGCGCCGAGCGCCAGTACGCTATTCGGCGGCGGCACGATGATATTTAATACGCGCCCAATTAAACCAGGCTTGACGTCTTCTTCTCCACTCGCCGTCACGCGCACGGGTCTCAACAAGAACTTGATGACATCCTCGACTAGGCGGTAATCGTGCGCCGCGAGTGCCTCGCGCATGACTTCAATCGCGACGGCGCGGCCGGCGACTTCACCTTCGAGTTTATCAACGACGAGAATGTAACACGCGGCGATTCGCAATCTATCAGCCCTCAATGCGTGACGACACAAATCACTTGGCGACCCAGCGGCGGTAAATAACGCTTCCCAACGCGTGTTGTCCGTTTTACGCGCCACGGAGACGACAATCTCGAGATAATTTGGAAGCTCTCGCAACAACGCCAACGACTGTTTCAACGCCGCGTGCGTCATCGCGTCACGATTGGCGCTCTCGAGTGCGGTGAACAGCAACCATTCAAGCGCGTGCGTGAAGTATGGCGTCTGTCGTCTCTCAGCTCGAGCGAATCGCAACGCCGCATCGTGACTTCCAGCGCTCAATAATTTGCGCAACACGCACGGGACAATGGTGTGCGACTTTGGCGCTATGGAAAAATACGGCGACTCTCCATGAGCATCGGAAAACGATAGCTTTTGTGCGACGCCGACGATACGACTGAGACGCACACTTACATGCACCGGGTAGAGCTCGCGATCGAACTCGAGTTCGGGATTCTTCGTCGAACGGTCGACGTCGACGCACACCGCGCCCAGGCGAAAGATTTGCCGCGCGCCGTCGCGCGGAAAATAGCAAATGCGCATGCCGTCGGCACCGTACGCAAACACGCACCCGCGGTCGACGGGGTTTTCCAATGACACCGAGGCGCCATTGCTCAGATCCTCCGCGCTCTCAAATCCACTGCTACTTTCGTCGCCGTCGTCCCGATTCTGGCCCGCGGCGCTCGATTCCCGCGCTCGAGGCGACACCCAAAAGTCCGTCACGTCTCGTAATATTGTCACCGGCGCGTGATTGTCCGTTAAATCCACGAGCAGCAGTTCTCGTGCATTCGTGAGCACGAGCGCCTCACTCGGAGCGTCACCCGCAATATCCGGCGTCAGAGCGCACGCGACGAGCGCGCGACCGTTTCGCGTCGTCGTCATTCGCCGCTGCCCCGACGACTCTCGCACCGGATGCACCGCGCCTTCGTCTCCGTGCATGTCGAACTTATACACCGCCATTTCACCACTTTCAAAACCCACCACGAAATGCGATCCACACGCGCTCAAGTGCGTGGGCTCGGCTGGAAGAGGCAGCGACCCCAACGTCGCCGAACCGCCCAAGCGATCCCGCGAATAAAACTGCACGCGGTGCGACACCTTGAGCGATGTGCTAAACAACCGAGGCTTGCCAAACCTCGCGGCGACGGCTAAAATTGGACTACGCGCGTTGCCGCGCGGGACGTCGATCCACGTCAATGCGAGCGCTTCGAATTCGTGTTCTTCGGCGACGCTGCCAAACATGGTCCACTTTTCATCCCTGGCGTTGTACGCGACGCATCCGCGCGCGCCAGCGACGGCGATGCGACTGCCATCGGCGCTGGCGCACGCTAACCGCATGGGCCATTGCGCGTCTACGTATGCCGCTGGACATATCGCTTGATGGATATGGAGTTGACCGTTCGCGTTGGCGCGAATGACGAACGCTCTGTCGTCGGCGAGCAAGACGTGCGCTTCGCCGTCAGATATCTGCGCATTCGTGTCGTCTGCGACGCTGCTTCGCGCGCAAATTTGTGGCGCTGAAATATTTCTCACGAGCGAGTACTCCAAAAGCTTGGCGACGCCGCCGGTGTGGTGCTGGTCGTCGACGAGACATACGAAGAAGAGGCTCAATCCGCCGACACCCCACGCCGGGACGCCGAGACACGCGCCAACGCGCGGCTCATCCTCGTCGTCGTCGCCGTCATTGCCTTTGAGGTCGTCCGCAAACGTCACGTTTCGTCGCGGGTTTCCATGAGCACCAGCAGCAGCGCCGTGATGGAGCGAACACATTAACAAGCATCCAGAATTGCTCCACACGCCGATGCCTCGCCGACGCCATCCCGCCGCGAGCGCGACTCCGTCGTTGGACCATTTCATATGCGCCACCGCGCCCGTGTCCTCCACTCCGAACCCAAACGCGCGCACGTTCAACACACGTCTCGGTTTACTCGCCTCGGCGGTCATCGCATCGTCATACATGCGTATTTCACCATCCGCGGTGCCAAGCGCCAACGCACGCGTCCGTCGATGAAACGCCGCGCACGTCGACGGACACGGAAACGCGTCAATCCAATTCATCGCGCGCACGCCCCCGTCGCCATCAATTTCCGCCGCACACACCGCACCCGAGTCAAAACGAACCACACACGTGGACGTGCTCGCGCACCAATCCACGCTCGTCGCTCCGCCATCCGATTCCCGACGTCTGACGTCCGCCGCTCGCGTCTCCGTCCCGCGGCTCCAGTCGATAAACACCACGCGCCCGCGATCGGTTCCGAGCACGAATTCGAGCTCATCCGACGCCACGCACGTCGCACGTTCACCGTCATCGAGTGCGAGCACGCGCTCGAGCTCGACGTCGCCAGTGACGTCGCCGTTCAACGGAGCTCGGCTCGACGTCGCTCGAAACGCGTGCGCCTCGCCCTTCTCCGTCACCGCGCAAGCGCGCGCCATCACGCGCTCCTCGACGTCGCGCGCGGCGGTGCGCGCATACGATGGCGACGGTGCCGATGCGGCGCGGCGCAGGCGACGCAGATCGTCGACGTCGTCGTCGGGGGCGTCTTCTTGCCACGCGAGCGCGACGTAGGCGTCGTCGGCGTCCGCGCGCCACTCGCCAATCGCGCAACCGCGCGGGCCGAGCTCGCGGAATGCGATGACGGGACCGGAGAAGGCGGCGATGAAGGCGCCTTCGCGGTGCGCAGCGCATCCGTGGCGCGCGTCGCGACGACGCGACGACGGTGATGGTGCTGCTGCTGATGACTGTTGATTCGGTCGGGACTTTTCGTCGTCGTCATCGCGCGCCGACGCCGCGGTGGTGGACGCGTCGGCGTCGGCGATGCGTGCGGCGAAGACGTCGGTGCGTTCGCGCTCGCGGACGTCGCCGATGGCGCTCGCGCGCGCCCACGCGCGGGCGAGGTACATGTTGGCTACGGGCGCGTCGCGCTCTGAGGCTCAGCCTCAAAGCGCCGGATGATACGACGCATTTGACGCATAAAACGACGTGGTATATGTGATGCACATGTATATGGAAATGTATCGCTCAGCGACGACGAGGCTATGGTGGCTACTGCTAGGTCTACGCGTCGACGCGGGCGTAAAACGCGCGCTCGAGCGCTTCGAGTTCATCCGCGCTTTTCGCTTTTCGTACGCGCGCTACAAGCTCACGACGCGCGTCGTTCACGATTGCCGCCACGTGTGCGCGCGATGATGCGTCGGCGCGCGCGATGGCGAGCGATACGGCTTTACGCGACCGCACGTCGACGGCGTGCGCGGCGTTTCGGCGCGTCTCTTCGCGCGCCGACTCCAATTCCTCCGCCGTACGCAATTTCTTCGGCGCCGCGCCCCACGCGGCGACGATGGATGCCCACGCGACGGCAACGTCGTAACCGCATGCGTGTGTATCGATGCGCACGGTGGGAAACGACGACAATGACAGGGAAGATCCGTCATCGAGCCGCAAACGCGTCGGCGGCGCTTCAAATGTCCGTCTGGCGCGCGAAAACGCTTCATCTGGAACCCGATCGCTCGCGCGCCTCGCGTTTCGCTCGCGCGCGATATCGACACCGCCGGCAGGAATGTGACCATTCTCGTCATCCCCGGCGACGACGTACGCGCACACGCACGCGGCGCCGCGCTCGCGCGCGATTTGAAACCATTCCCAGCGCATCGACGCGTAATAGTTATTATCGTCCGCGAACACCACGCGGCGCACGCGACGCCGACGCCGACTCGTCGACGCTCCACCACCATCATCACCACCATCCTCATCGCGCAGGAGCTCCGCCGCGCGCGCGCGCGCTTGCGCCCGCGCCGACTTCCACGCCTCGGCGTCGAACGCGTCCTCGGGACGCGCGCCCGCGGCGTCACGCAGCGCGCGCTCGTGCGCATCCACGCTCACATGATGCGCCTCAAACGACGACACACACGACATCGATGGCATCACCGCCTCGCCGGCGTCAATCATCGCGCACACCGCGCGCGCGAACGTCGTTTTGCCGCTTCCTGGAACACCGCAGAGCACCACCAACACGTCACTCGCCTCGCGCGCGCCGCCGCCGACGCCGCCAACGCCGCCGACGCCGCCACCACCGCCATCGCCATCGCCGCGCGGCGCATGCGCCCGCGACGCGCGCGCCTCGTCCATCCCACCGCCACTCGCGTCGCGCACTGTCGACGCTCGAATGCGACGCATCGATGCGTGCACGCCGTGAAAAAACGCCCACGACGCGCGCCATGGCGTCGCCGCGCCGCGCGTCGGCACGCACGCACGCCACCCGCATCATCATCATCGTCCACGCCATCGTTCCTTCCCGCACGCGCGCGTCGTCGCGACGCGACGATGACGATCGATGTGCAATCGATTGAAGTTCAATCGTCACGCCGAGTCCAAACCACACGTCGCCCATCGAAAGCGACAGAATATCGATCGAGTGCGTGACACATATCGATGAAAATATCGATCGATGAAAATATCGATCGATCGATCGATGACGGTGGCGCCGCCGTCGCGTCGTTCGTCGCCATT
>Ga0255771_1004991_pt1 | contig 11762 bp, 8 predicted proteins | sample 011ome_19_FD_179969 | JGI IMG/M metagenome (GOLD analysis project Ga0255771, IMG submission 179969) | Coastal salt marsh microbial communities from the Groves Creek Marsh, Skidaway Island, Georgia - 011510BT metaG (version 2) | ecosystem: Environmental > Aquatic > Marine > Intertidal zone > Salt...
TGAGAGAATTCCTGAACCGCATCTATTCTCCGCGAGCGCAAAAGTCCAACCCGGAGTGCGACGTGTCGCATAAAATCAGAACGGATAACATGCCACCCGTCGTGGCGATTGAATTCGAAAACGGCGTGAAAGATCAGTTCAACTGTCACAATTTACAAGTGGAAGATATAGCGAAGAAGATCAAAGACATATCGGATTCTATGGAAACGAAAGCCAACTTGAAGGCGAGCGGTATCGTGATAGAGGAATTAAAGTTTGAAGCGGTGGACGGAAAGAAGAAAAAGAGCAAAAGCGGGAGTCACAAGTTTGTCGTTTAATACAATGGAGAACAACAATCCGAACATCGTGTTGGCGGAAAGAAATCGCTTGCGAGCGATCGAGCGCGAAGCGAGAATACGCCGCTTTGAACTCGAACAAAGGAGGCAACGACAGGAAGACGACGTCATGGATCAACCTCCCGGCGCGAGAGCGTTGCAAGCTACGGCGACGGATAGGCTCGGGTATTTACGACGACGGATTCGTATTGGTATTCAAAATGTCGCGAACAGAGGACGGAATGAGGAGGAGAGAAGAGACCACGAGCGCGCTCCGAATCTTCCGGAACGGGAGCAGGAAAATGACGAGCCTCCGCAGTGCAGAATTTGCATGTCCGACGTGAACGATGAAAACAGTGAGCTTGGTAAATTATTCGCTCCGTGCATGTGCAAAGGTAGCGTTGGTCTCGTCCACAGAAAATGTTTAGACCGATGGCGAACGCTCTCTTCAAATCCGCGATCGTACTTCTCCTGCGATCAGTGCAAGTACGATTACAACTTGGAGCGAACAGAGTACGCAAAATGGCTGGAGCGAGAGGAATTACCAAACATATTTGCCGTCATCGCGACTTTTGTTCTCGCGCTGTCGATTGGTGTCGCGCTGAGAACGATTTCCTTCGCGCTGGTTCAAATTTTGACGTTTATCGGTAATCGCGTGCTCCCGAATACCGCCCTCGCCACCTGGATTAATCGTAAAGGTAAATACTACCTCTACGTGGAAAACATCTTCTACCGTGCCGTGATGTGGTTCCCACCGTGGAGATCAGAGCGTTTAGTGCTAACCGCGTTCCGAAAACATTTGTCCCCGCCGCGAGGCTTGGGAAAAATCTTCAGCTGGTCGAGACTGATTCGAGCCTTTCCTTCGCTCGCGAACCGCTTAGACGTGCTCGTCGGTGGTATTTTCACCTTAGGCACCACCTTCTTCGTGTACCACAACGTCATTCGGTTCCGTCGAGATTTCCGAAACCACGCGGAGAGAGTCGGGCCATCCATCCTCTTCCTCATCGTCGGCTCCGGAGGGCGAGGTCTGCGCATCCCCGTCGTCGTCGGCTTGGCGTATTCTTACGCGCTCTCCCACGAGTTCGCCCGAGTAAAGTGCAAAGAACTGCTCCAAAAGTTTGGCGAAATCGTCATGGAAGTCAGCAGAGAAGAGTAGGTATTCGTAGAGTTTCTAGCGTAGACAGAATAGCGGTTTAAAGATTTAGCGGTATGAAAATAGGTGAAAGAAAATAACGGTAGTCCCCCAGTCGCAAAAGCGCTCGCACGAGCGGCTCCGGGTCCTTTCCTCCCCACTCCGCAATTAAAGTGCCTACTTTTTGCATTTTTCGCCAAAAAAAAGAAGCACTCAAAATTCTATAGAAAACGGCAGAAAAAGCGACTCGTAAAAATCTTTCCTCTTCGAATTGGAAACTTTACGCGCGAACGCAAACGCCGTCCGAACCGAACCGCATCATGTCGTCGCTCCTCTCCTCCTCCTTCCGAAGAGGAGTGACATCCTCGAGCGCGAAGAAGATTTCATCGACGACCGCTCCTCGCGACTTTTTCTTTTCCTCGTCGTGGAGAAGTTCCACGACCTTTGCGGGATCGATGATGCGCGAGACGATGATGATGTTACGAGTGAAAAACGAGGCACTTTTCGCAACACGTGTCTCCTCGACAGCGAAGAGGACGACGACGACGACGACGGAGGTAAAAAAAAGACGATTCTCGGCATCCTCATCGGCCTTTGGGAAAAGAGTAAAGGAAGACAACGACGACGCTTCGCACTGGAACCATCGATTAGAGCGCGTGCTGGAACATAAGCTCAAACAGCCAGAACCGACGTCGTCGATGGAATCGTGCGCGATCGACCCGAACAAGAAAACCGTCGTCGTGTTAGGCTCCGGGTGGGGCGCGATTAGTTTCATAAAAGCGTTGGATAAAAAAGTGGCTGAAGATATGTTCAACGTGGTGGTGGTGTCGCCGAGGAATTATTTTTTGTACACGCCGTTACTTCCCGGGGTTGCCACCGGAGCGATCGAGTCGAGGTCGATCGTGGAGAGCATTCGGAGACCGATCGCGGAGAAAGGGTTCAAATATTACGAAGCCGCCGCGACTGGCGTGGACGCGCAGAAGAAGACGGTTTCGTTTACGAATAGATATTTGACGAGCGCGACGGCGACGAAGTGGTTGCCGAACGTCGGTGGTGGCGACGGGGAACGTGGGAAGCATAAGTCGCAACATTTTGAGATCAATTACGATTATTTAGTCGTCGCCGTTGGGGCGATTCCGAACACGTTCGGCGTGCCCGGGGTAGAGCAGCACTGTTTGTTTTTCAAAGAGGTGGCGCACGCGGCGCAGTTTCGGAGTCAAGTGAACGCGAGATTCGAGAGAGCGGCGTTGCCGTCGATGTCGGTCGCACAGATTGAGGATTTGCTGAGGTTTGTGGTTATTGGTGCTGGGCCGACCGGGGTAGAGTTAGCCGCGGAGTTGTACGATTTGGTGTATAACGACGTCGCCAAGACGTTTCCGAAGAGACTTTTGAAACACGTGTCGATCAACATTATCGATTTACAAGACCGATTGTTATCGACGTACGACAGGGATATTCAAAACTACGCCACGGATTTCTTTCAAAAGGCGAATATTAATTGTATTTTAAATACGCAAGTAAAAGAGGTCAAGCAATGCGTCTTGACGGTGGCAGATAAGAACACGGGCGAGGAGAAAGAACTACCATTTGGGATGGCGGTGTGGTGTTCCGGGATTAAGATGAACCCGGTGTGCGAGAAAGTGATGGAGTCGCTACCGGAAGGGTCGCAGCCGAGCAAAAGGGCGCTATTAGCGGATAAAGCCATGCGCGTCAAAGGATCAAACGGATCGATATACGGGATTGGGGATTGCGTGACGCTGGAACCGAAAGCGTATCCGGCGACGGCGCAGGTTGCAAAACAGGAAGGGTATTATTTAGCGGAACGGTTCAATAAAGCGGCGGAAACTAGAAATTACGAGGTCTTGGACGATCCGAACACGGAGTTTGTGTACAAACACCGAGGTTCGCTGGCGTACATTGGAAAAGATGCCGCTGTGGCGGATATTCCGGGCGTGACTATTTTGAAAGGTATCATGGCTGGTTTGTTTTGGAAGAGTTTCGAAACGGTCAGTCAAGTGAGCGTGGGGAACAGTTTCAAAGTTGGGTTTGACATGTTGAGAACGCGAATATTCGGACGCGATATCAGTCGGTTGATGTGAAATAGAGAGCGAGACAAACCGCGTGCGAGTGTATTTTTATGATGATTGGTAGCTCTTACTAGCTTTTAGCGCATTAAAACTGTGGAGTGAAACCGCACAAAAATTTTCCCCATAAAAAAATCTCTCTTCTCAATCATCATCATGAGCGACATGGACGAAGACTACGGGTTCGAATACTCGGACGAGGAGCAAGACGAGGAGCAAGTGGACGTGGAGAACCAGTATTACAACGCGAAAGGTTTGTCTCTCGCTCTCTTTTCTTTTCTGTTCTTTTTTTTTCTATTGTCGTCGTTCTCTCTTCTTCTTCTTCTCTCTTCAATCGAGATCTAACGAACTCTTCCTCTCTTTCCCGGGACGAAAATTCTTCTCTTTCTCGTTTTTAAGGACTGCTGGAGAACCCGGAGGACTTTGAGAACGCGATCGAGGCGTTCACGACGGTGGTGAGCATGGAAGACGAGAGCGGGCAACCCGGCGAGTGGGGCTTTAAAGCCATGAAACAAGTGGTGAAGTTACGATTGAAACGTTGCGCGGATTCGTCGTCGAATTCTTCCTCCTCCTCTTCTTCTCCTCCTGAGCTTATTTCGCTCGCGATTGAGAGTTTAGCGAAGCTGTTATCGTACGTCGATTCGAAAGCGGTGACGAAGAATAAATCGGAAAAGGTGTTGAACTCTTTGTTGGAAACGATGAATCAAGTCGAAGATCGGGAGTTGCTGGAACAGTTTTACGAGAAGACGCTGAAAACGATGACGAGAGAGGCAAACGAACGGTTGTGGTTTAAGATTCAACTTAAGTTGTGTAAGTTGTGGTTGAAGTGGCAGAACTTTGCGGCGATGGGGAAGACGTTGAAACAGTTGAGGAAATCGTGCGAAGACGAGAATGGGAATTACGCGGCGAGTAAAGGGACGCAATTGTTGGAAGTGTACGCGATGGAGATTCAAATGTACACCGAACAAAAGAACACGAAAAAGTTGAAAGAGTTGTACCGAGAGAGTTTAGCGATTAAGAGCGCAATTCCGCACCCAAGAATTTTAGGCATCATTCGCGAGTGCGGTGGGAAAATGCACATCGCGGAGAGAAACTTTGGAGACGCAGCGACGGACTTTTTCGAGGCGTTTAAGAGTTACGACGAAGCCGGGTTACCGAGACGGGTGGTGTGTTTGAAATACCTCGTGTTGGCAAACATGTTGATGCAATCGGACGTGGATCCGTTCGGATCGCAAGAAGCGAAACCGTTTCAATCGAACGAGGAGGTAAAGGCGATGACTGATCTAGTTCAGGCGTACCAAGCAAATGATATCGCATCGTTTGAAACGCTTTTAGAGAAGCACAAGAAAAGCATTAGCGACGATGCATTCGTCGCTGAGCACATTCAAGCGTTGTTGGACAACGTTCGAACACAAGTTTTGTTGAAAACAGTCAGGCCGTACTCGAAGGTAAAGTTGCCGCATTTAAGCGAAGAATTGAATATTCCCGTGAAGGAGTTGGAGTCGCTGCTCGTGAATTTAGTATTAGACGACGTTTTAGATGCAAAGATAAATCAAGTGACCGGAATGTTGGAGATTAACCGAGAGAACATAACGGACGCCAGCGAACTAGAAAAGGAACAACAAGAGGAATCGGTCGGTAGACAGAAGCAAGGAGACAAAGAGCTTCAAAAGAAAGTCGCGGAGAGCGAATACGATGCGCTAAACAGATGGAGCGACCAAATCACGAGGACGCAGAATCTTTTGCTCGAGAAGCTTTGTTAAAGAAAAGATAGAAACACACGCCATGCGAGCGCAAGACGTTGTAAGAACATTAGTTGAAGATACGCACAAGACATACATCATTTTGATTTTTGGCACCGTATGATACACCTCATTATTATTGAACAAAACTACCGGTATTAAGGTACAGTAGTGATTCCTCTCAATTTTTTACTCGTAACTTTCGATCTTCGTACTATCGACCATTTTAGTTCACATGTATTATAATTCGGAATTGAGCAGCAATTCCTCTTCTTCTGCTTCTCCATCCTCCTCGAAGTGATATGGCTGCTGCGCCTTATTTTGCTCCTCACTCCAAGAGTTTGTGTTGACGTTGATCACTTTCGGTTCTGGCTTCGTCGTTAAATGCGAATACGTGAGCAAAGATACAACGATACACACGAAGATGGCAAGAAGTATCTTCTTCATCTTATCGCGTCGCTCTTTCTTCATTTCCTTCATCAACGCCGCGCGTTTCGCAGCCTTCGCGGCGACTTTCACGACTTCTTTGTCAACTTGAATATCCTTGGAAGCAAGCGATAATCGTTCCTGCTCTTCGCGCTGTTTGCGTTTCAACTCCAACTCCATTTGCGCTCTTGCTGCTTGCAACGCAGCACTCGCAGCGGCCGATTCTTCGTTTTTACTTTTCAACGATGCAGAATTCTTCTCAGCTTTCTGTGCGTTTGCCTTCAATCGTTCCTGTTTTAACTGTTGCTTACGAGCCTTCAGTTGTGCACCTTCGAGCGATTTTTCGCGCGCTTGAGAGCGCGGAGATAACTGAGGATCGCTTGCTTCTCCATCGCTGTTATTTTTTGTGCTCAAAATCTCGAGAATGTGTTCAGGAACTTCCGCGATTTTCGGCACTTCTTCCTTGACTTCGTTCTTGCTCGCAGCGTCGACGGTCAAATTTGATTTTTTCGCACCTTTTTGGCTCTCTTTCTTGTTGAGCTTTTTCTCGACGACATTCTCGGAAGAGGCTGTGGACGATGAAGATGCCGGCTTTTCTGGGTTTGGAATCGCGGCAGGAACAACTTCCTCCGCTTCCTTTTCCATTTCTTCTTCTTTCTTCTTCTTCTTCTCCTTCTTCTTCTCTTCCTCCTCTCTCTTGAGTTTTGCTTCAATCTTTGCCAATTTCTCGGCATCCTTCACGGCTTGCGCCTCCATCTTGCGCTCTCTCGCCGCCGACTGCTCGCGTCTCGTTTCCACCATGTACCATTCGCGGTACATTTCGCTTTCAATCATTCGTGCAATCAATTTGTCGTTGTGGTCTTCGCACTTCATTCTCGCTTCCGAAACAACATCGACGTCTTTCGAGTTCATTGAAGCTTGCGCGTCTCTGGCGAGCGATCTGAACTTAGTAAAGTCTTGGATTTCCTTTCTGACACCAGCCAATTCGTTGTATTTCGCGCTTCTTTCCTCCATAAACTTTGAACGCTTATCTCTCAAAGACGTGATCGTTTCCGAAACGACCTTAATTTGCTCAAACGTCTCGTCGTGAGAATCCGAAACCGTCTTTAATCTTGACTTCAAAACATCAATCGCTTCCGAGCACGCATTCATTCGTGCTTTCAACTCGTCGCGACTTTCACCAACGAGATTCGGACCGGTCGTTTGACGCTTCTTCTCTTCGAGAGACTCGATTTCGGTTTGCATTTTTCGCAACTTTTTCTGCTCTCGCAAAATCTTGTTCTGCTCCAAAACCGACAAGCTTTCGTCTTCCATCTTCTTCTCCAAATCATCCAACTTGGCCTCGAGTTTTGCCACGCTGTCCAATCCTTTCATCGTTTGGGATTGTTCTTTCAAGCTCCTCTCGGCGTCGCGCAGACCGTTCCATCGATCGCGAATCGGTTTCACCAAGTCGTTTGCCATCTTGACTTCTTCTCTCGATTTCTTCAACTCGACTCTCTTGGCGTCCAATTCAACTTTCAACTCTTGCGACTCTTTTATCTTCGCGTCGATCTCCGATGTCAAGCCTTTGATCTTTTTGTCCAACACTTGATCTCTCTCTTTTTGCGCTTTTGAGTCATCGTACTTCTCCGAGGCTGGTCTCGGCAATCTCGCCACCCAAATCGGTCGCGGCTTCACATAACTCTCCTCTTTTTTCTTCTCTCCCTTGGCGTTCTTCGTACCCGTCGCCGCCGCTGAAGACGCGTCACCTTCGTTCGCGTCCACCGAGACGTTTTTCTCTTGAAAACTGAGCGAATCTTGATCGGCCGAGCCGGAACTTTGCGACTCGCTCATTTGCCCGTCGTTGCACAACGCCAAAGGGCTCGTCGGGTCCATTTTCTCCTCTTCCTCCGCGAGAAGAGCGCTCTTCGGTTTCACGCTGAGCTTCTTAATCATCGCGAGTTGCGGAGAGACTAAGCTCGGGTCGAACTGTTCCTCCTCTCGTTCTTGAGTCGTCGCGTTGCTCTTCTTCCTCGCCGGCGTCGCCGGCGCGCTTTTCCCGTCGAGCGATTTGCGCCCTTGCTGCTCGTGCTGCAGGGGCGCATCTCGAAAGCTCTTCCGTCCGGATTTAAACCCAGGCGGTGTCGTCGCCGTGTTCGCTCGCACGGTTTGCTGCGCGCCTGTTGATGTTTGTAAAACAGAGAGAGAGAGAGAGAGAGAGATTACGTTCAGCGCGCGAGAAGAAGAAGAAGAAGAACAAAAAGAGTTTATCGAAAAGAATCGGACGCGTGCCTTTCGACATTTTCGACGTTTCCCGAGAGAGAGAATGGAGACGCGGAAATCGGAGAGTGAAACCCGCGACGAGTTTCTTCCCGAACGGAGAAACACAGAGAAAACAAAAAAGACGTACCACCGTGCGCGTGACGCTCTGCCCCGCCCGTCGTCTGCGCCGCGGTTCCCCCGTGCGCGTTGTTGTTGTTGTTGTTGTTGCTATTATTCTTCAGCGTCGCGAGAAAATTCATCATCGGCGCCTGCTGGGTTTCGATGGTCATTGTGCGTGTCGCGAGAAAAACAAGTCTCCGAGACGGATGTTCTATCGCTCGTCGCGCGAAAAAGCGTCGTTTCGAGTGGCGCTTCTCGAGAATGCGCGAGAAGGTTTCTTTTTAAGACGACCGCGTTCCGCGTTTTTTCGTCTTTGTCTCCGCGAGAGATGGCTCTTTTCTCTCGAACGACGACTCCCGCGACTAATTTTATGACGCGCGCGTGTGTCTCTTGGCTCGTCGCACCCCGCGGGAGTTTTTTTTTCGCAGAAGAGTTCAATTAAATTCTCTATTCACTATAGTATTACAAAGCGAAAGCTCTCTGCTCTTCGCGCTACCAACCGACGCCTCTCCACGACAAACCGGCTTTTTCTAACTTATCTCTCTCGCTCTTGGCGCTCTCTTCGTGCTTTTTGATGTCGTTATCCACGGATTGGATGGCCTCGTTTATTTGCGCGAAATCGACAAACGCGGGATCTTCGCCTGCTCCCGCTCCTCCTCCTCCTCCTCCCGCGGCGGAGATAGCTTCGTCCTCTTCTTCGATGGATTCCGGGGAGATTTGGGAGACTCGAGATTTTAACGCCTCTGCGGTGGTTTCGTCCATTTTGGAGAAGAGTAAATTTTGCGAGTCGAGGTTGAGTCGAGCGAGGATTTTCGCCGCTTGGCTCCGGCGCGAGGCTTCGAGAATCATGGCGATGGTTTTCGCCGCCGCGGACGATGATGACGCCGATCTAGAGGAATGGTGTTTGGCTCGAGAACCACCATTGCTACTACTACTACTACTACTACCTCCATTCGTTTGTTTCGATGGAGGCTCGAGCATCTTCGTAAACACTCCGGCGAGCTTCTTGAGCGATAACGATTCCACCGCGATGGAAGCTTGCAAAGCCGAAGACGCGGAGAGAAGCTCCGCGATGTCCGCATCCGGGAACCACGAGAGAAACGGTCGGAACGGTTGCTTGTGCGGATGATGAGAATGGTGCTGCTCCTCTTTCTCGCTAGTGCTACTGCTACCATCACCACTCCCACCGTGTGTCGTCGTCGTCACGTGCGGTACAATGCGATTCAACGCTTCCGTCTTATCGTTCAACGCCGCCAGCACCGCCAACACTTTTTTTGGCGACCTCAAAATACCACGCTTGATCAATTTTAACGCCGGTAGAGTCGCCGTGTGTTCTATGATTTCCTTCGCCCTCGTCGCATCTACGTTTAACAACAACAAACTCTGCCTATCTGCATCCGACACGCCGTTTAATAACAAATCTCTCGCTCGAATCGCCGGCAAACCCAAATGTTTCAACGTCGCCGTCTGGTCGTTGATCGACAACTTTGCAAAGTTCACGTACGTTTCGTGCGGCAACGCGCAGCCTTCCTCTTCCTCCGTTCCTTCTGGACAATTCATCGCGATGTCGTCCTCGTATATCTTCCAAAACTCTCTCGCTTGTTTCGTGAACCATCTCGGCACCGCCGGCGACGCCGACATGTCCTTCTCCTTCGAAGATGAAGAAGAACTCGAAGACCCTGAATTCTCCTTCCGACTGGTACTACTGCTGCTCGCCGCCGAGCCTTCTCTCCTCACTCTCCTCGTTTCCGTGTGAATCCCGGAATTCAAATCGCTCGTCGTGAATCTCACCACGTTGCTGCTCGATTTCTTCCCGCCGCTCTTGCGATTCGAAGAAGTCAACACCCCTCCGCCTTCTCCTCTTCCTCTTCCTCCTCCCAAGTGATGATGTTCCTTCTCTAAACTCCCTTTCTCTGGCGTCATAGTAAAATTCGAGTACATCTGTTGCGTCCAGAAGATGACGACTAGGATAATCAAGGTGATTCGTTCCATCCGAGGGAACCTCGATTGTCCGCGCATTGTCTTCTTCATAGTTCGTCTCTTCAACGTTTCCAATCGCTCCCGAGGCGACGAGGAAGACGGCGAGGAAGGAGGTTCCGTCCACTGACGAGGCGACGGGATGGAACCGGACGGCGATATTGGACCGCACGAGCCGTCGTAGTGGAGGTGCTTTTGAGCACCTCGGTTGTGCGACATCGAGAGTCGCTTTATTAAATACACAAAAAAGCGGATTAAAGAAATGACGCGAACCGCTTATTATTAAGTGTGTCCACACTGCGCTCGTTTTTTACATATTACATCATTATGAGCTACTTTTACACATACACGCGCGAGAAGTATTCTCTCATCTGACCGACGCCGTCGCGATGCTCCCCAGCACTTTCTCGCAATTCTCCTCCTCGTCCACTAAACACTGAAACCGATACCGCGACTCCTCCGGCACTAAATCCGCCACGCGCAACATCTCAAACGAAGGCGCTCTTCGCCAAATATCTCTCGCCCAGGTGTCTTTCTTTTCGTTCGATTCGATGTTTTTGGCTTTTAAAGTTTTCCAGAATTCGCCGTGCGCGTCGACGACGCAGCTGGTTGGACCTCTGGCTACGGTTATCCAGTGCGTTTCGTCGTCGGGGACGTCGTAGACGTCTTTGAGAGGAGGAAACGGGTGCAAGTAGAAGCTCCAATTTTCGTCGCGTTGGCCGTTTTCGTTTACGCCGTCGACGGAGATTGTGGCGGTCCAAGCGCCGCCGCTAAAGACTTTTTCATTGTCGTTATTGATGGTTTGTTCCGTATTATTTACTTTATCCTTGTCATCGTTGTCGTCATCGGTGTCGGCGTGCGCCACCGCGTTCACCTCTTGCGAAATCGTAAACGCGGCGGAGGCAAACTGCGCTCCTAACCCGGTCCCCATGCACTTTGACCACGCCTCTTTTAACGACCAAATCTGTCTAAACCTCGACAGTTGACTAGATAATCCGTTTTGTTTCAAAATTTGCGTTTTCTCGCTCGGGTGTAACGTCGTGTCGAACGTCTCGAAAATTTCCTCGATGGCGGAAACCGACCTATCCCCTAGACGAAGTTGGTCCGGCGCGGCGACGTCGACGCCGCAAATCGCGTACGGTTCCGAAACCAACGCGACGTATTTCCCTTCGTGACTGACGTTAAAGTTAAAGTTTGGCGCGTTCGCGATGCCTATTCTCCCGCCGTCTTTCGTTATTGCGTGACCGTTACTACCGTTATTGCTACTACTACTATAACTCCTACTACCATTTTTGAGACCGCCGCCTCCGCCGCTCGCGTCTCCGTTCGCTCTCGCCACTTCGTGCACGTTCTTAAAAAACGGTTTCCTCCCTTTCGTCCTCCCGATGATAACCTCCTCAAACTTGCACTCGCTCGCTTTCGCGCACGCCGCTCTCGTCATCAACCTCGACACCAGCGCTCTCTTCTTATCCGCGAAATGGTAATACTTCAACACTTGCTCGCGTTCGTCCTCCTGCTGAATCAAGTTCAATAAAAATTGAAACTCTCTCCCTTCGTGTTCTTCGATCGGGTGCCACTGTTCGATGTCCACGACCCATCGGAACGTGCACCGGTGCGGTGAAGCAGACGTCGTCGTCGCGCGCTTTCGCTCGTCTCTCGGCTGCGCGCGCGTCAGCGGCGCTCCGTTTTCTCCGTTCATGAATGTTGTTTTTTTATTTTACAACTA
>Ga0255771_1005030_pt1 | contig 11707 bp, 10 predicted proteins | sample 011ome_19_FD_179969 | JGI IMG/M metagenome (GOLD analysis project Ga0255771, IMG submission 179969) | Coastal salt marsh microbial communities from the Groves Creek Marsh, Skidaway Island, Georgia - 011510BT metaG (version 2) | ecosystem: Environmental > Aquatic > Marine > Intertidal zone > Salt...
TTTGCTCATCAGGTCGGAATACCCCCCCCCGCTCAATGGCCCGCCAACACCGAGCACCCCATAGACCAGGCCAAACAGCAGGCCGTTTTGCGCCGGATCCAGACCATGCACACGCCCCATGAAAGCCGGCCCCCAAATGGTGGTGGCAAACAGCGGTCACGCATTCAGGGCGGTGGCCAGCAACATGCAGACAAAGGCGGGTTGCCCGAGGAGACATCGCAGGGCTGACATGAAGCCGTGTTTTCTCAAGGGTTGGGATTTTCCGGCTGCATCCGGGGCGGCAAGGTTTGCCGACGCTTCATCTGCCCGCACGGGTTCTTGCAGGGTAAACCTGACCAGCAAGGCCAGCAGCATACCTGGCAGACCCAGAATCATCAGCGTGATGCACCAGCCAAACTCGGCGTTGAGAAAACCGGCGGCCGACAAGCCAAGAATGATGCCAATTGAAGGGCCAGCCCCAAAACCGCCATGACCCTGGCCCGGGACTTGGGCGGGAACCGGTCTGCCAGGATCGACACGGAGGGGGCAAGCTGGGTGGCTTCCGCGGCGGCCAGGAACAACCTGCCGACGAGGATGTGGTAAATATTGGCGGCAAACCCTGTTAGGGAGGTGGCCAGGTTGAATACCATCAGACCCATGGCGACAACGTTGCGGCGTTTGGCATAGTCGGCCCAGACCGCCACTGAAATACTGACCAGGCCGGAGAGCAGCGCCAAGCCAAATCCGGTGACAAGACCCATCACCATATCGGAGACAGCCATGTCCTACTTGATGGCTTCCAGCAGAATACCGATCACAGAGCGGTCTACCAGGCTGATGGCGTAGACAAGCGTGAGGAGAAAAAGGGTCCAGTATGACTGGCGTACAGTCTTGTCCATGGAAGGTTTGCCTGCAGTGGTTGTTATTATTGTGCCAGGAGCCTGTCGGTCTAGTTATAATCCATACATTATTAACAAGCCAGTTTTTAAGCAGAAACCAAAGGGGTAAACAAAAGGGGGCAGAGCCACTTGAGCAAGAAGAGGCTCTGACCCCTTTGCCCTATTTGATAATCCGATGTCCATCACACCGCCCTCCTCCCTCTATCGCCAGCAGCTGGCTGCAGGCAAAACGCCTGATCCGGTGCAGGCTGCTGCCGTGCAGGCACTGGACACCCTGCATGCGACCCTGGCGGCGCCCAGGCGGGGATTGTTCAGCAGAGCGAAACCCAAGGGGCTGTACCTGCACGGGTCAGTCGGCATCGGCAAGACCTTCCTGATGGACCTGTTTTTTGCCGGCCTGCCTGAGAGGCGCAAGCGCCGCGTGCATTTTCATCTGTTCATGCAGTCGGTACACCAGGCCTTGCGGAGTGAAACCGGACACAAGGATCCGCTGGCGCGCATCGGCCAAAAAATGGCCGAAGACATCGATGTCCTGTGCCTGGATGAATTGTTCATCACTGATATCACCGATGGCATGATCGTCTATCGCCTGTTCGACAGTCTGTTTCAGCACGGTGTCGTGCTGGTCACCACCAGCAACTTTCCGCCGAACAGGCTCTACAAGGACGATCTGCAGCCGCAGATTTTCCAGCCTGCCATCGAACTCATCCAGGCCAACACGCAAACCCTGCATCTGAACAGCCATGTTGACTATCGTCTGCAACAGCAGGGCAAGCACAAGACCTATTTTCTGGAAGAGGAAGAGGATTTTGCCGCGCTGTTCGACAGGCTGAATGACGCAGGCACCTGGCATGAAACGCCCCTAACATTACATGATCGTCAGATAAACGTAATGCGACAGGCACAACGACTGGTCTGGCTGGATTTTGAAGCGCTGTGCCAGGGCCCACGATCCCAGCGTGACTACCTGACCCTGGGCGACCGGTTCGACATCATCCTGCTCAGCGGGATACCGCAACTGGCCAAACACGCGGCGTCGGATAGCCCGGTCATGAGCATAGAAGAAGGCGAAGGCATAACCACCAAAGGCAAAACCCGGAAAACCTTCACCCTGGAAGACAATGCCATCCGGCGCTTCATAAGTCTCGTGGATGTGCTGTATGACAACGGCAACCTGCTGTATCTGTCAGCAGGTGTGCCGCTGAATGTGCTTTATCTGGGTGAGGCCTTACAGTTCGAGTTTCGCCGGACCCAGTCCCGCCTCACGGAGATGCAGAGCCAAGCCTGGCTGGAGAGTTTCAGGGCATAAAACGTGCTAATACTGCCCTTTTAATTTCCGTTCCAGACTAGAAAGGATTCAGCGTATATCCCTGCTGCTGCAACAGCGCATGCGCCGTGATGGCGGACGGGGCCATGGTGATGCCTGGCAGCAGGTCTGCCGCCTTGATGTCCATGCCTTCCGCCGATTGCCCGCACAGTTGTATCGTGACTCCAGCCGCCAGCAACTGCGCAATGATGCCGGCATTGGGATTCTCGGCACCACGCGCTTCGGTAGTCAGCAAATCGGCGCCTGCGCCACCATGCACCACGATGGCGGTTGCCAGATTTTCTGCCGAGACCCCTTTCGCCGTATGCAAATTGACAGAGCGGGCCACCATCTCAAATTTCCGGTTCACGGCATCGTTCGGTCCGGCTTGAGCAACATCGAACGCGATTTTCATCTGGGTACCCGCCGGCAATTCAACACCATGCACAGGCGCATAGACGCCATAATCAGGCACCGCGGTCCCCGGAACAAAATTCTCCCTGCCAGCCAGGGTTGGCGCGGAGAGGCTCAGGAGTATTGAAAGGCAGAGGGTATGTCGAATCATGGTGGTTTCCTGTGTTGATCAACACGCGCTTTGGCACAGTGACGTTACTGCTGTCGCTGCACCTGGATGTAACCATTATGGGTTTGTGAGGAAAGACGGTATGAATTGCCCCAGCGCGTGGTGTAAATCCGGACCTCGTCACCTTCCGCCAGAGCAAAGCGTTTGCTGTTCATTTGCTGCCAGACCTGGCCGTTTTCCAGGGTAATCACTAAAAGATTGGGGCCAAGCTGCCTGACACTGTCGACCCTGGCGATCAACTCATTAGCCGGCTCCTTCGCTTTGCCCTCATTGAGTTTCTCTTCAGACAAGCCGAAATTCTCTTCGAAACTGTCAGCCGCAGGCATGCTGGCGCTTTCGGCATCCTGTGCTACTTCTCTGGCGACTTCTTGCGGTCTTTCGGACGCCGGCTGCGGGGCATCCTGTTGTGAAGTTTGTGCACGCTGCTGTCTGGAACTGCGGGGAATCGACACGACCGGCAGGTTCTGCTGCGGCATGGCGTTGCCGTTGCCACGACCTTGCGCGGCGTTCGCCTGTTCCTCGAAACAGGCCAGACGCTCAATCGCGCTGACGATATTCAGGCAGGGGCTGGCATCCATCATGACAGAGCCGGTATTGTCCGCCGCAAACACCGCGGCTGATACCAGAATGCACAGCGAACATGGCAGGATTTTATTGATTTTCATGTTCGTAATTTCCCTTTAAAAATTGAGCAGTCATTCTATCAAATCAGAATGATTTTTCAGGCTTTTATTCAGATCAAGGGGATTACCGAAAGCGGGTATGGCGGCAATGCATATAGGCAGACACGAAAGGCAGGTCACGGGTCAACCAAGGGGACAAGGATTGCCTGAAAAAAAACGGCGGGCCAAAGGCCCGCCGTTAATGGTGTTACAAGATTACTATTACTTTAGGTTAGAAACGTGCTTTCACACCAAGGAAGAAACGGCGTCCCAACACGTCATAGTAACCCGGGCTGGTTATCCCGGCACCAGTGGAGGCCAGCTGGGGAGCGGTCGGGTTGACACAACCCGGTGCGCCACCACAGACCGCCGACAGGTCCGTTCCTGGTGGGTACCCGGCTTGACGACCGGTGATCTCCGGACTGGTATCCAACAGGTTGGTGATACCACCACGCAGCGTCAACGTTTCATTGATAGTCCAATTGAAGGACATGTCAAAGATGTCATACTGGTTGATGCCGATGTCGGTAAAAGGCGTATAACTCAACGGGACGGCTCCTGCTGCGCCAGCAGCTGCAGCCGCGTTGTTGGCGACGAGCGCATTTTGTTTTGCCTGGTTTGCCGTGATTACGTCTGGCAGGTGACGCCAGCGCAAGCCAACACTCCAGTCATCCTTGAAGTATGTCAGCGAGGTAAAGAGCCTGTAGTCATACGCACCCGGATTGGTACCGGTCAGGGTAGGCCCGAGAGAACCAGCCCAATCGATCTCGACATCGAAATCCTCCTGTGACTCCTTGGTCTTGTAGGTGTCGATGTAGGTCATCTGCATACTCAGGTTCAAGCCACCCGGGAGAGGAATACCGAGATCGCCGAGCTCTGCTCGCCAGTTGGCAGCAATATCGATACCTTCAGTTTCGATGGTCGCCTGGTTGGAATACCTGAGCAACTGCCTTGTTGCGCCACCCGTCGCCGGGTTGCGGGCTACATTCTGGCAGTCCGTCGTTGCAGCCTGTGCGGCGGCCTCTGCAGCGTTGGTCACCGTGCGAACACCGTAGCACAGGTAGTTGGCATAATCGGGGGTGTACTGCTGAATGGCATCCTCGATTTCGATCCGCCACCAGTCAAAGGACAGGGTCAGGTTTTGCAGCCAGACATTATCCCAGGGGGAATTGGCGACAAAACCAGCGGAGAAGGTATCAGCGGTTTCGGGGCCCAGGTCGGGATTACCTTCCTGGTATACCCAGTTGGCATTTCCGCCCGATCCACCGCCCGCATTACCAATATAATACTGGCCTGCACCTTCAGGACCCATCTGAGCCTGGCAGATCAGGAGGGTACTTTGAGCGCCCGCCGCGGTCTGTCCACTGGCCAGCTGTGTCTCTGGCTCACCTGGGGCCAGGATCGGATCTGGCAGGGCGCCACCAGCGCCAAAGGGTGCGTTGGAACGCAGGCCACAGGGGTCACCGAAGTTGTTGCGAACACCGCGCAGGTAGACTTGCTGAAAGCCTAGATACTTCTCGCCGACATTAGGTGCGCGGGTCGCGCGGTTGTAACCACCCCGCAGACGCAGCCAGTCATTGGCCTGGATATTGGCCAGGGTCTTGTAGGTCCACTCTGAATCATTATCGCTATAGTCGGAAAAACGTGCACCCAGTTCCAGATCAAGCCCCTGGATGAGGCCGACATCGCCAAGGACAGGGACCAGTGCTTCTACGTAATAGTCATCAACTGATGTTGTTGCATCCATATCGCCCACCGGATAGACGCCGATGACCTGGTCCTCGAATGCCCTGGAGCTTTGCAGAAGGTCCGGGGTATAGGTCACACGGTTTTTACGCCACTGGTAACCGGCTGCAACACGCAATTCACCGGCTGGCAGGTCCATCAAACCACCCTGCAAGTTGATTTCGACGATGTCCTGGTCACTCGTCAAACGGTTCTGCAGAGGCGCACCAATGGCCTTGGCACAATCCTCGCTCGGCCGCGTATCGGAGAAGAAAATGGTGTCATAAAAGCCGCTGGTACACTTAACCGGGTTGGTACCGAAGCCAGGCGACGAACCTTGGGTATTTGCCTGTACTATCGCATTGCGGCCGTAATCCGGCTCATTGACGAGCCTGCGCCACCGTTCCAGTGACTGGAAACCGGTAGAGACGTTGCTATTGTCGACCTCGCCATGGGAGTAATAAAACTCACCTGTCCAGTCGCGGAAGGGGAGGTCCACATTGACGCCAGTTTCGAACTGCCAGACGATGTTGTCGTTATCGGAGGCGCGATTTTCCAGACTGTTTTTGGGAAAAATTTCCGGAATCCAGCCACCAGCAGGGTTGGAGCGGCTCAACAGCAGGATGGCCAGTTCAGGCACTACGGGATGCCCGGCACCCGCTGCGCCGCTCGGTATAAAGCCAGGGTTGGCATACGCAGCCGGATTTGCCTGGACCGCTTTAACAATGGCTGGATCTTTATAGTTCAATGTCGGGTCTATCGGGCTGTCGACCGCCGCGTTGAACGGTACAGTAGCCTCCCAGCCAAAACTGGCGGTTGAACCGTAGTTCAGACGCGTCGCGGAGTTGCTCCGGGCGAAGGTCGCGTTAGCGAACACCGAAATTTCTTCCGTGATTTCGAAATTGCTCCGGGTAAAGAAGGACCAGCGATTCTGTGGCGCACTGACAATGGCGTCCTGCGTATTCCACTTGAGAACGTCCGCGGTATCGTTCGGATCCAGCGTTGTGCTATCCAGAACGGTATAAGGGGCATATTCCACACCATCGACTATGCCATTGGATAAACTGAGATTGTCGCCAACAATGGGAAACAATGTGCCATCTGGATTGAACCGGTAGCGTGCGACAAAGCCCGCCCCTACGTTGCGGAAGCCGGTACCGGCAGGCCGGTCAGAGAAGAGGGCATCCATGGTGGCATCGTTAGCACGGTTGAAAGCAACGGTCATACCGTTGAATCCCTGCTGGAACAGTTCGCCCCCGACAGTCTTATCGCCCCAGGCATCTGTATAGAAGCTGCGATCGACTTCAAGCGCTTCCTTACGATCGTAATATTCGAAACCCACCGTTATATTACCGCGACCGTCGAAGACATCGGTACCCATGATGCCTGAAACGCGGGCCTCCTCACCGCCACCAGCGTCTGTGGTACCGTACTGCGTGTCGAATTCCAGACCCTCGAAATCCTTACGCAGAATGAAGTTGGTCACACCACTCACCGCATCGGCACCGTATACCGCTGATGCACCACCGGTAATGGTTTCAACACGCTGGATCAGTGCTGACGGGATGGCATTGATGTCGGTCACCATCAGGGCGTTGGTTGGCACCATTCGTTTGCCATCAATGAGTACCAGGTTTCTGTTGGGCCCGAAACCACGCATGGATACAGAGGCAATACCGAGTGTATTAACCGGCGTGGCATTGATTTCTTTCTCTGTGGTGACAGGCGAGTTGGCCGGATTGTAATCCGGGAGCTGGTTCAGATAGGACTCGATGTTAAGACCGCTCTGCTCTTCGAACTGGGCAGCATCGATGGTCCGGATCGGACTGTTGGATTCAAAGTCACGGCGAACAATGCGGGAGCCTGTGACGACCACTTCTTCAATAGTGGCATCTTCCTGAGCAACGGCGCCATTACCGAAACCAGCTGCCATCCCCACAGCCGCTGCTATCGATATAGCGAGCTTGGATCTGTTTTTGAGTTTATAGGATTGTAAACACCCCATTTGATTCTCCTGTTTTTATAATGATTGGTACCTATTTCAAAAAGATATGTATGTTGCCAAGCACAATGCGCTTGCTTATCCCCTCCTCTTTTTTTCAAGGTTTTAATACTAGGTCAGTCTTTTTTTGCAACTGACACAAAAATGGGCGTACCAGCTGACAATTAAAAGGCATAACGACAGGAGGGTATTCGATTGACGAAAACTTGTATTGAATCCGTCTGAATAGGAATGAAAACTTATGAAAGCGTGTTAACTGCTTGAAATATAAGGATTGACTTAAGTGGTTAATATTCAGTGCATTTATTGAAAATGGCGAGGTTAACAGAGGTGGACGCGGCTGATAATCGTGCGATCCCGGCTAAAAAGCGGGTATCCTGAACACCCTGCGCACCCTGCGGGTAGTCCTGGAGAATAGGGGCCTATTTACCCTATTCGGAGATTCAGGACCCCACCGGCGTCTGCGTGAAAATGCCTATCCACGCCACCTTCTCGGTGTGCTGATCATCGTAAGTGCAGGTCATCTCCGAGGTGAAACCGGCCAGGCCAGACTGCTGGAGATGCTGTTCGAGATGCTGCAATGCAGCAACATCCAGCGCAACGCGGGATTGCTCGGCCGAGATGTCACGTCGCAGCGCCACCGATTGCTCGAGCGCGTTGAGATCGCTCAGCTCGGGCGGCACATTGCCGAGCAAGCTCTCTGCAAAGTCAAAATACTCGACTCCCAGGAAGACGTCTTGGCCTTGCGAAAAGTCCGCCCTGCGCGCACAAACGCTTTGAAGCAAATGGTGACGCGTGGGGTCTTCCGTCGGGAGCCGCGCCGCTGCCCGCACCTGCTCCGGCACGCGGGCGCGGACCAGGGCCTCGTGGTCCGAAATGGCCTGACGGCTGCTCTGGGTTATGCCGCTATCCGCACTGTGGAGCACCAGAATGATCGAACCGCCGGGGACCAGAACCCGTGCAGCTTCGCTGAGGGCCGAATCGAACGCGGCATACTCAATGGCGAAGTTGGACACGACCAGATCGAAGCTATCCTGGGCAAAGGGGAGTTGCTCGGCGGCAACCTCGCCCATGAACCGGATATTGGGATGTTGAAACTGTGAACCGCCAGGATCGACGATCCTGTCAGACGCAACAATCTTGAGCCCGCGTCCGGCTTCAGCGCCCCAGTAAGACACCTGCCCCGAGCCGCAACCGATCTCCAGAACTCGCGAGCCGACTTTTACGGTGCCAAAGACGTCCTGCCAGAAATACTTGATGACTTCGCCAGGGCCCCAATCCGGATTGCACGAGAAGTGATCGCTGCCGTCCAGGCGCAGCGACCACACGGACGCTTCCGATTGCGTTGTCTTGTCTGACCCCATGTTTTCCGTGCTTCGCTTGATTTAAAGATGAGAGGCAGAATAGACGGATAATGGTGAGTCGTCCATGCATGGCGTTTCACCTAGTGTGGTTTTTCATGACGAGCAGCCAAAGTAATGCAGCCTCTGGACTGGCAAAGGTTGCTAACTAAGGCCGTGGACAGAGTTCTGAGAAAAAACTGTGAACAAAGATCCTGCAGACAGGGGACAGCGTCATTGTTTATTTCGTCTCTTAGTATTCGGTAGCTGGTGAATTACCTGCCCCCTATACTTGGGTTCCGCCAAGTTTTGAAAATAGCGATAGGAATGGGCATACGCCACCTCGAATTGCGTCATCAAAGCAGGGCTCAGTTGAAACCATTCATAGACCGACGGCGATGTTTGAAGCGGTCAAAGGTGGTCCATCTTTGGTGTAGATCGTCACGTCCCAACCGCGATCCTGCAGCAGGCGAGCGGTCGTCAATCCTGGTACGCCGCTGCCTAGCCCGCAGGCTTGCTTATGAGGTGTGGTCAGCGCCAGTTCCATAACCAGGTGAAAGGGCCTCAGTTCAAAGTGGAACCACCACAGCCTTGACTATAGTGTTGCACCAGAGTTTTGACTTTGCAGCGCTCGGCACTGACGTTAAAGCCGTCGCTGCGGAACGGGCGAAGCCCTGCAACGGTGCGGATGACTGACTGTTAGCTAACCCTTACCCTTACTAGCGGTGTGGCTTATAGGGTGTAGTCGGCCCGGGCGCCTAATCGAGGCAAAGTACAACCAGTCAGAAGAAGGATGAAGGCAGCACAACTTCCAGCAAACCGCCAGCTCATCATAAAACTATAGGGCATTGAGGTCTTTCAGATAGGTTTCGGCCTGTTGCAGTATGTCACTCTGGACATCGTCTCCCATTCGCTGCCAGGAGCCATAAAGCATGCGCATACGATGGTTGCCTCTGAAGCGCTTCTGATGGCGATGCATGAAGTGCCAGTACAGAGAGTTGAAAGGGCAGGCGCCATCACCAGTCTTAAGTTTAACGTCATAGCTGCAGCTTTTGCAGTAGTCGCTCATTTTGTTGATGTAATTGCCGCCGGCGGCATAAGGTTTGGAGCCCACCAGTCCATCATCGGCATGCAGAGCCATGCCTCGCGTGTTGGGTAGCTCAACCCATTGTAGGGCATCTATATAGATGCCCAGATACCAGGCGTCCACCTGATCTGGTGCAATACCCGTTAACAGGCAAAAGTTACCGGTGATCATCAGGCGCTGAATGTGGTGGGCGTAGCTGTGATCCAGGGAATTCTGGATGGCTTTTTTCATGCAGCGCATATTGGTGTCGCCTGTCCAGAAGTAATCGGGCAGGTCCAAGTTTGCCTGAAGCGCATTCAGGCTTTCATAGTAGGGCATGTTGCACCAGTAAATGCCGCGGATAAACTCGCGCCAGCCGATGATCTGGCGCACGAATCCCTCGATCTGTGCAAGACTGATTTGCTCATTTTTTTCATAAGCCGTAATGCAGTGATCGATAACCTCTTGAGGGTGCAGAATCTTTGAGTTCAGGGCGAAGGACAAACGGGAATGATAGAGGGACCAGTCATATGGGCTCTGTGCTGTCATAGCGTCCTGATAGGTGCCAAAGTTTGGCAGGCAGTCTATGCTAAAGAATTGCAGCAACTCCAATGCCTGGGTACGAGTGACGGGCCAGGGTAAGCTGCTTCGAGCGACCCCAAAATATTTGACTTTATGCCGTTCCAGCCGCTTTAAGATTGCCGAAACATCGTTGCTGAATAGAAGAGGTTGTGGCAACTCCGCTATTGCTGCCTTGCTGAGCCTGTTACGATTCTCAACATCGAAATTCCAACGCTCACCAAGCGGTCCATCACCATCCATCAAAATTTTAGTGCGGCGCCGCATCTTGCGGTAGAACCCTTCCATGCGCACGGCCTTGCCTCTCTCAAAATGGTCTTCAATCTCAGCGAAGGGCAGTAGGAAATGCTCCGAGTCCGCACAGACAGTGTTGATCTGGGCTGGCAGCAACAACTTCTCAAGCTGCGCGGCAAGCCGATACTCATCGGGCTGCTGATAGGAGAATTCAGCAACCTTGTAGTGCTTGCATAGTTCGGACAAGACGTCATTCAGAGAGGCAAAAGGGGCGGTGTCATCAAGGTCGAGATGCAAGACGTGATGGCCCTGGTCTTTGAGTGTGGAAGCAAACACTTCCATCGCGGCAAAGAAAGCGCACAGTTTTTGTATGTGGTGTTTAACGTAGCACGTCTCTTGATGCAACTCGGCTATGACGTACAGGACTGACGCATCCGTCGATTGGAACCAGCTATGCTGCAAGTTAAGTTGGTCACCGAGAACCAGCCGCAGGCTCCTATAAGACTTTTTTTGAGCGGTTTTCATATATCGTAATTTACGTTGTAACCGATATTTTAGACCAGTGACAGAGAACTGCTCTCGTCTTTTCTACGTAATCCTAAATGAAATAAAGAAACGCCTTGATCATCAATCTACTGGGTTACGCCGGCCTTATCCCTCTTATTGGCTCCGTCTGAGCTTCTATTACCGAAACTGATTTGTTGCAGCTTGCGCCCGGCATCGTGTTTCTCAATTACAGTGCGATGATTCTGAACTTCCATGGCGTCATCCTGTGGGGAAAAGCGCGAGAGCTGGATACCAGCGGCATGAGTGCTGCCTTATTGCTGCTAAGCAACGTGCTGGCACTGATGGCCTGAGCAATGCTGTTGATGGATGAAGACCACATCGTGTCAGGGCTGGTGATCGCGGCAATCGGTTATACGATTCTATACATTGCGGAACGCTACAGTTTTACGCTACCCCTGGCAGCGTGGGGGGTTCCTATCTGCCGTTTCGGCTCATTATGACCGTGATCGTGTGCGGCGCTCTCGATAGTGCTATCTATACAATACTGTGAATACACAAACTCTCACAGTTTTCTACGACGGCCGCTGTCCACTTTGCGCCGCCGGGATGAAGCAGCTCAGCGAATTTGATAGCACAATCTAAGCACAATCAAAGGGGGCAGAGTAATTTCATCTGGCAATTTCCCTGATGCGATCTATATTGTCCTAACAAACCATCACCTCATGCATGGGAACGGACTCGCCAGGCCAAGATCGCCAAGACATGTCACCCCGGGCGTTCCCTCCATTTCATTCAGCGCGGCAATAACCGCCAAGCCTGCTTTCA
>Ga0255771_1005080_pt1 | contig 11620 bp, 9 predicted proteins | sample 011ome_19_FD_179969 | JGI IMG/M metagenome (GOLD analysis project Ga0255771, IMG submission 179969) | Coastal salt marsh microbial communities from the Groves Creek Marsh, Skidaway Island, Georgia - 011510BT metaG (version 2) | ecosystem: Environmental > Aquatic > Marine > Intertidal zone > Salt...
CGTAATTGAAGAACTCAAGGTCAAAGCTCGAGCACGAGGTTTGTGGAATCTGTTCCTCCCCGCATTGTCTGATGGATTAGGCGCTGTTGATTACGCGTATTTAGCGGAGAAAACCGGATGGTCGGTGGATATCGCTCCAGAGGCGATTAACTGTGCTGCACCCGATACGGGAAACATGGAAGTCCTCTCCATGTTCGGAACCGATGAACAAAAATCGAAGTGGTTTGTTCCATTGTCTGAAGGGAAAATTCGTTCGACCTTTGCCATGACAGAGCCCGATGTTGGGTCATCGGATGCAACAAATATTCAGCTCTCCATTCAACGTGATGGCGAAGAGTATGTGCTGAACGGGCGCAAGTGGTGGTCAACGGGTGTGATGGACCCCCGGTGCAAAGTCATGATCGTGATGGGCAAGACGAACCCCGAAGCGCCACGGCATCTGCAGCAATCAATGATCCTTGTTCCAGTGGATACTCCCGGTGTCACTCGAGTTCGTGATCTCAGCGTGTTCGGTTATCACGATCAACATGGACACGGTGAGTTGAATTTTGACAATGTTCGCGTACCGGCTACAAACCTCTTGGGTGAGGAGGGAAGTGGCTTCGCCATTGCCCAAGCCCGACTGGGCCCAGGTCGGATTCACCATTGCATGCGAACCCTCGGTATCGCTGAGCGCGCCCTTGCAATGATGGTCGACCGTGTCCAAAAACGTGAGGTATTTGGTGGACCGCTTATTGATCAAGGTGTGGTTCAAGAGTGGATAGCAGAGTCTCGGATTGCAATCGATCAAGCACGTTTGCTCACGTTGAAGGCCGCATGGGTGATTGAAAATTACGGAGCAAAGGCTGCGCGAACAGAAATTGCGTCCATCAAGGTCATAGCGCCACGAGTAGCCTTGCAGGTTATAGAACGTGCGATGCAAGCATTTGGGGCAGAGGGAATTGGCCCGGACACGGTATTGCCTCGCATGTATGCAGGCGTGCGCTCGCTGCGCTTCGCAGATGGGCCCGATGAAGTCCATCTGCGTGATATTGCTCGAAGTGAAGTGCGTCGAGCTCAGTCGTGATGCAGGGTGAAACGCGCACCTCGAAGGTGCGCGAAGAGGACTCCATTGATCTTGATGCATTGACTCGGTGGATGGCTGATCAAGAAATCGCCTACGTGACCCCGCTCGCTGCGCGTCAATTTCGCGGTGGTGCAAGCAATTTGACGTATCTGATCAGTGATTCCCAAGCAAATTCATGGGTTTTGAGAACTCCTCCACATGGCGCCAAGATTGCTAGTGCCCATGACATGGGTCGCGAGGCCCGTGTTTTGACCGCATTGTCCGCAAAGCTTGATCACGTTCCAAGTGTGGTCGGCTACTGCGGTGATGAGTCATACATTGGCCGCGAGTTTTATCTCATGGAATTTATCGATGGTCACATCATGGTGACGGACATTCCCAGCGAGATGTGTGAAACACCTGAACAAACGCGGGCAATGTGTGAGGCAATGGTCGATGCATTGGCTCAATTGCACAACGTTGATTTGGTTGATGTCGGGCTAGTCGATCTCGATCGCGGTCCAGGCTACGTGGCCCGGCAAGTTGGGGGCTGGTCCAAGAGATACCGAGCGGCACGCACGCCAGATGTCCCCGAGGCAGAAGATGTTATGCAATGGCTTGATGTGCACCAGCCGCCTGATGTCGCACATGTTTTGATTCATGGCGATTGGCGTTTTGACAATTTGGTTATGAGCCCCAAGGCGGAGATTGCTGGCATTCTTGACTGGGAAATGTCGACGGTTGGGGATCCCTGCATGGATCTTGGTTCCGCTCTCGCGTACTGGGTGCAAGCTGATGATTCACCGGAATTTCGCAGCCTGCGCATGCAACCAACTGACGCACCAGGAATGCTCACTCGGAGTGAAGTAGTCGAGCGATATTCCCAGAGTATGAGCGTGGAGGTGAGAGATTCCCTCTCTGCTAACTGGTTGTTCTACGAGGTTTTTGGACTTTTTCGCCTGGCTGTCATAGTTCAACAAATTTGGGCCCGATATCAAGCCGGCACCACCACAAACCCACAATTTGCGGGGTTTGGTTCCGCGACAAACATGCTGATTAACAGGGCGCAATCTCTTCTCGCGCAACCGTCGAGTGAGTGAAGGTGAAGGGGGCAATATCCGTGTTGAGGTCTTGGCTGACTCAACAACCATTGAACGTATCTGGCAATTACTTCACGAGTCGTATTTTCCCAACTACGCGGTTTCAGCATGGCAATCAACGGTTCTTGTTTCACGCAGTGATCGGTATTCAAACGATACTCAGAAGGATGGAGCATGATGGAAAAATCAAAGGCTCGAGAGTTTCTTAGTGGTGATCTCAATACCTACTCTGATCCCGCGGTGTCGTACCCAGCGAATCATTTTGCGTTCATTAAAGCCAAAGAGCGCTTTGCGGCCAACAATGTCGAGTCCTTGGTTGAAGTTGGCATTGGTCATGGAAATGCGATCCCAGTGTTCACGGCCGAGGGTTATGAAATGTCGGGGTTCGACAACAACCCAGAACTTGTCAGTGTGGCTCAGCAGATGGCAATGAATTATGGCCAATCGCAGGAGCAGGTGATCGTTGCTGACATTGAGCAGGCGCAGTCTTACAAAGACCTCGCCGGAGTAGGGCAGTTCGATGCGCTTGTGGCCATGGGTGTTATGCCACATGTCTCAAATGAAGATCAAGCCCTGTTAAACATGGCCAAATTGGTCAAACCTGGAGGTGAGGTCCTCATTGAATTCCGCAATAGTCTCTTTTCGCTGTTTACTTTCAATCGTTTTACCCATGAATTCATTCTCGATGAACTCCTGCCTGATGTTTCTCCAAAGAGTCGCGAACTCATGGACCAGGCAATGCGAGAGCGCTTTGACGTAACAAAACCTGGTCCCGCTACGTCCAAGTTTCATAACCCGTTTGAAGTGGAACAGAAATTCAAGGAATTGGGTTTTGTGGGCATTGAAGTAATTCCATTTCACTACCACTCAACCATGCCCTCACTGGAAAGCCAAGACCCTCAAGCATTCCGTGATGACTCAATCGCTTTGGAGAGTGAGACCTCCGGTTGGCGAGGCTTGTTCCTCTGCTCGGCCTACGTGGTTCATGCGTTCACACAGTAGTCGATAACGAGCCTACCCCGCTTTTCTGAGCGAGTTTTGTGTTAGTCCGCGATTGCCTTTATGGGCGAGGAAGTCAGCGATATGAAGAGACGGCATTACACGCTGGAGAAAATTTTTCACAAACTGTAATTAGACCGAAACTAGAGAACTCCCAGCGACCGGCGGTGGACTTAGGTGAACTGAAAACCATTGGGTATTGACGTGGCATAGCGATCCTCCGTCAGATCAGCCTGCCACAACTCTCGAAAATAGCGGTCACATTCATGGGTCACATCTGGCTAACTAACCGGGGCGGGGCAATCTGCTTCCAAAGAGTGGAGAATAATTAGAAGCATGGTGATAAAAAACTTGGCTCGTATTCTCACACCCGTCTTGGTCCTCTCGCTAATGCCGATGATCAACGGGTCAGCAGCCAATGCGGCTAACCCACCCTCGGTCACTATCGGGTCCAAGCAGTTGGTGAATGAACTGCCATTCGTGGATCCGATCTATGTCGGCTATAAAGGTCCAACATCTTTTATCCCTGCTGCGGTTGCGAAGAAGAAGGACAAGTTTGGTTGTATTTTGCGCCAGCGCATGATCATTGACCTGGCGACTAAAAAGCCGAAGGTGAGCAAGGGTTGCAAAATGAAAGGTGGGGTGTGGACCACAGCGCTAGGCGCGAAGGTCACCAAACCATCAAAGTTGATAATCGCCCCGGTCATGCCCTACAAGGACGCGTGGGGCCAGGGAGCATTTGCTTGGACACCGGAGCAGCGGTTGGCGTGGGCCACAAATACGAAGGTGAGCAGTTCCAAGACCCGAGCCAGAGCTGTGACGAATTTGCAGGTCACTCAAACACTGGTGTCTAGGGCAGAGAGCGCGAATATTCGAAGTCTGACTTCCAGGGTTGAGTTTGTTGAAAACGCACTGGAAAGTATGCCCACGGTTACTAATAAAGTTATTGAAGACTTGTGCCGACCATGGTCGGTTGGATGTGCCTTAAGAGTTGCTTTGACATTTGCAACTACGGCCGTTAGGTGGGATGAAGTTAGCAAGAGAGATGCGGCGGCAATCTCGGAAGAGCGTTGTGAACTCATGATCCAATTAGCATCCAATGTCACCGCGTGGGGTTTGTCGGTTAGCCCGCAATCATTGGAGCTGATGCAAGATGTGAATAATGATTGCCCAGCAACTCTCGCTGGGATCGTGCTCTACGCACAACTCAATGGAATCAATCCTGTGCAGCCGACAACGACAGTTCCAACGGAACTTGGAGCAGGTGCATTCGGTGGTGGGACTGGTGGGTCTGCTGATAGCGGAGCTGTCCAACTTTTCTCTGACTATCCCGCAGCATCCAGTGGCGTTGCGGTCCCTTCCGATGCATTCGGTGTCCACGCACCCGTTGACTGGGGAACCCCCGGTGTAGGAGCCTCCTGGGTTCGCCTGTGGGATGCGGGTGTTTCGTGGGCACAAATGGAACCAACCCAAGGCAATATTGATTTTTCAAAATTGCGGGCATCGATTGAGTCAGCCGAACGTTCTGGTGCTCGCGTTCTCTACGTTTTAGGGGATACCCCCGGTTGGGCAAACGGAGGTCGACCGGGGAATTTCGCCCCGACAACAGGCTCAGCCTTGAATTTCATTGGGGCACTCAAGAATGAGTTCGGTTCTCGAATTGGTGCCTATGAAGTGTGGAATGAAGGAAACCTCCAAACGTACTGGATCGGTTCCCAGCAACAGTTGGCAGAGCTCACCAAGGGAATAAAAGATGTTATTGGTGACACCAGCATGGTCTTGGCGGCCAGCACGGGAACGCGGGCAACAAATGCGTTCGTGACCAATTACGGTGATTACCTTGATTCGTTGAAAGCTCTAGGTTGGCCGGTTGACGGTTACACGGTGCACAGTTACCCAGTTGCAAGCGCTGGCCCGGTTGAACGCGTGGGTGAACTCGGCCAATTCAAAACCATGCTGGCATTGCGTGGAGCACCGGTAAAACCGATCTGGGATACCGAGGTTAACTACGGCCTTGCAGGACTGGGTGAAGGTCGCCGGGTCATTGATGATTCAACCGGTGCTGCGTATATCGCCCAGTCCTTCATTCAGTCAATTCAATATGGAATTGATACAACCTATTGGTACATGTGGACGGGTACTCGTGGTGACGAGCCCATTCTTGGAACGCAGCTGAATCCGTCTACTCCGATTTCTAATACCGTGTGGAACAACCTGCGGGGAATGCTAAACGGTTCACGCATGACCCGTTGTGCGGAATCAGATGACGTTGGGTTTGCCTGCCAATTTGCGCCCGGTGGAGGCGCTCCATTTACCTTAATGTGGACCCGCGCGGGGACATCTCAGGTCAATGTGAGTGGGATCGGAACACAAGTGTGCGATTTATTGGGTAACGCATGTACGCCGGTGACGAATAACACCGTCACCATTGGGATGCTGCCCGTTCGCGTTTCTTAGACGATATGCCCGTGCAACCAGATGCAGCAATGGGCTTGACCTGACGCGGCATTTCTGAGCCAACTTTGTTTTAGTCCGCCTTTGCCTACATGGGCGAATAGCACCACGATATGAAGTGAAGGCATCTAGCCCCTGAGCAGACGTATTACAGGTGGCGGAAACAGTGCGGGGGTAGGGTCAATAGTCCTAGCCGGCAAGAGTCCCGGCAAAGATCTGCCAGGCCAATAGACTTTTCGCGACCAAGCTGAGAATGATGTACCAACGTTCCCCGTAACGGTAGTTGGCGAATTTTCCAACTTTTTTGTATTGCAAGTATTGAATGAGCGCAAAAGAGTTGAAGAATATAAAGAGTGAAACGATGATGCCATATACGAATGCCGGTGGCGCTGCCCCTGAAGTGCTGCCTGGAGAGAGCACGTAAACGAGAATTGCAATCCACGGAACAATGCCGGCAACGCAGCCAAAAACGAATGGGAGCATGCCCCCACCAGGCTGCTCATATTTCTCCTGCAGCCATCCAAACAGAATCATGGAAGCGTTGACACCGAAAATTCCAATAAGGGCTGCGATATCAGAGATGCCAACGATTTCAGCGATGAGCACGATCATGACGGATGAACTGATGGAGTATTCAACCCAACGGAAATAGTTGTGCTGCATGTTGATGCCCGCGATGTACTTTTTGAAATAAAGGGGACTTGCCACTAAAAAATGGAAAAACGCTGACAGGGCGAAAAAGAGCGCTACGCCTATGGCAAGTGGTGAGTCAAAAAGTGTGACCTGATCGCCCGGGAAGGTACCGGGAGGGCCCTCGAGGTAGCTCGCGGTGATGGGCAGTGAGAAGTCATTGGCCAGAATCAGGATGAGGGTTAACTGGATGAGGTGGGCAAAGCCGGCGATTATGTTCCAACGTCGCAAACTCGTATCCGTGATATTCATTTTGATTCCTCTTCGTTGGGGTTTTCCTTTACCACTGTAACCTCTTCAACAACTTCATAGCGCAGTTGCCAAATGTCGACCAAACTCATGATCATTGCTGCAACAGGTATTGCGAGGAGCGCCCCGGCAACGCCGAATAGTGCGGCCCCCACCAGCACTGATGCGAACGCCACCGCCGGATGCACATTGACGGCTCGAGCGCTGATCCGAGGCTCAAGTGTGAGGTTCTCAACCTGCTGGTAAATCAGTGCCCAAAAAAGTGCCAGAACACCGACCCAAGGGTTGTCACTGAGAACGCCAACCAGTACAGGTAGGGCAATAGCAATGTAGGTACCAATGGTGGGAACAAACTGTGCCACGAGTCCTGTCCAGATACCTAAAGCTAGCCACGAGGGCATACCGATGATCCAGAAGACTAAAGCGCTGGTGGTGCCGTTGATTGTCGCGAGGATTACCCGGGCAGCAACATAGTTTCCCGTCTTGAGAGCCGTGATGTCCCAGATCTGGGCCATGCGTGGCTGAAATTTAGGAGCGAAGAGCGAGGCCACGTAACGGCGGAATCGGGGTGCATCGGCCGAAAGATAGAACGCGAACAGGCCAAATGTGAACAGGCCAAAGAAGCTGATGGCGAGTGAGCCAATAATTCCAATTACTCCCGAGAGAACTTCGGTGGCGTACATGGCTGATTGTGCGGGGGTAATGTTGAGTTGATTCCAAAGATCGGTTACTTCATAACTCGAGTTTGTCTGCTGGTTGACCCAGTCAATTGCGTTGTCCAACAAACCCGGTAGCGCCTGAATGAGTTCAGCAATTTGCCTTATCAGTAGGTTGCCAAAGGCTGCGCCAAAAATAATCAGGAAAAGTACGACTGAAACCATAACGATGGCGGTTGCGAAACCGCGCTTCATCCGACGAGCTAGTCGGGAAACTGCAGGTTCCATGGCGATGGAGGCAAACCAAGCCATGAGAATGATGAAAAAGACCCCACCACCGTCTTCAACGAGGAAACGGATGAGCAGGCCAATTGCAACTATGGCGAGTGCGATGAAACCGATCCGCCATATGTTCCGGGTGTCAAACCGAATTGTTTGTTCGCCACCGGTAGATCGCATCGGGTCACTTGTTGGCTCACCGTGGCGGGACATGGTTGAAGAGTAGTGGAGGTTACCCATAGTGCCAAGTAACGGAATCAGCTGGATTCGTGTTGGACCGTCTCGATCAGAGTTCGAAGCCGAAGGACATTCTTGTACCAGTTGGCACTTTCCCGGACGTGAATTCGTGCTCGTTCAATCTGGTCTCGGGTTTGCTCTGGGTGCGAGAGGCAACTAAGAATTTCTTGAACAAGTGAATCCGCATTCCCGGTTTCAAAAGTCCTACCGAGTGGACCAGAAGGGCTGTCCAGCAATGCGACGTTGCCGGGGGAGTTTGAGACAACAACGGGCACCGACATGGCCATCGCCTGCAGTAGCGTGACCGAGGTCCCATCGGTTACAGCTGCCGACAGATAAACATCGCTCTCGCTGAGCAACTCGGGGAGACTGCTTTCATCAACTCTGCCAATGAAATGGCAGTGTTTGAGTTGAAGTTCATCCGCGAGAGCCTTTAGGTTGTCACTCAAACTTCCGGTGTTCCCAACGAGCAACTGGCAGGCATGCCCGCTCTCTTGTAAGAGTGCGACGGCACGGAGAATGATGTCCACTTGGTAAAGATCTTCATGTGCCCGCATGGTTACAAGACGAACGGGCGAGTGCATATCCCGCGAGGATGTACTGGAAAAGGTATCTAGGTCAATGCCCCATGGAATAACGGCGACGCCTAATTCGGGGATGCCCGATTCACGAGCAATTATTCTTGTTGGCTCTGAATCAACAATGATTCCATCAAGATTCGCGAGCCAAGAAGTATCGCTGGATTCCACGAGTTGATGCAAATCAAAACCCCATGACAACCCGATAACGGGGTTGGTTCCGTTGAGCAGACCGCGGTCCATGGCTGTTAGAGGGCCAACAATGAGTGGAACACGAGGAGGTGTTGCAGGTGAAATTTCAGTTGTGACCGCGTAACCCAAGCTTTTGAGCGCTTGAATCCACCGCTGATCATGAATTCCATCTGTCTGGCTTAGGTAAATGACCTGTTGAGGAGAGATAGTGCCCATTTAGACCAAGTCAGACCACGAGATGAATTCCCCAGCAACAATGGCCCGCGTTGAGGTTTTGCCTGGAACTTGAGTTACGTCATGTGCGGGTATGGCCTCGCTCGGTGCCGGGCGAAGGACCTCCAGATCCTCACGAGTAAACACGTGGCCTGTGGGAATATTCCTTGCGGCACGAACACAACGTCTTTGCAGCACAATCGTTTCAGTCTCGTTGTCTTCGATTCCTTTGGTTCCTGTTCCCAATGCGGCTTCAAGTTTTCTGGTGTCCTCGACCATGGCACGCCAGGTTGTTGGGTCCATGGAGAAACCGTGATCAGGCCCTGGAAGGCTTGTATCGTCGGTGAAATGTTTTTCAACGACTCGAGCACCAAGTGCCACCGCTCCCAAGACCGTGACGTGACCTGGCGTGTGATCAGACAGGCCGAGAGTGACGCCGGGGAATAAATCAGCGTACTGATTGAGCACTCGCAAATTAACGTGATGAATATTTTCGAGGCTGCCTTCGTAGTTGGTGTTGCACTGCATGAGAACGAGTGGGACGCCTGTTTTGAGAAGTAGATCCATTGCGCGCGTTACGTCCTCGAGATGGGCGGCACCTGTTGCGAGGATTACGGGTTTGCCCAGGGCAGCTATGGCCACGAGTTCCTCGAGCCAGTTGACATCGCCTGATCCCACTTTGAATGCATTGACATAGGGATCAAGGTGAGCAACTGCTTCGAGGTCATAGGGGGCCGACATGAATTCAATACCAATATTCCGAGCGTGCTCGGCTAGCGGCTCGGTCCAACTCCACGGCAGGCTTGCGGCCCGATAGACCTCGAAAACTGATTTGTCCCAGGTTGCCTGGTGTGACTGTTGTGTTCCGAGTGCTTTGAATCCGTAGTCGCTGACAATGTGCTCGGCGCGAAAGTGTTGAAATTTCGCGCACTCCGCACCCGCATCGCGGGCCATGGTCATCAGGTTTTTTGCACGCTCGAGGTCACCATCGTGGTTTGCCGCGATGTCAGCAATGAAATATGTTGGCTCAGATGGTCCGATTTTTCGGCTTCCGATAGTGAAATAACTCACTCTCTGACTCTATCGGGTCGAGGGGGACCCCCGACACGCATGCGCACACTTGTGTAATTCGGTATTCGCCCTTACCGTTCTTGAGTGAGATTCCCAGCATTGCTCATTGTTTGGGCACTCATTTTGAGCGTCGTTCCGGCAACTGCGACACACGCGGTGAGCCAGTCCGTCGAAGCCAACAGCTCTGTGGCGGCCAAAAAGAATCGCGGGAAGGTATGCCCGACCAAGAATTTTTGGCTGGGTGCAGGTTGGGGTGCTGACAGAGGCCGCCGCTCACATGCGGGCATGGATATGGGTGGAAAACGTGGCACACCAATTTTTGCTATCGAAACTGGACGCATTAATCGCACCAAGCGTCAATCAAATGGGGCTCTTCAAATTGTGATGAAGGGCAGAAGCGGATCGATGTATTACTACGGCCACATGGACAAGGTTCTTGTTAAGGGTGGCCAGCGAGTCAAAAAGGGCCAGGTAATTGGAAGGATGGGAGACTCTGGCTCTAAAGGGCAGGTGCACTTGCATTTTGAGTATTGGAAGAGTGGGCGTGAATCCGATGCAGTTAACCCCATCAAGTTGCTCAAACGAATTTGCCCGAGTATGTAAGTTTGAACTATTGATTCCAAGTTCTTGGATCGATCAGTGAAATGTCCTTGGAGGCTAGCGCATCAAAATCAGTCTCCGGTATTGAATTCACTCGATTCAGTGCGTCAAGGATCTGGTGTAGTTCCTGAGAACTTGTCGGTGCAACAAGAATTGAATCAAGCCAATTCAACTGGTGGATGAAGAGCATCGCGAGATCCAAAAGAGAGACTTCAATGTCAGCGGCGCGACTGGCAACAGCTTTGAGGTCGGGGTGTTGATTGATGTGATCATGAGAAACGAGTAGTCCCTGGAGAAATATGGATCGAGCCTGAAACTCGATATCGGGGAAATCCGCCCCACTGTGAATGAATCGCTGGTCAAGAATGTTGAGGGGAATTTGTACGCGCTTCAGATTCGGAATAATCAACTGTGCGGACTTAATGTCCTCAAGCGTGTACGCAGAGATCCCCGCTTTCCGAGCTAAGCCTGAGTCAACTGCAAGAGTCAGAGCATTGGAAACCTGCAGTCTTTCGGGATCGCTGAGTTCAAACCAGTCATGAACCAAAACTGAATCAAGGTGTGTCTGATTCAGGCGCGAAGCCGATTGATTAATTGAGTCCAAGACCTCCTTAGAGGTTTTGCCTTTACCCGTGACTTTAGTTTGTACTTCAAATTGAGCAAGTTGCAATGCGCCGATTCGCTGTTCCGAGTCACCGTAACCTGGTGCAGTGTCTAACTCATGAATGCCAGCAACTGAGAGAGTTTGAATGAGATCCCTAAGCGCGGAATCAGACATCCGCCCAACTGCGTTGGTGGCTCCATAGTCCAATCCCCATTGCGCGGTCCCAATGGCGAGTCGGTGCATGTGAGCAGCCTAGTTGTTACAGGGCATGAGAAGAGACAACCTCAACGGCCTAGAGAACATGGGTGGCAAGAAGGATGACAGCGGCAACGAGCAGGAGAACACCAGAGCCAACGAGAATGGAGCGGTACGTTTTCGTGCTCATGCGATGCCGGGTTGCCGCAAGGGCTACAACCAGTACAACCTTCACGCCAATAAGCATGAGATAGAAAGTAATAAGAAAACCGACCGCGCTCGCTGGGTTTTCACGCCAGAAGTTGACCAACAGGGTTGACCCTGCAGTGACCCAAAAGATCCATGGCGCAGGGTTGAGAAGGTTAATAAGAGCGCCTTGAAGCAACACCGGGTAGCGATCGAGGTGTTTGCGGTGAATTACTTCATCCGCAGACATCGGAGGTAGGGCCTTTCGTGCT
>Ga0255771_1005126_pt1 | contig 11540 bp, 10 predicted proteins | sample 011ome_19_FD_179969 | JGI IMG/M metagenome (GOLD analysis project Ga0255771, IMG submission 179969) | Coastal salt marsh microbial communities from the Groves Creek Marsh, Skidaway Island, Georgia - 011510BT metaG (version 2) | ecosystem: Environmental > Aquatic > Marine > Intertidal zone > Salt...
AGAGAATAGAATCTCTTCTTCATTCTTATTCTTCTATGTATATTATTGATAACACATAACATAACACATACACAAAGAGAGAGAGAGAGAGAAGATGACGGAGGAAAACGACGACTTAAACGGGACGACGACCACTACGCATCGCTCTGCTCCGGACGACGACAAAAGTGGTCTTCGCAATCGGAGGAAAAACGGTGGTGATGGTGTAAAAGAGAGACGAAATGGATTATCATCATCAGAAGCCGCAAGAAAGAAGAAAAAAGAACGACGAGATTCCTTGGACCAGATGCGAAAACGGGAACAAAATCGGATACCTTTGATCGAACAATCGACGAAATATATCTTTTACGCTCTGCTGGTGCTTCTGTTGGCCTTGGTTATTCCCATCGTGCTGAGGCAGTTGGCGAATAAAATGGTTGGTTTAAACGATAAGAAGAAGAGCTCTTCTTCTTTCTTTGGTGCCAAAACGTTGTTAAAAAAATGGTCTCTGATTGATTCAAAGTCCACGGATACGAAGTTGTTGTTAGGGGACATGTACCGAGCGGACATGGATACGGACGAAGCGATCGAGACGTTGAGAGAGGTGACGGTGAAATACGACTCTGCGTTGAAACAACAAGAAGAGGAGAAGAAAAGCGGTAGCGGGAGTAGCGAATCTTTAAAAGCGAAGAGCAAAGAAGCGAGCGTACGATTAGCGTTGGCTTTGTTAGATAAAGCGGACGGGAACGCGGCAAAGAGTCCGCTAGGATTTACGCACGATAAGACGCCGTTGGTAGAGGCGAAGTATAACTTGAAGAAAGCGAAAGCGATCGAAGAAGAGTTGCAAACTAGAAGAAAAGATGGCGGAAAAGACGACGACGACAACGATGAAGACAATAAGAACGTGAATAAGATTGAGATTGAGGTTGCTTTGTCGCGAGTATATCAACACGAGCGTGATTTTCCATCCGCGGTTGCTATTTTGAACGAAGCGTTGGAAAAGAAACCGTCGAGCACGGAGGCGAGATGGCAGTTGGCAGTCGCGCACCAAGGCGCCGGCGACTGTCAGTCGGCGTTGGAGCAATATCGCGTGTTGATTGAAGACGCGAAAGTCAAGCACGCGCACGTGTATTTGCGAGCGAGCATGTGTTTACTGCACGGACGCAAAAAAGAGGATAACTCGACGAAACCGTTGAAAATGCATTCGATTTCTGGGAAAGGCGTCAAGACGAAAGTCGATCCGAGTCCAGAGGAGGTTGTGCAAGCGATTTCATATTTAGAGGCGGCGACGACGATCGATTCGAGCTTAGGACACGCATGGATGCAGTTGGGATTAGCGCATGTTCTGCGAAACGCACCGAGAGAAGCCATCGGACCGTTGGAGAGAGCGAAGAAAGAACTTGGGGAGAACTCGTTGACGGCGGACTTCCACTTGGCGGCGGCGTATCAGCAAGCGAACAGATGTAAAGACGCGATTCCGTTGCTTATGAACGTGGCGCAAAAATCTAGAGAACAACACGAACGCATGATGCACATCGATAACATGAAAGATGGGAGAGCGCAAAAGTTAGAAAGTTCTATCCCCGCGCACGAAGCGTTCTTAAGAGCCGGTGGGTGTAAGTTTCTCATGGGCGAAGTCGACGGCGCCATCGAGTTGTATCGCGAAGCGTTGGTCTCCTCGGATAAATTCGCACCAGCATTAGTAAACTGGGGTATCGCGTTAGAGCATAAAAAAGAGTACGACAAAGCCGAAGAAAAGTACAAGCTGGCGGTGGAGAAGAACCCAAATATGGCGGAAGCGTACGCGCGATGGGGCACTTTGAACTTTGGACAAGCGAGAACGCTCGTGCAAGCGTTCGTCCATAAACGGCGCGAAGAGAAGAACAAGAAAAAGGTCTGGAAAGACCCGGAGGAATCGAAGGAGAGAAAAGAACTTGGAGCGTTAATCGATGCGGCGTTTTCGAGGTTGGAGAAAGCGGCCGCTTTGGACCCGAATCACTCGATTAATCAAAGACTCTCGTTTATGAGGCAACAAGCGAAAGCGTTGATTAAAGAAGTCGAAGGTAAGAATGCGAAAATGGACGAGCCGTGGGATTTGAAAGAGGAAAGAGAAAGTAGCCAGCAACAGCAGCAGCAACAATAATAAGGACAAGATGAGTAGTAGCGTATTAAGCACAAACGCGTAACGTATTTGTCGTGTTATTAATCCTAAATAAAACATACACCTGCAACAACGAATATCATACGCTTTGTCTTTCTACTTACGCTTCTAAAACTTCCTCTTCTTTTTTTTCGTCAACGCTAATGCTATTATCATCGTCCATCTTCCCTATCTTTTTATTCTCGCTCCTTCGCCTCAAATCGTCCGTTTCTAAACGCAAAATCAACTCTCCTTTTGTTCCGGAGACTTTCAACCCTCTCGTTTTCAAGTCGTGTTTCAACTCCATTCCGGTTCTTCCGAAATACGGTCCGAAATACGCCACGCCATGCTCGGAAACCAAACCTTTCTGCTCCAAAACGTTAAACACGCGTTTGCAAACCACGTCATCTCTGACGATATCCCCGTATTCGACGTCGTTGTTCTTCTGTAACGTCTCTCTCGCGTGACCGTACGCCGCAATTAACAAACTCTCCGCTCTTCCGTGATCCTTCTTCCTTTGCAACATATCTTCCGATTCCGGGAAGACCATCTTCGCCATCTCGATCGAATCATCTTTACTCGTTTTCTTACCACTCAACCCCAACGCGAGCTTCCACGCCTGAGGTTTCACCACCTCCACTCTCGTCGTCTCTGGGTTCACGCACGATTCTAAAACACCTTTCCATAAACCAAAATTGTATCCTTGCACGAACGCCGTCTGCGCGCTAAAGCCGAACTCGACGCCGCCTTCTTCCACGAATACGACGCTCGAATGTCCACCATTCCCATCGCTCGGCAAGTCCAGCTCTTTCACTTTTTCAATCATTTTTGCCACGTCCAATCGTATCCTCTTTTTCCCGTTCACCGTAACCGTCATCGTCGGCACGTCCACAATTTCAACCGTTTGCACGTCTCCGGCAAAGTCACCCCTTATTATTGCCAACGCCCCTCCTGCGTCGGAATCGCACCCGACCACGGCCCATTTGTACCGTTTCTTCCTCGGCGCGTCGTTCACTTTCTCGTTTTCGTTATTGTTACTCTCGATGACTTTGGCGACGATTTTGACTCTTCTTCTGCTTTTCTCTCGCAACAGAACAGACACCGACGACGACGATTTTGAAGAAGGGGATAATAGATTTTTCTGTGCTCGTCTTCTACTCAAACTGGAAACGTTCGTTGCGAATGATGATGATGATGATGATGAACACGACGATGATGATGAAGCAAACGTCCGTTGTTGTTGATTAGTATGCGCGGTGGAAGGAGACGATTGAAATGTGAGCGCGCGCATCATCATCGAATGATGTAGGAGTACTAATACGTCTCTTTGGCGTCGTCTGCAGAGGAGGAGATGAGACATTTAGAAATGTGAAGAGAGTTCGTTTTAAAACGAAACACACAAACGTCTCTTTTTTTTCGACTGGTCTCTTCTTTTGGTTTGTACAAAATACTGTATGACAGTAGTTCATAGAAGAGATAATAAAGTTCTCACTTATTACAACAACAAGAATGATGATGATGATGATGATCATTAGTATTAACGATGATGATAACGATGATAATAAAACAGGTAACATATATATAATACATCCATTATTCACATGCGCTCGGCGGCTTTGGGAAGCTTTCAAACGCTTTTTGTGGTTCTGGTCTTTTTTTTTATTTGCGAACAACAACAACAAGGCACTCTTTTTTTTTATCTGGAAGAAACGACTGCGTCCCAGGAAGGCAACGGGCAGAAACCTTCGGAGATCAAAACGTACTCGGATTTCGCGAAACGCAAGCGAGACCCGTCTTCGAGCATCTTCGTCATCTTATCCGTGACGACTTCGTCGTCTAAGAAAATCGTCGACCCGGGTAACGGCGAGACGAATAAATTTTCAGCATTCAACGTAAATCGAACCGCGTGATTGACGCCCATTTTCAACACGCCTTTGTGCCTTTTCAAACACTTGGAAATATCGAACGGTTCCAACGGGCACTCCAAATTTACATCGCACGGCTCGTCTTCGTCCATTCGCGCGTCCATGCACCCAGGTTTGTCTAATAAGAAAGTGAATTGACACGCCGCGCTTTCTTCTTCTTTTTTCTTTTTCTTCATCAAAGTCTTTTGCTGACTCACATAAGATGATGATGATGCGCGGCGTCTGTTATTTAACGCCGGAGAAACGCCCGTCGGTTGAAGACAAGAAATGTAAAGCATTGCGAGCGAGCGGCGAAAAGAGCAAATCTGGGTGCTCTCGTGGTGAGTTCTTTGGTGATTGTTGCAGAGGAAGGAATCGTGAGCGTGTGTGAGTGAATGTTGTTGAGCGTCAAAATTCTAAAGCACGACACGTCGGATTTTTCCTTTTCCTGTTTTGGTGTTGGAAGATGAGATCCTTTTTGTCCTCTTTCTTGTCTCGCTGCGTGTGATGGCGTAAAATACATTCATTTAAACAATCTTCTTCTTCTTGACTTCTTCATTACAAAAACTTCACCTTAATAATACTAATAAACAAACAAATTATTCGAGCTATCCACCACCACGGGTAGGCCACTTGGCACCCAACGGTTCCTCCACAAAAGTCCGATCTTTCAACCCGAGCGCAGTGATCACCTTTTCGTACTTCAACGGCTTGGTTCGACGAAGATACTTCAAAAGTTTCTTTCGTCTCTCCAACATTTGCGATAAACCTAATCGACTGTGCTTATCTTTCTTGTGGACTTTTAAATGTTCCGTCATGTACGCGATTTTAGCAGTGAGAGCGGCGATTTGGACATCGGACGAGCCGGTATCCGCCGACCACCGCGCGTGCTCTCTACGAACTCGGGCCAACTCAATCTTGTTGATTTCAGCTTTAGAAGCGGTTTCAACGCCTTTGAATTTGCGAACCATTTCGCGATAGCTGCTCGGATCAAGGCTCAACACCTCCCCGTCCGTGGACAAAAGAGATGTAGGAGTGGTGGAGACGAATCTCCTTCCTCGAAGGAAAGAATTGTTGTTTGTTTCATTTGTTGTTGTTTTTGTCGTCGTCGCCGTCGTAAAGAACGATGCTGCTGCTGGTGGTAAAACCAAAGCTCTCTTTTTATCTACTACGGTTGTACTTGTTGTTGTTGCTAAAAGTCGATGCCCCCCTTCGATGAAAGACGAAGAGCGACCTCGCGCGGCTATTCTCCTCCATAAACTCATTTTCAATATAATTCTAATAAACTACTAATATAAGTCAAAGAATATATGAAATTAAGCGGCGTTGGAGTTCGGCGACTTCTTCTTGCCCGGACCGACGACGACGTTGACAAATCTTCTGTTGTAAACGATGCGCTTGCCCGCTCTTCCCTTTGGGCGTTTCTTCGTTTCTTGTTTGGCAACTATTAATAATTTGGTTTCAAAGAGAGTGGTGTAGTGAGGGAAAGAAATTATGTTAGTCATATGTGATATCGACAAAAGATATGAACCGAAGTGAAAGCGATGAAAGAGAGCGCACTGACGCGTGAACATAACCCAACGCGATCTGTTCCGGTGAGGTTCCGATCCCACGTAACTTCGCGACACCTCTTTGACGCCGCATTTCCGAGCGCCGATTTTCACCGTCGCTACACGAGAGAGGGCTTCCCACAAAAGGTGCAAAAATTACGCGTATGCGCGCGAGGGATTCGATAAAAAAACCTCCACGCGAACGATTACAAATCACTATTCTCGTTCAAAACGACGTACCCTTCGGAGTTTGACCTCGGACTTTACCGGCACGAGCGAGCGAACCGTGAACTTTTCCCATTATACGTTACGTTTATGCACGTAAGATTGAGTTTTTTTTATGCCGGATTTCGCGTCGTCTTTTCCTGTTCAGTTTTTGTTTTTTTCGACGGATCAAAACGTCGATTTTTATAGCCGTTGTTGCCACTTTTTTAGCGACATCATCCTCGCCGACTTATACACACACACACACACACAAGAACAACAAAAATGCCTTCCGACGAACAACAACTCGCAGAACCACTCCTCGACGACGGCGGAAACGACCGATTCGTTTTGTTTCCGTTGAAGTACGATGCCGTTTGGGAAATGGTACGTTTATCATACGATATCATTTCTTCTATTTTCAAAAATCTTTCTGTTTTCGAAGCGTTTGAAATTTGTGCGTGTGCTGACGTTCTCTCCTCTCTCTCTCTCTCTCTCTTCCTATTATCAATTACAGTACAAGAAAGCGCAAGCGTCGTTCTGGACCGCTGGTACGTTTTACTTCTTCTTCTCGTTCGTTCTTGTCTCTGTTCTTCTTTAGTTCTTCTTCTTCTTTGCTCTCGCTTTGGACATTTCAAAAATTAACCTTCTTCTTCTTTCCCTGAAACTCTCTCTTTCTCTCTCCGATTTCAACAGAGGAAGTCGATTTACAAGACGACATGAAGCACTGGGAAAAGCTCACCGCGGACGAGAAGCACTTCATCTCGCACGTGTTGGCGTTCTTTGCCGCTTCGGACGGGATCGTCTTGGAAAACTTGGGCGTTCGTTTCATGAAGGAGATCCAAATCCCGGAGGTACGTTTTTTGTTTTGTTTTTCCCCCCTCTTTCCAAGAGAGAAATGTGTGCATCCCCGCGCGAATTCGTATTCGTATTCTCTGCGCGTTCTTCATCACGCGAACGTGATACTCACCGAAAACCACTCTTTTCACAGGCGCGAGCGTTCTATGGATTCCAAATTGCCATCGAGAACATTCATTCTGGTACGTTTATTCGATGATCGTTTTTAAACGCCGCGCGCTCCTCTCCTTCATGATTTTTTTTTCCGTTCCTCCTCTCTCTTTCTTTCGACACCTTTAAGAGGATGACGTCAAGGGGAAGAATAAAACTAACATATGCCGAAAATAAAAATTTTCTTTCATGAATTACAACAGAAATGTACTCTCTCCTCATCGATCAATACATCAAAGATCCGGTGGAGAAGACGAGATTGTTCAACGCGGTCGATACGATCCCGTGCGTGCAAAAGAAAGCCCAATGGGCGTTGAAATGGGTGCGTGATCTCGTTGCGCGTTTTGTATGTCGTTTACTTTTGCGCGAATAATGTGCGCACCCTCGTTTGAAACTTTTTCTTTGATCTGTGAATGGAAACTTACCCTTTTAAATTATAACGTATTAAACGAAACAGATTGACGGCTCTGAATCCTTCGCCGAACGTTTGGTCGCGTTCGCCTGCGTCGAAGGCATCTTCTTCTCCGGCTCTTTCTGCTCAATCTACTGGCTCAAGAAGAGAGGCATGATGCCGGGGCTCACCTTCTCCAACGAGTTGATCTCCAGAGACGAAGGTTTGCACAGAGATTTTGCGTGCTTGCTTTACACGATGTTGAACAACACGCCGGGCGAGGAGAAGTTGAGAAAGATTGTTACCGAGGCGGTTGAAATTGAGAAGGAGTTTGTGTGCGACGCGTTGCCGTGCGCGCTCGTCGGCATGAACGCCGACATGATGAGAGATTACATCGAGTACGTTGCCGATCACTTGCTCTCGCAGCTCGGCTTTGCGAAGGAGTACAACACCGCGAACCCGTTCGACTGGATGGAATTAATTTCTTTGCAAGGCAAGACGAACTTCTTTGAGAAACGTGTCGGCGAGTACCAAAAGTCTGGCGTCACCGGCGGGTCTGGCTCCATGTCTACCTTTGCGCTCGACGAAGACTTTTAATGTTATTATTCTTTAAGCAGCGGCAGCAGAACCAGCAGCAGCACAGCAAATTAGTTTGGGAGAGAGAGAGAGAGAGAGAGAGAGAGAGAGAGAGAGAGAGAGAGAGAGAGAGAGAGAAATTGTAAATGTACAAGGACGTGAAGAGAGGAGGAGGAAAAGAAGAAACGAGTTGGGAAGAGACGCGTGGAAGTGAAGAAGAAGAAAGAGGAGGAGGAAGAGACCAACTTATTTCAAAGAAGGAGAGAAAAGAGGTGAGGAGTTTTCCCGAAATTGAGACGGGGAAACGTGCGATTACATAAATACTACTATTATTAGCGCGCTGATAAATCCTACGTAGCGTTGTCAGTGAACCGAACAAACAAATACTTAAATTATTATTACTCGTACGAGTATTCGTATTTTAACTCTTTCAAAGCGGCTTTCTATGCTAAAACTACAAATTTCCATAACTAAAAATCCAATCTCTAAAACTAAACTCTCATCATACCGTCGCTTTGTCACGATTACGTCTCGTAGTTCTATATCGCTTCACCGCGCGGAACTGTCGTCGAGCTACGCAATACAAAACCGTGAATATAGAGACGAGGAGTAGATATTTCCATGTGTCGATATCCTGGTCTCTCGCCCCGAACATCTGCGACCTCGCGTGGCCTTTCCTATTTATCTTATTACTCCCTCTCAGTCTTGCACCTGTTCGAAGTTGACCGGCGCCACGAAGCGACTGGTAGTCATGATTCGTGTTAACAGGAAGTACTGAATCCGAAGGAGAAGCCGATAATGCAAATGTTGTTTCTGCTTCTTCTTTTTTTCCTCCATCGCTCAGCGCCGTTCTCGACGAACCACTTCCATCTTCCTCTTTTCTTTCTCCGACTGCGGGATGCGCCCGCATCAAATGCGCAAAGCTCAACCCTGCTCCCGCCCACGACTCGACGACATCATCGTGCTTCTCCTTTGTGACTGGATTAAACATTGCGAAGCAATCGTCAAAGTGCGCCTGCGTGTCGCCATAAATTTCCCACGTAAACGCCGCTGGAACTTTCACCACATCAAACGCGTAATCCGTTACCGTCCCGTGCGCTAAATATCCGACGCCTTTCCCTCCGCTCCCAGTCACGCACCGTTTCCCGCAGTGCATTTGATTGATCTCCTCACCAATCTTTCTCGCAAACTCTGGATACTCTCCTTTCGGTTCCTCGTTCTTGTGATCGTACGGCGTAAAAATAGCCTCCATCCCCGAGTGCACGTTTACCCAAGCGTGCGGTTTCACGTCTTTAAACAATTTCTCCAAAACTTTCGACTCGGGTTCTGACATCGCGTAAGGGCCTGGAAACTCCTCGTTCGGATCGTAATCTTTCTCTTTGACGCCGAAATTTACCGGAAAATTTCTATTCACGTCCACACCTCGACCGTTCTTCCGTTCGCAAAACTTCTTTGACTCTTCCACCATCGCTCGGCCGTTGACGTTTTCAATCGGGATGATGGTAAACGTCGTTTGTTTTAACGATTCGAGGAAAGAGTGGCGGTCAGTCGTCGCTTTCTGCATAGAGAATGCACTGCTGGTGTTGCTACTGTTGTCTTCTTCTTCGTCGTCTTCTTCTTCTTTTGCCGCGGCCTCGACTAACGTCTCCATAAATCGAAACGCCGTATCCACCGTAATCAACTCTCTCCCGTGTTCTCCAAAGTCAAACATCAGTCTCGTTTTCTTCCTATTCTCAACCTCGTCAAACTTTCCGTCTAAATTAATCGTCACCACGGGGATGATCACGGAATACGACTTCGCGTTCGCGTTCCCGCCAAATTCGGCGATTTTATCCCCGACGCCGTTCGCCGTCGATTTCTTTACGTATTTCACCCGTAACACGGATCGATAATCCGTTTCCAACTTTACTAACTTTTCTTTGATTGCGTTTTGGGTGAGATAATAGGAAAAATCGGGTTTCGCGCGCGTGTTTGGTTTCATCTTCTTTCTTTCTTTCACCACCACCACCACTTTGTTTTGAGAGAGATGCTGTTACTCTTCTCGATGTTCAACAACAACGCCCCGTGTCTCCTCTCTCGTTCTCATCATCCGAACCGTTTTAAAGAGTTCTTTTGTATTCTCTCTCTTCTCTTCTTTTTTCTTTTTTTTTTCTGATGATTCATATGTCAAAGCAAGAAGTTGAATCAAAAAACATCACTCCGCAGCAGAGTTAAAAAGTAAACAACATGTCTTCGACGACGCTTAAAAATGATGACGAGAAGAAGAAGAAGAAGCAGAAAGACGAATCCAAAAACGAAGAAGAAAAAGGAGGAACAATCATCCCATCTTCGGTTCGCGCGGACGGTTCGGTGCGTAAACCCATCCGCATCCGCGCGGGATACGTGAACCAATTTGAAGTCAAAAAGTACGTCTCTCCGGCGCTGAGACAAGAAGAAGTTAAAGAAGAAGAAGAAAAGAAGAAGGCTTCATCGAGTGCGAAGAGTAGTAGTAGTAGTAGTAATAATAATAATGAGAATAGCAGTAGTAATAGCGCGGTGATCTCTGCTACTTTGAATAACAACAACAACAATACGACGGCGGCGCAAAGGAAGAACGCGAAACGACGAGAGAAGAAACGACTGGAGCAACTGCAAGTGGAAGAGCAAAAGCAAGAGAAAACGATACCGACGAAGAAGGAAGAAGAAGAAGGAGCAAACGCAGAACAGGAGGAATACTTGACGACGGAAATCAAACAGTTACGAAAGCAATTGCAACAGTGCGAACGGATCGAACGGAAACGCATCGAGGACGAGTCGAAAGTTAGGCCGAGCGAGTGGGTGAAACTCGGCGAGTACGACGAAACCGTCGACGCTTTAGAGAAGCTGCAGAGAGATTTAGCGAACATGCAGTTTCCAGCTTCAGAGGAGAAAAAGGAGAAGAAGGAACGCAAAGAGTGAATAGTATCGTTTAGAACACCTTTTAATTGTATTTTGCTAATAACTCGCGCGCGCCCACTTCGTCTATTGACAACGAATCTCTTCTCTTTTTCTATGCATGTGTTTTACAACTCGCCGTCGTCGTCGCGACGCGTCGAAGCGCTCCTACCGTTGCTCCTCTTCATCTCCTCCGACTTCCTTCTCCAAATTTCCATCTCGTCCTCGTGGTTCAATCCTAACTTCTCGTGCAATTTCTGTCTCTTTCTATCCCTGTGTTCTAACTTCCTCTTCAAATGTGACTCGTCCGCGAGTAACTTTTTCTTGTGCTCGATATCTCGCACCGAACTCGCCGCTTTCCTGTTTTTCGGTTTCTCGTACCCGTAAAACACGTCTCGGACGATCGTTTTAAGACTATAATCCGCATTCGATAACGACAGAAGAGGATTAAACACGTTTCGGTGAAACGCTTTCCCCACGTAGAAGATAACGATCGCGTAACACGCGCATTTGATCGCTTTTTCAATCGCTCTCACGAGAAGCGACGGTGGCGGGTCGATGTTGAATTTTGAAGCTCTTCTTCTTCTTCGACTGCTACTGTCATCACTACTTCTCGGAGAGTGAGGCGGGGAAGTCGCCGCGAGCGTTGGTTTCTGTATTTCTTGTTGTTGTTGTTGTTGTTGTTGCATCGCAGGCAGCGATGGCTCCTCTTCCGCGATAGAAGACATCATCTTTCTTAAGAAAGAAGAGAGGAATTCTTCTTGTGAGACATAACTCTTTTCTCTCGTGCCTTTTTCTGTTTGCTCTTTTCTTCTTCTTCTCACATTTTTCAAGCAAATTTTTTACAATCTTCTCTTCCACTCTTTCCCGCGCTT
>Ga0255771_1005133_pt1 | contig 11527 bp, 8 predicted proteins | sample 011ome_19_FD_179969 | JGI IMG/M metagenome (GOLD analysis project Ga0255771, IMG submission 179969) | Coastal salt marsh microbial communities from the Groves Creek Marsh, Skidaway Island, Georgia - 011510BT metaG (version 2) | ecosystem: Environmental > Aquatic > Marine > Intertidal zone > Salt...
GTTGCCGGCGTATCGAGTAGAGCGTAACCCAAAGCGCCCGCTGCGATACCGGTTATCAGACTAAGAAGGATCGAGTAAACGGGACGATACAGCGTTGATTGGTTCAAGGTTGTTCTCCTCGGAAGGCGGCTTGCGTTTCTGCTTGAATGAGGGGTCGTGGCCAGAGGTAATCGAGACGAGCCATTGCCTTACGCTGGTCAACAGCCAGGGCCAGGGCGGAAATTTTGGCGTTCAGCAGATCAATGCGGGCGCGGACGACCTCAACAAACGTACTTTCGTCGTTAGTATAGGCCGTCAGCGTCGCCTCGGCATACTCGTCAAACTGCGGTAAGAGCTCTTCCTGATAGAGCGCCAAGCGTGTCGAGAGTCCCTCGAGCAGGGCGACTTCAGCCAGCATTGAGGTGCGCAAGTTTCGCAGGGTCAATCGCCGCTCTGCCTGCAATGATTCGATGGATGCCGCCGCTGCCTGCACGCTCGCATCGGTTTGATGTCGTTGTAAAATGGGAATGTCAATCGTCAGGCCAATAGAAAAAAAGTCGGCCCTGTACAAGCCTGTCGGGGCATTGTCACGATAGCTGTAAGCGGCAGTGAGACCCCACTCAGGTTTGTATTGTTGTGCCGACAATTCGCGACCAGTGGTGGCCGCTGTGATATTTTGATCCAGCGCGCGAATGGCCGGGTGGCCGGCGAGTATACGGTCTATGTCATGGGTCGGTTGCGAGGGAATGCCTCGTAGCTGTATTAACAGATTGTTGGCAAAATCAGGTAATTCAGGCGTCAGGCGGAATCCTGTCTTGCCGAATATCTCGACCCCCAGCATGTCAGACGCAACCGACTCGGTGCCGGCCATCCACCCCGCCAGCTTCTGCTGCGCGACTGCCTTGCGCTCTTCAAGATCACTCAGCCGATTATCAAGGGAGGTTAGCTCCAGCTGTGCTCGAATGATGTCTTGCTGCCGGGTCCTGCCCAATGCCGCGGCATAGTTGGCACGGGCTATTTCCACCAGTTGCTCGAACAAGGCACGATTGTCGGTGATCAAGGCGATGGTTCGCTCAGCTTTATAGGCATCAAGCCATAACTGGCTGACTGTCGCTGTGACATCCGCCTGTCGGTCCAGCTGCGAGAAGGGCAGAGCATGGCTTTTCTCCATCATTTCCTGGCTTCGCAAGGCTCGAGTGTCACCGCGGGGAAACATCTGACTGACCCCCACATTGAGTTGGGTCATGCTTTCCTGATTAAAGCGAAAGCTGTCAGTCGGTAAATTCATTGCGGAAAAGGACAGCTTGGGATTAGGTAGTCCTTGGACCGCTCGACTCTGGGCCTCGAGCCCCTTTTGCTTGGCCCGGCTGGCTGTCAGCCAGGGGTCCGCCTGTACAGCTATCTCGACAGCTCGAGACAGAGACAGCACCGGCGTCTCAGCTGCTGCAAATGTTCGCGGCAAGCAGCTCGAAAAGGCGGCTAGAGCGAAATATAGCCAAGGTCTGAATAGGCAATGTGTTGTGCGGCTTGATGCGTCGATACGCATTTTCAGGCCCCTCCAATGAATGTTGATAGATTGAGACTGGGTCAGGCTCAAAAAACCGACCGCCAAATATCATGCGGTCAGCGCTAGAAGTCTGTGCCCTGCATTTTTCGGGCGCAGCTATCCTGTATCAACTGTGGAAGGGTGGTCGAAAAGGCTTGTTGGGTGGACGGACAATTGGCTCATCGACCGAACGCGAGGCGATGATAAGGGTCGCAGGGCTGAATGCTGCAACCCGAATGTTAGTCGTCAGCGAGGGACTTAGAACACAACTCGACAGACATCCTGATTGATCGAGATCGGAGCCACAACAGGTGTCCTGGGCTAAAACTGTGCCCTGCTGCACCGTTGCAGTATCCTGGAGAGCATTGCTCCAGTGACTGCTCGAGTGACTGGAAGCGTGACTGGAAGCGTGACTGGAAGCGTGCAGGCTTGAGTCATTCATGTAGTGATTGATCGAATGATTGACCGAGTGATCAGCTGAATGACTGCTTGAAGGAACGCCCCTCGCTTCAGTGCTATCGCCCGCATTGTGACATGGATGAATCCCATAGGCATTAACCTGACTGAAGAGCACCAGACAGGGCAGAATCAGACGTGCCAGAGTTCGAGACGGAAACAAACGAAGAAGTCCAAGTTTTCGATAAGGCAACCTTACGCGAAGTGACGCGAAGGTCAATGAAAATAGTCAATTTAACGGTATGATAGACCGATTTTTGTGACCTTGCCGAGCAAACGTGACACTTATGGATACAGTCCTGAAAATTGGCATCTTGGGTATGACTTGTCAGCACTGTGCTGTCAGAGTGGCTGCTGCCTTGAGCGGCGTTGTTGGTGATATGCCGCTGACAGTCGATCATGAACAACATGAGGCTCGTTTGACGTTGTTGAAGTGGGTGGCACCTGACCGCCTGCGAGAGGCCATTGGTGATGCCGATTATCAGTTGGCTGACCTTTCGCTCAAGGGGTCAGTCAGCATACCCGTTAGTGGCATGAACTGTCAGAAGTGTGTTGCCAAAGTCAAATCAGCGGCGACCGTTGTTGATGGTGTCGAGGATGTTCAGGTGGATCTGCAGGCCGGCCTGATAGAGGTTCGCGGCTTATTCGATCTGCAATCGCTAATCAATGCTATTGAAGCCAGCGGTTACTTGGTTGATTCCGGAGACAAGCATAGCCCGGCAGAAGAAATAGACGAGTCCTTCACGACCGGATCCTTCGATAATCCAGCGACCAATAACCCAACGACCAATAACCCAACGATCAGTAACCCAACGATCAGTAACTCAACTACCAATGAACAGGTTGTTCATCTACAGATCCGAGGGATGTCCTGTGCCAGTTGTGTTGCCGCTGTTGAGAAGGCGCTGTTGAAGACCACTGGTACTCGTGATGCGGTGGTCAATTTCGCCGAAGAAACGGCAACTGTCGTCACCAGCGCCTCATCGGCGCAATTGATTGCCGCTGTCCAAGCGGTTGGCTATAACGCCACCGAGGGCGTTGATGAGAGTCTGGAAGCCAAAGAAGCGCAGCTTGCGGTTCAATTACGTCGCGCTCGAATTCAGTCAGCAGTGGCGTTGGTGGCCGGCAGCATCCTGATGCTGGGTATGTGGCTTGACGTTTTACCATCCTTGCAAGACCAGCCTTTCTGGCTGTTGACTGGGGGTCTTGTGGCTTTGGTGATGGCCTTCTCCGGTCGCCAGTTCTTCCAGGCGGCGTTCAATGCGGCGCGTCATTTGAGTACCACAATGGACACCTTGATTGCGCTGGGAACGGGTACGGCCTGGATCTATTCTATGCTGATCATTCTTCTGCCTAACCTCGTTCCTGCGGCGTCGCGGCATCTTTATTTTGAAGCCGCATTGTTCATTCTCGGTTTCATTGGTCTGGGTAAGGCGCTGGAGAGTCATGCCAAGGGCAAGACGTCACTGGCCGTCAGAAAGCTGTTGGATCTGCAGCCGAAGTTCACCATTCGAATTGAGTCAGGTATCGACCAGCGAGTGCCGGTGGCGAGTCTCGAAGTCAATGACCTGCTGCGAATCAAACCGGGTGAGACAATACCTGTAGACGGATTAGTTATAGCTGGGGCCAGCTCTGTGAATGAGTCCATGTTGTCAGGCGAGTCAGTCCCGGTTGATAAACAGGAGGGTAGTCGGGTCATCGCTGGAACGCTGAATCAGTACGGGATGTTGGTGATGCGTGCGGAGCAGTTAGGCGGTGATACAGTGCTGGCCAATATTGTGCGGCTGATGCGGCAGGCGCAGAATTCGAAACCGGCCATAGGGCGAATTACAGACCAGATTGCTGCAGTATTTGTGCCTGTTGTCTTGTTGCTAGCGGTAATGACGGGTTTTGTCTGGGGTTTTTTTGGGCCTGAACCTAGCCTGTCCTACGCCTTGGTGACCAGCATGTCGGTGCTGATTATTGCCTGTCCTTGTGCGCTAGGTTTAGCGATTCCCATGTCGATCATGGTTGGTATTGGTCGTGCAGCCAGTGCCGGGCTCCTGTTCAGGAACAGCGATGCCCTGCAGGCGGCGAGCAAACTGACAACGATAGTCGTCGATAAAACTGGCACCCTGACAAACGGCGAACCGCAGGTCACGAGCATGGTAAATTTTAGCAAAGGCCAGCCTTTGATGAGTATCGCCTTCAGTCTCGAGCGCTTGTCCGAGCATCCGTTGGCGCAAGCGATCGTTAACTATTGCGAGGCACAGCAGGTTGAGTCGCGAGCAGTAACCAACTTTTCTATCCTGCCCGGTGGTGGTGTGCAAGGCTTGATCGATGGAGTCGCCGTTGCAATGGGTAACTACAGCTTTATGCAATCACAAGGTATGACTCTTGGGCTTAAGCAGATGGATTTTGCCGAAACAGTAATTTATGTTGGTCGAGATGACCGAGTGCTGGGTTATTTCACCCTCTTCGACAGCCTGAAGTCAGACTCGATGGAAGCGGTTGAGGAGCTGCAAGCGCTGGGCCTGAGAGTCGTCATGTTGACAGGTGACAATAGCTCAACGGCTAGCCTGGTTGCTGCGCAGTTGGGCCTGGATGAATTTGTCGCAGGCGTCTCACCAGATGCCAAACTGGCTCATATTCAGCGTTTACAGGCGCAGGGTGAGAAGGTTGGTATGGTGGGTGACGGCATAAATGATGCGCTGGCTCTGAGTATAGCCCATGTCGGGTTCGCGATGGGTCGGGGTGCAGATGTGGCGATTCAAAGTGCGGATGTCGCCCTGCTAAGAAATAGCATGATGGGAGTTGGACGTGCCATTAGACTATCGCGGCTCACTCTGCGTAATATCTATCAGAATCTGGTGGGTGCCTTTGCCTACAATTTATTGCTCATTCCGGTCGCCGCTGGCGCGCTATACCCGCTGTATCATCTTCTGATAAACCCGATATTTGCCTCTATGGCCATGGCAGCCTCGTCCGTGACTGTCGTGTTGAACGCCAATCGCCTGCGCCTGCTAACACTCTAGGCAGGACAGCGCGGTCCACGGGGCCTAGTAGGTGCCAGGCTGAACCTTTGGCGAGCAAAAAAGTAGTGCGTGCTCTGCGGCAAGCTTAAGTCTGTCCTTTAATCAGTGAACTGACGCTATAAAAACGGTCTCGAATACTGGATGGCGGACTCGCCGTCAATAGACTCACCAAGATGGCGGAGATGAAGGCGAGCACAAATCCTGGCACTATCTCATAGAGAACCTGATTCAGTGCCATGCCGTTAATTTGCAGCGGTGCATGAATCCAGATCAGAACAGTAATAGCGCCAGTAATCATGCCTGCAAGGGCGCCGTCACGGGTCATTCGGCTCCAGTACAAGCTCAAGAGAATAATAGGCCCAAACGCAGCACCAAAGCCGGCCCAGGCGTTGCTAACCAGTGAGAGAATTGAGCTGGAGCGATCAAAGGCCATTGCGATTGCGACTAGAGAGACTCCAAGTACGGACAAGCGCCCGGTCATCACCAGTTCACGCTGGCTTGCCGACCTGCGAATGAAAGCCTTGTAGAAGTCTTCGGTCAGAGAGCTAGACGATACCAGCAGCTGGGATGAGATGGTGCTCATGATTGCAGCCAGAATCGCAGCGAGCAGGAAGCCAGTAATCAGAGGGTGAAACAGAACCTGGGACAGGTAGATGAAGATGGTCTCGGCATCGTCAAGACGGCCGCCCTTCGCGGTAACATAGGCTAAGCCAACCAGTCCTGTCGCCACTGCCCCGAGAATTGTGATCAACATCCAGCTCATTCCGATGTAGCGTGCTGTTCTGATATCGCTCAGATTTCTGATGGCCATAAATCGAACGATGATATGTGGTTGACCGAAGTAGCCGAGGCCCCATGACAGGCTGGATATCAGACCCAGTGCGGAGATGCCTTTGAACCAACTGAGCAGGTCAGGATTAATTGAGGTCAGGGTGGCAGTCATGGAGCTATAGCCTCCCAGGTCAATCAAAGCGACGCTGGGTACCAGTACCAGTGCGACGAACATAATACAGCCCTGCACAAAGTCGGTGATGCTGACCGCGAGAAAGCCACCGAACAATGTATAGGTCACCACGACGCCGGCGGTGACAAACAAGCCGATCTCATAGTCCAGCCCAAAAGAGGCCTCAAACAGCTTGCCGCCGGCGACCAGGCCGGAAGAAGTGTAAAGCGTGAAAAACACGATAATCACGATTGATGACAGTATTCTCAGTGAACGAGAGGTATCGAGAAACCGTTTTTCGAAAAAGTCTGGAATGGTAAGCGCATCATCTGCCAACTCTGTGTAGACCCTCAGTCTGGGCGCCACGAGCAGATAATTAAGGTAGGCGCCCAGCAACAGGCCCACCGCGATCCAGGCCGAGCTGACACCGGTAAGATAAATAGCGCCAGGCAGGCCCATTAGCATCCAGCCACTCATATCCGAGGCGCCAGCAGAAAGCGCGCCAACCGCTGGGTGCAGTCGGCGCCCGCCAAGCATATATTCGGACAGATCACTCGTCCCTTGTTGAAAGCCATAATAGCCGATGGCAATCATCAAAATAAAATAGGCTGAAAGGGATACTAGAGCTGCATCATGCATAGTGTAACCTTAGGCCAGGGGTCGGTCGTGGCAGCAGAGACCCCATCAAGATCTCACTTGGCCCGTACCGGAAACGAGATATTTGAAGCTTGTCAATTGCTCCAGGCCAACAGGGCCTCGTGCATGCATTTTGCCAGTAGCAATGCCAATCTCTGCACCCATGCCGAATTCGCCGCCGTCAGAAAACTGAGTTGACGCGTTGTGCATCACGACAGCAGAATCTATCTCCTGTAAAAACATCGCGGCAGCTGTTGGGTTCTCGGTGATAATGGCATCTGTATGTTTTGAAGAGTGGCGTTCAACGAACAGAAGCGCCTCAGCTAAAGTTTCGACCGTTTTGATCGATAGGATCGCATCGAGATACTCAGTGTCCCAATCAAGCTCGGTTGCCGGCTTGATTCTCGCGTCGCAGCGTTGAGCTAGCTCATCACCACGAAGTTCGCAGCCTGCGAGGGCGGTGGCCAGTTGCGGTAAAAATTGGGCAGCGATAGCCGCATCCACTACCAGGCTTTCTGTCGCGCCGCAAACCCCTGTGCGGCGCATCTTTGCGTTCTTTACGATAGTGACCGCCTTGTCGAGGTCCGCATCGCAGTGAATGTAAGTGTGGCAGTTACCATCCAGGTGCAACAGTGTTGGAACTCGTGCCTCATTTTTTACCAGCTCAACCAAACTGCGACCGCCACGGGGAATCGCCAGATCAACGTAGGTATCGCAGTGCAGTAAAGCAGTGACAGCGTCTCGGTCAGTCGTATCGACCAGCTGAACGCAGTCTGCTGGCAAGCCGGCGGCCTGCAGCCCTTTGGCGAGGCAAGCAACAATCTGTCTTGAGGATCGTAGGCTCTCTGAGCCACCTCGAAGGATCACGGCATTGCCGGATTTTAGACATAAAGCCCCTGCATCGGCGCCGACATTGGGTCGTGATTCATAGATCATCGCGATGACACCGATAGGACAGGCGATACGCTGGATGACCAGGCCATTAGGACGGTCAAATTGTGCCAGCTGGCGGCCGACAGGATCTGGCAGGGCGGCGATCGTCTCCAGGGCCGTTGCCATTGCCTCAACCCGATCGTCCGTTAACAACAAACGATCGACAAAAGCCGCGGGTTTGCCGGCTGTCTTTGCGCCGAGAACATCTTCAGCATTTTCAGCCAGCAACAGGTTCTTCTCTGCCCTGAGAGCCAGAGCAGCGGTCAGCAGCGCCTGATTTTTCTTCGCGCTAGTCGCTTTGGCGAGGGCCTTGGCGGCAAGTCGAGCGCGTCTGCCCAAGTCGTCTATATAGTCTCCGGCTTGCAGTGGAGTGTCGTTTGCGATCATGAACAGGTCCTGCGTAATTCGATGTGGAAAGCGCTGTCTTGGTGTCTGCCTGAAGGTGAGTTTCCTGGCGCTCACCCTTCCTTTAGACTTTGGCACAGGGCAGCTGGGCCGCCTGTATCAGCGCAATTCAAGGGCTCGATTGTAGGCGGCAGCAATGGTTGAGTTCAACAGAGCGGTTAATTCCCCGTCGTTGTTGAGCGCCTTGAGGCCCGCCTCGGTGGTGCCGGCCTTGCTGGTCACCGAATCCCTGAGTTCGTCCAGACCTTGAGTGGACTGCAGGGCCATTTCTACCGAGCCCAGTAGCGTGTTGAGAACCAGTTCTCTAGACTCGCGCGCGCTGAACCCCAACGCCTGGGCCGCATTCATCCAACACCGAGCAATTTCAAAAGCGAAACCAGGACCGCTGCCAGCCACAGCGGTCACCTTGTCTATGACATCTTCGCTATCGACCAGCAGCGTGTAGCCGGCGGCGTCCGTTAGTGCTTTTGCAATCGCTGTATGGGCCTGGGTGCAAAGGGCATTAGTGTACAAGGCGCTGACACCGCGGCCGATTTGCGCGGGCAGATTGGGCATGATGCGAATAATCGGCTGAGGTCCGATCAGCTTTTCAATAGAGTCGACTGAATAACCGGCGGCCATAGAGATAACGCAGCCATCCTTGGCGATGTGCTTCTGATAGGCTGGCAGAACGGTTTTGATCAGCTGTGGTTTGATCGCAATTACCACTATGTCAAATTGCTTCCCCTCAAGATCCTCAACGGATGCCTTGAGGGTGACACTCGCGGGTGCTGCAGTAAGAGCAGGATCAACGATGGTCATCGAATGCTGAGTATGCTGGGTCCACCGGCCGAGCAGAGCGCCGCCCATTTTTCCGCAGCCGATCATCAATAAATGCATATAACGCCTCTTTGCGGCGAAAAACCCCGCTGGTCGGATCGAGTCTGAAAGGGATTAACCTTCATGTTGCAAGACCGCGTATCAGTGTTAGAACCAGGAAGTAGATGGTCAGCGGCTTGCCAATCTTCGCCGCAAGCCAGTCACTGGCAGCGGCAAGGCAGTATAGAGTTACAGGCTATGACTTTCAATTTCGACACTGGGCGCCTGTTTCGAAATAGAGTTGTTGATTGTCAATCTCAGGCGCTTCCTTGGCCTCGGTATTCGAAAGCGTGACTAACAGCCCCTGGTCGAATCGCAGCAGATGGTCGAGGACGGGCTTGCTAGACCCAATAACCGCATTATTGGGCGGTATGCATTGGACTTCGCGAGCCAGCAAGCTGGCACAGCGATGGGGACGATACTAGCCCTGTTGATCTATTTTTTGATTCAATAAGGTTCGGAATTCCTCGTAAGACGGCTTTTGTGGTTCGGTCAATACCTTGGCCATGGCGTCATCTAAGGCCTTAAGGCGAGATTTGCGCTTTTTCGCAAGCTTGCGATCCAAATCTGTTTGATTATTCGCCCGCATTATTTTTTTGACGTCACTCATGTAACCCTGCAAGCAATCCTCTACCGCGCTGGCGAACAATGGCTTTTGATCATCGGCGAGATTCAAGGCAAACACCGCGCGGACGATTTGCGGATCGGACCAGGGGTCCAGCGCCTGGCTGTTAGCAGTGGCGAAAAGCGTACCAAAAAGCAGCGCCAGACTAAGAAGCGGCGAAGATAAAAGATAACGTACTTGGGTCTTCATGAAGGATTCCTCTTGCTCATATTCAACGTAGATTGCCGTCACCGACTTATCATTTGAATCACTCGACAGCGGGCTTTGTTATTTTTGGTGAGAACTTGATCGAGAGTTTGAGTCAGAATCTGATCGAGAATTTGAATGAAAATTGACTCAAAAGATGGATCAATACCCGCTGCCTCAATGGAATCTTAGACTAATTTAAAATTCTGCTGAAATAAAGCGCTCCCGGCGATCGGTCTTTTGACTCTCAACAGAGGAGCAGGTGTTAAAAGGTGCGCGCTGCTAAGAGGTCAGGGATTTTTCGGTATTCAATTCTGCTTCAATGGCATGCTCTGGCGACAGTATGCCGGCCCCCCGCGTGAGCGCGTTATCAGGATCAGAATAGTAGCCTAGCGCATAATTACCCATGGTATAGCCTAATAGTTCCTGCAATGCATGGGGCAAATCGCGAGCAATGTGCGGTGGACAGGAAAGATACTGGTTCTCCTCTTGACGAAGCCACCCGAGACAGTAGGTCAAATTGAGGCCCAGACGAGCTTCCTGACTGTGGTTTTCACCACCCGAGTGAATCACAGAACCTGAGTAAACCAATACAGATCCTCGCGACATTTCTGCCTGACAGATCTCCAGTTCGGTGGCTCTTTGCTCATCCGTCCAGCGGTGACTGCCGGGAACAACTCGAGTCGCGCCATTAACTGCCGTGAAATCAGTCAATGCCCATATGGTGTTGAACTGTGGTTCAATACTGCGCGGCAGATGATTGCCCCAGGCGAGACGATCCCTGTGCAGTTGTTGAGCGCCCTCACCAGGGCTGATACAAATGGTCTGGGTCAGGTGCAAAAGAATTTTTTCGGTATGAGGTGCGAGGAAGACTTTAGCGGCATCGAGAATGGTGGGATTCAGCACCAGTTCTCGACACGCTGGCGAGCGCGCTATCAGTGCGCCGGTGCGTCGAGTTCGGCGACCGGAAAAATCGTCACCACCGAATCGAGTCCTCTCGATGTAGGGCATGACCTCTGCCGTGATTTTATCAAGTAACGATGCAGGTAGCAGGTTGGCGATGATACAAGCGCCATCCTTTTCAAGTGTTTGCAATAACGCTTGCCGACTGGCGTTGGGTTCCAGTATTTGAAGTTTTGGCATTCCTAGCCTCCGCGCGAGTGGATATTGATCCTTGGCCCTGAGCCCGGTTGCGGCAAAGAAATCTTCATTACCGCGAACGACCGCGAATGCCAAGGCTTAGACCGATGCGATACCAGGGTCACCTGCATCGCTGAAAAAACCCTTCAGCGCTGTGTAGAGATGGTGCGCGTCGGCACTTCCTGCCAGTTCTCTGATGGAGTGCATCGCGAAAGTGGGTACGCCGACATCAAGTGTCTTGATGCCCAGTTCTTTGGCTGTCACTGGGCCGATGGTACTGCCGCAGGCCATGTCTGTGCGAGTGACAAAGGTCTGATGTGGCACCTTTAATCGATCGCACAAGGTGGCGAAGTAGGCTGCAGTGACGCTATTGGTCGCGTATCGCTGGTTCGCATTGACCTTGATGACAGGCCCTCGGTTCAAAATCGGACCATGGTTGGCGTCATGTTTACTGGCATAGTTGGGATGCACCCCGTGGGCATTGTCCGTTGAAATCAGTAGCGATCGATTAATCGCCCTCTGACGGTCTACGGCGTCAGGGATGATTCGCACCAGAACATCCTTAAGGAAAGTACCCTGAGCGCCCTCTGCAGATCCACTACCCACCTCTTCATGGTCATTGCAGACGACCAGGCTGGTCAGGTTCTGATCTGCCGTGAGTAAACCCTGGATGCCGGTAAAGCAGCTGAGTAAATTGTCGAGTCGAGCGCTGGCGATAAACTCACGATTGAAGCCACTCAGGGACGCGCCCTGCGTATCGAAAAACGACAGTTCGTGGCTTAGGATCCGTTTGATGTTAGTAGTCT
>Ga0255771_1005139_pt1 | contig 11518 bp, 9 predicted proteins | sample 011ome_19_FD_179969 | JGI IMG/M metagenome (GOLD analysis project Ga0255771, IMG submission 179969) | Coastal salt marsh microbial communities from the Groves Creek Marsh, Skidaway Island, Georgia - 011510BT metaG (version 2) | ecosystem: Environmental > Aquatic > Marine > Intertidal zone > Salt...
TATACCAACCTGTCTACTAACAAGATTGACCAGATCATTGCTCACATTCGCGATGGATCACCGGTGGAGCTGGATAACTGAGTAGCACTATGGCAACGGATAAACCCTTAACAAAGAATATTGAAATAGGTCGCGCTCCTTTTAACTTCAAGCAGTATGAAGCTGCCGGTGGTTATGAAAGTGTACGCAAGGTTGTGACGATGGCGCCCGGGGATGTTGTAAACCTGGTGAAAGATGCCGGTCTTGGTGGTCGCGGCGGCGCCGGTTTTAATACTGGATTGAAGTGGAGCTTTGTACCGGCACCCGATGGCGGTCCTCGTTATCTGGTGATTAATGGTGATGAGATGGAGCCGGGCACCTTTAAGGATCGTCTGCTTATCGAACATGACCCTCATTTGCTTATCGAAGGCATGATTACCACCTGTTTTGCCCTGCAGGCCCAGACTGGCTATATCTTCTTGCGCGGTGAATACACGGTTTGCGAAGAACGCTTACTGACTGCCATCAAGGAAGCCTACGACAATGGCATGCTGGGTAAAAATATCCTTGGTTCAGGTTTTGATCTTGATATTTATCTGCACACCAGTGCCGGTCGTTATATCTGTGGTGAGGAAACTGCACTGATCAACGCCCTTGAAGGCAAGCGAGCGAATCCCCGAGCCAAACCCCCTTTTCCTCAGGTCAGTGGTTTATGGGGAAGACCGACGGTTGTGAACAATGTTGAAACCATCTGCAATATCCCTGGCATCGTTAACAATGGTGTTGAATGGTACCAGGGCCTGGGTCTGGGAGATTTTGTCGGTACCCGTATATCAGGGGTAAGTGGTCGGGTAAAAAATCCTGGCTGCTGGGAAGTTCCCGTTGGCATCACTTTCCGCCAGTTACTGGAGGATTATGCCGGCGGTATGCAGGATGGTTACGAATTAAAGGCTTTTCTGCCCGGCGGAGGTTCCACTGACTTCCTGATGCCGGAACATCTTGATCTGCCAATGGATCCCGGCGCTGTGCAAAAAGCTGGCAGTCGTCTGGGGACCTCGCTGATCATGGTGCTTGATGACAAGACCTGCCCGGTCGGCTGTATCCGCAATCTGATCAAGTTTTTTGCTCATGAAAGTTGTGGCTGGTGTACGCCTTGCCGTGACGGATTACCCTGGACAGAGCAGATGCTGAACAAGCTTGAAGATGGCACCGGAAGCTTGAAAGATATCGAAATATTGAAAGAAATGACCGGCTATATGGGAATAGGCAATACCTTCTGTGCCCTGGCGCCGGGTGCCATGGAGCCTTTGCAGAGCGGGCTGAAATATTTTATTGATGAATTTGAAGCCCATGTTGAGCATGGGTGCAGTTATAGCAAGCAATAATATACATTAATATTTTCTTGTAACTTACTGTAAGTATTGATTTTATCGGAGTGGTAAATGGTAAAAATTACCGTTGATGGCAAAGTCCTTGAAGTGGACGAAAGCAAAAACCTGCTGGAAGAGGTGCTCTCCCAGGGGGAAGATTTGCCATATTTCTGCTGGCATCCCAGCATGGGCTCCGTCGGTTCTTGCCGGCAATGTGCTGTTATTGAATATGCCAATGATGAGGATGAGCGTGGCCGTCTCAATATGGCCTGCATGACATCACCAAGGGAGGGCGCACGATACTCCATAGAGAAAGCATCCAAGTTCCGCGCCCAGGCCATCGAAAGCATTATGATCAATCATCCCCATGACTGTCCGGTCTGTGAGGAAGGTGGCGAGTGTCATCTGCAGGACATGACTGTTATGTCTGGTCATAACTACCGTCGTTATGATGGCAAGAAAAAGACCCACACCAACCAGTATCTTGGTCCGTTTATAGGCCATGAAATGAATCGCTGCATCACTTGCTATCGTTGTGTGCGTTTCTACAAGGATTATGCCGGAGGAACTGATTTTGGTCCCCAGGCATCCCACGACAACACTTATTTCGGGCGCTGGCAGGAAGGCCCGCTGGAAAGTGAATTCAGTGGCAACCTGGCTGAAGTCTGTCCAACCGGTGTTTTTACAGATAAACCTTTCAGTAAGCACTATGTACGCAAATGGGATCTGCAAACCGCGCCATCGGTGTGTGCCGGCTGCAGTGTCGGCTGTAATACCAATCCCGGTGAACGCTACGGCACCTTACGTCGTGTGGTAAATCGCTTCAATGATGAAGTGAATGGCTATTTTCTTTGTGACCGAGGCCGTTTTGGTACCGGTTATGTCAACAGCAACGAACGCATTACGGTTAGCATGACCCGCAGCGCTCATGATGCTGCTCCGCACCTTGCCAGTACTGATGAAGCACGAGCACAGTTACAGGCCATGGCCGCCAATGGTATCGGTATTGGTTCTCCGCGCGCCTCTCTGGAGGCCAATTTTGCCCTGAGAGAGCTGGTCGGTGCGGAAAACTTTTATGCTGGCATCTCTGCCAATGAGCTGGCAATGTCGAAACAGATTCTCGATATCTATCGTAGCAGGCCGGTCAATATTGCCAACATCAAGGATATCGAAGCTTCCGATGCCGTGCTTATCCTGGGTGAAGACGTCACCAACACCGCAGCGCGTCTTGCACTGGCCCTGCGCCAGTCAGTCCGTAATCTCGGCAAGAAGATGGCCAGGGATATGAAGTTTCCGGAGTGGCAGGATGCAGCTATTCGCCAGCTCACCATGGATCGCAAAAGCCCCCTGTACATTCTGAGCGCACACGCTACGCGGCTTGACGATATCGCTGCCAGAGTCGAAATAGGCACTGCCGCGGATAGTGCTCGACTGGGTTTTGCTATAGCCCATGAAATTGATTCCTCCGCACCCGCAGTAAATAACCTCAAAGCTGATGAAAAAGCACTGGTTACAACTATAGCCAGTGCGCTGAAAGAGGCCAGTCAGCCGTTAATCATCAGCGGTACCGGCGCCATGAGCCAGGCGCTGATTGCGGCAGCAGCAAATATTGCGACGGCATTGAATGATGGTGACAAAAAAGCAAACCTGGCACTTGTTTCTGCCGAAGCCAACAGCATGGGACTGGCCTTACTAATGGAGAACAGTTCCAACTCTCTGGATGATGCTATCGCAAGCAAGGCCAAGGCCGCCATCGTGCTGGAGAATGACCTTTATCGACGCGCTCCGGCCAATAGTGTTGACAGTTTTATCAGTAGTCTGGATCAGCTTGCTGTGCTGGACAGTCTGAAAACCCGAACAGGCGAACAGGCCAATCTGGTTCTTGCTGCGGGTACTTTTGCTGAAACCTCGGGCACTTTCGTAAATTACGAGGTGAGGGCGCAGCATTATTATTCCGTGTTCAAGCCAGTTGAAGCTATTCGCCCAAGTACCTTCTGGTTAAGTGACAAAAAACTTTCCGAATTAACCCAGGCCTGTGCAGACAGCATTTCCGGTGGCGAAGGTATCGCAAGCCTGACACCGGGTGAAGGCTTCAGTTTTTCAGGTATGAAAGTACCTCGGCAACAGCATCGTTACAGTGGCCGTACTGCGATGCGAGCCAATATCAATGTGCATGAACCCAAACAGGAACAGGATGAAGAAGGAATTCTTACCTATTCCATGGAAGGGGTTTCAGCGCTAAAAGATACCACGGTATTTAATACCGCCTGGGCAGGGGGATGGAACTCCAACCAGAGTGTATTCAAATTTCAGACACACACCGGCGGGGCATTGAAGCAGGCAGGTCATGGCCATTGTCTGGTGCAAAGTAGCGCCACAGAAAAATCCTGGTCTGATCTTGTCGAGACGGAAAAGCCAGGCGGCGATTTCGAGGTCTTTCCGCTGTATCACCTGTTTGGCAGTGAAGAACTGACCGCCAAAACCGACGCAATCAAGGAAAAGGCAACTTCAGCCTACATTGCAATCAATCAGGCAGATGCCAGCAAGCTGGGCCTGCAGGCAAGCGATGGTGTCAGCGTAGAACACAATGGTGCCGTTCCCTATATCATTCGTAGCTCCATTGCGCCCGGTACCGTCGGCGTTCCTGTTGGTCTGCAAGGTTTGAATTTCCGCGATTTGCCTGCCGCAATAGCCCTGGCTAAGGCTGCGGACTGGACCAGTCCTTCTGAATGGCAGGCTGGCAATATTATTGTGAGTGACAAAGCGCCAGTAAATGTGGAAAACGGGGGTGAAGCCTGATGTTCAGTTTCCAGGTAGGTTCCCTGCTAAATATAGTGCTGATTCTCGGAGTCGTTCTGACCCTGGCTGCCTTGTTGATCTGGATGGAAAGGCGCCTGCTGGGGTTTTTCAATGATCGTGTTGGCCCAAATCGCGTAGGTCCTTTCGGCATCCTGCAATCCGTTGCCGATGTTGTGAAACTGATTACCAAGGAAGACTGGGTACCACCATTCGCTGACAAGCTGACTTTCATCGTTGCGCCAATGATTATTCCGATAGTTATGTTGCTCAGCTTTGCCATGATCCCTTTTGCGCCCGGGGTAGGCATCGTTGATATGAATATCGGTCTGCTGTTTGTCATGGCCATGGCTGGACTGGCGTCCTATTCAGCCATGCTTGGTGGCATTGCCTCCAATAACAAATTTGCTTTACTCGGTGGGCTGCGTGCAGCAGGCCAGATGATTTCCTACGAAGTATTCATGGGGGTTTCAATCCTCGGCGTGGTAATTCTTTCAGACAGTTTTTCATTACGCGGCATTGTCGAAGCACAGCAGGATGGCTGGTATGTAATTCCCCAGTTCATAGGCTTTATTGTCTTCATGGTCGCTGCATTGGCCGAGTCTCATCGCTGGCCGTTTGACCTGCCGGAAGGCGAAGCGGAAATTATTTCCGGCTTTAACACCGAATATTCCGGCATGAAATTTGGTTTGTTCTTCGTCGGGGAATACATAGGCATGCTGTTGATGGCCTGTCTGATACCGGTATTGTTTTTTGGTGGCTGGCACGCCCCTTTTGGCCTGGAATTTGGTAATGAAATAATTTCCGGGGTGTTCTGGATGGGCGCCAAAACCATGACTTTTGTTTGCTTCTTCATTCTCGTCAGGGCGGCACTAGCAAGGCCTCGATACGATCAGTTAATGAGTTATGGCTGGCTGGTAATGCTACCGTTGTCACTGCTTAACTTGCTGATTACCGGCGCCATCGTGCTGATACAAGGGAGTTAGAATTGCTTAAAATATTTTTACATCAGCTCAATATTATCTGGTCGCAGATTGTTTCGCTGTGGCTGGTATTTCTTCACCTGTTCCACAAGTCAGACACAGTTGAGTATCCGGATGTCAAGCCTCATATGTTTCCGCGCTGGCGTGGCCGTATTATTCTTACCCGCGACCCTGATGGTGAAGAACGTTGTGTCGCCTGTAACCTTTGTGCAGTAGCTTGTCCGGTTGACTGCATTGCGCTGCAGAAAACCGAAGATGAAGACGGCCGCTGGTATCCGGAGTTTTTTCGCATCAATTTTTCACGCTGCATTATGTGTGGTTTTTGTGAAGAAGCCTGTCCGACCCACGCCATACAGTTAACACCGGACTTTGAAATGGCTGAGTATGTGCGCCAGGATATGGTATGGGAAAAAGAACACATGCTTATTGATGGCACTGGAAAATACCATGATTACAACTTCTACAAGGTCGCCGGCAAGGCCATAGGGGGTAAAGGCAAGGGAGAAGCCCTGGATGAACTGCCTCCCACAGATCGCAGGAGCCTGATGCCATGAGTGTACTATTTTACGGTTCCGCCATTATCGCCGTGCTCGCAACCCTGCTGGTGATAACACGAACAAACATTGTTCATGCCTTGCTGTATTTTATTGTTTCCCTGTTGGCAATTGCTGTCATTTTTTACACGCTGGGGGCTCCATTTGCTGCCGCACTTGAAATCATTGTCTATGCCGGCGCCATTATGGTGATGTTCCTGTTTGTGGTGATGATGTTGAACCTGGGGCAGGTTACACAGGATCAGGAAAAAGCCTGGCTTACGCCCTCGGTATGGATAGGACCAAGCATAATGGCAGTTCCTTTGCTGGGTGCCGTGATTTATGCCATTAACCTCAACCAGGAACAGATGGCGCACACGGTTGTGGGCGGAAAAGAAATTGGTGTGGCCTTGTTTGGCCCATATGTGTTGGCCGTAGAGTTGGCCTCCATGTTACTACTTGCGGGACTGGTCGGCGCCTATCATCTGGCACGTAAATAATAAGCAGAAATAAAAATGCAGATATTGAGAATAAATAATAAAGAAGGGGAAAGTAACTGATGGAGATGCCAACAGTCACAATGCAGGTAATTCCCATGGAGCATGGTTTATTGCTTGCGGCTATTCTCTTTATCATGGGCATGGTCGGCGTGCTGACCCGTCGTAACCTGGTGTTCATTCTCATGTCCCTGGAGATTATGCTGAACGCAACTGGCCTGGCATTTATCGTTGCTTCGTCCCACTGGGGGCAGGTTGATGGTCAAATAATGTTCCTGATGATTCTGAGTCTGGCTGCCGCTGAAGTCGCAGTTGCCCTCGGTCTGGTATTGCAGCTGTTTCAAAAGCGCAAAACACTGGATATCAATGTACTTGGCGAGATGAAAGGCTAGGTCCTGATTCCCTGTTTTAAAAAGGTAAAAGAATAAAATGCTTGATTTATTGTGGTTAGTGCCGGTTATCCCGTTTATTGGATTTCTGATTCTCACCCTGACATTTGGCAAATTGCCACAGCTCGCTGCGGGAATTGTCGGTGCCGGTTCAATTGGCCTGTCTTTTGTTTTCGCCTTCCTGGCGGGCAGCAGTTTTCTGGGTGCAGAAATATCGTCCTATTCCCAGACACTCTGGACCTGGATGTCTGTGGGTGACCTGGAGGTTGGCTTTACGCTTTATCTTGATGGCGTCTCACTGGTAATGATGTATGTCATTACCGGCATCGGCTTCCTGATTCATGTTTACGCCACCGGATACATGAGTGGCGACCCAAGCTTTGCCCGATTCTTTTCTTATATGAATCTATTTGTATCGGCCATGCTGATTCTGGTTCTGGCTGACAATCTGGCCTTACTGTTTATGGGCTGGGAAGGCGTGGGCTTATGTTCCTACCTGCTGATTGGATTCTGGTACAAGGATCCAAACAATGGCTACTGTGCCCGTAAAGCTTTTGTGATGACCCGGGTTGGCGATGCTTTTATGGCTATCGGCCTGTTCACCCTGTTTGTCAGTACCGGAACACTTAATATTCAGGAAGCCATGCTTGAAGCGGAAGCGCAGTGGGTAGTGGGTTCCGGTGTAGCTACTGCAGTAACGCTGTTGTTATTGGGTGGCGCGGTGGGCAAATCTGCCCAGCTGCCTCTACAAACATGGTTACCAGACGCCATGGCGGGCCCGACACCAATATCCGCGTTGATTCATGCCGCGACGATGGTGACTGCCGGGGTTTATTTGATTGCCCGTACCCATGTGCTTTATTTGCTTGCCCCTGAAGTGCAGTACCTGGTGGGCGTGATTGGAGCTATTACGCTATTAATGGCCGGCTTCACGGCTCTTACTCAAAGCGACATTAAAAAAGTACTGGCCTTTTCTACCGTCAGCCAAATCGGCTATATGTTCCTGGCACTGGGTGTAGGTGCCTGGAGTAGTGCCATCTTCCATCTGATGACTCACGCTTTCTTCAAAGCCCTGTTATTCCTGACAGCGGGCTCCATTATTCTTGCCATGCATCATGAGCAGGACATATTCAAGATGGGCGGTTTGAGAAAGGATCTGCGTTGGTCACACGCACTGTTTCTGATTGGCACATTGGGACTGGTGGCTTTCCCGGGCTTTTCGGGCTTCTTCAGTAAGGAAGAAATTCTGGCCTCGGCCATGGAAAATCATGATGGCGGCTACATTCTTTACCTGGCAGGGTTGCTGGGCGCGGTGATGACCTACCTTTACAGTTTCAGACTTTATTTCCTTGTCTTCTATGGCAAGAAAACCCATGACGGCCACGAAGTAATGGGATTGCATCTGCAGGGACCACTGGTTCTTCTGGCCATTGGTGCTGTATTTGCCGGCTTTATTCATATACCGGTAGAAGGCGTATTTCCTGAAATGGAAGAACACCACCCCTCAGTCATGGCACAGGCAGCCATGATACTGCTCCCCATGCTCGGTGGACTGCTGGCCTGGTGGGTATTTGTCAAAGGCAAGGTGGACACAGAAAAACTGGCAGGGCAGGGCTTTGGCGCCAAACTCCATCGTTTCTGGTTTACCCAATGGGGCATGGACTGGTTATACGACAAGATTATCGTTACGCCATACACCTGGCTGGCAGAAGTAAATAAAAACGATTTCATTGATTCTATCTATAACGGTTCAGCAAGAGCCGTGCGTTTCTGTCATGAAGTCATGAGCGAAACCCAGACGGGTCAACTGCGCTGGTATGCTATCAGCATAGCTTATGGCTTGTTGCTGCTGGTTGTATTAGGAGTACTGTTATGATTCTTGTTTGGTTAATAACAATACTTTTTGCCGGTGGTATCGGAGCCTGGCTATCAGAAAAACTTAATCCTGAGTTGCCCAGAGTAATTGCTCTGGCAACAATACTGCTGGATCTTTTCCTTGTGGTATTAATGTTAGTGGCACCCGGTGTACTCGGTCTGGACAGTGCCTCACAGGCAGAACTGGGTCAGACTGGTGAATGGCTGATACTCTCAAGCAGTGAATGGATTCCGCGTTTCGGCGTTGCCTTTATCTTTGGTGCCGACGGTCTGGGACTATTGTTGATCACCCTGACTGTATTCCTGGGCCTGATGTCACTGGGCTCTGCCTGGAATGAAATCAAGGAACGCACGGGTTTCTTTTACTTCAACCTGTTATGGACTTTAGCCGGGGTTATTGGCGTTTTTACCGCCCTTGACCTGTTCCTGTTTTTCTTCTTCTGGGAAGTCATGCTGATCCCAATGTATTTCATCATCGCCATCTGGGGACATGAAAATAAAGAATATGCCGCGATGAAATTCTTTATCTTTACCCAGGTCAGCGGGATGTTGATGCTTCTGGCCATTTTGATGCTGGTATTTTTCCACTATCAGAGTACAGGCGAATTTACTTTCAGCTATTTCGATTTATTGGAAACCGCTATTCCTGATGGCTTTGGTTTCTGGGTCATGCTTGGATTTTTTATTGCCTTTGCTACCAAGTTGCCGACAGTGCCATTTCATAACTGGTTACCGGATGCTCACTCCCAGGCCCCAACACCGGGTTCCGTTATTCTGGCAGGCATCCTGCTCAAGACCGGGGCCTATGGCTTGATTCGTTTTACCATTCCATTGTTCCCGGAAGTTTCTGCAGATTTTGCCCCCACTGCAATGTTGCTCGGCGTAATCAGTATTCTTTACACCGCCAAGGTGGCTTTTTCACAAAACGATCTGAAGCGACTCATAGCCTATACCTCCGTCAGCCATATGGGCTTTGTCATGCTGGGTGTCTACGCCTGGACTTCACAGGGTGTGCAGGGCGCTGTAATGACCATGCTTGCCCATGGTTTCAGCGCAGCGGCACTGTTTATGCTGGCCGGTGGTTTACAGCATCGTATTCACACCAGGCAAATGGATAAAATGGGCGGCCTTTGGGGGGTAGCTCCTAAAATGGGTTTCATGGCGGTGTTCTTTACCGTGGCAGCTGTCGGCATGCCAGGCTTGGGTAATTTTATTGGTGAATTCCTGGTTCTACTGGGTAGTTTCCGCATTAGCATAGCGGCCGCCTCACTGGCTGCAATCGGCATGGTGGTTGCTGCTGTTTATTCGCTTATCGTTATTCAGAAAGTTTTTCATGGCGAGAATAAAAACAATCTGGTTGTGGAAGACCTGACAACCGTAGAGATGATTTGCTTTGGTTTGATGATGATAGGCTTGCTATGGATGGGTATGTATCCCCAGTCCATGCTAAACATGTCAGAGCCGACGCTGAGAAGTTTGGGTGTTTTGTTTTTCCAGTAACAAAATCTGACTATTTTTTTATATAAACGTTTAAAGGAAAGTTCTGCTCACTATGTACAGTAATCTCATAATCGATCTGATGCAGATTATCATGCTAACGATTAGTACAGTCGTAGTTATGATGACAACTGCCTTTAAACGCGATCATGGACTGATCAGTGGTCTCACCGTATTCGGCCTGTTTGCGTCCTTACTGACCTTTGTCTTTATCCAGCCGGTACTTCCACTGGAAGCCACCCAGTTGCTCATCATTGATGAATACAGTCTGTTTTTCTCCAATCTGATCATTGTCGGAGCCATTGGGGTGGCGTTGCTGGCTTACCCCTATTTTCAGAATCACAATGTCCAGAACGAGGAATTTTATATTCTGCTTATGACCGCCACTCTGGGCGCTGTGGTATTGGCATGCAGCAACCACTTTGTTTCCTTTCTGCTTGGTATGGAAATGATGGGAGTCAGTCTTTATGCAATGATTGCCTACCCGGTTCACGCCGCAAAATCAGCCAAATTCCCGCTTGAAGCAGGGGTTAAATATTTGATCCTTTCGGCGTTAACCTCCGGTATTACACTGTTCGGTATTGCGCTGGTTTATGCGTATATCGGCACCATGGGCTTTGATGAAATACCCACAGCTCTTGAAGCCGCCGGCGATCTTGGTCCAGTCTTTCTTATCGGGGTATTGATGATTGTGGCGGGCGCTGCTTTCAAATTGTCGCTGGTTCCATTTCATATCTGGACTCCCGATGTTTACGAGGGAGCTCCGGTTCCCGTTACCGCTTTTCTTGCCACCGTTTCAAAAGCCGCCATGCTCGCGGTAACGCTTCGGCTGCTACTGGTTTCCAATGCCATAGAACTGAATGTTGTCACCACCGTACTGACGGTAATGGCTGCAGCTTCCATAATCTTCGGCAATCTGCTTGCCTTGCTGCAGGAAAACGTCAAGCGACTGTTTGCCTACTCTTCAATCGCCCATCTGGGTTATCTACTGGTTATCATCATTGCTGCTGCCAAGATACCCGGTGCGCTATCAGTGGAAGGGGTAAGCTTTTATATGCTGGCTTACTTTGTTATGTCACTTTCCGGCTTTGCCGTTATCAGTGCATTATCCAATAGCGAAAAGGAATATGACCAGCTGGCTGATTTTCGTGGTTTGTTCTGGCGCAACAGTTGGGTCTCCGCTGTGCTGATAACGGTATTGTTATCACTGGCAGGTATTCCTCTCACAGCCGGCTTTATTGGAAAGTTCTACATTTTCACAACCGGGGTGGAAAGCGAATTATGGTTTTTGCTCACGATGCTTATCATCGGCAGTGCCATCGGCCTTTATTATTACCTGCGTCTTATCTACATCATGTTGCAGCCTGCTGAGGACGACACCAATGATCCGGCCGCCGTTTCTCTGCCGCTGGGTGTACACGCAGTGATGGCAGCAATGACTGCAGCCATTATCTATCTGGGCGTTTATCCGGCACCGATGATAGATACCCTGCAAAGCCTGGCGAGTGCGTTTTAATATAATTCAGGCATTAACCAGTGTCTGGCTTCGCAGTGCTCAAAATACGTGACGCTGCGCGAGCAACTCAGCACCAAAAACCT
>Ga0255771_1005141_pt1 | contig 11517 bp, 7 predicted proteins | sample 011ome_19_FD_179969 | JGI IMG/M metagenome (GOLD analysis project Ga0255771, IMG submission 179969) | Coastal salt marsh microbial communities from the Groves Creek Marsh, Skidaway Island, Georgia - 011510BT metaG (version 2) | ecosystem: Environmental > Aquatic > Marine > Intertidal zone > Salt...
TCCGCCAGTAAACGACGCGGGCCGTTTAAGTTATTATTTTCATCGTCGTCGTCTCCTCCTCCGAAGATGTGCTCGTGCACTTGGGAGGAGAGGATTTCGTTCATATCTCTCTCTTTTTTTACGTACTACTCTCGCGGAGTGGTAGAGAAAAGTCGCGGTAAAACAATAATGACGTAAGATAAATAAAAGCGCTTCGATGTTTTTGCGCCAAAAAATTTTCGCCAGAGCGAATTAATAATGAAAGCGTTCAAAAAGTACAGAGAGCGCTTTGAGATTTCACCATCCTTATGAAGAGACGTGAACAAAAAAGGCCGGAGGGAAAGTGAAAAAAAAATCTTCGAACAAAAAAATCTCACAAAAAGTTTCTTTCAAAGACTCCCTTCTAATTCTTTCAAATCTGTGTCGCGTGTATCACGGTATACGCGCGAGACAGAGCGACCAAAAAAAACCTCAAAACCTCGAGACAGAGCGCGAAAAGAAGCAACAAAAACGAGCGGAGACATTTTTGTGGTCGAAGAAGAGAGACGCGAGTTTAAGCGAGTTTTGAGATGTTTTAGCGCGTAAAGTTTGAATCACTCTTTCTTCGACATCTTCATCATCTTCCCGTGCTCTAAAATCCAATCGAGAAAGGGGGTCACCTTTCTCATCGCGAAGAAGAAGAAGAAGACAAAAAAAGAGTTTGAGACGAGAAAATGATGAAGCGAAAGAGTAATAACAACGGTGGTGGAAAAAGAAGGAACAACAAAAAGCGCTCGAAGAAGTCGAACGTGTTGGTGTTTATTTTATCGATTACGATTTTCTATCGCGTAGTAGTCGTCCAAAGAGGAGTTGGGAGGAGTTTTATGACGAAACATTCGAGAAAAGAGCAACTTCAAAGTCAGTTTGAATACGACCCGTTCGCGAAAGACGTGGATAGTTACGGGGTAAATGTTGAGGATGTGGACGCGCCGTTGGCGCCGGAGTCGCAGACGAGCTCGACGTCAGACGCGAGCGTTTTAGCGGCTTTGGCGAACGCGAGTTCTTCTTCGTACGTTCCGAAACAAACGAAAGAGAGAGCGTTTTATGGAGAACGCAGAGATGTTTTCGGTCACGCGAGTTGGCAACCGGTGCAAGCGAGACTGGTCGACTACGCGGGGGCGACGATTAGCGTGGAAGGAAAATTCGCGAGACGGTCGTTCGCGAGAGCTTTTGCCGCGAATAATAATAATAATAATAATAATAATAATAATAATAATAATAATAATAATAATAATAATAACAACAACAACGGAGATAATGATAACAGTAATAACGAGTTAGCGTCCGATTTAGGCGTTCGAGGGCCGCGACTAAAACGTCCCACGCACAAAGCGTGGATCTCCCCCATCGCGAACAACACTTTAAAATACAAACACATGGCCACCATCGCGCGACTCGGATCTGTGGACTCACCCAACGCTCGATTTGTCGTCGCGTGGCAAGGCGCGGAAGACAACGAAGGTTCTCTCACGCAAAGAATCTACCACGCGTTTTCGAAATCCTCAACCGGCGAGAAGTGGGGTCCGGAATTTAAAATCCCCGCCATTGAAAACGGCAACGCGCAGTGGTCGCCGGTGCTGCACGTGGACGAAGACAACAACGAGATTTTCTTATTTTACAGCGAAAGTCGAGAATGCATTCGAATAGCACCTCAGGAAGGGGATTTTAACCCATCCGGCGTACAAAACGACAGGCAATTACCGGGAGGTGACATCATGATGACGTCGTTGAAAGTGCCGACGTTTGAAAATTACGAGTGGTTGAAATCGGTTCGATGGGCGCCGCCGAAAAAGATTTTCAGGCAAGGCGATGTCGGCAAAGGCGTCGGGCCAATTCCGAAAGTCATCGCCAATCCCATGATTGTGTTGCGTTCTGGAGTGTGGTTGCTCCCGTATTGGCGAGAACCGCACGACGCGCCGCCGTGTTCGAACTTGTTGTTAACGAAGGGCAACGCCGGAGTCTTGAGGTCGAGAGATAACGGTAAGACGTGGAAAGCGTACGGGAAGTTGGACCACCCCAGGACGTGGTTGATTGAAAACACGTTGAGCGAAAGAGACGATGGGTCGGTTTTGATGCTATTCAGAACGAAAATTGGCGTTTTGTATGCCTCGGCTTCGTACGACGAAGGCATCACGTGGACGCCCCCGGAATCGACGGCGATACCAAACCCAGATTCGAAAATCGTTTTAACTCGATTGCACTCGGGCGCCTTAGCGATGGTTCTAAACGCCCACGGAAAACTGAAAGGTCAGAAACGGCACGCGCGGACGTTTCTCGACGTTGCAGTTTCCGGCGACGGCGGCGCGACGTGGCGAAGGATCGCGAGATTGGAAGACGAGTCGCAATCGCCGCTGGTAAGAAGTCACTATCCAACCGCGATTGAGGCGTTTCGAGAAGGCGGGACGCGGTTGTTGATCACTTACAGCAAATTTTATTTCGGTTTAGGTGGATTAGACCAAGCGATCCAGGAGCAACGCCCGATGGGGATTCGACTGCAATCCATCAGTTTGAAATAAGAATAGTTCTAGAATAGTACGAACTGTAATAGTAATAGTTTAATAGTAGTAGCCGAAAATACGTATTTAAACGTATGATTATATCATATATATTAGTACCAGGTAGTCTTAAAACCATAGTATTATTATTACGTTTTAATCTAAGCTCGGATCTTCGGCGATGATCTTCTCGATGGACGCGACGTCTTCCGGCTCGTCCACGCCGTGCGCGCAGTGATTCACGCGAATAACTTTAATCTTATACCCGTTCTCAATCACCTTCAATTGCTCCAAATCTTCTTGCATTTGCATCGGCGTCGCCGGCATTTTCGGGAACAGTTTCAAAAACTCTCTATCGTAACACTGCAAACCTAAATGTAACCAATAATCGAACGATGTATCCACCTCGCCTTTCTTGTTGTTCGGGAGCATACCTCTGGAGAAGTAAATCGCGTACCCGTTCACATCGGTAATGCACTTCACTCTCCCTTGCATTTTCACTTCCTCGTGTTTCAACGGCGTCACCGGCGTGGAATACACGCACTCTCTCGGCGCGTTCTTCAACGCCAATACGACTTCATCGATAATCTCCGGTTCGATCAACGGTTCGTCGCCTTGGATGTTGACGACGATATCGTACTCCCCCGCGGTTCTCTCGCAGGCTTGCGCGCACCGTTCCGTCCCGTTCGGGATCGCTTCGTCCGTCATGACCACGTCCCCGCCAGCTTTCACGATCGCGTCTCGAATTCGTTCGTCGTCTGTGGCGACCACCAGTGCGTCCAACTGCGTCGCTTTCTTCGCTTGGAGATACGTTCGAACGATCATCGGTTTCCCAGCAATCATAACGAGCGGCTTCCCCGGGAATCGTGTGCTCGCGTATCGGGCGGGAATGACGCCGAGAACTTTCGTTCGCTTCTTTTCCTCTTGCTTTTCCTCTTTTGGCGCCTTCTCGGCTTCAGCAGCGTTGGTTTCCGCGTCGTTTACGTCCTCTTTCGTGATTTCAATCGCCGCGTTGCCGGTGCGCTTTGAATCGAATTTCTTTCCATTGATGCCTTCTTGGTGCTTCTGGAACCCAAAGATACCCGCGAGTGCACCCAACGCAAACGCGAGTATCGATTTCATGTTAATATCGTGTCCTCTTTGTCCTCTTTCTGTGCGTGCAAGTGGTGGTTTTCGCGGGGTAAATAGTGAGGTTTTTTGTTCAATTTTCCCTTGCAAACTATTAATAAGGAAGACGAAGCGACGAAACGCTTTAGACGACGATGACAATGACGGGCGGTATGAGACGATGAGAAGTATCACTATTATTAGTATGCAGAGAGTTATACATATAGTACACGCGCAAAAGGTGGTATTTCTACATCGTCGTGAGTATCTTTGTTGTTGTCCTTTCTTTTCGTAGCGTTCGTTTACACAAGTCGCTCCTTTCGTCGCGAGCGGTGTGCGGAGTACGCGCTCGAACATGTTCGAGTATATAACGTGTTAACAGAAGAGCGCGGAAACGGCCGCTAATACTGCGAACCCTGTCGCGAATGGAGCGCTCTTTTTCGCGGAGGAAGTGGTCGTCGTCGTCGTGGCCGGTCTCGATCCGGCGAGGGAGGTTACCTTCAACGTCATGTTTTCTTCGCAATGAGTTCCAACTCTGCAACTTAAATAATGCGTTCCCACGGGAACGCTTCCGGCCAATGCGGACCAGTTTGAGTCTGCTTCCGGTGCCATTTGTTGTCCACCGCCCGCGCATCCAGCGGCGTCGTGGAGCCACACGTCGTGCGTTCCAGTCCATTGAATTTTTAACGCTTCGTCGCTGTACAGATCGATCTCTTGCGCTTCTTTTTTCCAAGTGATGACTTGATCCGCGGCGGAAACGAAGAACGCGTTCATAAAGGAGAGCAGCAAAAAGCAGATTAAGAATGCGTTGTTGTTGTTCTTCATCATTTTGACTTGACTTTGGAACGGGACTTTATGTGTTTAGTATATACTACGCGCAGGAGTTTGCGAGATTTATGACGTTATCTCCCAAAGGTCAACATATTAAGCTTGACCTGCTGAGTCACATACGTCGGCGACTCAGCAAAAGCTTTTAGTAGAACCGGCCAAAAGCGACGGCGGCAATAATAAAAATAACAACAACAACAACAACAACAACAACAGATGATGACTTTAAGGGGGATGCGTAGTAGTAATAACGATGGTACACTTATACTTGATCTTGAGATGGAAATATGAATTTCCGTTTTGTTTTGTTTTCAGTCGTAGAGCAGCGCTTCGGAACGAACGTTCGTTCGGAAGTACACGCAATCAGACCATCATCATCAGAATAATGATTTTAATGTGTTCTTGTTGGTTTTGTTTTCAGTCGTATACGATGAGCAGTTCTTCGGAACGAGTTCGAGTCGTTCGGAAGTACGCGCAATATCAGACATCTCTTTTTGTTTTGTTTTTGTTTTTTCCGTTGAATTTTAATTCAATTAATTAAGCGGAAGTAAACTTCGTCACCGCCTTGGTCCCTTCCGACACCGCGTGCTTGGCCAATTCGCCCGGCAAGATCAATCTCACGGACGTTTGGATTTCTCTGCTCGTCACCGTGGGTTTCTTGTTGTACCTCGCCAATTTCGCGGCTTCCGTCGCGATCTTTTCGAAGATGTCGTTGATGAACGAGTTCATGATGCTCATCGCCTTGCTGGAAATCCCGGTGTCCGGATGGACTTGCTTCAAGACTTTGTAGATGTAAATCTTGTACGTTTCGACCTTCTTTTTCGAGGACTTCTTGGCGCCGCCTTTGACGGTCTTCTTCGCTGGTTTCTTGCCGGCCATTTTTGTTTATTGGTGTGTGTGTGAGTGTGTTTAATAATGGCGTCGTTTTGGAAGGAATGGTCGAGAAACGAGGGTCGAAATTTTGAATTGTTTAGGATTTGAGTTGGATTTGTTAAAATTCGGACAATTAAATTCGTATTGTTGAAAAAAAGCAGAATCTAACGGCGCGCGGTGTCCAGAGAACCCATCTAAATCACGCGAAAAGTGTCTCGTGTGATCAGAAGTGTTGTTATTCGTCAATTATAAGCTTTTAATACCTTTTAATGCGGTATTGATTACTAAAAACGAAGAATACTGGATTTAACTCTAAATAGGGGTTCGAAAGATGCATCGAGTGGTGTGACTCTTTTTCATTTCCCATTGGAGACGAACATTTTCCTCATTTTAAACAAACAACACACTACAAAATGTCTGGACGTGGTAAAGGAAAATCCTCCAAGAAAGCCGTCTCGCGATCCGCGAAGGCTGGTTTGCAATTCCCGGTTGGCCGTATCGCGAGGTAATTCATTTGTATCGTTTACATTTTATTACATTATTCGATGATGATGACGAGAGCGCGAAGGATGAATTGGAAATGTTGGAATCGTCCGTTCCTGGAATAAGATTTTGAAATTACAAGCGCTGACCTTTAAACTCTTCTCTCTCTGATAAAGATACCTCAAGGTTGGCAAATTCGCCACCCGCGTCGGCGCCGGCGCCCCGGTCTACTTAGCCGCGGTGTTGGAATACTTAGCGGCGGAAGTTCTCGAACTCGCCGGGAACGCTTCCAGAGACAACAAAAAGTCCAGAATCGTACCGAGACACATCCAACTGGCCATTCGAAACGACGAGGAATTGTCCAAGTTGTTAGGGACGGTCACGATCGCCTCCGGTGGGGTCTTACCGAACATCCACTCGGTCTTGTTGCCGAAGAAAGGCAAGAAGTCTGGCTCCGTGTCCCAAGAATATTAAATTTAATATTCGAAACGCGCGCGCGGAATACGGGTAAAACAAACAAAAACTCTGGTGAATATCTTCACCAACCACGATACTCTCTGATTGATAAGATCTCTATTATTATTATTATTACACATTATTTACTCGCAAAGTCTAACGGGAACGCCGTTCGGACTAGAAACTCTACTTTCTTGTGCCTCCTCGCGCTGGCCATGCCTAAAAATTCCAATTCTGAGCAGGCTCGCGTGAAACGCGCTTGCAACGCCCAGACTTTACGCTTGTCCAAACCGAACGTGTGTTTCTGCTTTTTCTTAGAATTCGTCGGAGGGGGAGGAGGTGCTTCAACATCCTCTTCTTCTTCCTTCTCTCCTCGTTTCGTCCTCTTCTTTTTCTTCATCTTGTCTTGGTCTTCTTTCAACAACAGTCCCAACTCTTCGTCGCTCGTGTCTCGGTGCTCCATGATGAACCGACGAAAGAGCTCAAACGCGTTGGCGCTTTCGCCGCCAAAATTTTCCAACAATTTGTAACATAAACACGGGTCCGGTAAGGAGGCGGAAATCTCTCCCGATTTCGGACAGCACTGACACTCCAACGCTTCGGATGGGTTGGATAAGGCAGTTTCGAGAGCCATTCTCGGCGCCGCCGAAAAGGTTTCTCGAGCGGCGTCGGCGGAGGTGACGCAGAATATTTTCTTGCCCGGTAATGATTCTGGAGGTTTACTCGCGTAGTTTTTGACTACCGAGCGAACAATTTGCTCGAAAGTTTGCACCGGTGTTAATGATGATGATGTCGTCGCCGTTGTCACATTCGTCGTCGTTGTCACATTCTCTTCTTTCTCCAAACGCGCTAAGAGCTTCGAAAATTGAGCGCCTTCGTTGGCGCGTATTTCCTCGTGTCCCTCGCACACTTTCGCGCAGTCTCGGCACAAATCCTTCAACGATAGCGTTGTTATAGCAGATGATGATGATGATGCCGTCGCCACCATCGGCGCTGCCGTCGTTATCTCGTTATTATTCGTTACATCTCTCACCGCTGCTCTCACCGCGCGTTCCACTCTGGAAGATAAAAGCCGAAGAATCTTCTCGCCTTCAGTCACAAACGCTTTTTTCGTCGTCGTCGATTTTTCTTGTTGTTCTTGTTGTTCCTGTTGTTGGTGTTCGCGCGCATTCGCCGCCGTCATCGCTCTGTTCTTCTGCTGCTGCTTTTTCTTTGAAACGAAGAAAAAACTCGGAAACGCGCAGTCTAGTAAAACATCCGCCGTTCTCGACCACCGCTGGTACCCGACGCGTCTCGAAATCAACGATAAAACGTCCAGACCAATCGCGAATTTCTTTCGATTTTCTCCAACCTGTAACATATTTTCCGTGAACGCGTTGAAGATATCATCGTTCGTTTTGCCTTTAGCGCCGCCTTTATCTTCCTTCTCTTGTTCTTCTTCTTTTCCTTCTTCCTCGCCGTGCCCTCGAATTTCGGAGTTTAAGAACAGTTCTTTCAACATCTCGACGCTCTTTTGATCTTTTCTGCTCAATATCAACCCACAAAACCGTTCCAAGTACCACTTCAACGCCTCTTCGCTACCGTTGGAATACAATTTTTCGCTTTCACGCAGTAATTCGCGGGTCTCTCTTGGTCCTTCTCCATTCGATATATGCTTCGTCGTATCCGCGCTGTAGTCTCTCTCGTTCAAAATCTTGTTCACGTAGGACAACCGCTCCGTGGCGAAGTGATTCAAGTATAAAACTTTTACCGACCTCCGCATGGTGGTCAACGAGAAATCGTGCTCCATGAATCTCGTGTGCAAGTACGTCAACGCGTCGTTACCTAAAGCCGGGTACAAGGTTGGATCGAGGAAGATTTTTTCTCGAATTTCTCGCGAGGCGTCAGTTGGCGCAAAGAGTTTGAAGACTTTCGGTCGCAGTTTGGAAGCGGTTTCGGACGGTATCGACCGCTGCAAAGCGCTCGTGTTGGTGGCAATACCCAACAATAAGATAAACGGCACGTCGCGGTGGAAGGAGGAGAAAGAGGCGAGTAAATCGCTCAAAGCGGACGACCCTTGAAAGCCTTCGACGTCCGAGACTAAAACGACCACCGGACGCGGGCGACCGAGAATTTTTGGCAGCGTTTCCACGCGTTCGCGACGTAAACTGTACGACGGTTTTTCAGTGTTTTTATCTCTCGTGTTCATGCCGTTGGCGTTGTTATTGTTCTCGTTTGTTGTTTCGTTGTTGTTGTTATGCTCCTGCTGCTGCTGCTGCTGCTCCGGGCCGCCGACTAAGGTGGACTCGTACCACCTCGCTATGTGCCTAACTGTTTTTACTCCACTACCACCACTACTCGCCGCCGTTTGCGTCGAACCTCCGCCGCCGAGATGATGTTCCCGCGGATTCAAAAAATCCTCCAAGGAAACGCCGCCCGGCGCCGCGTTTCTACTCTCTAACTGTCTCGCCACGAGCGACACGCAATCCCCTAAAATCCCTCTCGACGCCGCCGACGACGCGAACGTCGTCGACCCACCGCTCGAGTTGTTCATCCCACCGCCACCAATACCACCGCCAAACCCGCTCTTCCTCGTCTTGACGTCTTTCGATTGCAACAACGCGCAGTGAAAATCGCTCTTGGCTAAAAATTTTGCCAGCGACGCAAACGTCTCCTCGTGATCGTCCGCGTTTACGCCCCCGGCTAGGACTAAACCCGTCGGCAGAGATTCCGCAAAGTGAGGCGGTAACCTACTTCTTCTTCTACCTTTATTCTTCTTATCATCTTCTTTGTTTCGTCGAATAATGTTGTTCTCGTTGCCGTCGTCCTCGTCCTCGTCCTCCTCCTCGTCTGAATCGTCATCATCCTCATTCATCATCCCGAACGTTTCCGAATCCTCCAAGCGTTTCCGAAACGTCTCTTCCACGTACTCTTGGATTTTCGAGAACGCCTCTAAGTTTGCTTCTCTTAACACGCTTTCAAACTTCCGGTTGATTTTCCTCCAGCACTCGCCCATGGCTTGTTTCCTCTCTTCCACGGAACTCGTGTCCTCGTCTAAACCAACTTTCCGGAAACTCTTCTGCGCGGACAAGGTGAGCGCTTTTTCTCTCGTTTTTTTATTCCTGGCTTTCCGGAGGGTGAAGCAAGACGCGTTTAACGCGTCCGTGGTCAACGCGTTGACGTTGCTCTCCGTTGTTTTCGCGTTCGTACCTCCTCCTTTTCCTCCTCCATCCCTGTGCGAAATCATCATCACTTTCGCCTTCTTGATGGTAGTGTTGGCCTTATTCGTCGTCGTATTCGTGCTCAAGTCGTCGTCGTCCAACACCGACGGCTTCTCGCTCCTTCTTTTGGAGCGCATTATTTGTATTCTGCGGTACCCAAACGAGCAGAGTTTGGTGAACAAATCTTCCGCGTGAATAAACAATGAAGAGATTTTGAATTTTCCCAAAGAGCGGCACAAAAACTTTGCGCGTTTGTTTCTCAATCGAATACAAACGACGACGTGTAAAGGACGATTGCAGACAGAGATACCGTCACGAATACGAACAAAAATGGCACCACCGAAACTGAACAAAGACGGCACGGAGCGGAAAACGAAAGCATCGAAACAACAACCAACAGGAGGAACATCAGGAGGACCGACGAAAGCGCAATTGGAAGCGCAAAGAAACGCGATGCGAGAAACTTTGAAACAGTTGAAAGAGAAAAGAGACGCGGAGGACGACGAAGCTTTTGAAATTGGAAGCGTGTACGACCTCGCGTTAGGGTTGGAACTGTGGCTCACGGATAATTCAAAGGTACGACCTCGTTTAAGAGCGATACGCGGCAGGTTTCTTGTTTGATTGGAGATCCGGATGCTTTTGGGTGGAACGCACGTGCGAGAGGAACGCGAGGAGCGCGCTCGCTGACATTTTCTTATTCTCTCTCTCTCTCTCTCTAAATTCTTCTCCTCGCGAAACGTAAACACAAAACGCTTTCGATGACAACAAAATTAACAGGTATTTCCGGAAAAACCGTTGAAGCAAAAGCTCGATCGCATGCTCCACATTCAAAAGCAATGCGTCGAGAACGTCAACTCGGACAAGGTGGACGTGGAGTCTCTCTTTTGGGAGCTCGCTTCCTTGTACGTCATCGTGAATCGCGAAGCGGCGAGACCGGAGTTGAACATTCAACGACCTCGGTTTACGATGATTGCGCCGAAAGAAAACTACAGAGATGATCCTACTTTAGATAAGAAAGAAAACGAAACGAGGAAAAGAGCGACGTATTTACCCGCGGTTGCCGAAGACGACGAGGTGAGCAAAGAGGAGGTACAACGGCTGTTGGAGGAAGTGGAGAGAGAAGTCGAGAAGAAGATCAACGAGATGATGGACGGAGGAGGAGGAGAGGATGGCGGAGACGGTGATGGTGGTAGTAAAGGAGGAACTGAAATGGAAACCGAAACTAATACGGTAGCGGCGAAAGCGGAAGACAAAGAAGAAGACCAAGAAGAAAAACAACCGGAAGTAGAAGACGAACGCGAAAAAGCGGCGGAGGAAAAGGCGAAAGAGGAAGAAGAAGAACAAAAAGGAGGAGACGATGATCGGGAGATGACCGACGCTCCTCCTCCTCCTCCTTAGCGTCTGCAATACTCTTTATACTCACATTTTTTTCCTCTCAAAAGTACTCTCTTTTGCTCTCGTGTGTTTGCTTTCTTTCTTTTTTTTGCTCTCGGTGTTGTTTGTTGGGGTTTTTAGGAATTCTCGCATCTCATTTTGCCCCTTCGACGCGTTGTTTTTACACCCTCTTTCCACCGCGAAAGCTTCCGACGACGCGCGACGTAGTACACTCGACCACAACAAACGGCTTTTCTCCTTTTAGACGCGAGTGTTTTTACGAGCGTTCCTCCTCGCTCTCGCGCTCTTTCCAGAGAGAGAGAGAGAGAGAGAAAGAGATCACAACACTCATTCTTATAGACCTTTTTCGCGACTTGAACGCAAAAGCCCTCGAGTTTCGAGCGTCTTTTTCAAACCACACCGGTCTGTTTTTGCCCCAAAAAAAAGAGAAGATCATCATTATTGAACGCGCGAAAATTCTCGCGCGTACTCAAACACTTCTTAAAGCGCGTTTCGAGAACAAAAGCGAACGAAAAAGTGTTCTTCCACGAGAGCGCGAGAGAGAGTCTCTTTGTGTTGACGTCGTCCGAAAGCGTTTGGAAGACGCGTTTTATTCAGAAAACGTTTTGAGAGAGACGACAGAGCGAGAGAGAGTGCGAAAGAATTTCATTCGTGTCGTCGTC
>Ga0255771_1005155_pt1 | contig 11494 bp, 9 predicted proteins | sample 011ome_19_FD_179969 | JGI IMG/M metagenome (GOLD analysis project Ga0255771, IMG submission 179969) | Coastal salt marsh microbial communities from the Groves Creek Marsh, Skidaway Island, Georgia - 011510BT metaG (version 2) | ecosystem: Environmental > Aquatic > Marine > Intertidal zone > Salt...
GTCACTGACGATTACTGCGCCAAGCTTCCGCGCAACAGTGAGTGCTTCTCTCAGGTAATCAACATCCAGGACTTGTCCTGTCGGGTTCCCGGGGGAATTCAGCCAAATCAGCTTCGTGCCCTCTGGCCACTCGGTGGGGTCATCAGATGCCACCACCTGAGCCCCCGCAACATGCGCACCGATTGCATAGGTCGGGTAAGCAATCTCTGGAATCACGACCACATCGGTTGATCTGATTCCCAGAAGAGTCGGGAGCAACCCCACCATCTCCTTGGAACCGATGGAGGGCATCACCTCACGAGCAGACAGAGGACCGGTATTCCGGCGTCGCTCCCACCACGCCAACATCGCTGCTCTCAGCTCAGGACTGCCAGCCGTAAGCGGGTAGGAGGGCGCCTGAGCGGCATTCGTGAGGGCTTCCGTCGCCACTGCAGGTGTGGGGTCAATCGGCGAACCCACGGAGAGATCAATGAGACCCCCAGGGTGCTCTGAGGCGAGATCACGATGAGGGTCGAGTGAATCCCACGGAAAATCGGGGAGCGTGAGGCTCACCGGAGACTAGTTCTGTGGAGGCAGAGCGGAGACGACGGGGTGATCCTTGTGGATGACGCCGACCTTGGCTGCTCCACCGGGTGACCCGACCTCCACAAAGAACTCGACGTTCGCCGTGTAGTACTCCGACCACTGCTCGGGCAGGTCGTCCTCGTAGTAGATAGCTTCAACCGGGCATACGGGTTCACAGGCACCACAATCCACGCACTCATCCGGGTGGATGTAGAGCATCCGGTCTCCCTCATAGATGCAATCGACCGGGCATTCATCAATGCAGGCACGGTCTTTCACATCGACACAGGGAAGAGCGATTACGTAGGTCACGGCTGGTGGGTCCTCTCGGAGCGTTCTACTGCCCTATCGTAACGGTTTGTCCTGGGCGGAAACCGTGGCCACGCGATTGCTCCCACCACCAGGAGCGTGGTTCCTCCCAGAAGTACTAGTCCTGCAGTGTCGGCGATGATGAGCACTGATCCGTTGCCATCGACTCCTGCCAGCATCATGAGCGCTCCCACAATGCCGACACTGGCCCAGACAATTGGGTAGCGCTCGACAAACAGTGTCCTGACCCCGGCAACCGCCAAGGCCACCAAGACCAGTGCCACGGTAAGCCCCCACGGAAAAAGAACCCCATGGTAGAGGCTTGCAAAGGTTCCCACGGTGATCCCGAGAACGAGAGTAGTGAGTGACCTCAGAACCCTCCGAATCAGGGGCGGGCGGCTCACTGATCGAGTCTTTGCATCCACCCGTGAGGATCGGCTGCTCGACCATATTGAATGTCAATGAGTTGTGAACGCAGAGCCATCGTTACCTCACCGGGAGGGGCATCAGCAGATCCAATGGTGAAGTCTGGGGCTTTCAACTGACCAATGGGAACAACCGTGGCGGCAGTACCACACGCAAAAGCTTCCACGATGTCTCCTGATGCAAAGCCCTCACGCCACTCATCAATGGTGATGGGTCGTCGCTCGATTACGTGCCCAGCATCTTCTGCGAGCTGCAAGACAGAATCTCTCGTGATGCCCTGGAGAATCGTCTCGCTGTGAGGGGTGACCAGAGTTCCATCTTTGTAGACCAGGACCACGTTCATTCCGCCGAGCTCCTCCAAGTAACGTCCTTCCTCGGAGTCCAGGAACAACACCTGCTTGCAGTCGTTCTCAGCAGCCTCAGTTTGGGCAACCAGGGAAGCAGCGTAGTTGCCTCCGGCCTTCGCAGCACCTGTTCCGCCCTTACCGGCGCGGGAGTAATGCGTGGAGAGCCAGATAGACACGGGGCTCACCGTGTCACCAAAGTAGGGGCCAACGGGAGAGGCAATGATGTAGAAGGCGACCTTCTTTGCTGGCCTCACCCCCAGGAATGCCTCCTTGGCAAACATGAAGGGTCGAATGTAGAGAGACGTTTCAGGGGCGCTCGGAACCCAGGCACCATCCACGGCAATGAGTTCTTTGAGTGCCTGGAGGAAATACTCCACCGGAAGCTCCGGCAATGCCATCCGCTTAGCGGATCGTTGCAAACGAAGAGCATTTTGGTCGGGCCGGAAGGTCCAAATAGAGCCATCTGCATGACGGTATGCCTTCATTCCTTCGAAGATCTCTTGGCCGTAATGCAGGACAGAGGCGGCAGGGTCAAGGGGAATCGGTCCGTACGGCTGGACGCGAGGCCGGTGCCAGCCACCCCTCTCCGACCAGCAAATATCGACCATGTGGTCGGTAAACACTGTTCCAAAGACGGGATTGTCCAAGACCGCCTGACGCTTCTCGTTAGAAAGCGGAGCAGGATTCGGTGTGACCTGGAACTGTATGTCCGGAGTCGCCATGGGGAGCGATATGATCATGCTTGTCCTCACGATTACTGCCCTGGGCCGGGGCTCAATTCTGTCGTATTCGCCACGCGGCGTCTAGTTTACTGGCCCTGATATTCCCCAACTCGGAGACATGATGTCTCGAAGCGCAGCCTCATCGACGAGGGGAGTCATATCGTGCAGGTTCCGCGAATACCGTTTTCCCTCGTTATCAATCCGTGAGCTGACGGTGGGGACGGAAGGTTGGGTCTGCGGAAACTTGATGTCGAGCATCGCGGCCTATCGAGTTGACCCTTTTTCCGGAAGCGCACCATTGGGCTCTATGATCGATGCAACTTCCATAACCCGCGGGCTGTATTCCCTTGCGACTGGCGTCTAGTCAGGCAACAGATTTTCTAATACTCACGTCCGCCATTATCAGCTGCTCGATTAAAACAAAGCTAGGAATGCAGCTCGCCAGGCAATCTGCACCCCAACACTAATCGTCCTTTTGCTACAGCCGGGTGAATACTTGGAGATTTGGAATCTGGCGCTCAGAATTCCGAGGGGTCTCAGGTTCGAGCTCGAGTCCGTTGAGGTTCTGGTTCATTCAACAGCTTGAACCTAGTTTGCCCACGAATTTGCCTCGCGATTCACGAAGTTTCATCCGGGGCGTCTGGCACTAGGGTGAACCAACCGTGAACACCGGTTAATTTCATTCGCTATGGACTCTCGACAGAGAGTGGTTTCCCATTCCAAGAGCGCATTGTCTCGTCTATGGTCGCCCTGACGGAGCCGGAACTCATATTGCCGAAGACTTGGGTTGCATCGTCCACTGATTCCTCGAAACCAAACTTTCCCCGCCAACCCAGAACTTTTTGAGCTTTCGTGGAGTCCAGCACCAAGTTGGCGCTCTCGGCCATCAAGCCCAATTTCTTGGGAGAATCGTGCTGTGTTCTGAGGCGAACCTTGTTCTGTACATGACTAACCACATCTTCAACTGACGCAAAACTTCCAGGCTGCGGACCGAAATTAAACTCTCCTGTTAGACCAGATTTGTCAACACCAGTTAGTAGAGCTAGGTAGCCGCCGAGGCAATCTAGGACATGTTGCCATGGCCGTACAGCTTTCGGGTAGCGCAACACGAGGGGTTCGTCTGCCTCGATTGCTCGGACAATGTCTGCAATCAATCTTTCGTTCGACACATCACCAGCTCCGATTACATTGCCCGCTCGAGCTATTGCCCCAGGTTTGGTCCCGTCACGCGACAAATACTCTTGGGTAAGGATGTCCGCCATCGCCTTCGATGAGCTGTACGGGTCTTTCCCGCCAAGCGGGTCTGTCTCAATGTATGGACGGTTGAGACCCCGGTCTTGGTAAACCTTGTCGGTCGTGACGATCAACTGAGCCCGCACCGAATCTGTCTGGTCAATAGCCTCAAGAACATTCAGGGTTCCCAAGACATTCGTCTCGTATGTGTAGCGCGGGTTTCGGTATCCCTCTCGCACAAGAGCCTGGGCTGCCATATGAATTACATAATCCGGTTCAGCATGCCGCATCGCCTCAACTGTCTCGTTCCTGTTCCTAATGTCCACCCGGAAATCATGGACAAGATCATTCTCAAGGTTGGTCAGGTCAAAAATGCTCCCAGGAAGAGGGTCGAGAGCAAGACCAGAGACGTCATGGCCTTGGGCTTTTAGGAGAAAAACCAGCCATGCACCCTTAAATCCAGTGTGACCGGTGATCAGATAGTGAGCCATGCCTAGCCTCTTGTTCTCACGAACTCACTAATGGTATCAGCGACAAACTGAAGCATAGGTTCTGTCAACCCCGGGTAAACACCCACCCAGAAAGTTCTCTCCGTCACAATGTCTGTGTTCGTGAGATTTCCCACCACCCTGAAGTCCACATTCCGATAGGCGGGCTGACGCGTGAGGTTTCCCCCGAACAGCAAGCGAGTGCCGATCTTTCGCTCATCAAGGTGCTGGATGAGCTCTGAGCGAGAGAACTTAACTCCCTCCTCAAGGGTTATCGGGAAGCCAAACCATGACGGCTCAGAATTCTCCGTGGCGCGCGGGAGAATGAGGCCAGACACATCGCTGAGCCCAGCATAAAGAAACTCAAAATTCTCATTCCGCCGCCTGATGAACTCGGGCAACTTTTGCAGTTGAGAAACCCCCAACGCGGCTTGCATGTCGGTCGCTTTGAGGTTGTATCCGATGTGACTGTAGATGTACTTGTGGTCGTACCCCTTGGGTAGGTCGCCTAACTGCCATTCAAAGCGCTTCTTGCAGGTGTTGTCCTTTCCGGTTTCGCAATAACAGTCCCGACCCCAGTCCCTGAATGACTCTACTTGTCTTCTCACCAAGGGTGAATTGACGAACACCGCTCCACCTTCGCCGGTAGTGATGTGGTGCGCCGGATAAAAGCTTACGGTTGCCGTGTCTCCAAAACTACCTGTCTTCTTTCCGCGAAACGTCGCCCCCAAAGCATCACAAGAGTCCTCCACGAGCCACAGTCCGTGCTTCTCCTTGAGTTCCATCACTGTGTCGAGGTCAAAGGGATTTCCCAAAGTATGGGCCATCATGATGCCTTTGGTCTTGGGTGATACTGCTTCACGCAAGCGCTCCGCAATAGCGTCATAAGTGCCTAACTCGATATCAACAAGAACCGGCCGAAGACCGTTTTGAATAATCGGATTCACCGTGGTGGGGAAACCTGCGGCCACGGTGAGGATCTCGTCTCCCGGTTGAAGCGCTCTCTTTCCCAACTTTGGACTTGTTAGCGCACTCAGCGCGACGAGATTCGCACTCGATCCGCTGTTGACGAAGACCGAGTTTCTCACTCCTACAAACTGGGCAAGAGCTTGCTCGAAAGTCTTGTGAAAACGACCAGACGTTAGCCAACCGTCCAGTGAAGCATCAACGAGATTGACGAAGTCTGCCGAATCCAATACTTTCCCCGAAACAGGTACAGCTGAATCGCCCGGAATAAATGGCTCGACGTTTTTGATGCTTTCTGAGCCATACTTCAGAGTCAGTTCTAGAACTTGCGAGCGCAGATTCTCAAGATTCGTCAAGCAATTAACCTTTCGTCGGAAGGTTCAGTCTAAGCGACGAGCAGAACTTCAGTCCTTCAAAGGTAGGGTATTCCTATGAAAGTAGCGCTGCTAGCCGGTGGCCTCGGGACCCGAATGCGGGAAGAAACAGAGTTCAAGCCAAAACCGATGGTGGAGGTTGGTGGTAAGCCCCTGTTGTGGCACATCATGAAGAATTTTGCTCATCATGGGCACACCGAGTTCGTTGTTTTGGCGGGGTACAAAGCGTGGGATATCAAGCAGTATTTCCATAGCTACCTTCTAAACAATCATGATTTCACTGTCTCTTTGGGTGACCCCTCTTCCATTCGCTATCACGGAAAAAATAACGAAGCCGATTGGACAATAACCGTCGTCGATACGGGTCTAGACACGCCCACTGGTGGTCGCCTTTTTAGAGCTCGCCGTCACCTCGAGGATTCAACTTTCATGTGCACCTACGGCGATGGCCTCGCATCGGTCGATGTGTCGAGACTGGTGGAGCTACATTTGAAGCAAAAAGCGACTGCTACCGTCACGGTCACTCAACCTTTCAGTCGATTTGGTGTAGTCGAGACTTCAGGTCCGGCTGTCTTGAATTTTCGGGAAAAGCCGCAGATCGAAAGCTTAGTGAGCATTGGGTACTTTGTTTTTGACCCAGGAATCTTTGGTTATTTAGAGGAAGATTCAGTTCTTGAGAACGAGCCTATGGATTTGCTAGCACAACGAAGAGAAATTAGCGCTTTTCATCATTCTGGATTTTGGCAACCTCTCGACACCTTTCGCGAGTACCAAGCTTTCAACAAAATGTGGTCAGCAGGGAATGCGCCGTGGAAAACCTGGTCGGACACGTAACGTAGGAGCGGCAAAGATCTAGTTTCGAAATTGTGACGTCATCCTGATTTCTCATCACAAGCGGAAGGACGTCTCGAGTGCTTTGTCCCCGAGGACCGCGCTAAGAAGATCAGTCATCTGATTCTTGACATTCGATAGAGGACACCACGGCTACCGTCGATCAGCAATCCCGGTTTCCACTTCCTTCGCCTGATCAAGCATGTCTGATTCTTGCTACCGCTTTCCGAATCATGATGGGAGGGTCAATAATCGAAGGGCCCAGAGCAGTCGCACTGCTAGGGACGGCTCAACTGCCGCTATACCTCGCTAGACCAGCAGATCATCGCTGGAAATTGATGGCAATTAGTTGTGATGCGTTTTTCTTGCCAATCCCACGCCAAGAATCCACGATTGGAGAACCTAGACCTCGCTCTCAAGGCTTTCGATTCTCGACTTACACTTCTTCCAAACCTTCATGCTCGTGGCAAACGGATCGAGCACCGACTGGGCGGCTGCTGCGTCTTCAGTGGTCACAGCTTTTCTACTCTTCTCATGGCGGCACATCGGACGAGCGGCTTTGCGTGCACCACATTTCTAGTGCGCCACTCAGAAAGCCCAAGCTACTCTGGCCAATCACGCCTGAGGCGTCCAAAATACAAGACTAAGTGCGGCGAGTGTTTCTCTGCTTCTTGGTATCTCCAAAGTACCTTTGGGGTTTGGCGGTTTGTCGGCAGTTCAAGTCGACGAGAGTCGGCCGGTTGAAACTGGACTCCAGGATGACGAGAGTTGGAGAGCTTTCCCACTGCTCATTTGGTCGCCCGAGGGAAAATCTCGTCGAGTCTTGCGATGCACTTCTATTTCAAGGAACCCCCGTGCACGGGGAGATAGTGAGCTAGCATTTAATTGTCACCCGTGTTGGGCTCCACTCTGAGCTTTCCAAACAAAAAAGGGCTCGTTTCCCGAACCTGGGAAAATTGAGCCTAGCTTAGGACAACCGCCGGAGGGCTCGGCCGACACCACGAAAGTCAAAATTCTTTATCACGATGATGCGCTCACTCTCATTCTGACCATTGCGTAGGAAACGAATCTCCAGGCGATTTTCTATGGGGCTTTCCTCAACAATTTCCGCATCTCGGCGCCGATCTCAACCGTAGTAAGCTGCAAATCCTGCTCAATGCGCAGCGAGAGAAAGGTTCTTCCCGCAGCGATAATCTTGTTTGCAATGTTCGAGTGACCGAGGAAGTCCATCATTAGAGCTGCTGACATTATGGCCGCAGTGGGATCAGCCACCCCTGTCCCTGCAATGTCAGGCGCCGAGCCGTGCACCGGTTCAAACATGCTGGGGAAAGTGCCGCTGGGGTTGAGGTTCGCAGACGCCGCCGTCCCAATGCCTCCACCAATTGCGCCCGCGAGATCGGTGATGATGTCACCAAAGAGGTTGTCCGTGACGATGACGTCAAATCTCGAGGGATTGGTGACCATGAAGATTGTTGCGGCGTCAATGTGGAGATAGTCGACCTCGACACCGGGATAGTCAGCCTGGATTTCTCGAACGACGCGAGACCACAAGCTTCCCGCATGTACGAGCACATTGGTTTTGTGGACGAGTGTCAGTTTCTTACGCCGAGCCATTGCTGTGTCGAACGCAAAACGAACGACCCTCTCGACACCGTAGGCAGTGTTCACCGAGACTTCCGTCGCGATTTCCTCCGGTGTCCCTGTTCGCAGTGAACCACCATTTCCCACATAGGGACCCTCCGTGCCTTCTCTCACGACAACAAAGTCGATGACCCCAGGGTTTGAGAGAGGGGATTTAACTCCCGGAAGCAGGACAGTGGGGCGGAGGTTCACATAGTGATCAAAGGCGAAGCGCAGCTTCAGCAATAGCCCTCGCTCGATAATTCCACCTTGAAGCTTGGGGTCCCGGGGATCGCCACCGACAGCTCCCAACAAAATCGCATCATGGGCCGAGAGCTTGGTGAGCGTCTCGTCCGAGAGGATCTCTCCAGTATCCAGATAGTGACTGGCCCCCAGCGCGTAGGTGGTCACCTGAACATCGAGAACCCCAGAGGAGACCGCCTTCAGGGTTTCCAGGGCCTCGGTTGTTACTTCAGGCCCAATGCCATCGCCAGGGATTACCGCGAGATTCAGTACCTGCGTCATGGCTCCAGTCTAAAGCTCGGGACCAGATTCCATAGAAGCACGCTGGTCATGAATAAACCACAGAGCCTCCGCGACTGCGCCCGCATCCGACAGTCGATAAGGGGCGATTGTCTCGCCTCCACCCACGCGTATTCCGACATCATTCGCTTCCAAGACAGTAAAACCATCCTCATCGGTTCGATCATCCCCGGAGAAAAGAACTGCGGAAGGTCGAAGGCGTCGCCTGATCTCCTCAATCCCGTCGCCCTTGGTTGCTTCCTGAATGGAGCACTCCACAATCCCGTGACCGGTTCGCACCACCAAATCTCCGCCCCACGCGTCACACACTTGGTGAGCGGCCGATTCGGCGGCCTGTGCCACCGGCTGTTCCACTCCCCTGGTGTGAAGAGCTAAACCGAAAGGCTTGTGTTCCAACCTGGTTCCCGGGTGAGCTTTCACTACTTCGTCAAACGCCTCGGTCAAATTAACCGGAACCAACCATGGAGTCTCATAGTTCGTGACGTCCCCGGGGGAAAGAACTTCGATTCCGTGAGACCCCACGAGAAACCACTCCTTCAGAGGATCGGCGACTCGTTTCACGCTGTCAATCGCGCGGCCGGTCACGATGGCCACGCTCACTCCCGACAGGGCGGTCAGCTTCTCCAGCGCCTGACGAGCAGGCGCAATCATGCGGGAGTCCTCTGGATCATCGACCAGGGGCGCGAGAGTGCCGTCGAAATCGACGGCGATCAGGATTGTCTCCCGGGAAGCGAACGCCGTGAGAGCGCTCGCCAGGTCAGAAGAAATCGCCTCAGGCATTACAAGTCGATGATGTCAATATGCGCCATGGTCGTCGCTGAAATCTCTGTCGCGACTTCCTCCAAGAGCTCATCGGGGACCCTAGAATCCACGGTCAACACACTGAGTGCTTTGCCACCCTTGGTGTCACGAGCAATCTGCATCCCAGCAATGTTGATGTTCGCATCCCCAAAAGCGCGGCCATAAATTGCCACAATGCCGGGCCGGTCCTCGTACATCATCACAATGTGATGTTCGGCCAAGGGAACCTCGACGTCATATCCGTTCACCTCGACAAGCTTTTCCACTTGTTTGGCGCCCGTGAGTGTTGCGGATGCAGACACCGTCCGGCCATCTCCCAACACACCCTTGATGCTCAGAAGGTTGCGGTACTCATCGCTCTGTGGATCGGTCGACATCGACACCGCCACTCCCCGGGCCTCGGCCAAGAGTGGCGCGTTCACATAACTGACTTGCTCGCTGACAATTCTCGAGAAGATGCCCTTGAGGGCTGCAAGCTTCAGAGCACTCACATCGTGTTCCACAATTTCGCCCCGGATCTCGACATGAATGCTCGTGATGCTGGCGTCACACAGACCCGCAAAGACTTGACCCAGTTTTTCCATCAGCGGGATCCCTGGACGAACAGAGGGGTCAATCACTCCACCCGCAACGTTCACGGCGTCGGGGACAAGCTCGCCCTCGAGAGCCAGCTTGACTGAACGTGCGACTGAAATGCCGGCCTTTTCTTGAGCTTCCTCGGTAGAGGCACCCAGGTGAGGTGTGACGACAATATTGGGCAGACCTAGCAGGGGAGAGTCCTTCGGGGGCTCCGACACAAACACATCGATACCAGCACCGGCAATCCAGCCTTCGGACAACGCGGTGTGGAGGGCAGCCTCATCGATAATGCCTCCGCGAGAGGCATTCACGATGCGAAGCGTCGGCTTCCCTTTCTTGAGCTCGTCGATACCGATCATCCCGGTCGTTTCGGGGGTCTTCGGGATGTGGATTGAAATGAAATCACTCTGCTCGATGAGGTCATCAAGCGTGGTGAGGGTGATACCCATCTGACTTGCCCGTGCAGGCTGGACATAGGGATCAAAGCCGATGAGGCGAACACCAAACCCTGCGAGACGCTCTGCCACAAGAGCGCCGATGCGACCAAGGCCAATAATTCCGACGGTCTTGTCGAAAAGTTCAACACCGGTAAAGGAGGAGCGTTTCCATTCGCCAGCGGCGAGAGACGCGTGGGCGCGAGGAATGTGGCGAGCAAGAGACAGGATGTGGGCAATGGCGAGCTCCGCAGCGCTCACAATGTTGGAGGTAGGTGCATTGACCACCATGACACCCGCCTCTGTGGCTGCCTTGATATCAACGTTGTCGAGCCCGACTCCAGCTCGAGCAATCACCTTGAGGTTCGAAGCGACTGCCAGAGCCTCAGAGTCCATCTGAGTTGCTGACCTGATCAGGACCGCATTGGCATCGACCAAGGCCTCAAGAAGCTCAGCCCTGTTCGCGCCATCAGCATGGCGAATATCAAAATCCGGACCCAAGGCCTCAAGGGTTGCTGGCGACAGCTCTTCGGCGATGAGCACGACGGGTTTCGTCACGAATGATGCCTTTCCGTCTTGCGACGAGTTACCGGGATGCTTTGCCCTCTACATAGTCAGAGTCGCTCTGCTTCCAGGAGAAGAGCGCACGGAGCTTACGCCCGGTCTCCTCAATGGGGTGTCCCTCGCCCTTGGCGCGAAGCGCCTGGAACTCGGGAGCACCGGCATCCTGGTCGGCGATGAAGCGCTCTGCGAAAGCGCCGGACTGGATGTCCGCAAGGACACCCTTCATGTTCTCTTTCACGTCCGGAGAAATAACGCGGGGGCCGGAGACGTAGTCGCCATACTCAGCGGTGTCAGAGATGGACCAGCGCTGCTTGGCAATGCCACCCTCCCACATCAGATCGACGATGAGCTTCAGCTCGTGGAGGACCTCGAAGTAGGCGATTTCGGGCTGGTACCCAGCCTCGGTCAGAACTTCAAACCCGTACTGGACGAGTTGAGAAGTTCCACCACAAAGAACAGCCTGCTCACCGAAGAGGTCTGTTTCCGTCTCCTCCGTGAAAGTGGTAGTGATTCCACCGGCACGAAGAGCACCGAGGCCCTTGGCGTAGGACCAGGCGAGATCCCACGCGCCCCCGGTGGCGTCATTTTCGACGGCCACGATAACCGGTACTCCGCGGCCTGCTTCGAACTCACGACGAACGGTGTGTCCGGGGCCCTTGGGGGCAATCAAGATGACGTCAACAGTTGCGGGGG
>Ga0255771_1005156_pt1 | contig 11492 bp, 7 predicted proteins | sample 011ome_19_FD_179969 | JGI IMG/M metagenome (GOLD analysis project Ga0255771, IMG submission 179969) | Coastal salt marsh microbial communities from the Groves Creek Marsh, Skidaway Island, Georgia - 011510BT metaG (version 2) | ecosystem: Environmental > Aquatic > Marine > Intertidal zone > Salt...
ACGTTGGACCACCCGAAAATTCCAAGCGGATATCATCACCGGCTACACCTATACCAATCCGATCAGCACCACCCCAGACTACAATTACAATCCGCAAGAGGACGGTCTCGCAACAACCTACCTCAGCACCAGCCATGACACCACCGGTCACCTGCTCAAGTACAGGTCCCCGCATGTCTTTCGATTCGACGTTCAGCTTTCCGGCCAAAAATGGTTTGGCGGCTTGAGCGCTCGTTACCAAACGGCCCTCCACAATTTCGACCAAGCCTTCATTGAATTCGAAGAACAAGGCTTCGTACAATGGGGCGTTCAGCAGTGGTTGGATGAAAACCCCGATTTGCCCTGGATCATCGATGCCCGTTTTGGTCGTGAATGGCCCAATGGCCACAAATTATCCGTGCTCATCAACAACATAACGAACGCCGAATATGCGATTCGGCCGATGGCCATGGAATCTCCGCGCTTAACTTCGCTGATGTACACGTACCAAATCAATTGATGGCCGCATCCAAACCTGCCCTTATCGGCATCATCCCCGCCCGCTACGGCTCCACAAGATTTCCCGGAAAACCCCTTGCACCAATCGGAGGAATCCCCATGATTGCCCGGGTCGTGCAGCGCGTACTATCGTCCAAGATTTTCGACCACGTTCTCGTCGCAACGGATGATGAACGCATCGCACAAGCAGCAAAAGAAGCCGGGGCTGAAGTGGCCATGACATCACCCGATATCCCAAACGGAACGCTCCGCAGCCACGCGGCATTGCTCGAGTGGGAACGTGAAGCCGGACGTGAAGCCGATTGGGTCGTGAACATCCAAGGCGACGAACCTTTCGTTCATCCTGAACAACTGCTGAAACTCGCCCAGTTGATTCGTAAACCCGGAGTCTCCATCGCCACATTGGCCCGACCAAAGGCTGCCAATGACGATGAACGCATGAACCCGAATCGGGTCAAAGTGGTATGCGACCTCAGCGGTCAAGCCCTTTACTTCAGCCGTTCAGCCGTTCCCAGTTCAGACGGCGTATGGCTCGAGCATGTGGGCTTGTATGCCTTTTCACGAGGCGCATTGGAAGCGCTGACTCACCTGCATGCGACGGAACTCGAAAAACGCGAGCAACTCGAGCAATTGCGGTGGTTGGAACACGGATGGAAAATTATGGTCGGCAGAACATCACACCCTACACACGCCATCGATACCCCTGCAGATTTGAGTCGTCTCGAAAAGCATCTCGAAACCGGTGAAATCCACTAACTTAGCGCACCGAAACCAACGCACATCATGTACAACATTCGCCCTTCGTTTTTCGCTGGCTGCTTGGCAGTCGGCCTGTTTTCTTGCACTAGCCCCGAATCCAACATGACTTCTTCTGACCGACCTGACTTCCATGAAGCCCAATTCTCCGCGCCTCCTGTTGCGGAGAAACAAGAGCACATCACCGAGATCCATGGATTGGAATTGAAAGATGACTATTTCTGGATGCGTCTTAGTGATGAGCAAAAAGAAGCCGCGGAATCAGACGCGCAAACGACCGCAGTTGTCGATTACTTGAACGCGGAAAACGCATACAAATCTGAGGTTCTTCAGTCTACTGAAGCTTTTCAAGAATCGCTTTTCGAAGAAATCAAAGGCCGGATCAAACAAGACGACCAAAGCGTACCGTTAAAAGACAACGGATATTGGTACTACACCCGATATGAAGAGGGGCAGGAATACCCCATCCACTGCCGCAAAGAAGGCAGCATGGATGCCGAGGAGCAAGTCATGCTCAATGTCAATGAAATGGCAGAAGGACATAGCTATTACGCTGTAGGCGGCCGTTCGGTGAGCACAAACAACAACCTGCTCGCCTTCAGCGTCGACACCGTCAGCCGCCGGGAATACACCCTGCAATTCAAGGATTTGGCAACCGGTGAAATTCTTGCAGACCGCATTCCAAACACAACAGGTGGAGCCACATGGGCCAACGACAACCGCACGGTTTTCTATACAAAGAAAGATCCCGTCACGCTTCGCTCGCACCGCATTTACAAGCACGTGTTGGGTACAGATGCCGCCGAAGACCAATTGGTCTATGAAGAAACTGACGAGACATTCAGCTGCAACATCGGCAAAACGAAGAGCGAGGCTTTTTTGATGATTGTCAACTATTCAACCGTCAGTTCTGAATGGCTCTACCTCGATGCCAACACACCCGCTGGTGAGTGGCAGATTATTCAACCCCGTGAGCGGGATTTGGAATACAGCTGCAGTCATTACGGGGATCATTTCTACATCGTTACAAACCGCGACGCGAAGAACTTCAAACTCGTTCGCACACCGGTTTCAGCCACTGGTTATGACAATTGGACCGACGTATTGCCGCACCGGGAAGAAACCTTGCTCGAAGGGGTAGACATCTTCCAAGATTACTTGGTCGTATCCGAGCGGACGGACGGATTGAACCAAATTCGAGTAAAGCGCTGGGATGATGCCGAAGATTACTACATCGAATTCCCCGATCCGGCCTACTCAGCGTATGTCGGGGCCAACCCCGATTTCGATACCCAAAAGCTTCGTTACAGCTACAACTCCATGACCACCCCGAGCTCTGTGTTCGAAATGGACATGGTTTCACGTGATACCGAGACTTTAAAGCAACAAGAAGTCTTGGGCGGTGAATTCGACCCGAATAATTACCAAAGCGAACGCGTCATGGTGGAAGCCCGTGACGGAACTCAAGTTCCCGTTTCCATCGTGTATCGCAAAGGCACCGAGAAAAACGGCCAAAACCCGTTCCTCTTGTATGCATATGGAAGCTACGGATACAGCATGGACGCCGGGTTCAGCAGCACGCGATTGAGCTTGCTCGACCGCGGATTCGTGTATGCGATTGCGCACATCCGTGGAGGTCAAGAAATGGGCCGAGAATGGTATGAAGATGGAAAGATGTTCAACAAAATGAACACCTTCACGGACTTCGTCGACTGCGGGCGCGCTATGTGCGACCTCGGATTCACGTCACCTGAGCATTTGTACGCCATGGGTGGTTCGGCCGGCGGACTGTTGATGGGTGCTGTCATCAACATGGCGCCTGAACTCTTCAACGGTGTGATCGCCGCTGTGCCTTTTGTGGATGTGATCAACACCATGTTGGACGAGAGCATTCCACTCACCACTGGTGAGTTCGATGAATGGGGCAACCCCAAGAACAAAGATTCCTTTGACTACATGATGGCTTACAGCCCTTATGACAATGTCACCGCGCAGGATTACCCGCACATGCTCGTCACCACCGGCTATTGGGATAGCCAAGTGCAATACTGGGAGCCCGCAAAATGGGTTGCGAAACTCCGTGACACGAAAACCGACGACAACCTCCTCATCATGGATTGCAACATGGAGACCGGACACGGTGGTGCTTCGGGTCGCTTCAAGCGTCTCAGAGAAACAGCCATGGAGTACGCATTCTTCATGATGCTCGAAGGCATTACGGAGTGATGAAACGCTACCGACGGCTCACCGTCGAAGAGCTGGAAGGGGTTCGCCCGGAGTTCGTGAAATTTCTGGCCTCGGAAGGCATCGCTGCCGATGATTGGGAGCGAAAACTGCAGGAGGATTCGTCGGATGTGCTGGCGTGTATTGACGCGTTCAGCGAAACGTTCTGGGACGGGGCCACCGGGGCCATCGAGTGCCTTGAACATCATCCTTCAGCCGACAATTTGTGGGTCTTTCATTTCGCGGAGCGATCGGCACACGTGATCCAATGCCAAAAGTCAGGGGAAGCGCTTGCGTGGTCTCAAGGAGGAAAACAATTTGAACCCGAGGCCCGGGGCCAAGAAATATTCCTCTTACTCGAACAAGGAGCCAAACCCTGCTCTTCCGAGCGCTTCAAGGAAATTCACAATCAAATGACCGCAGCGGCTAAGCCGGCTTGAAGGCCTCCGCCGGGAGATCAAACCCGCGATTCGCTAACCAGATTGCCACATCGTCTTCGACCGGATGATGCCAATGCGTTTCCAATCCCGCCGCGAGGGCACCCTCCACATGTTGTTTTGAATCGTCGATGAACAAGGTGCGCTCTGGGACCACGCCATGTCGGGCGCACAGCGACTTGAACGCCATCGGATCAGGCTTGCGGGCGCCCATTTCATGGCTGTAATGAATGCCTTCAAAAGCCGAGCGGAATGCGCTCAGTCCATAATGAGATTCGATCCAAGCTTCGAAAACATGGGCGTGGATGACGTTGGTATTGGAAAAAATGTACAGCCGTGTTTGCTTTCCCAACGCCTGCACCAATGCCATCCGAGAACGGTGCATACCGATTAAAATGCAATTCCAGGCATCGATGACTTGCTGCCGAGTCGTTCCCGGTGCGCAATGTGCCTCCATAAATTGATAGAATGCCTCCGGAGCGATTCGCCCGCACTCCAAATCATCAAATTCTGGGGATTGCGCCGCTTGTTTGTACAGCCCCGCAAAATCCGCCACCCCCAACGCGGCAAACGCACGAACCGGCGCGTCATAATCAATGTCGTACAGAACACCACCAAAATCAAGGATGACCGCTTCAGGCAGCGGTTTTATGTGCGTGCGGGTCATCGAATGACCTTCCACGGCTTGAGCCATGCGTTTTTCGAAATCTGCTGCTTGCGCAGCAACTCGAGGTGAGCCCTTGCACTGTCCTCTTCTACGTGGGTTGCAAAAGTCACGATGTGCAACCCGCCGTCTTGCAAAAACACCTCCGCGTCAAATCCGTTTTCTTGCAAACTCAAAGCGAGGGTTTGGGCATTGGCCTCGACCGAAAACGCGCCGGCAACCAACATGTACAAACCCGCCTCACCGGTTTCTGCCGGTGCACCCACGGGTTGATCTGCTGCCGATAGCGTCTCAATGACCGCTGGCTCTTCCTCGAGGGTGGCAACAGCTGTAACAGGCTCCTCTGTTTTCAAGGCTTCAACATCGGACCAAACTGGGATGGCTTCCCCTTCAAAACGGGGCAGGTAATCAGAGGTGACAGCGGTGACGGACAAGGGGCGCATGAGCGCGTCCTCTCCATTCCAACTGTCCATCATGAACATGCCAATTCCGCCCAACACCGGCACCGCAATCGCAGCTGCCACTCGTGCAAGCGGCATGTGAATGACCTTCGTGGTAGACGTCGCTGGTTTTGCCGTTTTCACCATCCGGGCAGGAGCTAGCGGCCGAATTGGAATGCGGCGCAATCCAAACGAAGCCAACATCCGCTCCATCTCCTCGTCTGCCAAAAACTGAACTCGCTGATTCGAACCCGTATACAAACGCCCCACGTGCGCGATGTTCACCGTTTTACCCGCTGCAATCGCCCGCTTCAAGGTTTCCGCCTCTTCCACCACACGTTTCAAGGCTTCATCAAACGTAATGGATTCGGCATGAGCCACGGCCTGCACCAAGACTCCATCGTGGTGGACGAGGCGCTCATTGAACAAAATGCTCCGCGATGGCGGTACCAGTTCCTGGCGCTGCTCATCATAGGATGCAGCTCGGCGGTTGCATACAAATCCTCCCAATCCTGGAACCACAACACAGTCATGGTCCAAGAACATCCGGTGCAAGTATTGATCAAGTATCGTTTGGGGAGTCATCGAATCGTCTTCTCGCCCCGAAAGTAGGAGAAAGCAGGCATTCTTGCAACCGGAACCGTGGTTTAACGAACGATTGCGACCGTTCCCTCAACCCACCGCGGTCCGTCCCGCAATTCATAACGCAAGCGCCACAGGTAAATCCCGTCCGGCACAAAGTACTCGGCATCGGACACTTGGACATTTCCGATCCAGGGCTCCGCAGGATTTTCGCTGTAAAAGATTACCTCCCCCCAGCGGTTGTAAATCTCCAATTTGTACCCACGCGCTTCGACACCTTCGACAAAAAATGCATCGTTCACCCCGTCATTATTGGGGGTGAATGCATTGGGAACGTAAAGTGGGTAGAACAAATCCACGAACACCGAATCGCGCGCCGTGCATCCTTCAGGGGAAATGGTCTCCAACACGTACCAACCTGGACCGGTCACCATCACTTCGGGCGTCAGGCAATCACTGCAACTCAAGTTTTCGGAAGGCGACCACCAAAACTCGTCCGAGTCAACGGTCCCGAACAGCCGCACTTCATCGCCCCAATCGACTTCCCGGTCCGGACCCGCATCCACATAAGGCGGCTGCCACACATTCACCGTGATTTCCGTGCTGCCCGTGCAACCAAATTGGTCCGTTGCATGGATCGTAAAGGTGGTGGTTTCCACCGGGAACACTTGGGTGGTTTGGGCATTTGGATTGGCCACCAAGGCCGCCGGTGACCATGAATAAACAGCCGCATCCGAAGCGCTCAATTCCATGGTCTCACCACGGCACATCCAACCTCCTCCCGTGGCGGTAGCTGTCGGGGCTACCAATTCCACGTTCACGCTGTCAACGCCCGTACCGCAAGCATTGGCAATGGTGACGTAGTAAGTCGTGTTCTGCGTCGGCGTTGTAAACGGATTTTGAACCAACGGGTTGGTCACCATGTCCGCTGGAGACCACAAGTAACTGATGCCATCTGCGGCATTCAAGAATACGCCTTGGCCTACGCACAGGTAGATGGTCGGATAGGTTTGACCCCCAGGCGCAGACTGGATGACGTTGATGGTCACTTCTTCTTCGCCTGTGCATCCCGCCGGTGAGGAAATAAGTGCGGTATATGTCGTGGTTTCTGTGGGGCTTGCCGGGGTGGTTTCTGATGTCGGAGAGCCCAATCCCGCCGTCGGACTCCACAACACCTCACTGCCACCAGTAGCTTCGAGTTCGACCACATCGCCCAAGCAAATCGTCATGTCAGGGGTAATCTCGGTCTGAAGCACTTCCACCACCACCGTGACTTCGGCTGTTCCCACGCCGCAGGTGTTGCTGTCTTCGACCGTATAGGTAGTGGTTTGGGTGGGAGTCACGGTCGGATTCGGGACAGAAGGATCATCCAGCGTCGGATGGGGTTGCCATTCGAGAGCGGACGTGCCGTACGCTTGAAGCGTGGCGGATTCCCCTTCACAAAGCGGAGGGATTCCATCGATCAACGGTTGTGGAATGTCCTCAATGAAGAGACTCACAAATGCCGTATCAGGCTCAAGGCATCCCGCGGATCCTGTGACATCCGATACGACGAGCATGATGTCCCACTCGCCGGGTGTCGCGTAGATGTATTCGGGGTTTTCCTCATCACTCGTGTTGAGGTCGCCGAAAAACCACTCGTAATTGGTACCGCCGATGCTGTTGTTGATGAATTGAATCGGTTCCCCAGCACAAATGATATCCGGTGCGTCGATGTCGATGTCCGCGACCAATGAACCGAGGTTGAATTTGAAGACCCCGAGGTTGCAGTTGGTGGAATTGTTCACGCCAGACCAAGCCCCGACCGTGGTGGGGAAATCGTCCCAACCTCCGCAGCCCGCGCACACCGCTTGGTAGACGGTACCGTTTTTGTCAAAGCGCGATGTGCCGCCGTCGACGTGTTCGTTTGAAAAAGGCCCGCCGAAATACGTTCCGTACGTGAGGTCTGCAGCTTCGGGGGCAAGGACACCGAGCCAAAAATCACTGCCGTCCGTGCTTATTTGAAAAGCACCCGCCGTCGTAGGCATTCCGTTTGTTGTGGATTGATTGGCATATCCGCTATTGGAGGAATTCGTTTGCCCTCCCCAACCGCTGATGTACATCTCATCGCAATCGGACACCAAAAACGCCGTCGGACTGATATCGACGCTGGTCATGGGTAATCCCACGCGTGTTACAAAATCAACCTCCTCCAAGTTTTCCGTAAGCCGCGTCACGAATGTGCTGCCGTTCGGATTGCTGTCGTAAACATCCCCGACCAATTGCAAGTCGCTGCCCACCGTTTGCCCACACAAATGCGGCCGGTCATCCGAATCGAGTTGAACGAAATACGCTTGGTCGTAGTCGTCCGTTCCGAAGTATGTCGCGGCCGCTAAAAACGGCACGCCGTTGTAATCGATCGAAAACACATGTCCATCCACATCGCCCGCCCAATCCGGTTGGTAAGCACCCGGGGTGGTAGGCAAGTCATCGCTCTTTGTACCGCCTGTCACATACGCCAAATTCTGCCCCACCGCGAATTGAATCCCAAAAGCCGCATCATCCGAATTGCCGCCGAAATAAGTAGAAAATTCCAGGTTTTGCAGGTCATTTGAGAGCCTGAAAACCACGGCATCGCTAGCGCCGCTGAGTCCCGGGTCCAGCGCGTCCACCATAGGGAAGTCATCGCTCCGGGTGCTTGTCGCCACCCATACCGCCCCGGCGGGATCAATGGCAATTTCACCGCGGCACACGTCCCCGTAATTGTAATTGAGTTTTTCACCGAGGTTTAATCCGTCATTGCCCGATCCGCCAACAAATGTCGAAGCGACCAGTGATCCGTCGACACCGTCAATTCGGGAGATGATGATGTCACATCCGTTGTCGTACGATCCGTAAAAATGATTGGCTCCTAAATCGATGAAAGGTCCGCCTATGAAATCGGGCTGGTAGGCATCGGTTGATGTCGGAAAATTTTGGGAAGATGTGGTCCCCATAACATAGATGTCGCCATCAGCGTCGGTCACCAAACTGTGCGGGTATTCCCGCATAGATCCCCCGAGGTAGGTGCTGTATTCTAACGTGGATCCATCGGATGAAAATACGCTGATACCGAAATCAAAATCGCCGCCCGCGAATGCATTGCTGATTGCGCCCGCCGTCGTCGGGTACCCCGCCCCGCGCACTCCAGAACCGCCTATCAATCGGCCAGCATCGTCATAAGCCGCAGTGAATCCCCAACTGTCCGCCGAAGACCCCACAAACGAAGCAAATTCAATCTCAGGGTCTATGACGAGTTTCCGTTGGGAGTCATAAGGGCCCAATTCAAATCGGATGATTGAAGATCCGTCGGCTTGCACTTCGAGAACGTATGCACATTCTACCTCTTCCAAGCGAGAACCATTTACTTGATACGCATATGGCCTTGCTTCTGACACATGCCCCCAAACGCCGGTGCTCGCCTCACCCGCAACCCATTCAGGTCCGATCAGGTGACGCAGTGACCCATCATCAAGCAGCCGCGTTTCAAAACCTGAATACTGAATGGCGATTTGCGCCGGGTCCGCCCCGGGATCTACATGCCAATCGGTTTTGATGTGCATTCCATCGCCCCGCTGACCGTCAATGATTGCATCAACACCCGGCCAAACCTCTCGGACGGCGTATCTGCCCACCGGCTTCAATCCTTCCGCCCATTGCTCAGAATCTTGCCCGCGATAATAGGATACGCGATGATGTGCCTCGGCTCCGGTGATATCGTAACGCGCTTCCAAATTGCCCCCCACCCATTTCACATCCAGCACTTCCGTCACCAGAGGTCCTGCTGGAGTTTCATGCCGCGCCAACGCGTCGTACCCTGCGCCGAGCATTGCCGCCTTCCACCCGGTCGCCGTGAGCCAAACATCGCCTCCGCTCACGCGAGCCGAAGCACGAACCTCATCGGGCCACTGCCCCCCATTTGGCACGAACCATACTCCCTCAGGAACCTGCGCATGCTGCACCGTTCTTCGGTTTTTTGAATCTGACGCCTCGGCGTGAAAAACCACACCGGACAGTGCAAGCAAACTGAGTATGAATTTGTGGGCCGTCATTCCTAACAAATAACGGCAAAATGAACCAACGGGTTGCCTCTACAGGCCGAGGATTATGCCAATTGCTCCGTGAGCAAACGCATTTCAATCACCGGAGACATTCGCTCATGTAAAATGCGGTAAACGGAATCGGCAATGGGCATATCAACTCCGAATTTCTGGTTCAGGTGATGAATGCCATTCGATCCGTTGAATCCCTCAGCTACCATGTTCATTTCCATGATGGCTCCTTTCACGCTGTACCCCTTGCCAATCATCATACCCAAAGTGCGGTTCCGGCTGTGCGGGCTGTAAGCTGTTACCAGCAGATCTCCGAGGTAAGCACTCTCTTTGACATCGCGATCGTGCTGGTGAACTGCGGCCAAAAAACGCTTCATTTCCTGAGAAGCATTGGAAATCAAAACGCTGAGGAAATTGTCCCCGTATCCGAGGCCGTAGGCGATTCCGGAGCCGATGGCGTAAATGTTCTTGAGCACCGCTGCCAATTCTACGCCGACCACATCTTCACTGGTTTGGATCCGGATGTACCGAGTGGCCATGGCATCCGCCACGGTTTGGGCTATGTGCAAGTCGGGGCACGCTACGGTGAGGTAACTGAGCTTTTCGCGGGCCACTTCTTCGGCATGGCAAGGTCCAGCGATCAAGCCTATGCGCTCGTAGGGCACATGGAGTTCTTTGTGCAGGTAACGCGCTGGGATGCTGTGGTATTCCACCACCATGCCCTTGATGGCGCTGATGATGATTTTATCTTGAACGCGCTGCGGCTTGAATTCCTTCATGGTCGCATCCAGGTATCCAGAAGGGATGGCGAAAATGAGGATGTCGCAGGCATCAATCACCGCCTGCAGCTCTGTGGTAACGTGAATCCGTGAGGTGTCAAACTCGATGCTTTGGATGTACCGTGGGTTGCGACCGTATTGCTCGAGGTGCTCGCGGGTGTCGTCGCGGCGCACCCACCAATGCAGTTCATCGATGTTGGTGAGGAGCATTTTGGCGATGGCAGTCGCCCATGAACCACTGCCGATCAGGCCAAAACGGGGTTTGGAATCCATGCAGCAAAGGTAATCGAGTCAGGCGCTACCTTTGCAGACGCATTTGATACCCTGTTGCACAACCCTTGAACCATGAGCGACGACCTCCTGAAAAAAGTCATCAGCCACGCCAAAGAATACGGCTTTGTCTTCCCGTCCAGTGAAATTTACGACGGTCTTTCTGCGGCTTACGATTATGGCCAACTCGGCGCCGAGCTGAAGAACAACATCAAAAACTACTGGTGGACCGCCATGGTGCGCATGCACGAAAACATCGTGGGCATTGACGCGAGCATCTTCATGCACCCCACCACCTGGAAAGCCTCCGGGCACGTCGACGCCTTCAACGACCCGCTCATCGACAACAAGGACAGCAAAAAACGCTACCGCGCCGACGTGCTCATCGAGGAGCACATCGCGAAAATCGAAGCCAAGATCAACAAAGACGTTGAAAAGGCGGCGAAGCGGTTTGGCGACGCGTTTGACGAAAAACAATTCCGTGAAACCAACGGCCGAATTCTCGATCGTCAGAAGCAAATCGACGACATCAACAGCCGGTTCAAAGCCGCGATGGATGCAGAAGATTTGGCCGGTGTCAAAACGCTGATTGAAGATTTGGAAATCGCCGATCCGGACACGGGAAGCCGCAATTGGACTGACGTGCGCCAGTTCAACCTCATGTTCAAAACCGAACTCGGTGCTGTGAGCGGCGACAGCGGCATCATCTACCTACGCCCGGAGACGGCACAAGGAATTTTTGTAAACTACCTGAACGTCCAAAAGAGCGGACG
>Ga0255771_1005159_pt1 | contig 11489 bp, 9 predicted proteins | sample 011ome_19_FD_179969 | JGI IMG/M metagenome (GOLD analysis project Ga0255771, IMG submission 179969) | Coastal salt marsh microbial communities from the Groves Creek Marsh, Skidaway Island, Georgia - 011510BT metaG (version 2) | ecosystem: Environmental > Aquatic > Marine > Intertidal zone > Salt...
CACTTCGTCCATTAGATAAGTCGGAACAAAAATTCTCCTCACTGCTGTGCATTTTTGCCCAGCTTTTACCGTCATTTCCTTGCGCAATTCTTTGATGAAGAGTTCAAATTCAGGATCGCCATTTTGAACTGACCGACCCAGAACGCAGGAATTCAAAGAGTCGGCTTCCATGTTGAAGGGAACTGAATGACTCAGGAGTTTAGGATGCGCCTTAAGCATTCTTCCAGTAGACGCTGAACCCGTAAAGGTGACAACATCGCGCTCGTCCACGAAATCCAATAGCGTTCTCGCTGGACCGCAAATCAGCTGCAGAGCGCCATCCGGCAAAATACCGGATGCTGCGATCACCTCGACCACCTTTGCCGTCAAAAATGCAGTGGCGGAAGCTGGTTTAACAACTGCAGGAACACCAGCAAGCCAATTTACCGCAACCTTTTCCAACATTCCCCACACCGGAAAATTGAAAGCGTTAATATGCACGGCCGTGCCTGACTTGGGTGTCATTATATGTTGGCCTCCAAAAGTACCTTGTTTGCTCAATGGGATGTAGGGCCCATCGACTGCAAAAGGTTGATCGCCGTATTGTCTCCGAAGACTGGCGTAACTAAACAAATTTCCAATTCCACCCTCGATGTCAATCCAAGCGTCCATACGCGTGGCCCCTGTGGCCCAGCTCATTTCGTAAATCTCCTCTTTGTGTTTGAGTAAATAAAGGGCCAACCTCTTTAACATGAGCCCCCGTTCTTGAAAGGTTAGCTTCCTCAAGTTTGGATTCCCCACGTTTCGGCTGTAGTTCAAAATGGCATCAACATCCACTTCTGCATTTGAAACGAATACAACCGGCTTTCCGTTGATTGCGCTTAACAAAGGTTCACCCGCTACGGAATCCGGCTCAATCCACTTGCCAGATAAATAATGTTTCAACGATGGTACGGTCATGTATCTGCATTTTGTGCTAAAATACATATCAAAGCATCGATGCGTTGTGGATTCGTTAAGAGTTCATTTGGACTTCTTCCCAAATCATCGTTCTTTTGATTCGTCGTTTAGATATGAGGTTCCGTCTATGAAATTTTTATTAACTTCGACAAAGAAAGTTTTGGGAATAATGACGAAATGCATTATCTTAGCCTCAACAGACATCAAATCTTGACCAGAAACATCTAATAATTCATTCAAATGAAGAACCTTTTCACACTGGCTGCGGCCTCTTTCCTCGCCTTCGGTGCGAGTGCCAGCAATGTTGAGTTGGTCGTCGAAGCTGTAGACAACGGCGGCCAAGTAGAAGGTAATACGTACCGTGTGTACGCAGTATTGCCCTCAGCAGAGCATTCATTGCACGCTGTTTTTGCTGACGGCGAGCACGTATTGAACGTGGCTACGACCACTAATTTCTACCAACACCAATATGGTAGCTTTTCGTCTTTGGACGTGAACGAACAGATTGTTGGTCTTGAAGGAACGCTCGCTTATGACAGCTGGGTAACAATCGGGGCAACAAACAGCACCAACAATAACCTCTGGACTGTGGGAGTAGACTACAACAACTTCCTGAACGGATCTGAATTGACTGTTACAGATGGAGCTTGGTTCGTTGTGCCTACGGATGTGCAAGCAGTAGCTGAAGCAGGAAACCGTGTTTTGTTGATGCAATTGACAACTGACGGAACTGCTACTGGTATCTTGAATTTGCAAGGTTGGGATGCTGAAGGAGCTGCGTGGCGCGCATACGACTTGACGTTCTCTTCTACAGATGCTCAAGTTTTCGGTTGCACTGACACAAATGCTGCTAACTTCAATGCAGACGCCACCTTCAATGATGGATCTTGCTACGGCCAGAACAACGGAGATAGCCATGGTTTGAGCAACATCGACAACACAACTGAGTGGAATATTTTCCCTAACCCAGTTTTCGAAAGCACCTTCAGCGTGAAGTTTGACCGTGAATTGAACTTGGGTGGAGAGAACATCATCTTAGAAGTTACTGACATGTCTGGAAAGGCAGTCATCTCACAGGAAATCGCTCAAGAAAACGTAGTTGGTGGAAACCGCATCGTTGTCAAGCATGATTTGGCTGCTGGAAACTACACTGTTTCAGTGAAGCACGCTAATTTCAATGACGCACAAAACATCGTTGTTGCGAAGTAATCTTCAACAACATTAAATTTGAAAGGGACCCCTCGGGGTCCCTTTTTTGCTTTCGTATGTTTGAGAAAAAATTGATGCGATACATCATCATCCTTATTGTCTGCCTAATTGCTGGATGTAATCCCGCTTCCAGGACCTCTCAAACAGAAATGGCCTTGACTGGTTCTCCAATACTTGGTGATCTTGGTATGCGTCATGCAAAGGTTTGGTGTCAGGTTACGCCCAATGAAGGCTCTGAGAATCCCACATTAAGTTTGTTGGATTCGGCAGGGGTTCGCCTTTCCGTACTCCCCATGCAATCCATGGAACTCGGAAATTGTTACCAATCGGAGTTTTCTAACTTATTGCCAGGATCAAAGTATGCATATTTCGTGGGGGATGAACTCGGAATGGCAATCAGCGACACGCTGTCTTTTCAAACCCAACCTTTATGGCAGTATCGCACGGATCCACCTGAATTGAAATTTCTTGTAGGTAGCTGTACCTATGTCAATGAACCCGAATTCGATCGCCCGGGCAAACCATATGGAGGTGGATATGAAATTTTCGAAACCATGGCGCAGGAAGATTTCAACGCGATGTTATGGCTTGGGGACAACGTCTACCTCAGAGAAGTTGATTTCTCTAGTAAATCAGGATTCATACACCGCTATAACCAAACACGCAATTTACCCGAATTGCAGTCTTTGCTTTCGGAAGGAGTTCATTATGCGATTTGGGATGATCATGATTTCGGGCCAAATGATTGCGATGGATCCTGGATTCACCAAGACTGGTCTCGTGATGTTTTTCATGCATATTGGCCCAACCCAGAATCGGGTATCCCAGACGCAGAAGAATTGAATGTGACACAATTCCTGTTTGGAGACGTCGAATTTTTCCTATTGGACAATCGATCACATCGAGTCAATCACAGCATGGGATCGGAAAAGCGCCAAATTTTGGGATCTGTTCAAAGGAATTGGCTACTCAATGCTTTGCGCAACAGTAGAGCTCCTTTTAAAATGGTAGCCATTGGAGGGCAAATGGTCAGCGATGCGGCAATTTTTGAGAATTTCGCTCAGTTTCCTGAGGAACGGGAGATTTTATTCAACCAAATCGACGCTCTGGGCATTCGTGGTGTCGTTTTTCTCACCGGTGATCGACACAACAGTGAGCTTTCGAAAATGAAATTGCCCGGTGGTAATTGGGTTTATGATATCACTGTCAGCCCACTCACGAGTGGCAGCTACGATCACACGGATGAACCGAACACGCTCCGGGAACCGGGTACCATGGTAGGCGTCAGGAATTACGGAGTGCTCGAAGTTACGGGTCCTCGCAAAGAGCGAGTGCTGACCGTAACGGTTAACGACGCCGGTGGAGAGCCACTTTGGTCGCGCTCCATTCACGCTGGCGATGCTTATGCTTTGACTGGTGGTCTTTAGTGATCACCAATCATCGTCGAGCAAAAAGTCGGTCTTTTTTGGCCGCTGCTCCAATTTGATCAAGTAATTGACCTCTTCCACAGTAATGCGAATCGCCTTGCAGATCATTTGTCGACCTGGAATTTCAAATTCGAAAGAATCATCCTCAAATCCTTGCGGATAGCGATTGAGTAGGGTTTCCCTGACTTGATGAGGTAACTTGCGGTAACTGATGATTAAATTGCGCATCTTGATTGATTTTCTCACGCCTTTACTCATTTGCTGAATGAAAGGTTACATTAAATCCCCCCTTGCTATGAACCATTCACTTCATGATACGCGTAAGGACTACCAGAAAGGGGCACTTGATGTCAACTCTTTGCCAGAGGAGCCCATTGTTCTTCTAAAGCAATGGCTTGAACAAGCTCTGAACAGTGAAGGGCCGGATTACAATGCGATGAGTCTCGCAACGCTCGGAGATGATGGGGTCGTAAGCAATCGGATTGTATTACTTCGCGATATCGATCAAGGCAGCTTGCGTTTCTTCACCAACTACACTTCGCGTAAGGGTAAATGCATACAGAAGCACCCCTTTGTAAGCGTCTTGTTTTTTTGGCCAACCCTGGAAAGGCAAATTCGCATCAATGGTCGTGCTCAACGTTCATCTGCTGGAGTCAGTGATGCCTACTTTAACTCCAGGCCACGTGAGAGCCAGCTTGGCGCCTGGGCGTCACATCAAAGTGCTTCCGGTGAAGAGGATGCGTTGGTGAAACGATTGGAAGAATACACACAGAAGTATGAAGGCCAGGCAGTTCCTCGACCCAATTTTTGGGGTGGATTTGATATTGAACCTTTCGAATTCGAATTTTGGCAAGGTCGCCCAAGCCGATTGCATCAACGATTCAGTTATTCGAAATCAACTCAAGATTCGAGTTGGTCCATTCAACGCTTGGATCCTTGAATCAATCGATCCGTAACACCAGACCCTTCAAATAAGCCCCTTCTTGATGAAACGCACTAACTGGATGATCAGCAGGCTGGTGCAATCGGTAAAGGATGCGGACGGTTCGATTGCACTGCATCGCTGCTGAAATTACGGTATGCGTAAAAAGGCGGTCGTCTACTGCTTGCGAACACGAAAACGTAAACAGAAGTGCCCCCGGCTTCATGGAAGCAATAGCTCGTTGATTGATTCTTTTGTAACCCTGAACTGCTTGGTGTCTTGCAGACGCACTTTTCGCAAAGGCAGGAGGATCCAACACCACAATATCGAAGGCGTCCACACCGCTTTTGAGAAACTCCATCGCATCTGCCTCGATGCTCTTGTGAATCTTCGCATCAAATTCATTCAAAACCACGGCCTTTTCCGCAAGATCCAACGCTCGCCTCGAACTATCCAAACTGTGCACTTCAGTGGCACCTCCTTTCAAAGCCGCCACAGAGAAGCCCCCCGTGTAGCTGAACACATTCAACACACGCCTCCCTTTAGACAGCATTTGAAGCAACGTCCTGTTCTCCCTTTGATCAATGAAAAATCCCGTCTTTTGACCTTGTTCTAAGTCAATCAAAAACCTTCTGCCAAATTCCAAAGGGAGCCAATCTTCAGGTTTCCCGCCAAGTATCCAACCGTCGTCAACATCTTGTTCCCCCAGCTTGAGCAGCAGTTTTTGAGACTTATTGTAAACACCTCGGAGGTCGGGAATTGCCGATTTTAATGAACTCACAATGGCTTCCAGTGACCTCAACATTCCGACCGAATGCGTTTGAATGACCGCAACTCGGTCGTAATAATCGACTATAAGCCCTGACAGCCCATCTCCTTCAGCGTGAATCAATCGACAAATATTTTGCTGCTCACCATCAAGCAAACCCAGGTCTTGACGCACTTGAACAGCCTCTCTAATTCGATCTTCCCACCAAGCTCCTGTCAAAGGGAGTTCATCGAAGCTGAGCATGCGGACCGATATGGAAGTGTTGGAACTGAAATGGCCAAAACCTAGAACTCGTCCCTTGTTAGCGCAAACTCGGACCATATCACCGGTTATTGGTTGTCCTTCCGTGCGCTTGATGGCTCCACTAAAAACCCATGGATGGCGTCTCTCGAGGCTTTCCTCCTTTTTCGGTTTGAGGTATATCGTTGGAAAGGTTTCCATGGCAGCGAAGATAGGAGGCTTAATTCGATTCCCTTGATTTAAAGATTTTCCCACCTTCAATCCAGATTTCATTTTCGGCATAGGATCTCTTCATGGCTTCCAAAAACAATGGGAAATCATTGGCATCAATTGCCTGAAGCCATTCCTTCCAAGGCCGACCTTCTAGAGGAATTTTTGAAACCCAAGACTCGGTATCAAGATTGCTAATCCTGCATTGATCGCAAGCGCCACAAGGAATACTATCGTTGAACCCAAAATAGGCGGCAATGTACATTTGCCTGCAGCCCCTCAATTGAACATATTCCTTCATCGAATTCCAGCGATCCATTTTTAGGGCAAACCATTCCGAAGTGAATCTTTGCTGAATAACGATTTGGTCCGCATCGATTCTTGATGCAGTCCATTCAATTCGCACATCGGTTTCCTTCTTGCGATAGCGAAGCCAACCCCAAGTCTGATAACGGTTCAATAATGACTCGATTTGGTGGTGTGCAAGATTGAGCTTCGAGATAGCTTGTTCATCCAAATTGAGAATCTGGGACTGACCATTTGCTATAATCCACCGCATTAGCGGTGTGTCTGACTTTCCACATAACACTTCAGCATCGTTGCTCAGTTCGACCGTGAATGACGGGAGGGATCTGCCTGGAGCCAAGCGGATATAACCACACCGCTCCAAAAGTGCAATGGACTCTCTTGCTTCGGAATGGTTGAGACCCACTTTTTGCCACAACAAATCGAGGTTTGCGGTAGTGTAAGACGATGGGTGAGAACCAATGGCAACACCTCCTTGATTCGCCAGATGTTGGTATACGATTCGAGCGCGTTCCACATCCGGCTTTTTCCTTTGCAATCTTTCCGAGGCCTCTTTCAGCGCTCGATCGTCCACAAACATCATGCAGGAGCTCGGATTTTCATCACGACCGGCGCGTCCAGCCTCTTGCACATAGGCCTCAAGATTTTCTGGGACATAAGCATGGTAAACCCATCGAACATCCGGTTTGTCGATACCCATCCCAAAAGCGTTCGTACTGACTACAACCCGGATTCTTCCTGCAATCCAATCCGACTGTCTTTTTCGACGTGTTTCTTGATCCAAACCTGCATGATAAGGGCAAATACCACCGGTGATGTGAGCCAATCGAAGGGCCCATTTCTCGGCATCATGGCGTGTAGGAACATAAATGATTCCCGACCCTTCGGAATTTTCAACGGCTTGAACGAGCATCGCTTCCGGGTCTTTCAGTGAGCTCACAGCGTAGCCTAAATTCTTTCGGGTAGGTGAAAACGTAAAAAGCGCCGGCTCCTTCAAACCCAGTGAAGCAGAAATATCTTCGAGAACCCTCGAGGTAGCCGTAGCGGTAAAACAACCCCAAACCGCTTGATGGAGTGATTCCAGCGCGCTTCTAATGGTGAGATATGCTGGCCGGAAATCGTGGCCCCATTCTGAAATGCAATGAGCTTCATCCACGGCAATCGTTCGAATGTCCATGGCGGGTATGCGCGCCTGGAAAATTGGATGATGAAGCCTTTCAGGTGAGATGAAAAGAAATTGAGCTTTTGAGCGTTCAGCATTCTCCAGCAGTTGGGAAAACATACTGCTGTCCGCACCTCCTAGGGAAACTGAACGTATTCCACGAGATTTCAAGTCGGAACTTTGATCCTCCATCAAAGCAATCAAGGGGGAAATGACCAACGTCATTCCTCCACGTGCCAGACCCGGCAGTTGGTAACAGATGGATTTCCCACCTCCAGTAGGGATCAGCGCGGTGACGTTCTGGCCTTTCAACAATGCATGAACAGGCCCTGTTTGATGTGGACGCAGTTCTTCATAGCCCCAGTACTTTTCAAGCAGTGGTTTGTATGCTAATGTCGTCTCTTCAGGCATAATTTTCTCTCAAACTTTCCATACTCCATGGCGATGAACGAAATTGCGCATCCCAAACAAAGGTCATGAAGAACATCGTCGCAGGAAACTGGAAGAGCAACAAATTGATGAGTGAGGCTGTCGAATTGATGGATGCATTGAAATCCGGTATTAAATCGCACCAATACACAGACATCATCATTGCTCCGCCAGCGCCTTATTTGGCTGAATTGGCTCGTCAAACAGGTGAAGTGATTCAAATAGCTGCTCAGAATTGCAGTGCAACCGAATCAGGAGCCTATACGGGAGAATTCACTGCAGCTATGTTGCAATCATGTGCAGTCAACCATGTGATCATTGGTCATTCCGAGAGGCGAGAGGGTTTCGCCGAAACTGACTTGGTTATTGAGCAGAAATTAATGCGAGCATTGGCGTGCGACCTCCGTGTATTGCTGTGTTGTGGTGAGCCCCTTGAACAGCGAGAGTCCAACACCCACTTCGAATGGGTAGAGAGGCAATTGAACGCTGCATTAGCGCAGGTCACCCGGGATGACATGGCCAAGGTCGTTATTGCCTACGAGCCTATTTGGGCCATTGGAACTGGAAAAACAGCCTCAAGTGCCCAAGCACAAGAAATGCACGCGTTCATCCGACGGTTGATTCATTCCAAATTCGGATCTGAAATTGCTGAAAACACACCGATACTGTATGGAGGAAGTTGCAAACCTGACAATGCTTTGGAATTATTCAGTCAACCGGATGTCAATGGCGGATTGATCGGGGGAGCTTCATTGGACTCAGCATCGTTCTTGGCGATTGTGGAAGCATCAGAAATTTCTCGAGAAAACAATGGATAAGGACGCGAGGTACCTGCGTCTTGATTTGGTTCTTTCGCCCATTTTACCGGCGAAGGAAATTGCTGTTGCCTGGCTGAACGATTGCGGCTTCAGCATGTATGAGGAATCTGCAAGCGGCATCGTGGCATTCGCCTTAGAAAGCGAATGGAACCAGGGAAGCATGGAACAAGTCCTCGACGAATTGTCGGAAATCGCCGAGGTGAAAAGTTCGACGGAATGGGTGAAATCCGAAAATTGGAATGCGCGCTGGGAATCGGAATACGAACCCATCGATGTCGAAGGTAAGCTCTGCATGCGCGCGCCTTTTCACGATCCGCCAAAGACAGGATTGGATATCATCATCCAACCCGAAATGTCCTTTGGAACTGGGCATCATCCAACGACATGGCAGATGATGCGCGCATTACTCGATGTCCCGCTGGCGGGATGTTCTGTCTTGGATGTTGGTTGTGGTACCGGTGTTTTGGCTATTACCGCTAAAAAACTCGGTGCAGGTCGCGTTGTGGCCTTTGACATTGATGAATGGTCCTACAAGAACACCTTAGCCAATTTGGTTCGCAATGACCTGAAATCGGACATAGAATCTTTTCAAGGCACCATCAAAAGTGCAGAACTGAATCAAGAAAAGTTTGACATCATTTTAGCCAATATCAACCGGAATATTTTGATGGCCGAAATGGATGAATATGCTAACAAATGCAACGGAATGGGGCATTTATTGTTGAGCGGATTTTTTCGGCAAGACTGCGAAGAAATAACGGGCAAAGCCCAATCAGTCGGATTCACCTTGAAGACGGCGGCGTTCCGTGAAGATTGGGCCTGTCTCATGTTCGTAAAGAAAGTCTAAAATCAAGCAACCTGCTGATTCTCGTTTGTACTTTCGAAGTGCATGCGACGCTATCATCTGTCTCTTCCTTTCAAGTTCATTTCGTGCAAATGGCTCGTGCTTTTCATCCTTGGATTCCATGTTCATTCGGGTTGGGCTCAGGATGACACATGCATGGCAGAGATGTCTTCTTATGAAAGCGGAATTCAAAATTCTTCCCCAGAGGATGCCAAGTGGTTCAGGAAAGATTTCGTCCCAGCGCTATGCGCGTCGCACCTCACTTCCATACAGAAGCAGGACGTCCAAAGCACACTCGCATCATTGCAGGAAGCTCGCATATCCCCGCTAAACGGCATGCTCGGCTACCTCTATGCGGTGCAAGATCAGATAAACCGACAGGATACCGCACGATGGTTCGAATGGCATTCCATCATTTCCCTTATGCTTGGGGATCGGAAGCTTCGCAAGGAACTTGGGCAGTTCTTGAATGGATCTGAACAATTACTCAGTAGTAACATCCTGTGGACAGGCCCTCGACATGCGTGGGAGTTGCGCGGTAAACCCTGGCACTTCCGTATAGTCGATGACGTTCCCATGTTGAGATTTGATTCGTGCGATTTGTTTGTTCATCATGAAGGGGACACATTGATGTTTGAAGGCGTAGCAGGTCAATGGGATTTGACTGATGCGAATTGTGAAATTTCGCCCAGTAAGCTTCCTTGGATCGGGACGGATTTCGACCCTGCAACCACTTTTGTTATGCTTCCCGCTCGCACCGTTGATTTAAAGCAAGATGATGTCCGAGAAGACGAAGTCGTTTTTTATTCGAGCTTCTCATCGACGCCCCTCACTGGAGACTTGGTCGCCAAGCTGGAAGCGAATAAATCTGCGAAAGCCAAAGATTATCCAACGATACGATGCAGAGAAGACCAAGTAATTCTTGACAGCCTCTATTCTTCATTTCGGTATCAAGGGGGTTTGCAGGTTAGAGGTTCCACAATAAGGGGAATCTCCAAGTCTGGCCAGTCAGCTATGATGGAAGTCATTCGTGAGGACACGGTGTTCATGAGATTCCAATTTGAAGAGGTCACCTTAAGTCAGAATGGTTGGAATGGCATCAGGTCACAATTGGAATTGTACTACAATGGCGATACCCTTTCACATCCGAATTGCGATGTCCGTTATGAGGATAAAACGGGCATCATTTCCGTGACTCGCCAGCAAAATGGATTGGGCCAGCAGGCATTCATTGATCGCTACCATAATCTTGAATGGAATGTCGAAGGGTTTACATGGAAATTGGGGCAGCCTCAAATTGAAATTGGATTCCCATTGATCGCCGATTCGAAAACGGGAACCTTTCTCAGTTCAAATTATTTTGAAAAGCAAACATTCGATCGCCTGCAAGGCATTGATCCGATTCACCCCGTTGTCGAGTTATATCGATTCGTGAAATCCTCAGGACTGACTTCTTTCACAAGCATTGATTACGCTTATTACATCAAACTCAGTGAGGTTCAGGCTCAAATTGCACTCATGAATTTGGCCAATGCCGGGTACGTGGATTATGATGTGGACCAGAAAATCGCCCGCGTTCAAGACCGCACGTTCCAGCATATTGGGTATGTGACGAATAAAAAAGACCACGACATGATTCGGTTCTATTCTGCCCCAAAAAAAGGAAACAATGCAGAATGGAGCCTTTTAAACGGATTCATGCAAATCAATGGAGTGGACCAACTCGTTTTGAGCAATAGCCGAGGCATATCGATTATGCCTGAAAATAGCGAGGTAACCGTTTCAAAGAACTTGAACATGGTGCTAAATGGTTTAGTGGATGCTGGCAACCTCCGAATGCGAGGAACGGGAATGGAATTTGACTATGAACGTTTTACCATAGACTTTAGAAAGATTGAAGAGGTTCGATTGAGCATCAATGACTTTGAATCGCTCGATTATCGGGGTGAACCTGAGAAAATTTGGCTAAAAAATGCATTGGAAAATATTTCCGGGAAGCTCGCGATTGACCATCCCGGAAATCGCTCTGGAAAGTGGTCCATGGATCATCCGAGCTATCCCAAATTCACAAGTAACGAAACGAGCTTTGTCTATTACGATTCGCCAGCGCTGTACAATGGAGCATACAACCGCAACAACTTTTACTACGCGGTTATGCCTTTTGAATTGAACGGCTTGGATCAATTGACAAGGGAGAATTTAAAATTGGACGGA
>Ga0255771_1005165_pt1 | contig 11474 bp, 15 predicted proteins | sample 011ome_19_FD_179969 | JGI IMG/M metagenome (GOLD analysis project Ga0255771, IMG submission 179969) | Coastal salt marsh microbial communities from the Groves Creek Marsh, Skidaway Island, Georgia - 011510BT metaG (version 2) | ecosystem: Environmental > Aquatic > Marine > Intertidal zone > Salt...
TGGACAGTTATTAACCGCAAGTGATGCAGCAACCGCCATCGGTGTGAATAAGTATGAGACTCCCGACGACCTTCTTCGAAAAAAGTGTGGTGTGGGGCCTCGTTTTATGGGCAATGAAGCCACAAGACATGGTGAAAAATACGAAGATGAGGCTCGTATTCTCTATGAAGAGAGACATGGCGAAGTCGTTCACGAAATTGGTCTTTGCCCCCACCCACTTTATAACTGGCTCGGTGGATCACCCGATGGTGTCACTGAAAGTGGGAAACTTGTAGAAATTAAGTGTCCGATGAGTCGTAAGATTGAAGCACTCGTACCCGAGCATTATATGCCCCAATTACAATTATGTATGCAGATCTTAGACTTGGAAGAAGCAGATTTTATTCAATATAAGCCTGCAGAGACAAATTGGCCTCGACCAGAGGAGTTTGTGGTTGTAAATGTAAAGAGAGATCCCGAATGGTGGACAACAAATTTACCGATAATGAAAGAATTTTGGGATAAGGTTCTCTACTACAGAGAACATCTTGATGAGTTGCCTATGCCCAAGGAGAAGAAGACTCGCAAGAAGAAGGAAGTACCGCCACCCGTCTGTGAAGTTCAAGCCATTTCTGACGAGGATGTGTATATCGAGGATTGAATTCTCTCTATCATAGCGAGTTTATCCTCCTCTTCATATGAATCACTTTTTGATAAATTGTCCTCAGCTAATAACCACTGAGAGTTCAGATAGTGCCAACAGTACTTATTGTCATCTGGCAAATTCCACGCAGAGCATGGGATTATTTCATCTATGTGAACCTCATCTTTTTCTGTTTTAGGTCTTCCGTACCTATCTTCAAATGTTTTATGGAGGTATTTCAACCATTCTTCAGATGTCATACAGAGGTCATCTAATGTGTGGGTAGAATTTGGGGATCTTGTAGCACTACCTCTTCTGCTTCTTCTTAATGCTGTTATGTGTCCTTGTGGATCACAGATTTTACATTGAAAACGATGTTTGTTATGTTCACATACACTTCCACCTCCACATTCTTTGCATTTTGAGCGACTTCTATTATGTTCGCATATGTGACCACCCCCACACTCTTTACAAATTGTTCGTGGTTTATTGTGTTCGCATATAGCTCCACCTCCACATTCTTTACACCATGAGCGCACTTTATTATGTTCACATATTTGACTCCCACCACAGGTTTTACATGTTGAACGTGTGCAACCGTGTTCGCATATTTGACTCCCACCACAAGTTTTACACATTGAACGCTCTCGACCATGTTCACATATATGACCACCTCCACACTCTTTACATTTAGTACGTAGTCTATTGTGTTTACATATTTGACTTCCTCCACATTTTCTACAAGCTGAACGCACTTTATTATGTTCACACATAGAGCCACCAACCTTCAGATTCAGTTTTGTTCCCAATACTTTACATTCAATATTTGGGCATCTGGCTATAACTTTATTACAGGGACAATACCATGTTTTTCCCTTCTTATAAAACTCTTTCTCACAAGGTTGGCAAGGTGCCTCCTCTTCCATAACTTCCTTTATATCAAAATTCTTAAGTTCATATTTATCGATAGTTGACTGCTTTGGCATCTTTCCAGTCTTCTTCACCTGGCGTAAGACTTCTTTGCGCGCGCGCTTATAGAGAAACTCAGGATCTTGTTTCTTATCTTCGTATGTTTTACATTTTTGGGTATTAAGACATCTCATACCTTTGGCTTCCCAATCAACTATCAACTTTTTATAAGTATTTCTTAGACCCTCTCGTGTTTTATTAACTCGTAACACATGTATTGTTGAATTGGTAGTATAGTCTCCTTCAATCCAACCTGCGGTGAGAAGCTCGTTGAGTTCCACGAGTTTAAGTGGTTTTCGTTTGATTTGATACAACAGATCTGTAATCCATTTTTCTACTTCATGGAATTTGTATATTTCACATGCTATACTCTCAACCTCAAAGCATAGGTGTGGATATTCCTCTTCATATTTAGAGGATAATTTGTCTATCAATTTATCTACACCAATTGCACGGTCATTCGCACCAGGTTTGATGTTGGCTTGACCTACCCAAAATGTACCGAGTTCCTTATTGTCAAGGACGAAGAATGAAGTTGGGTGATGATCCATACTCATATGTGAGAAAATAATTATCGTATAATCATACGATTGTCCTGGAGTTTTTGGGTTATACAAAAAAAATCTGTTCAAGTTGTAGGATTTTTTCCAAAAAACTAAATTTTTCTAAGGACAAAACTTTAGAAGTATACATTAACTATAAAATTTTTTAGTACTAATAATTTTCTATATTTCCGACAACTGTGACATAAAATTTGGACATTAATATTCTTAAAGATAAATTCTCATACATGTGTATGATGGAAGAAGAGACCGAGACTCTTCCCAAAGCTCCAGAGGGATATGAATATAGATTAGTAAAGAAGACTCCACTCAGTGATAAAGATCCGTCGGAATTGACACCAAAGCAGTTAGCATGTAAAAAGTACCATGAAAAGAATAGACAAAAAATTAACGAAAAAAATAGACTACGTTATCATGAAAATAAAAAGAAAGAAAATCAATAAAATCTGTTCCGTTTGTAGGATTTTTTCCAAAAAACTAATTTTTTCTATAGACAAAACTTCTTAAGATTATAACAACTTTCTTAAGAATTTTTATTAATAAATTTAGAAATTATCGGAACTCGGGTACAGATTCTTAATCACCTAAGTGTACCACACCTATGTAAAAATCAAACCAAAACCATGACTATTGAGGAACAATATAATCGTGCAAAGGACAATTTCAATGGTAGACTATTCGCCCCCTACCAACGCGAAGGTGTCCTCTGGATGCTCACCATGGAGAACCAAACCTCTGGCCCCGTTAAGGGTGGCTTTCTCTGTGATGAAATGGGATTGGGAAAAAGTGTACAATTGATTGCTACGATGTTGGGAAACCCCAAAAGACGCACACTCGTCGTCGTACCGAAGAGCATCATTACACAGTGGGCAAATGAGATTGGGAAGTTTGCTCCACATTTATCCGTCGGCGTATTTGATGGACCAAAGAGATCTCTTACGGATATCCTTGAACATGATGTCGTTATTACACCATATTCACTCCTCTCAACGACGGAAGATACCCCAATTCACAGGCATATATGGGATCGTGTGATCTTGGATGAAGCCCACGAAATTCGGAACAAGTCTTCAAGACTCTTCAAGAGTGTGTGTAGGCTCAACACGGATATCAGATGGATTGTGACTGGTACTCCTGTTTTCAACTCTATGAATGATTTTGTATCTCTCTGTGCCTTCCTTGGTATTGAGAAATCTCTTGTCCAAGGTATGACGAACAAAATACAAGACATTTACATCCTTCGTAGAACCAAGGATGATCTTGCGAAAATTAATACACGATTGGAACTTCCCCCGTGCCACTTTGAGAATGTGGAACTTGAGATGTTCCCCGACGAGAGACAATTGTATGAGTTTGTGTTCCAAGATGCTCAAGAAACTATTAGGGATGCTTTCAAGAATGCCATTAGTCTCAACTCCAAAAACATGGTAATCCTGGAGGCTCTTTTGAGAGCTCGGCAGGTGATGATTTGGCCAGCCATGTATCTTGAAGGTATCGCAAAGCAGAATGGCACGCAACCCGAGCAGTGGATTGGGAGATCAAACAAGATGGAGACCCTCTTTCGTATGATTAAGTCGCACCCAGATGAGAAAACCCTCGTCTTCTGTCAGTTTAGAGGTGAGATGGATTTCGTTCAACAGAACTTGGAGTGTCCAACTTTCCGTATTGATGGCTCAGTTCCCAAAGAAGAGCGTGACAATCAAGTGACCCTATTCAAAAAGGCGCCACCGGGTTCAGTTTTCATTATACAAATCCGATCAGGGGGGCAGGGACTCAACCTCCAAGAGGCGACACGCGTTTATATTACGGGACCATCTTGGAATCCCGCGACAGAACTCCAAGCTATTGGTCGGGCGCACCGAACAGGGCAAACTAAGCCAGTATATGTGAAGAAACTCATCTACAAAGAGGGAGACGCGTTCATCTCAGTAGAAGAGGAGATCCTTGCGCTCCAGGGTCACAAATCCATTGTGTGTTCAAAAGTCCTCAATGACGAGAGAATTGAAAATCAAATCCCGGTCAAGAGAACTAACGATAAAATTTCAATCTTGGATATCAAGAAAATATTCCGAGCCTAATGTAAAAAAAAATAATTACCTGTTATAAAATGAGAGGTGGTTATTATTCTAATATGAGAGGTGGTTCTTCTGGTACGATGATTATGATAGTGGTAGTAATGCTGGTGTGTATGTCATCAAGTATGATGTGTACGATGGGACCCTTAGGTGGTTTGTTTAGTGGTCTTGGGTCGCTTACCAAGGGTACTGGTGACCTAGTTGGTGGTGCTGCATCGGGTGTTGGAAAGGGGTTGAGCGCCGCTGGTAGTGTTGTTAGTGGTGAAGCTTTTAAACCAAAATTGACGAAAGTCGGTAACATTGCAGAAAACACGAAGCCCGCCACAGCGGAGTGTGATGAAAAATGTCAAAGGAATCGTGCTTTATTCGGGTTGTTGGCTAAGGGTGCTCAAAAGTAAAATGGGGATATTGTGAAATTTTCCACGGTCTCTTAAGTAGCGCGACAGAACTCCAAGCCATTGGTAGAGCACACCGAACGGGACAAACTAAACCAGTGTATGTGAAAAGTTAATCTACAAGGAGTCGGATACATTCATTTCAGTGGAAGAGGAGATTCTCGCGCTCCAGGGTCACAGATCCCAGTCAAGAGAACCAACGACAAGATTTCAATCTTGGACATCAAGAAAATATTCCGAGCCTAATATATAAAAAGATGTCAAAGTTATTCGGAAGTCGCGCTGAAGTTTTCCACGGGACTGCGGAGAAGACCACAGGAGGCCTTCGCGCCAAGGATCTCATGTTGGATTCCAAAGATGGCCAAATCAAGTCAGTTGCTGCACACAAGGCTGCTCTTGAGCGTATGAAGTCGGAAGGCAAGAAGCACTTGACGAAGGTGTTCAAGCCAAAGAAGGGTAAGTTCGCGCTCCAACCCAAGGAGGGTACGAAGGACTACAAGAAGAAGATTAAAAAAATGATGTAATACTATAAGCATGACCCTTGCAAAATGGAATGAGTCTGTACGACTGGCTAAAATCAAGTTAGGTTTGGACCCTAAGAGCTTTACCAAAGTTCAAGGTAAACTTCTTAGAGAGGCGCAGATCATATACCATCTTCTCCTTCTCAATAAAAATCGTAATAATAAGTAGATATAAATGGCAGCTCTCGCTGGTATGATGGCCAAGAGTATGGCCAAGGGTATGGCTAGGTCAGCAGTGCGCGATGTTAAGAGGGAAGCGTATGGTATGGCCAGAGACCTTAAGAGAAACGCTCGGGGTTTGGTGTATGATTACCGAAATCAAGCCAGAGCCGCAGCAACCAACTATGTTGATGAGAAAAAGAATCGTATCTACCAAACTGCGGGTAATGCATTCTATACAAATACCCGCGGTGGACGACGTAACTACAACCCAGTACCAGCGTACTACAACAGACCAGGTACAAACGCGTACCGACCCCTATATTAGATTTGAAACTGGAACCCCTTGAGATTTTGTGGTTCATAGACGACCAATTGATTAAGTTTCCACGTACACCCAAACTTTCTGTTCAAGAAATAGACACTGTTGAGTTCAACGATAGCGTGTCCACTATTTCTTGCATAGAGTCCATTTGACACTTCCGTTTTAATCGCGATTTTATTTGCGTCAAAGACTGCAGCCTTAATCATACTGTTGTGGTCTGTATCGACTTTTACTCTAAACTTTGGTTCTCTGTCGAGAGCCTCTTTGATATTTGAATTAAACATTGGTGCAATTTCATCCCTCGTCATAGACTTGCCAAAGATAGCTTCACTTTGTCGAACAACAGAGTCTATGATTTTACTTTCAATGTCACGAAGTCCTGTGTAGAACTTGTTAATATAAGAGCCGTCTTCATCATACCCCTTCATCGCAAAATCGATATTATATTTAGTTGCTCCGACTTCAGGGGTAAATCCCGAGACGCCAAAGGGCATATACAACCTAGGGAATTGAATTCGCATCGGTGTACCCTCTTTGGTAGAAAGGACAATCTTTCTGTTGTTAAACTCGGCAATTTCCAGATTTTCAATAGCGTCTTGGATCTTGGACATTTTGTTACTTAGTTAACATACCAAAACTTTAAGCTGAGCACATCACACACTCGGGTTCAAGACTGAATTGGATTGGTCGAGCCTTGGCTTTACTTCTCAAATAGTACATCCCTGTTTTGAGACCAGACTTCCACGCGTACATGTGCATCGAGGAGAGCTTGGAGAGTGTTGGACTTTCCATAAAAAGATTCATAGATTGGGATTGGTCAATGAAGCGCCCCCGGTCCGCCGCCATATCAATGATAGCCTTTTGGCTAATCTCCCACACAGTCTTGTAGAGCTTCTTAATATCCTCGGGAATATCTACAATATTTTGGATAGACCCACCAGCCTTGACCATAAGGTCCTTCATTTCCTTTGACCAGAGACCAACCCGTTTGAGGTCATCGACGAGATGTCTGTTGACGACAACAAACTCACCCGCGAGTGTCCGTCGCAAGTAGATATTTGTTGTATAAGGTTCGAAGCACTCATTGTTCCCCAAGATTTGCGCCGTGGACGCCGTGGGCATGGGTGCCATGAGGAGACTGTTACGGAGACCCTTCGTTTGTATGCGCGTACGCATAGCATCCCAATCGTAACGTCCACTACACTTGGTCTCACCCTCCCACATATCGTGTTGGAGAATGCCTTGGGACGCTGGGGAACCCTCGAAGGTCTCATAGGACCCCTCGACTTCCGCCAATTCGGAACTGGCCTCGAGTGCCGCGTGATACATCGTCTCAAAGATGTGTGCATTCATCAATCGAGACTCTTCACAGTCGAATGGGAGACCACAGAGAATGAATACATCCGCGAGTCCTTGGACACCGAGACCAATGGGTCTGTGTCGCATATTAGACTTTCGAGCAGTCTCCACGGGGTAAAAGTTACGGTCAATCACTCGGTTGAGGTTCTTCGTCACAACCTTGGTAATCTCATGGAGTTTCGCGTAATCAAATGTCTTGGTCTCCTGATTCACATATTTGGGGAGCGCGATAGACGCCAAATTACACACAGAGGTCTCATCCTTGTCTGTGTACTCAATAATTTCGGTACACAAATTGGAACTCTTAATCACACCCAAGTTCTTTTGATTGGACTTTGCGTTGCACGCATCCTTGTAGAGCATATACGGTGTCCCAGTCTCCGTTTGACTCTTGAGAATTGCCTTCCACACCTCACCCGCTGGTACAGTTGCGGTTGCGAGACCCTCTTCCTCATACTTTGTGTAGAGGGCTTCAAACTCCTCACCGTACACATTGGAGAGACCCTTTGCTGTGTCTGGGCAAAAGAGTGACCAATTGCCACCCTCCTCGACGCGTTTCATGAAGAGATCGGGGATCCACAATGCGGAGAAGAGATCGCGACATCGCGCTTCATCGTCACCTTGGTTGAGACGTATCTCCAAAAAGTCCATAATGTCCGCGTGCCATGGTTCCAAGTAGACTGCGATAGAGCCTTTACGACGACCAGCTTGATTTACATAGCGGGCCGTGGCATTAAATACGCGAAGCATTGGGATAATACCATCAGATTGTCCATTTGTACCCCGAATACGAGACTTATTGGCTCTCACATCGTGGATGTGCATACCGATACCCCCAGCCCATTTTGAGATTTGTGCACACTCCGTCAGACTACCGTAGATGCCATCAATTGAGTCACCCTTATTTGCAATGAGAAAGCAACTGGACATTTGTGGTCTCGGAGTACCTGCATTAAATAGGGTTGGTGTTGCGTGAATGAAGAGACCTTGGGACATCTTATCGTAGGTCTCCAACACGGATTTAATATCTGCCCCGTGGATACCAATGGCAACCCGCATAAACATATATTGGGGTGTTTCCATCAATTTACCCTCATGGCGTTGAAGATATGATTTTTCGAGGGTCTTGAGTCCAAAATAACCAAAGTCAAAGTCACGTTCGACCTTAATCTCATCCTTGACCTGACCAGCAATATCAGCGACCTCGTCTGTAACAATGCCAGCTTTCGCCAATTTCTTCATCGCAAGGTGGAAGGTGTTGGGACACACCTTCTGGATGTTACTCGCGACGATACGGGTTGCAAGGATTTCATAATCTGGGTCTGAGGTAATCATACCCACACAGATTTCGGCGGAGAGTGTATCAATTTCGTGTGTGCTGATACCATCGTACATAGACGAGAACACTTGCTGTGCAACTTTGGAAGAGTCGCAGTTCTCGGAGAGACCGTACGTTAAATTCTTGATCCTATTGGTGACATTATCAAACTTCATATCCTCAATACGACCTGAGCGTTTAGTGACCCTCATTTAGTTCTATCATGTGTTTTATTTTTAACTTACTTGCGACACTTCTCAAGATCACCACTGCGAACCTTCACGGTGCCAAAGGTTTCAAACTTGCGATCGGGCTGGAGAAGATATGTGTTCACATGGAATGGACCACTTTTACCAGCAGGTGTAATTGGGGCGTACGACCCAACGAAGCAGGCTGGAGCTTTGCATGGGATTTCCTCAACATTTTGGGGCTTGCTGTCGTAGACCTCGTCGAAGTCGGCAATGTTTAACATTTAGTATTTACACACAGTTTTTTTTCGGACGGTATATTAAATGTGTGACAATCTTCACCTCGATTCCCTCAAACAGTGTGAGACACCTTTGAATACCCTGTTCTTTTCTGAGTTCAACCAAAATCTTCTTCAGCGTGGGATTCGTCAGGCGTTCAAGAATAAAACTGGTATCGCCATTGATTACCAAAACTCCGATGATTTGTATGGTATCATGCGTGTGGTTTTCATCAACAATTCTGGGGATCACAATTCCAACATAAATGAACAAGTAAAGTTCATGAACTCGCGTGTGATCGAGACTGCGACGTCTCAAATTCAAACGGGTGTTTCCCAATATATTTCATATGTACAGGATATCGATTCTACACGAACTCTCCTGGACCAGCCGGTGAATACAAGTACCTATGGTAAAAAGATTGGCATCAACAATAAGATTGGTATCAATTAAAGTTTTGAGTTTATGATAACATAAGATGAGTCTAAATTATTATAAAAGTGAGACTGAAAAAGTATGTAAATCAAAGGGCTGGGACCGTGCAGCTGTAGATACAGTATGGCTCCTGTTGACAGAAGAATTTGGTGAACTCGCATCCGCCATTCGGCAGTACAAGAAAACGTACAAGAAAACAAACCTCAAGAAGGAACGAGGCACGGATGTCATGATGGAAATGGGTGACGTGTTTAGTTATCTATTCCAATTGGCACACATGCTCGATGTTGATCTGGACAAAATGTGGACCGAACACCGAACTAAAATGAAGACCAAAAAATATAATCTAAAGTAATATCAATATGAGTAATTTTATGCTCTCCGACGAAGATAGTATAAATGATGTAAATCCATTTGTCACACGCGATTTTTCCCTTCCAGGGGGCGTGAGACAGACGGGCGATTTTGCGGATTTTACAGGTATTCGATCTGAGAAGGGTATCCCCGAGCCAGAGCGTAGCGTCTATTGTGATTACGGTCTATGCGAGGAAGCATCATCCGTGTGTTCTTTATCAAGGCCTCTTTATCCAAAGAGAAATATCGATCCAGGATTTACGAGATACAATCTCACGTTTGTTGATAAGGTTAAGATTGGGGTTGTGAAGGATCCCATGTTTTCGATACTTGGTGCCATATTGATTCTCACTTTTATTACTATGTCTCTATACTACGCAAGACGTTAAAAAAGTACTCCAAGCGTTCTTGGTCTTGACAGGTTTGGATGATATCCTCCAACGTTTCTTGACAAAAATTTTTAATAAACTCCCTTTGCCAAGCACTTTCAATATTAATTCGAGGTGGCTGGAATGTGGGATCTAATATTTTGCTCGCGTGTGCGACTCGTATAGTTGTGCGAATGTCCAGGTTTTCAGCTAGAATGTTTTCAAGGGCTAATTCGGCCATTTTCTGTCTTACCTCCAATGTCTTTTCGACCATCGTATCCAAAAACTTCTCATATGGAATAGATTGTTTCTTTGATTTCAAATGAATCCAATCCGCGAGAGGTTCTGTGTTGATGTAGTCGCAGTATGTGTCGTAGCCCTTTCCTGGGACATACTTTTCATACATAATTTCAACGTATTGGAGTTCCGAATCAATATCATAGACGGACTTTGCCGACTTGAGGAACGAGGTCATCTAGTTTGGTCTAGAAGGGACTCAATTCTCTAAGCAAAAAACCTCAGTATAAGGTAAAATGAATACGACGGCTATAGCAATTGGTGTTGTGGTCGTAGTTGTGATATTGATTGCTGCATATTTTATGATGGGTTCTAAGAAATCAGAGGCTCCAGCCCCAGAGGCTCCAGCCCCAGAGGCACCACCAGCTCCCCCAAGTGAGTATGTGTATGAATTTATTAAGAATGTTGAAAGTGCTCATAAAAAGGATTTTAATGCACACATAACCGATATTCGCATGGATGGTGTACGCGTTACCCCTGAACAAATAGTGCTTCACGAGGAACCAAAGCACGCTAAATGTAATAGTAAACCAGGTGGATATCAGTGTCAAAGTGGTAATTATGGGCTCAATGACCCAGAACCAGCCAACCCAACTATGAAGGATTTGACATGGTCTGCGTGGAAGGAAGGGCAAATTCAAGTTGGCTCAAAAGTTTTCACCATCACAACCCCAACAAAGGTTGGTGAGTTTGAAATTGACTATTTCAGACCCAAATACGCACCAGGTTGGATTATCAAAGAAAATGGTGTAGAGGTTCTCAAGGAAACCAAGAACGGTGGGGGTGGAAATACACCAAATCCCAAAAAAATCAAGTATATAATCCCATAACCTAAGTCACCCCTTCCAGTTTAAAAATCAAATAAAATTGAGGATCCGCTACACATATGTATTCGGCCATCGCCAACAACAGCTTCTCCTATCTCCTCACTCTAGATGAGTTTAGGAAGGAGCTTCCAGAGGAAACACGACCTTCTTGGATAAAGATTACGACAATCACAATGGTCTCGAGCTTTGTTCAAAACATTGATATTAAGAAACTTCGCCATGCATTTGAGACATTGGAATCCTTTAAATTGAGGCGATGTGGAACACAAAGTGATGGGGGATTTGAGTGGAAATTGAAGCCTACCACGTTCTATAACCAGGTGACCCTCACGTATCACGACAGTTACAGTACCAAGTCTGTGAAGGTGTTCCCAAATGGTTCAATCCAAGTGGCTGGGTGTTGTGACTTGTTTGACTGTA
>Ga0255771_1005174_pt1 | contig 11463 bp, 10 predicted proteins | sample 011ome_19_FD_179969 | JGI IMG/M metagenome (GOLD analysis project Ga0255771, IMG submission 179969) | Coastal salt marsh microbial communities from the Groves Creek Marsh, Skidaway Island, Georgia - 011510BT metaG (version 2) | ecosystem: Environmental > Aquatic > Marine > Intertidal zone > Salt...
GCCTGTTTTGCTGCGGCGATAATGGCCGCATCATCGGCATCTGGCTGGCCAAAGGCGATATTTTCGCGAAGCGTTGCCGAAAACAGCGCCGAATCCTGCGGCACCAAACCGATATGGCCGCGCAAATCAGCAAGCGACAAATCACGAAGATCAATCCCACCAACCCGAACCGCCCCATTCACCGGATCATAAAATCTGAGAAGAAGATGAAAAATCGTTGATTTACCTGCCCCGCTTGGCCCGACAATCGCCACACGTTCGCCGGCCTTGATGGCAAAGCTTACATCGCTGATTGCTGGCCGGTTCACCGCGGCCGGATAGGCAAATTGAACAGCGGCAAATTCACATGCTGTGGCAGCCGCCCGATTGATCGGTTGCGGCGATGCTGGGGTGGGCAGGCTTGCCTTGGTGTCCAGCAATTGCGCAATGCGTTCAGCCGCACCCGCCGCCCGCTGTAAATCGCCAGCAAGCTCGGATAGAAAACCCGTCGAGCTTGCCACCAGAAACGCATAGAAAATGAAAGATGACAGATCGCCAGCGCTAATCCGTCCCGCCATCAAATCCTGCCCGCCAATCCACAGAATGACGCCAATTCCGCTAAAGACCAGAAAAATCACAATGCCGCTTAACAGACCGCGAAGCCGAACTCGTGCAAGACCAGCGTCAAGCGACAGATCAACTGCCCGTTCAAAATGCCCTTTGACGTAATCTTCGCGGCCAAAGGCCTGCACCGTGCGGATAGCGCTAACCGTTTCTTCGGCTTCAACCCCGACATCGGCAAGGCGATCTTGTGCTAATCTTGAAGCAGCGCGTAACCGGCGTCCCATGAAAATCAGGGGCAACACAACTAGCGGCACAACGATCAACACCACAAGCGACATTTTCGGACTGGATAGAACCACCATCACAAGCCCGCCAATCAACAGCAGGAAATTACGCGCTGCCATTGACAGGGTCGAGGTCATGACCGTTTGAACGATACTGGTATCGGTTGTGATTCTGGATAATACATCACCGGTTCGGGCATTTTCAAACCATCCAGCCGATAAGGTAATGGCATGGCCAAAAATAGCACGGCGAATATCAGCCAGCACCATTTCACCAATTTTATTCACCATGCTGGTGCGAAGATAGCTACCAAAGGCCAGAACCACAGCAATCATCGCTGTTGCCATCACCGCGCGGTCAAGCAAGGCAGGGTCGCGTTTGCCAAGCCCTTCATCAACAAGATAGGCAAGCCCGCGCCCCATTCCAAGAAGCGCACCAGCAACAAGCACAAGCGCCAAAATGGCAAGCGCGATTCGGAGACGATGCGGCTGAAGATAGGGCCAAAAGACGGCCAATAGCTGGCGGCTGGTGTAACGGCGATTTGTTTCCAAGGTCTGATCCGCCGGAAATGCTGTCTGCTGATCAGTTTTCTGCCCGTTATTCATTCATCAACCCCAATTTTCGTTCACCCAACCCGCGAACCATTTATTTTCTACGTCGGGGGGCTTGCTTATCATCGCTATAGGGGATATACCACCAGCGCTGTTTGTTGGCGAGGATCATTCTGCCGCATGGCAAATCTAGCATCACGAACAGGCAGTTAAGCGTAAAACCGGAGACCGGCATGAAAAAAGATATTCACCCAGATTACCACGAAATCACCGTTGTAATGACCGATGGCAGCGAACATACCACGCGCTCGACTTGGGGAAAGCCTGGCGATGTGTTGAAACTCGACATTGACCCAAAGACCCATCCAGCATGGACTGGCCAGCATCGTATCCTTGACTCAGGTGGTCAGGTTGCCCGCTTTAACAAGCGCTTTGGCGGTCTTGGCATCAAATAAGGCTGTTCCAGCCCGATTTGAAACCCAAATCTACCCATCGACAAAAGCCAGCAATTGCTGGCTTTTTTCTTGTCTTATCGCTTTTGATGGCGAAATGCCTCTTTTGATGGCAAGGGACCGCACCACAACTGAACCGGCGGCGCTTTTGCAGCGGCGGTTTATGCCGATAACCGGCAAGGGTTAATCGGTTTGGTGGGTTTTGATCGTAGCCTGTGCTGCGGCAAGACGCGCCGCAGGAACGCGGTAAGGCGAACAAGATACATAATCAAGACCGACCTTTTCAAAAAACAGAATTGAATCGCCATCGCCGCCATGTTCACCGCAGATGCCAAGCTTGATATCGGGACGGGTTTTGCGGCCACGCTCAACCCCCATTTCGACCAGAGTGCCAACCCCTTCAAGGTCAATCGACACAAACGGATCAACCGGATAAATCTCTTTATCAGCATAATCATGCAGGAAAGATCCGGCATCGTCACGGCTGATGCCAAGCGAGGTTTGCGTCAGATCATTCGTCCCAAAGGAAAAGAATTCGGCCTCAACCGCCAGATCAGCCGCACAGATTGCCGCGCGGGGCAATTCAACCATTGTGCCAACAAGATATGATATCGTGATACCGGTTTCCGCCATAACCGCAGCCGCAGCCGCGTCAATCTCGGCCTTGCAAAGCGAAATTTCTCGTGCCGTTGCCGCGAGCGGAACCATCACTTCGGGAATGGGTGACTCGCCAGTGTTTTTGGCAACAGCGCAGGCCGCCTCAAAAATAGCGCGGGCTTGCATCCGGCAGATTTCCGGATAAGTCACTGCCAAGCGGCAGCCACGATGACCAAGCATCGGGTTGGTCTCGGCAAGCTTGACCGAGCGTTGGCGTGCCGTCTCGATTGTGACGCCAGCGGCGGCGGCAACTTCGGCCAATTCATCGGCCGAATGCGGTAAAAACTCATGCAATGGCGGATCAAGAAGCCGGATGGTGACTGGCAAACCAGCCATGATGGTAAATAATTCTTCAAAATCACGGCGCTGCATCGGCAATAGTTTGGCAAGCGCCAATTCACGGCCTTCAGTATCGGCAGCCATGATCATCTGGCGCATGGCAATGATGCGGTCTGCATCGAAAAACATATGTTCGGTTCGGCATAGGCCAATGCCCTGCGCACCGAAATCAAGGGCAACCCGCGCCTCGGTCGGGGTTTCGGCATTGGTACGCACTTCCATGCGGCGCACCTCGTCAGCCCAACCCATAACGCTGGCAAAGGCACCTGACATTTTCGGCTGGATCGTATCGACTTTACCGGCATAAACCTCACCGCTGGTGCCATCAATGGTGATAACATCACCTTCGACCAAAACCTGATCAGCGATAAAGACCTTGCCGCTAACCTCGTCAAAGCGCACATCGCTTGCACCCGAAACACAGGCTCGCCCCATGCCACGCGCAACCACCGCCGCATGGCTTGTCATGCCGCCACGCGCTGTCAGGATACCGGCAGCAGCATGCATACCGTGAATATCTTCAGGGCTAGTTTCAAGGCGCACCAGTATCACCGCCTCGCCGCTAGCCGCCATTTCCTCGGCACGATCGGCATTCAGCACAATCTTGCCGCATGCAGCGCCCGGTGATGCGGGCAGACCGCGTGCCAGAATGACCTTTTCAGCATCGGGATCTAGCGTTGGATGAAGCAGCTGGTCAAGCGCGTTCGGATCAACCCGACATAGGGCTTCGTCGCGGGTGATTAACCCTTCATCAGCCATTTCAACAGCCATGCGAAGCGCGGCTTCCGCAGTGCGTTTTCCGCTACGAGTTTGCAGCATATATAACACGCCCTGCTGGACAGTAAATTCAAGATCCTGCATATCGCGATAATGCGCCTCAAGCTTTTTGCGAACCGCATCAAGCTGATCAAAGGCCGCCGGCATGGCTTCTTGCATCGACAAAGCATCACCGCCGCCTTTTTCGCGGGCAGCCGCCGTTAATGGCAATGGCGTACGAATACCGGCAACAACATCTTCGCCTTGCGCATTGATCAAAAACTCGCCGTAAAAGCTGTTTTCACCGGTTGATGGGTCACGCGTAAACGCAACACCGGTCGCGCAATCATCACCCATATTGCCAAACACCATGGCCTGAATATTGACCGCTGTTCCCCATGCGGCAGGAATGTTATTCAGCCGCCGATAGGTGATGGCGCGGGTATTCATCCAGCTGGTAAATACCGCCCCAATCGCGCCCCAAAGCTGTTTCCACGGGTCTTGGGGAAAGCCGGTGCCAGCCTCATCTTGAACAATGTCCTTATAGCTGGCGACAAGTGCTTTTAAATCATCACCAGTCAATTCAGTGTCTTCATAAACGCCGCGTTGAAGCTTCATATCCTCAAGCGCATCTTCAAACAGGCCGTGATCGACCTCCATCACGACATCGCTATACATCTGGATAAACCGGCGATAGCTGTCATAGGCAAAACGCGCATCATTGGCGCGGTTGGCAAGGCCTTCGACCGTAGCGTCATTCAGCCCAAGATTGAGAACCGTATCCATCATGCCCGGCATCGAGGCCCGCGCACCTGATCGCACCGAAACAAGAAGCGGGTTAGCGGAATCGGCAAAACGGGTGCCGGTTTCGCTTTCGATTTTCGCAATGGCGTCACGCACCTGCTGATCTAAAGTGTCAGGATAGGTTTTGTCATGGTCATAAAAATGCGTGCAGACATCGGTACTAAGGGTAAATCCGGGCGGAACCGGCAGGCCAATGCCACTCATTTCGGCAAGATTAGCACCCTTGCCACCAAGAAGATTGCGACGCGATGCATCGCCATCGGTTCCTGTTTTGCCAAAATTATAAACCCATTGTGTCATGTCTCTATCTAGCCTTCTATTTTCGTGAAATCGGCAACAGCCAGCATTTTTTCACGAATCATTGCCAATAGCCCAAGTCGGTTCAGGCGGATCGCCGGATCATCGTCATTCACGACGATTTTTTCAAAAAACAAATCAATGGGGGAACGCAGCGCACCAAGCGCGGCAAGCTGCGACTCAATATTGTCTTGATTCACAGCCATTGTCGATAGTGGATCAAAAAGTGCTTTTTCAGTTTCGGTAAATAGTGCCGGATCAGATGTTGCGGCAAAGGCGGTTTTGGCCTTTTTTTCCTCGGCAGCAAGGATGCTGCTGACCCGCCGCCAACCAGCCATCAACCCGGTGCCATCGGCAGCGGCCAAAAAGCCAGCAAGCGCTGATGCGCGTGTCGCCATCAAATAGATATCGTCACCATCATCATCGGCCAAGGCCGCGGCTACCACATCATGCCGCATTTTCTGATCACGAAGATAGCCGCGAAGCCGGTCACGAATAAAGGGCAACAGATCGGCATCAACTTTGGCAAAGCCATAGCCGCTGGCACTCGCCTGCAAAATCTTGCCAAGCGGGATGGTTAGCTGTCCATCAACAATAATACGGATAACGCCCAAGGCCGCACGGCGAAGCGCAAACGGATCTTTTGAGCCGGTTGGTTTGGCATCAATGCCAAAAAACCCGACAAGCGTGTCAATCTTATCCGCCAGCGCAACAACCATGGCTTCGGGTGTTGCTGGCAAATCATCGGCCGGGCCTTGCGGCCGATAATGCGCGGTAATGGCGTCGCAAACGGCTTTGTCCTCGCCGCTGGCAGCCGCGTAATAGCCGCCCATAATGCCCTGCAATTCAGGAAATTCAGCAACCATACCCGTGACAAGATCAGCCTTGGCGAAACGGGCAGCGCGTGATGCGGCTTTTGGGTTGGCAGATGGCATATGCGGCGCAATAGCGCCTGCCAACGCTTCCATCCGGATTGCCTTATCGTGGATCGAGCCAAGCCCCTCATAGAATGTGACATCGCCAAGTGCGGGAAGATAGCTTTCCAACTGGCGTGCCTGATCCTGTTGCCAGAAAAATTCGGCATCGGCCAATCGCGCCCGCAACACACGCTGATTACCGGCGATAATCACCTTATCGCGTTCCGCATCGCCAAGCCGGTTTGATAGAACAATGAAATGTGACGAGAATTTTCCATCAACATCACTCAGCGTGATGTATTTCTGATGCGTTGCAATTGTGGCTTGCAGCAACTCTGGCGGCAGCACCATGAATCGGTCTTCGATCTGCCCCATAAGCGGCGTTGGCCATTCGACCAAACCAGCAATATCGGCAAGATAACTTCCAAGCTGAGCCTCATTGAGATGACATGACTGGCTGGCAGCTAATTTTTTAGCCGCGCTGATAATCGCGTCATGGCGTTCATCTTGGTCAAGCATCACATAGCCAGCCCGCATTCTGGCCTTAACATCATCAAGACTGGTAATGCCGGTAAGGTCAATGTCGTCAGGTGCCTCAAAATAATGGCCGCAGCTAGTCGCGCCAAAAGTGATTGCATCGCCGCCACCCAGATCCAGCGCACCGGCAAGCGGTCTGCCATCAAACAAAATATTGATCCGGTGAAGCGGGCGCACCCAGCGGAATTTACCGCGACCCCATCGCTGGCTTTTTGGCCATGGAAAATGGGTCAGAATATCAATAATGATCGGCGCCAACAGCGCGGCTGTATCACCGCCAGTGATTTCGCTTCGTGCAAATAAGAACCGGCCTTTTGGCGTATCTTCTTCCACAAGCTCTTCGCGGCTGACCCCGGCCGATTTCAAAAAACCGGCAATCGCCGCCGCGGGCGCATCAACACGCGGCCCGCGTTTTTCGATAATGCGATCCGGCTGCGATGCAGCGATATTGGTGACATAGGCAAGCAAATGACGCGGCGCACAAAGGCCGGTTGCCACGCTGTCATCATGCCAGACGCCAAGCGTTGTTAAGGCCGATTCAATCAACCGCGCCAGATCACGGCCAGCACCAGCCTGCATGCGGGCAGGAATTTCTTCTGAGACAAATTCAATTACCAGATCAGCCATTGGTTGTGGTCTCCGTTATTCCCATCCATGCTTCGCAGCATCCTTTGGCCAAGTTCCGAACACGCCCGATATAGGCGGCGCGTTCAGTCACCGAAATCACCCCACGCGCATCAAGCATATTAAACAGATGGCTGGCTTTCATACATTGATCATAGGCTGGCAATGCGAGTGGCGTCTCCAACCCCAGCAAGCGGCCACATTCAATTTCGGCATCGCGGAAATGCCCAAGAAGCATATCCGTATCGGCATGTTCAAAATTCCAGCCGGAAAATTCAACCTCGGCGCGTTTGAAAATATCGCCGTAAGTTTTGCCGCCTTCGGCAGCTGGAACACCATCCCAATCAAGGTCATAGACATTTTCAACGCCTTGAATATACATCGCCAGCCGTTCCAACCCGTAGGTAAGTTCAAGCGGCACCGGATTACATTCAATCCCGCCAACCTGTTGGAAATAGGTGAATTGCGAAATTTCCATGCCATCACACCAGACTTCCCAGCCAAGACCCCATGCGCCAAGCGTTGGTGATTCCCAATCATCTTCGACAAACCGGATATCATGCTTGTCGGGATCAAGCCCGATTGCCTTTAGCGAGTCGAGATATAGCGCCTGCGACTCCGCTGGTGATGGTTTGAAAATCACCTGAAACTGGTAAAAATGCTGCATCCGGTTTGGGTTTTCACCATAGCGCCCATCCGACGGCCGCCGCGATGGCTGAACATAGGCCGCGCGCCAAATATCATCGGGGCCAAGCGCACGAAGCGTTGTTGCCGGGTGAAATGTACCAGCGCCAACCTCCATATCATAGGGCTGCAAGACAACCGCGCCCTGCTTTGCCCAATGGCGTTGTAAATTCAGTATTATCGACTGGAAATCGGTTCTAATTTCGTCGCTTTGTGATGTTGGCATCAGTCACGATTCCTATTGCAAAAGATGCACGGAAATTAGCCGGAAACCGCATCAAAAGGCAAGCTGTTGCTGCCGCTAATAGGGACAGTTTTCCCGATCACAGGTCTCGCCGCTTACCCATGCCCCGCAAATTGTGCATTCCTGCAAATCAACCGAGGCGTCATTCGGGTCTTTTTTCGCTGCTCCCGCCGTGTTGCCATTTTTGTCTAATGGCTGATCAGCACGGTTTTTCTGGCGCGCCTCGATAAACCGAAATCCCATCCAGACAAGCCAGATCAGGGCAAAAAGACCAAGGATTTTCGGAAGTGAGAGAACCATGATTCAAGCGTCCTTTAAAGGCGTAATCCGACATGCCTAATGCAACCGGCGTGATACTGGATTTTGCGGAAAGCCAGCGATTGGTCTGCCAGCAACGGCGAATATGGCGTTATCCTGACATAACCGGTTTGACTTTTACAGCCCGAAACGCGAAAAAAAAGCGCGCTCAATCGCAAGATCGGCGGTTTCCTGCACAAGATGGCTGCTCATTGCCGGAAGTCCAAGCGGCAGGAATTTGCGCTTTGGCTCAACAAACATCACATCAGTGTCATCACCAAAACGTTGAAGCAATGTTTGGCGACATTCACCAAGCCCATCAATCAATCCCAATTCAAGCGCACGTTGGCCTGTCCAGAACGCGCCGCTGAATAATTCATCATGCGCGCCTTTCAGCCGTGACCCACGACGCTGTTCGATATGGCTGATAAATTGTTTGTGAATATCGGCCTGCAACCCTTTCAGCCGGTCAATTTCTTCATCGCGTTCAGGCTGAAAGGGGTCAAGCGTCATTTTGGCCTCGCCAGCGGTGTAAACCCGCCGGTCAATGCCAAGCTTGGCAATGGCTTTATCAAAACCGAAACCGGCCGATATCACCCCAATAGACCCGATCACCGATGCCGGATTGGCATAAATCTCATCGGCTGATGCCGCCAGCCAATAGCCGCCACTCGCCGCCACATCTTCGCAAAACGCCAAAACCGGCACATCGGCGCGGTTGGCAAGGTCACGAATGCGCTGGCCAATCAATGATGATTGCACCGGCGAGCCTCCAGGCGAGTTAATGATGATGGCGACGGCCTTGGCACGCTTGACCGAAAAGGCCTTTTTCAATTGCGGTTCAACCGATTCAAGCGATAGGCCGCGCCGTCCAAGACTGCCCGATTGCGAGATTACACCGCTTAACCGCACCACCGGCACAACCGACCTGCGGCGCCGCCAAAACATTATTTTGGACAAAAGTCCCATTTCGCCTATTTCCCTTCATTTGGCATCACTGCCAATCACACCCTGCCAATCATCCCCTGCCGATTACGCTATGCCAATCATCCACTGGCAATCACGCCTAGACCCTGCGGGCAGGATGCACCATATACAGACCTTCACCATTCATAATGCGGCTAGCGGCTTCGGTAAAGCTGCCATCATCATTATGCATGATAAGACCGGGTAAAATCGCGCCCGGGCCAGACACCGCCTTGCGCACCTGAATGATCACCCGCCCAGCCGGCACCATTGGCCGCGGCCAAAGCGGGAATTGCAGAATTTCTGAAGCACCCGCCATGGTAAACAGATGGATTAACTCATCCGCCCGATCAGCCCGGCAAATAAAGCTGATCCGTCCGCGCGGTTTTGCCGCCCAGATTGCCGATTTAACCCAATCACCAAGCGCCAGACCTTCGCCGATATGCGCCAAAGCCCGCCGTTTGTCGCGCGGCCTTGTGCCAGTTGCGTAATGATAGGGCGGGTTACTGACAACATGATCAAAACTGCCCGCCAGAACGGGTGGCATTTTGGCAATATCATCGCGCAGAATACGAAGCCGGTCATCAAAACCATTGGCCGCGACATTTCGTTGTGCCAATGCCACCATCACCGGATCAATCTCAATCGCGGTGATCTGCACCGCATCAAGCCGCCGTGCCAAACACAGGCTGATCCCGCCAACCCCTGCCCCCATATCCAGAATACGGCCACGATTAACCCCAACCGCCGCCGCCAGAAGCACCGCATCCGTGCCAACGCGAAACCCGCTTTTTGGCTGCATAACCGACACGGTTTTGCCAAGCAAATGATCATGTGTTACCGCCAGATCATCAAGGCCATCAGGCGGTGCGCCATCGCCGGTTTTGGCATCATTCCCGATTGTTGGATCTTGGCTCATGTTTTTGTCACCCCTAACAGGGGCTGGCTCGTCTGGTTTTGCTGCCAGCCGCCGCACAAACGTCCATGATCAATCATCATAAAATTCATTTGCATCCTCAAGCAGCGTTTTTGCCGCCAAAAGCCGTTTCGTTGGCACCATAATCCGGCGCGGAAAAGCCCCAATGCCAGCCTCAAGCGCCGAAATATTTGCATCAAACACATGCGCCTTAATGCCCGCATCACGCAACAGCGCCAGCAAAAATGACAGGCGCACATTATTGGTTGTGCTGACAAGATGTTCCATGAAGCCACATCATGCCGCATTTTTGGCGAATTACCAAGCATTGCAACGACAAAATCCGCCTTGGGCTGGCCTTTTTTCCTTGCTAGTCGGTGATGTGGCATCGTAATGAATGGGAAAGATTTTAGACTCGCCATCCATGCGCGCCGCCAATGGTCGGCGCGATGACACTGTCGCCAAAAAGCCAAACGGCTTTAAATTGCGCAAAAACATATTTCCTCTAGGAAGATGGCAAATCGCCATTTAATAGGTTGAAAGAATGAGTGCTAATCCTGCAATCAAGAATCACGGCGAACTGGTTTCGCTTGACCCGCTGGTCAATCTGCTTGCCGATGATATGAAAGCCGTCAATGCAATGATTTTGCAACGGCTTGCCAGTGACGTGCCGTTGATTCCCGAACTGGCCGGACATTTGATTGCCGCTGGCGGTAAACGCATCCGCCCGATGATGACCCTTGCCGGCGCGCAAATTGCCGGTGGCAGCGCGCATGCTGTGGGGCTGGCAACCGCCGTCGAATTCATCCATTCGGCAACGCTTCTTCATGATGATGTGATTGATGAGTCGAATTTGCGACGTGGCCGCGATACGGCAAATGCGCTTTGGGGAAACGAGGCGTCGGTTCTGGTGGGTGATTTTCTGTTTGCCCGCGCTTTTGAATTGATGGTTGAGGCGGGTGATATTACGGTTCTTGGCCAGCTGGCCAATGCGTCGGCGCGGATTACCGAAGGCGAAATCAAACAAATGACCATCGCTGGCATGCCCGACACGCCGCAAGACGCCTATTTCGATGTGATTACGGGCAAAACCGCGATTTTATTCGCCGCCGCCGCCGCCGCCGGTGCCAAATTGGCAGGCGCAAATGATGATGATGTTGCGGTGATGCATGATTACGGGCTGCAGCTTGGGCTGGCATTCCAGATCATGGATGATGCAATGGATTATGGCGTCAGCAGCAGCGCGATGGGCAAAAATACCGGCGATGATTTCATTGACCAGAAAATCACCCTTCCGGTCATTCTGGCATGGCAGGATGGCGATGCAAATGACCGCGAATTCTGGCAACGCACAATGGGTGATGGCAATTTTGCCGATGGCGATCTTGCCACCGCACAGGCCATTCTTGCCAGCCATGATGCCATTGACCGGTCGATTGCGATTGCCGGTGATTATGCCAATGCTGCCATTGCCGCGCTGTCACGGCTGTCATCACCGGGTCAAAGCCAGATGCCCATCATCGCCGCGCTTGGCGCCGCCGCTAGGTTTTCAGCAGCACGGCAAAATTAGGCACCCAATCTATCCGCGCCCAAT
>Ga0255771_1005176_pt1 | contig 11461 bp, 8 predicted proteins | sample 011ome_19_FD_179969 | JGI IMG/M metagenome (GOLD analysis project Ga0255771, IMG submission 179969) | Coastal salt marsh microbial communities from the Groves Creek Marsh, Skidaway Island, Georgia - 011510BT metaG (version 2) | ecosystem: Environmental > Aquatic > Marine > Intertidal zone > Salt...
GATTGGATTTTCTCACGTGACTTTCTCCTCATTAAGCAATCACATCGCGGCTGTTTTTGTCGTCGTCGTCGTCGCTTTGAAAGAAAGGAACGTCTAAAGTCTCTCTCTCTTCCGTCGAAGAACTCTTTTTTTGCGTTCTCTTGTTGCGCTTTATACACGTTTTGAAGGAGAAAGAGGAAACAACATGTCGTCAAAAAGTCTGCGACAGAGAAGCGTCTTTAACAAGAAGGCAGCTTCGAAGACGAAGAAAGAGACGAGAAAAGTGACGGAAGAAACAGAGGAAGAGGAAGAGGATGAAAAGAAGTTCTTCGAAGAAACCGTGGTCACGTCGACGTTGTTCCACTCCGCGAAGTTCGAAGGGAAGGAAAAGTTACGATTCGTTCGAGAACTGTTCAATCGAATCGCGAGGAATTACGACTTCATGAACCTTTGGATTTCGTTAGGTGGGACCTCGTATTGGCGCTTGCGAGCGCTGAGGAAGTTGAACTTACGATTACACGGGAAAGTGTTAGACGTCGGGTGCGGGTCTGGAATTTCCACTCGACGGGTTTTGAAAAGGTATTCCGGGATATGCGTGGCGTGCGAAGGTTTAGATCCGTCGAAAGAGATGATTCGCGTGGCGAACGCGAAGAATCGAGACGCGAGGGCGACGTATACGGTCGGGAACATTGAGAATTGCGACGAGATGTACAAAAAAGACACGTTTGATTGCGTGGTGACGGTGTACACGTTGCGGAATTTCGCGGACTCGCAGTTGGCGATTTGGCAGATGATGCGGGTGTTGAAACCGGGAGGGAAATTGGTCGTCGTGGACGCGTTTCCTCCCAAAATCCGGCTCGCGAAGATGATTTTAAAGTTTTGGTTGGAATATATCATGCCGATCGTAGCTTTGATTTTCATACGGGAGAAAAAAGATAGGAAGGCGTACAAGTATCTCTCCAAGTCTATTCAAAACGCAAAGTATACTCCGGAGACGTTCGTGCACGCATTAGGGAACATGGGCGGCGTGAATATGAAGGTGAAGAAGTACATGTTCGGCGCGTGTTGTCGCATCGAGTGCGAAAAGAATTTCGTGAAAAGAGACGAACACGATCCTTTGAAAAGGTATAAACGAGACGAGAAAGATTTGTTACCGTATTACGAACCGGTGGAGTGGATGGATATGGTTTTACCTGTAATAATTTGCGTCGCGTTGAGCGTCGTGTTTTCGAACTGGTTAATGGGATTAGACTTGAAGATTTGAAACGTTTACATTTTCCACTTTAAAACTAAGAAGACTAAATCCACGCAGTGTTGGCTCCAGACGCATAATGCGGCGTTTGTGGCGTTGTTGTTTGTGGCGGGCTATTTGGTTTGTTTCTATTATTGTTATTAGTGTTGCGTTGATTCTCTTTTGTTCGTCGCCGTCTTCGATCGACGCTTTCGGCGAAGAGCCAGATGTTTGTAAATATTTCTTCCGGTCCTTCGCCCGATGTGGTACTTTTTCCCACGAATATTTTTAGTCGGTTGAACTTCTCTCGCACCTTTCTAGCTAGCTCGTCTACGATTTCCTGTTCTTTCGCGACATCGCACAGGTGTTCTAAGCGTTCCTTCTTTAAATTCACCACGTTTTTCCGAAACGATTCATATCGGCTTTCTAGTTCGCCTCGGGCGAAGCGCATGGCGCGTTCGCAGTGTTTCAGATTTTCGCGCAACGAATACGTGTCATTTTGCTTATCCTCAATAGTATCACTGTCATCTGCGACATCGACGACAACTTCCAACAAATTTTCCGGTGGCCGTATCAATGTCGGCGTGTCCGTATTTTTATTCGTCGTAGTCTTAACATTCGCAAACAACAACAAAGATTCCAAGGCGAAACCGTTCGCGTCGCCACGGATTGTCCCCTCGTTTAATACGTTACCGCAATATAAAGCGTGTTTCAAAATATTGCGTAAATCGTTTGAGCTTAACACCTCGTCGCAAGCGTTTTCTACCACTTCAAAGCAAGAGCGTAAGTCGCGAGCGAGCTCGCTAAACTGCCGCGCAAACATGAGCGCTCGAAGGCGATGCTCCAAGTTTGGTATCGTGCACATCTTTCGGAGAAATTGTTCTGGTTGAGATAACGGATTTTCGATATTTTCATCGTCGTTAGCGTTGTACTCCTTAAACAATAAAAGCTCCTCTTCGTTCGGCACGCACTGGATGAGTATTTGTAACTTGTCGATGTCGAGCTCTGACGACGCGCATTGAATCATATCGACGATAGATTGCGGGTCTTGCGCTGCTTTCCATCTACTCAGAACGATGGAAATATTGTTCGCTCGCTTCAATGGAATCAGTTTCGGCATGCCACGTTCCTGTTTTTTCGCGCTATTTTCCTCATCGAGTGGTTTTTGTTGCTTCGTTGGTTTCGCATCAAACGCTTCATATACTTTCTTCCGTATCTTTTCTCGCTTCTTCTCGTCGATATCGCCGCTGGCAGTAAACCACGTGTCAATAGTGACCGGTAACTTCTCCCAAAAGATTTTTCGGAGCGTGTTTGTCACAGGTTTCTTCTTTAAAAGTGTCGGTGTTGGCACCTGAGTATTCCGAAGACTGAGTTTTCTGCCGGGCGGCGCGGGAGGCGGCGGCGGTATTGCTCCCGCTTTGTTCTTTGGTACTGGTGGCGCCGGGGGTGCTCGCGGTGGTGCTGGCGGTGGCGGTGGCGGTGGCGGTGGTGGTGGCAGAGGGGCTCTTTTTGATGCAACTTTAGAGACTGCCGCCGGCGGCGGTGGTGGCGGTGGTGGTGGTGGTGGTGGTGTCGAAGGGAGAATCGATTTTTGCTGCTGGGACGATATCGATGGCACCTTTGGAGGAGGAGAGAAAGGCGGCGGCGGAGGAGGAGGAGGAGAGTCGATGAGTATCGTCACGTCTAAGAAGAAATTCTTCGGTAAAAGCGCGGACATGTTCGCGCCACTATCACCCGTCCCGCAGTGGTCGATATCATTTAGATGAAATCGCGTGACGCCGTGTTTCGCCATCGCCACCGCGTGCGACCAGGCGAGGCAAATTGGACGTTTTTCATCAAATTCTCTATTTCCCGTCCAGTGATACACGCATACGAAGAAATCAGACGTGAGACGCACGCCTTTCTTATACACGGTTTCGGTGTATTCGCCGTTTTTATTCAAACACGAGCCTTCAAAATCTCTCGCTGCGGTGTTTTCCGATCGTAACTCGACGCTTTTCGGCGTTTGAAACATCTCGAAAGGAATAGGGGAGCCGTTCGCGCTGGAATGAAAGTCTGGACCGAACTGTGTCGCGGAGAACAAACTTCTCCCAATTTCTCTGTTGCGCCCATCTCTCACCACGCAATATAACCGTGACCCGCCTTTGCCGTCGCAGGAAATCCCGCCGGAAATGACGACACGTTTTAACGTTATTTTCTCACCATCGTTACTACTCATTAAAATCGCATCTTCGAAACCGCTTTCAATTCTCCTCGCTCGCGTTTGCAACCACTGGCCAATTCTCCTTTGCGTGTTTGTCAAAGTAAACGCACGCTTATCTCGAAATCTCTTCGTGCTCTCCTTTGCGGACATCGGCGGCGGCGCGATTTCGCAATAAGCATTTTCTATTGATACGTCGCCTTTCCCGGAAGCCACGATGGACGCGCACGCGATGAATCGCAAGACGTTTATCGCCAAGGACCGCTTCCTAATCCGTTCATTTTTCCTTTCCTCTTTTGCAGACGCCGTGGCCGCGTAATAATTCTCTTTCGTCGCCACGTCGTATCTTACCCCACCTTTTCGATACAAATCTTCTTGTCGCGTCGTCGCGTCGTCGATAGCGAAATGAAGCGCGACTACCGGCTCGCTCGAAATCGCCATCCACTTCTCGATCGTGCTCGCGATGGACACCAACGTATCCAACTCGACGACGTTCGCGAACGGGATGCACTCGTCCACGATAAACTCAACTATAGGCGCGTCTCGAAACGCGTCGTACAACGACTCGTCTTCATCTTCTTCAACCTCTCGCTCCGAACGAGATATCTTCGACAGCGCGTGTTGCCGTTCGCAAAACGCTCGAGAGGCGAGGTTGACCAACACGACGTCCGTTGACGACGACGACGCGTCACCCCGTCTCTCGCTTTCCATGTCACCATTTTCCGTCGACGTCGCAAATAAACCTTTCCGTTCCATCCACGCTCTCGCGCTCGCGAACTCGTTCTTTTTCTTCTTTTTCTTCTTCTTCCTCCTCCCGTTCCTCTCCGCGTTCTCTCCTTCTTCCTCTTCTTCAAAGTCGCCTCTGGTTGCAAAGGCAACCACGTGGTTATTCAAACGAAACGGTTCGGCTACGAACGCACCTCCTCTTTCCTCCTCTCCGTCCTCCTCCTCGTCGTCGCTGTCCCTTCCTCCGCTGGATGTTAAAGACATCCTTCCGAACGGACTGACCATGCTGATGCGCGCTGGTGTTAGTGTTCTTCTTTTCGCATCATCATCGTTCGGCTTCCAAGTCCTCCGCGTATTTTTTTCTTCAAAATCGTCGTCTCTCTCGTCGTCTGAATCGTTTTCGTCGCTTCTCCTCCTCGACGACGAAAAATTCCTCTCCTTTTCTTCCTCCTCCTGGACGTCTTCTTCGTCGGGTTTCGAAGGTCCGTTGCCCATTATTCGTATTATTCGTATTATATTCTTTCTTGATTATAAATTGTCGTTTTTCCGTTTTTTGTCTTTCTTCTCTCTTTTGACTGACGACTCAAAAACAGTTGACATTTTTCTTTTTCCTTTCTGTGTATAAAAGCAAAGAGACGCCAAAAAACACAACTCTCTCTCTCTCTCTCTCGTACATGCGCGTTGCCGCTACAGGACGCGTCGCCTCTCTCTCAGCGATGACGATGAATTCAAACGATACTACGAACGAAAACAAAAAGATGACGAGCACGAAGAAAAGAAGAGCGTGCGCGTTACACGGCCGAGGCGGGAGCGCGAATTCCTTCTCCAATTTCCTCCAAAAGATAGTCGAGGAAACGGAAGACACGGTAGAGTGGACGTTTTTAGACGGCCCGATCGACGAAGGGAAAATGCACAAGTTTACCGGGAACGCGAACGGGAAAGCGTTGGCGTGGTGGGTGTTGCCGGCGAACACGAGAACGTACTCGGCGGAAGTGTTGGACGGCATCGAAATGAGTTGCGAACGAGTGACACGAGAAGGGCCTTTTGATTGTTTGATTGGTTTTTCGCAAGGCGCGACGCTGAGCTCGGTGTTGTGCGCGAGGAAGTGCGGGTGCGACGAGGAGAGGAAACAATTCGAGAGCGTGGTGTTAGTCTCTGGAGCGAGACCTGGGGTTGGAAAGGAGTGGGAGCGAGTGCAAAAAGAGGCGAGATTTGGCGCGAAGAAGAGTTTGCACGTCATCGGGGAAACCGACGCCATCAATCCGAAAGCGTTGGGGTTCGAGTTGGCGGAGTGTTTTGGAGGGGAGGAGTTTGGGAGCGAAATCGTGACGCACGAGAGAGGGCACATTGTTCCAATAGACGAGGAGAGGATCGTGAAGAAGATCATAGAGACGTTGACGGGTTCGTAGAGTAGTCGAGTAAACAATTGTATTTCTAGTCGCGGATGGATTCTATCATCGTTATTCTATATCAAATAATTTGTGTATGGTCATCATCTTAAAGTCTAGCGTGCGAAACTTCCGGAGGCGGTTTCCACATGCGTTTCCTAGTGAAACTTTCAAATCCGTCTCGTTTAGCCTCCGAAAGTTCTTCTTGGGTCATTCGCCCGGTTCCGTCTTTGGTCATTTTTTCAATCACGTTGGCGGCTATCTTCGCAGTCACGTCTTCAATCTCCGTAAAGTCTGGAAATAAATACCCTCGGTCGATGTCATCGTTCGAAGCTAACGAAGCTAACGTTTCTGCGGCGACTAAGAAGTGGTCGTCCGTAATTTCTTTACAATCCGCGACGACCGAAGCTAATCCAACCGCCGGGAATACGTACGCGTTGTTCGCTTGCGCCGGGAAGATTTCCACTCCATCTTCCCGTCTCACGACGCTCGGGAACGGACTTCCACTCGCAAAAATCACCTTGTCGTTACTGTATTTCATCGCGTCTTCAAACGTACACTCGGCTTTACTCGTTGGATTACTCAACGGGAAAATAATCGGTCGTTCGTTCAAAGCGCTCATGGTTTCGATGACTTCCTTATCGAACGCGTTGTGTATCGTCGAAACGCCAATCAATGCCGTCGGTTTGAGCTTCGTAATGGCAGTTTTCAAATCTTTTACCGGTTCGTACTCGTGCGCGAACGGTATTTTGTGCGGTTGTAACTCGTGTAACCTCGATTTTACGACCAATCCTTTCGAGTCCATGAAAAAACACCTTCTCTTGGCCTCTTCGTGCGACAATCCGCCGCTCTTCTCCAAAGCTCTCACGACTAACTCACCAATCCCAACCCCGGCTTCACCTGCACCGTAGAACAGAACCGTTATATCCTTCAACGCTTTTTTCTGCTCTCTCAACGCCGCCTCTAACGCGGCTAACGTCACGCACGCCGTCCCTTGAATGTCGTCGTTAAAACACGGTTGCACGCGTCGGTGATTCTCCAACACCCGGAACGCGTTCGCGTTTCCGAAATCCTCAAACTGTATCAAACACGACGGTTTTTGCATCCTCATCTCTCTCATGAACTCGTCCACTAACTCATCGTACATCTCCCCTCTTATTCTATTCTCTCTCAATCCTCTGTACTCTTCGTGCGCTCGCAACGCTTCGTTCTCCGTCCCTACGTCGATGCACACCGACATCACTTTCCTCGGGTCCACCCCGCCAAACACGGTGTATAACATCGACTTCCCCTCGCAAATACCCATCCCGTTCGCGCCTAAATCGCCTAAACCTAAAATCCGTTCCCCGTCCGTCACCACCGCGACTTTCACGTCCTCCTTATCTTTCTCCTCGATGAACTTTCTCAATTTCGCGCCAACTTTACCCACGTCTCCTTTGTTAATGAATAACCCAAAACTCGTTTTCGTCGCCGGCAACACGTGGTACTTCTCGCACGCCTCCCCGACCGTCGGCGTATACACGAACGGTAAGCATTCCATCGCGTTCGCGGCTAAAACGCGATACAACGTTAACGGTTCCGCGCTTTGCAAATGGCGAAGGAACGAGTACTTTTCAATCGGGAGGAGTTTCGAGCGGAAGGTTTTCAACGCCGAGGCAGAGGCTGCCATGATGATTTTACTTTGGTTTTTCGCGCTCTCTCGTTGCTCTCTCTCTCTCTCGCTCTCGCTCTCCCTTACTCTCTCGTCGTCCTTGTTCTCGTTCTTCTTGAGTTTCGCGGATATCCGCTAATGGATAAAAAAAGTGACGACGACGGCTTCACTTTTCCTCCGTTTCTGTTTATGAATAACGCGCACGTACACACACACAAAAACGAGGAGGCACGACTCAAAAGTCATCGTAAATGAGCGAATGCGCCGATGCTTTGCAGAAAAGCAACAAAAAGTCCGTATCCATATCCGGGTGGCACGTGCATTCGACGAAAAGCAACTCCATAATGGGCCAAAGGGAAATCACATCGGTCGAGGAAACCGTCCGCACGAAACACGTTCCGGAGATGATGTTCAACTCAGAGTTGCGTTTAAAACACGCGCAAAGCGAGGTCGAGTTCACGTTCAACGCGACCGAGGCTTTAAAAGAGTGGATGTTAGCGAAGAACGAAGTCATCAAGGTGAAGAATAGCGAACGGTGGATGCAGTTGCACTTGGAGAGATACGGAGGAAAGAAGACGGAGGAGGAGGAGAACAAAAGGGAGGAAGGGAAGGAAAAGAACGAAGAGACGCAAAGCGAGAGGACGACGACGGTGTTAGATATAGACGAGTTAGCGAAAGAGGGAAGCAGTTACGATTGGACGTTCACGACGCCGTATCGAGGGACGACGACGGTGCGCGGCGAGGACATCGGAGGAGGAGAAGGAGGAGGAGAAGGAGTGAACAGTAGCGAATTAAATTCCAATACCAACATTCGGTGGAAACCAACCGAGGAACGTTTAGATATGGCGTTGCTCACTCGAAGAGACCCGATTGAACTGTTCGACGAGATTTCGCTGTACGAGTCCGAGTTGGACGACCACGGCGTGTCTTCGCTCTCGGTGAAAATCAGAGTCACCGAAAGCTGCTGGTTCTTGTTGCTCCGTTTTTGGTTGTGCGTGGACGGCGTTCTCATTCGTTCTCGAGAAACGCGTTTATGTTGCGACTTGAGACGGCGTCGCGATGCAACCACCGCAAAAGCCGGTGCCGTCGTCCTCCGAGAAACGCGCCTGCGCGAGGAAACCTGGTCGCAGCTGAAAGACCGAGGCGCCTCGACCGACGCGAAGCAGTACAAGGACGCCGAAGCGGCGGCGTCGGTGTTGCTCGCCGGCGGAGGACCCGTCCGCGTCGTCAACGAAAAGCTGGAAATATATTAGTGTAATAATCGAAATAGATAGCGCGCCGCCATATGATAACAAAACGCATTGCACTAACTGCACACATTCAGGTCGTCCTCGCTCCTTCTTCTTCTGGTACTAAACTAAAGAGTTTGGAACGTATACTTAACTCCGTAGTAAGACGCAAAGCTTAAACTACTCTCTCTGAGTCAGAAAAATTTTTGTCCAAAGAATCAAAATCTCCGAAAAACAAGGCGGAGGACGGACCTCTGGAAAAGAGATAAACTCGAGAAATTCATCATCGGCTCTCTCTCACGTTTCCTCATATATCGCACTCTACATACACATATTTACGAATTATGTCTGCTTTATCCATGACGACCGCCGTGACGGCGAAAGTTGCCATCGCCGGAAAATCGGTCGTTTCCAAGAGAAACGTCGCCGCGGCGCCGAGCAAGAGAGGGCAATTGGTACGCGCGCGCTCATTTATTTTTTTACTCGCATTTTCGGCACGTTGTAGACGAGGGGCGATCCTTTTTCTAGCGGCTCTCTGTGGTATCTTTTCGAAGAAGATTCTCGCGCATACGTTGTTTTGCGCTTTTACGCGGAACGAGTGCGCACATCTCTGCGCGCACATCGTTCGTGGATGCGTTTCTGTCGCGAAAGAGTCCTTTCCGTGGTCGCGTTCGCGCGCGCGGATGCGTTTTTCGCGCACGAGGCTCGTTATCGATTAATCTCTCCCTTTTCTCCCTCTTGCGGCGAGAGAGAGAAAAAAGGAAGATTTTTAAAGGAGCGCGTTGGTGGGAAAAGATTACTCCCCGACGACGACGGGCGCTTCGAGAGGCGCGCCTTTATGTAACGAAAAGACGAAGATTACGCGCGCTCCTGCCTTTCGATGTGGTCTTTATCATCGATTCTTCTCGGAAAGAAAGCACAAGAAGCCTCTTAATAATTTGCTCACCACCCTTTTTTCCCTATCTTTTTCTCCACAGGTTATCCAAAATGCCTCCCAAAAGGAGATGCGCGATCGCATCGCCTCGGTCGGCTCCACGAAGAAAATCACCGATGCGATGAAACTCGTCGCCGCCGCGAAGGTGAGAAAAGCGCAAGATGCCGTCATCAACGCGCGTCCGTTCTCTGAACAACTCGTCAAGGTTTTGTTTGCCATCAACGGCAAGTTGCAAGGCGAAGACGTCGACGCGCCGTTGTGCGCCGTCAGACCGGTCAAGACGTGCTTGATCATGTTGTGCACCGGTGACCGTGGTTTGTGCGGTGGCTACAATAACTTTGCCATCAAGAAGTGCGAAACTCGTGTTCAAGAGTTGGAAGAGCAAGGCGTCAAGTGCAAGTTGATTTTGGTTGGTAAGAAAGCGAACACGTACTTCAAGAGACGCCCGCAATACACCGTCGTGAAGGGCTTCAACATGGGCCAATCGCCGACGACGCAAGAAGCGCAAGCGGTTGCGGATGAAATCTACTCTGAGTTTGTTGGTGAAGAAGTCGACAAAGTCGAATTGGTCTACTCGAAGTTTGTCTCTTTGATCGCGTCCGAGCCGATCATCCAAACTTTGTTGCCGTTGTCCAAGGAGGGTGAAGTTTGCAACTCTGAGGGACAATGCATTGACGCGAAGAACGATGAAATCTTCCGATTGACCTCCGAAGATGGCCAATTGGTCGCGAAGAGCGAAAAGGTTGAGACGGAAACCGCGCAGTTCGAAGGTGTGATGCAATTCGAACAAGAACCGAACCAAATCTTGGACTCCATCATGCCGTTATACATGAACGGTATCGTCTTGAGAGCGTTGCAAGAATCTTTGGCGTCTGAGTTGGCGGCGCGAATGAACGCGATGGCGAACGCCTCTGACAATGCCAAGGATTTGAAGAACAGATTGAACAAGGAGTACAACCAAAAGCGTCAAGCCAAGATTACCTCGGAGATTATTGAATTGGTTGCGGGTGCCTCCGCGCTCTAAATTTCTTCTCCGGGCGAAGTAAGAGAGAAAATAAATAAATAAATAAATTGCAGAGGAAATAGTAGAGAGAAAATTGGGAGATGATTTATGACGGAGCGAGAGCGAGATAGTCATAATATATATATATATATAAAAGGAGAAGGGAGGTGTTAGTCACTACGATACAACATTAGAATTTGAGTTTTAAAAGAACCACGTACACGCGTATATTTTAAATTGTACTTGTATTGATGCGTTGCACTTATCGTGTGTCTCTCTTGTTATTTCAATCTTCTTCTCCTTCTTGTTTCACAGTAGCAGTAGTAGTAGCAGCAGTAGTAGTAGTAGTAGCAGGTAAGTTATATTGTTGTTCAGAGCGCTCTCTCGTTAGACGCCTTCGACGACTCCGTCGACGACGTGAACGACGCCATTTGAAGCCATGACATCCGTGGCGATGACTTTAGCGCCTCCGATGTACAAGTCATCTCCCTTTTTCTCAGCAACAACTTTTGCACCAAGCGTATCGAGTTCAATTGGTCCATCCGCCACCGCGGCCAACGCGTCCTTTGCCAACAGCCTGGTCCCGAGAACATGTCTCTTGAGAATGTCTGGGAGCGTTGGCGACGCTAACGCTTCCTCCGCGCTCAAATTATTCTCTTCTAACCAACTTTCAAACGCAGAATTTACCGGCGCAAAAATTGTAAACGGGCCATCTCCTTGAATCAACTCCACGATGTCCGGTTGCGTGGAGACTGCTGCGTTGAGCAAGGTAAAGTCCGGATTCGAACTCGCGATTTCCAGCAACGACGGTAAATCTTCGGAGACTGGCATCGGTTCGAGCGGCGGCATCGCTTCCTTCTCCATATCGTCGCCATTTGCCACCACTTCTTCTCTTTCCTTCATTTTCTCCTCGTACTCTTTACAGGTCTCCGCATTGGCTGGTTTCTGTGTATATTTAAAGAGAGAAAGTATTCGTAAGTTCGCCGGAAATAATCGCTCGTAGTTCGCGTATCTTATCCTCTCGGAAAGAGAACAGCGCGACAGAAATTTTTGCGCGCTTTGCGCGAATCAAAACAGACGACGAGAAAACGAATCGTCGGCACTCACGTCGCAGAACCAT
>Ga0255771_1005187_pt1 | contig 11453 bp, 8 predicted proteins | sample 011ome_19_FD_179969 | JGI IMG/M metagenome (GOLD analysis project Ga0255771, IMG submission 179969) | Coastal salt marsh microbial communities from the Groves Creek Marsh, Skidaway Island, Georgia - 011510BT metaG (version 2) | ecosystem: Environmental > Aquatic > Marine > Intertidal zone > Salt...
ACGCAGCAGGCTCTCGCCTGCTACTCAGCACTCCACAGGTGGCTTTCTCGAAATGGACCAGACCTTGTGGTTATCCCGAACGGTCGCACCTCCCGACAGAAGATGGCCCGAATAGCTGCTGAAGACCTGGGAATTGCGGTTAGGTTTTATGAGAACGGTCGAGCAACAAAGGACTCCTACTACCTCGGGACGACCCAGCCCCACGACAGGGTTGCATCCCAAGCCGAAGTTGACACACTGACCTCAGACTTGAGCACATCTGAGATCAGCGCTCTCGCTCAAAGTTGGTTAGCGGAGCGGATGAACCCAACGTCTGGAACAAACACGTTCTCATCAGGCTGGGGTGACACACCACAGCCAAAAGATGCAGCGAAGTCGCAGCAGCGTGCGGTCTTCTTTTCCTCTTCCGCCGATGAGTTCCTTGCATTTGGGGCGATGTGGAATATCGACCAATGGTCGAGTCAATTCCAAGCTTTCGATATGTTCATGGAGAGATTGAGCGACAAAGGCGTGGACCTCATCCTGAGAATCCACCCCAACCTGTCCGGGAAGAGTCAGAAGTACTTCCGCGCAACTGTGGCGGAGATCAAGGGGCTAAAGAAGAAATATCCAGGCCTGCTAATCCACTGGCATAACTCACCCGCAAACTCTTACGACCTCGCACAATCTGCGGACTACGTGATTGCCGAGAGATCCACCATCGCTCTGGAGGCAAACTTGATGGGCAAGCCGGTGTGGATTAATCAGGCAGCACAGTGGGACCAGATTGCCGATGTCCGACAGGTCCTCCAACCCTCTGACATTGAGACTGATGACCTGACACCCTGGTCAGTAGACGCCAGTCGGGCAGAAAGGTTCATCGCATACTGGGTCATTCAGGAACAGCCACTCCACTACAGCTGGAGAGAGTGGTCCAGTTGGAACCCCGAGGCTGCTCCGGTTGCTATGAAGCTAGCCTCGCTCCTCGGGAAAAACCCTCTGTCCCACAAACGACACCTCCTCAGTCTCGAGTGGGCGCGCTGGCGAAATAACCATTTCACGGTCTAACCAGCCTCGAGGGTAACAAGTAGGCTTACAACCGTGAAGGACGATACCTCTACCCCCTCCTCTCCGACTACGGCGGAGAGGATTGCGGACTTCAAGTCCAAATTGCACGAAGCCGTGACCGCGAGTGAAGAAGTAGCTCAAGAAAAGCAGCACACCAAAGGAAAACTCACCGCGAGGGAGAGAATCACTCTCCTTCTTGATACGGGCTCTTTCGTTGAGCTAGATGAGTTTGTCCGACACCGGTCGCAAGGATTCGGCATGGCCGATAAGCGTCCATACGGTGATTCCGTCGTCACGGGGCTGGGAACCATCCACGGTCGACAGGTGGCGGTCTTCAGCCAAGACTTCACCATCTTCGGTGGTTCTCTAGGAGAAGTCGCCGGCGAGAAAATCGTCAAGATTATGGACTTTGCTCTGGAAACAAAGGTTCCAATTATCGGCATTCTGGACTCGGGTGGAGCAAGAATCCAAGAAGGCGTCGTAGCACTCGGCAAGTACGGCGAGATCTTCCGCAGAAACACCCTGGCCTCCGGGGTGATTCCCCAAATTTCGATTGTGTGTGGTCCTGCTGCAGGTGGCGCTGTCTACTCTCCTGCTCTCACCGACTTCGTCATCATGGTCGACAAAACCAGTCAGATGTTTGTCACCGGCCCCGATGTCATCAAAGCAGTCACCGGTGAAGATGTGGGAATGGAAGAGCTAGGTGGAGCTCTCACCCATAACAAGGTTTCAGGTGTCTCTCACTACCTTGCACAGGACGAAGAAGACGCTCTGGATTACGCAAGAGTTTTGCTGTCCTACCTCCCGGACAGCTTTGATGCGCCCCTCCCCACCTACGCTTCAGACGCTGATATCGAGATCACCGATCGTGACCGGCAGCTTAATTCGATCATCCCGGACAGCACGTCTCTTCCATATGACGTCAACAAGTTAATTGACCTTGTTGTGGACCCAGGTTCCTTCCTTGAGATTCAGCCACTCTTTGCGCCCAATATCGTCATTGGTTTCGCACGCATGGAAGGTTCCTCCGTCGGTATCGTGGCCAGCCAGCCAAATGCCATGGCGGGGACACTCAATATCGACGCGGGGGAGAAAGCAGCGCGGTTTGTGCGATTCTGCGACGCTTTTGGTGTTCCCATTGTCACGCTGGTTGACGTACCCGGATACCTTCCAGGAACTGACCAGGAGTGGACCGGCGTGATTCGTAGAGGAGCGAAGCTCCTCTACGCCTACGCCGAGGCCAGCGTCCCACTGATTACCGTCATCACCAGAAAGGCCTACGGAGGCGCCTATATCGTGATGGGATCAAAGCAATTGGGTGCCGATCTGAACTTCGCGTGGCCGACCGCCGAAATCGCTGTTATGGGTGGGCAAGGTGCTGTCAATATCCTTTACCGCAATGAAATCAAGGCGGCGGAAGAAGCCGGAGAGAACGTCGGTGAGGTGCGTGCGCGTTTAGCTAGCGAATATACCTACAACGTGGCTAGTCCGTTCCTCGCAGCAGAGCGGGGAGAAATCGACGGCGTCATTGAGCCTGCTGCGACGAGGGTGACCATCATCAAGGGCCTCAGGGCGCTGAAGTCAAAGTCGCCTCGAGCTGCCCGTGGAAAGCACGGAAACATCCCACTTTAGCCCCAAATGCGATAGGTAGCGACGTCTTCAAAGGAAGAACTGTTGAAAAAAACGAAGAGCACGATTCTCCTGGTTCTCACGGACGACACATATATCCGGAATTATGCGACCTCAGGAGCCTTTGACGAGCTGTTCAAGGCCTTCAATGTGGACATAGTTATCGATACGGGAGTGTCTCTAAGAGACGAGCTGAAGAGTCTTGGTCACGTTACGGGGGAGTATGAAATCACCGCAGACCAGGTCCAACTGCATAACCTGCACTTTCAACTCCTGATGTGGCGTTTTCGCAAAAAATCAAGGACATTTTTTTACCGATGGCTCAGAAACACAAACTGGAGTCTAATTCTGCGAGATGGACCCATCTCAACCCGTGTTTTCTCATTTCTGCGCTGGATGTTAGCGGCGTTTCGAAACCCCAATGGATTTCGAATTCCGCTGTTGGCCAATGCCGTCGTGTTTCCAGTCGTATCCAAATTGGTTCGGAGGCAAATCAGGCCAAACGCCAAGCTTCGAGGTTTAGTAGGCGCAAAGCCGTATGCCGGAGTACTGTTTCCTTCTTCAGCCTTCGAGCCGGCCATAGTTGACCTAACGAACATTGGCAAAGAATTACAGATACCCACTCTGTGTTTAATTGACAATTGGGACAACCTGACGTCAAAAACGGTTTTTTGGGCGAAACCCGACCACCTAGGAGTTTGGGGCAAGCAAGCTTTTCGGCAAGCGCTGGAGGTGCACGGTTTCTCACCGGAGCAAGTCCATCCAATTGGAACCCCACGCTTCGAGAACTACTTCACAAAACCATCAGACGACGAAAATAAAGGTCAGTACCCTTTCCCCTACATCCTCTTCGTTGGCTCTGCTATGCCTTTTGACGAAATCGGGGCCCTCAAATCCATCGAGCGCTGGCTACAAATATCCGATGACATTCCCGATGACGTGATGGTGGTTTACAGACCACACCCTTGGCAGCAGAAAAGGAGTGTCCGGTCTGACTTCATACAGGGTGAATTTTCTCGAGTGGTACTCGACAGTCAAATCTCTGAAGCTATTGACCATGGGATCCAACTCAGTTCTCGGAGCTCGGCTTTTCAGCCAAGTCTTTCTTACTACCCAGATCTGCTCCAAGGCGCCTCATGTGTCGTTGGACCGCTCACTACGATGCTGCTTGAAGCGAGCTTGTGCCTTCGACCAACTGTCGGCCTTTCATACTTTGATGGCCACCACGCAAATACGTCCAAGCGCTACTTCACACACTTTGAAGGCATGGAACGAGTGCCGGGCTTCCGCTTCTGCGAGGACCATAACCAGCTGACTTCAGAAATTACTGAAGCTCTAAAGTCAGGGCCAGCTCCGGTTGAGAATAGTCGCAAAGAGACAGATTATTTTGTGACAAGCTCTCCGGGAACATACTCTCAACGTCTCTTACAACTTGTTCTTCAAATCTCACGAAAGCACGCAACCGAGCATTCGATGAGCCCTAAACTTTGATTGTGGAAGCCATTTCTAAACTTCTCGTTGCTAACCGAGGTGAAATCGCAGTCCGAGTGATCCGTGCGGCGAAAGACGCTGGCATCAACACTGTCGCAATCTATGCGGACCAAGACAGGAACGCTCGCTTCGTGCGCTTGGCACATGAGGCATACGCCCTGAATGGCAAAACGTCGCAAGAGACTTATCTCGTTCCGGAAAAAATTCTTTCCATCGCCAAACGCTCGGGCGCAAACGCCATTCACCCCGGCTACGGGTTTCTTTCTGAAAACGCTGATTTCGCGCAGATGGTCATTGATGCGGGGTTGATTTGGATCGGCCCGCCTCCCGCCGCCATTAGATCGCTCGGAGACAAGGTTTCCGCTCGCCGTATAGCGCAAAAAGTGGGAGCCCCTCTTGCGCCAGGAACCCCTGATCCAGTTACCTCGGCCGAAGAGGTCGTTGTTTTCGCCAAAGAACACGGTGTGCCTGTCGCAATCAAGGCAGCCCACGGCGGAGGCGGTCGAGGTCTCAAGGTGGCTTACACGCTCGAGGAAATCCCCGAGCAGTTTGACTCCGCCACACGAGAGGCGCTCGCGGCCTTCGGCCGTGGAGAGTGCTTTGTCGAGAAGTACCTTGAGAAGCCTCGTCACGTCGAAACACAATGTCTCGCGGATGCTAACGGGAATGTTGTTGTTGTGTCCACGCGAGATTGCTCGCTCCAAAGACGACACCAGAAGCTTGTGGAAGAAGCGCCGGCACCCTTTCTCACCGAGGCTCAAGAGAAGATTCTGTACGAGTCTTCAAAAGCTCTGTTGAAAGAAGCCGGCTACGTAGGAGCCGGAACGTGTGAGTTCCTCATTGGCAAAGACGGCACTATTTCATTCCTCGAGGTGAACACGCGCCTCCAGGTTGAACACCCGGTATCAGAGGAGATCACCGGCATTGACCTCGTCCGAGAGCAGTTCCGTATCGCTGAGGGTGGAGTTATTGACTACGACGACCCTCCCATCCACGGACACTCCATTGAGTTCCGTATCAATGGAGAAGACGCAGGCCGCGGATTCCTTCCTACTCCTGGACCTGTCCACTCTGTCCGGTTCCCCGGTGGTCCAGGTGTAAGGGTCGACTCCGGTATCACTACCGGCGACATCATCTCCGGCTCCTTCGACTCATTACTCGCCAAGCTTATTGTGACGGGAGCCACGCGGAAAGATGCTCTTGAGAAAGCTCGTCGAGCCCTCAAGGAATTCGAAATCACCGGGTTGCCTACCGTCATCCCTTTCCACCGAGCCATTGTGGAGGAGCCCGCATTCATCGCCGATGCTGCGTCAGACTTCCTTGTGCACACCAGGTGGATTGAGACTGAACTCGAAACTGTCATCGAACCCTGGGATGGGGCTATCGAGGAGGGCTTCGACGCGGAAGAACTCTATCGTACCGTCGTTGTTGAGGTCGAGGGGAGACGCCTGAAGGTGGGAGTTCCCGCTGGAATTTTCGCGGCCGGACAGCGTGCCACACTCGGGAAAGCTCCCAAGCGAGCCGTCACGGGATCCTCAGCAGCTGGCGCGTCAGAAGGTCGCATCACGTCTCCGATGCAAGCAACGGTCGTCAAGGTACTCGTCGAGCCGGGAACCACAGTGGTTGCCGGGGATCTCGTGTGTGTACTGGAGGCCATGAAGATGGAGCAGCCGATTATGGCGCCTATCGATGGGACAGTGGAGACCGTAACTGTGAGCCCGGGCGACTCAATTTCCGGTGGACATCTCCTTGCTGTCATTGCCTAAGATTTCCGGCTAACTCCAGTCTGGATAGTCTTGATGCATGACATCATCTGACGGCTTTTCTGACCCTTTTGTCCTAGCCGAGCAGGCCGCCGGGGTCATCACCGAGGCAACGGGCATTGCGACACATGACCTAGCCCTCACCCTGGGAAGCGGATGGGGCAAGGCTGCCGACCTCTTGGGTGAAACGACCACAACACTCGATGCGTCAGAAGTCCCGGGCTTCTCGTCCTCCGGTGTTCCCGGTCACTCTGGAACAATCCGGTCCATCGCCATGCCTAATGGCAAAACCGCGCTGGTGATTGGTGCGCGCACCCATTACTACGAGGACAAAGGCGTGCGGGCAGTCGTCCACTCCGTCAGAACAGCGGCAGCATCTGGTGCAAAAGTGATGATCTTGACCAACGGTGCGGGTGGGATCAAAGATGAATGGTCACCCGGACAACCTGTTCTGATTTCGGATCACATCAACCTCACTGCCAACTCTCCCTTAGAGGGTGCGACGTTTATCGATCTCACCGACCTGTACTCAAGGCGCCTCCGCGATCTCGCCAAGAAGGTCGACCCAACGCTGGACGAGGGTGTCTACGTGCAGTTCCGAGGACCCCACTACGAAACTCCCGCTGAAGTTCAGATGGCGAAGGCGATGGGCGGTCACATTGTGGGCATGTCTACCGCTCTCGAGGCCATTGCTGCGAGAGAAGCCGGAATGGAGGTGTTGGGGCTCTCACTCATCACTAACCTCGCGGCCGGTATCTCGCCTCACCCCCTCAGCCATCAAGAAGTAATCGACTCAGGAAAGGCTGCAGAACCAGTCATCAGCAAGCTACTCGCCGACATCGCCCAGTCACTATGACGTCCCTCCAGACCCTGATATCGCAAGTCTCTTCGTGGGCCGATCAAGACCCTGAGTCGGATTATCGGGACACTTCACTCCAGCTACTGAAGAGACTCAGGGCCGGAGATAAATCAGCTCTGACAACAGCAGAAGAGTTGTTTGAATCACGTCTTGCCTTCGGTACGGCCGGTATACGGGGCCCCATGCGTGGTGGTCCTAACGGAATGAATCGGCTCATTATCTCGCAGACCACTGCCGGGATTGCTCGGTACCTTCCCGAGAAATCCCCTTCAGACAACCCAGGTCACCATGTTGTTATCGGTTTTGATGGACGCCATCACTCCGAGACTTTTGCCCGTGACACGGCAGAAGTCCTCTCTGGACTTGGCATTAGCGCGACATTACTTCCTCGGATGCTTCCCACACCTGTACTAGCTTTTGCCGTCCTGGAGCTTGGGGCCACAGCGGGAGTGATGATCACGGCGAGCCACAATCCAGCCGAAGACAACGGCTACAAAGTGTATTTCGGTGGAGAGGACGAGGGTTCACAGATCATTCCACCTGTCGATGCCAACATCGAGGCTCACATCCAGAGAGTTGCCCACTCCGAGACCTGGTCGTCCATTCCGCGCTCAACCGATCTGGTCTCGGTCATCGATGGCGACATTGTGGAGAAGTATCTCGCGGCTACCCTCAACTCCCTCCAGCTCGCGGCATCGATGGAGCCCGCTCCAACCGTTGTCTACACAGCGATGCATGGAGTCGGTGGGGAGACATTCCTGGCTGCAATGGACAAAGCTGGTTACCCTGAGCCCCACGTTGTCGACCAGCAGTTTCAACCCGACCCTGACTTCCCGACGGTTGCCTTTCCCAATCCTGAGGAAAAAGGAGCGCTCGACCTGAGTTTCGATAAGGCTCGGTCGGTCGGTGCGGACCTCATCATCGCTCACGACCCCGACGCGGATCGCCTTGCTGTCGCACTTCCCGACACTTCGGCATCCGCGGGATACCGAGCGTTGACGGGTAATCAGGTTGGCGCGATCTTTGGCTGGCATATCGCTCAAAAAGTTCATTCCTCAGGAGGAAACGGAACCCTTGCCAACTCACTCGTAAGCTCCCCCGTGCTGGGGAAAATAGCAGAGCACTTCGGACTGGACCATGAGGAGACCTTGACCGGATTCAAGTACGTATCACGGGTCCAGAACCTGATCTTTGGATTCGAAGAGGCGCTCGGGTATCTGGTGACTCCCGATGTTGTCCGCGATAAGGATGGGATTTCGGCCGGACTGTTGATGGTGTCTCTTGCTCATACTCTTGCGGGCGAGGGCAGAACACTCTGGGACTACCTTGACGAGATTGAGGAAACTGTGGGGGCCTTTGCCTCAGGACAAGTCACCATTCGACTCAGCCCTGGTGTCGCCGGGTCAACCGTGACTACTTCCCTCCGGGAGAGGAAACTTTCGGCACTTGGTTCGCGCTCCGTGACTGACCTCAACGATTTCCTAGAAGGTGTTGGCAACTTCCCTAGAGAGGACATCCTCCGTTACTACTTGGATGATGGAACGCGAGTCATTGCTCGCCCCAGCGGGACGGAACCCAAGGTCAAGGTCTATATCGACACTGAGGGCACAACTTCAGCAGAAGCACAGTCGAGGCTCACCGAGGTCGAATCTGACATCAACGAGCTGGTCAGCTCGCTCTAGCTCGGGGTATAGGCCTCGAGTAGCTGGTCGATGACGTCTTCTGTTTGATCCCACCTCAAGAAAGCTCCCTGAGCAGCATTGAGCTGGAATGCAAGCAGGTCCTCAACGCCATAGCCAAAGGCATTAACCAAGAGCTCCAGTTCCTTCGTGAGAGTTGTCGCACTCATCAAGCGGTTATCGGTGTTGACCGTGACCGCATACCCCAAACGATAGAGAGCATCGAAAGGGTGATCCTCCACGGACTTACCCCACGCTTCGATTGCTCCGGTTTGAATGTTCGACGAGGGACTCGTCTCCAGTGGAATACCTCGCTCCAGGACCCATCTGGCCACCAATCCCAGGTCAGCCGCTGTTGAGTCTTCTGCCGCCAGGTTCCCGATGTCTTCAGCAATTCGTACCCCATGACCCAAACGCATTGCTCGCCCATCAATGAGGGCACTGGTGATGCTCTCCACACCATCTGCTTCGCCGGCATGAATCGTCACAGGGAACATTTCACGCGCGAGAAGGTCAAACGCTTCGTGGAACCTGCTCGGTGGAAAACCAGCCTCGGGGCCGGCGATGTCGAACCCGACAACACCTTTATCCCGGTGACGAAGAGCAAGTTGCGCAATCTCAACACTCCGATCGAGGTGCCTCATCGCCGTCACAAGTTGTCCGACATAAATCGATTTTCCGGATGCGCGAGCAGCATTCACGGCGTCATCGATACCGGACTGGACAGCTTCCACTGTGGCATCCAGGCTCAGTCCTTTCTGAACGTGTTGCTCAGGTGCCCAGCGAATCTCTCCGACAATGACGCCATCTGAGACCAGGTCCTCGACGAACTCCTTCGCGATTCGGTGAAGTCCAGCTTCGCTCTGCATGACCGCAGTCGTCACATCAAACGTCTTCAGGTACTCCACGAGGGAACCGGAGTCAGACTTCTCTGCGAACCATTCACCCAGACGGCCCGCATCATCAATGGGTGCTCCAGTTGCGTCGTCGATGGGCAGAGAAACTCGGTCTGCCTCGGCTATTTCCAGAATGGTGGCGGGGCGAAGACCGCCGTCGAGGTGATCGTGGAGCGAGATTTTTGGAAGGGCCTGAATATCAAGTGCGGTGGGTGTTGGCTCAGCCATTACGGAACTCCTCTAGTTGTCGTGGTCCAAAGGCATCAGGCAACACCTCATCGATGGTCTTCACTCCGCTCACCGTCTCCAAGAGCATTCCCTCAGCAGAGTGTTCATAGAGCAACTGACGGCATCGACCACAGGGCATCAAAATCTCACCGTTGCCATCAACGCAGGTGAAGGCGACCAGCTTGCCTCCCCCGGTCATCGCCAGATTCGACACCAGGGAACATTCAGCACAGAGCCCTACTCCGTAACTGGCGTTCTCCACGTTGCACCCTGAGACGACTCGTCCATCATCCACGATTGCCGCTGCCCCGACTGGAAAATCTGAGTAGGGGGCATAGGCCCGGCGCATCGCGCCGGTCGCTATTTCTCGTAATGACTCCCAATCAATATCGGGCACGAGCGTCACTCCTTGACATAGGGTTTGCCAGATGCGGCGGGAGGCCTTACTCGGCCCACAAATCCAACCACGGCGATGATGGTGACTAGGTAGGGGACCATGATGATGAAGTCAGTGGGAATTCCCGGGCTCACCTGGTTGGCCCATACCCGCAAAATAATCGAGAACCCAAAGAGCAGGGCTGCTGCAGACATATAGAAGGGGTGCCAGCGGCCAAGAATCACGACCGCCAGCGCAATAAAGCCCTGACCCTGGGTCATCTCTTTACCAAACGCACCGACGTTTCCAATGGTGAGAGCAGCTCCTCCCAGTCCCGCGAGCGCTCCTCCCATGACAACCCACCAGAAACGGGTGGCTGCTACTCCAATACCCATGGTGTCTGCTGCCATCGGGTATTCCCCGACTGCCCGGGCGCGCAAGCCCCAGCTCGTGCGGAAGAGTACATACCAGAGCAGGGGAACCGCCAGGAAGGCAAGGAACACCGTCAGTCGGTTCTCAAACAGTACAGGGCCAAGAATGGGGATATCACTCAGGACTGGTATCGACATCACCGGGAATGTGCCGGGCGCGTTTGACGCTGAAGCGTCTTGGGTGAGCCATTGGGAGTACAGGAAGTTGGTGACGCCGATGACGAGGACGTTCAGCACCACTCCGACAATTATCTGGTCCACCAGATAGCGGACTGCGAAAACCGCCAGCACCATCGAGACCAAGGCGGCCGCAATCATCGCAGCGACCATTCCGATGTAGAGGTTTCCGGTCAAAGTGGACACCACCGCTGCCACGAAGGCCCCGGTCAGCAGTTGTCCCTCAATAGCGATATTGACAACGCCGACGCGCTCGGACATAACGCCTGCCATCCCACCAAACATGATGGGGATAGCGAGAACGATGGCATTGGCCAACAAGAAGGCAACGGGGACTCGATCGCCAGCAGCTAACCACCCCAACAGCGCAGTAATGGCAATTAACCCAAAGACCAGTGACCACCACAGCGGTACCGGCTTCTTCTGGATAACCCAGAGGAAAGCCAATCCGGTGATCACCAACAAGATGGTGCCTAGGGTCAGCCCCACCATGTGAGACATTGCCTCGATCGGGGGGAGAGTGAAGTTCGCATCCTCTGCTGTCAAGGAATACACGACCGGCTCTCGTCGGCCAAGAACGCCAAAACCGCCGAACACCACAACGCTGAAAAACGCCATGAACCATGGGGCTTTCCAGCTCACCTTAGCTTCAGCAAGAGAAAAAACGCGGGGAGTCATTGTGGTGCTCATGAGGTGGCCCCCTTCCGCCGGAAGCGAGCTTTGAGTCGATCAAGTGCCGGGGTGCTGGAGAGTGCTGGCAAACGGAAGAGTGCGCGAACAAGAGGCGGTGCAGCAATAAACAGAACGATGGCGCCTTGCACAATTCCTAAAACCTCTGGAGAAACACCAATCACCTGCATTTGGGGACCACCCGCTT
>Ga0255771_1005191_pt1 | contig 11445 bp, 9 predicted proteins | sample 011ome_19_FD_179969 | JGI IMG/M metagenome (GOLD analysis project Ga0255771, IMG submission 179969) | Coastal salt marsh microbial communities from the Groves Creek Marsh, Skidaway Island, Georgia - 011510BT metaG (version 2) | ecosystem: Environmental > Aquatic > Marine > Intertidal zone > Salt...
CGTCTCGAACCATCGCGGCCGGTCGTCTCCGCCGCCGCCGCCGCCGTCGTCGTCGAACGCGCGTCCGCGGCTCTGAGCGAGACCGTAGAACGCGCGGATCGAGTCCGGGACCGGCGCGACGACGCCGTCGCGCGTCACCGGCGCGACGGAGCACGCGGCGGAGAGCAAAATCTCATCGTCGTCGTCGTCGTCGTCGTCGTCGTCGCGTCGTCGTCGTCGGACGACGTCCTGACGCAGCGTCAGCGTTCGCTCGCCGACGTCGACGACGCGCGTGCGCACGACGAGGTCGTCGCCCAGGACCGCGGGGGACGCGAACGCGACGTCGTCCACGGCGACGACGCGCGCGCTCGCCCAGCCGAGACGCCTCGCGAGCGCGCGCGGGGACGACGACGTTGACGCGTCGTCGTCGTCGTCGTCGCCGAAGAGAAACGCCTCGCGCGCGCGCGCGAGGAACTTGAAGTAGTTGGCGTGGTACACGACCTGGTAAGCGTCCGTGTGCTCGATGTACACGCGCGCGCGGAGCAGATGCGGCGGCGAGGGCGTCGACGCCGACGACGACGCCGAGCCGGCGGAGGCGTCTTCGTCGACGATCGACGACGCGACGACGACCCTCCTCTCCCCTCGCGCGCGCGTCCGCGTCCGGCTCCGCGTCGACGCTCGGCCGCCGGGACGGGACGCGACGCGCGCGAGCGCTGCGGCGGGCATCCGCGCGCGCGACGTCGCGGCGCGCGACGCGACGACGCGCGGGCGATACTGCGAGGCATCGATGCGATGCCTCGTCAGCGTCGTCCAGTCGTCGGACCGTTCGAGAGCGGTGCTGTTGTAGTCCTTCGCTTCGTCACAAACGCGCGGCACCGGCGCCGCGACCATGACGCGTCGCGAGTTCACGTAGTCGTAGAGCGCGGCATGCGCCGTCTCCGCGCGGACGACCCGCCGAGAGCGGACGCGCGCGCGTCCGCCCCGGGCGCGGTCCTCCCCCTCGCGACGACGACGACCGAGAATCTACTACTCGGCACCGTCGATTCGAGCGCGACGACGAAGCGCGACGTCGCGGCGCGACGGTCCGAGCCCGCGCCGTCCGCGGCGGCGGCGGCGGCGTCGTCGTCGCGTCGTCACGACGCGCTCGTCGCGCTCGCGCCGCGCGGCGACGAGAACAAGAACAAGATCTCGCGCGTGCCGCCGAACACGGTGGACGAGGCGCGCAGGAGGGACGCCGCCGAGCGCGCCGCGAGGGCGAAACACTCGCGCGACGTCGCCGCGCGCATTCTCGCGGAGACTGAGGCGAAGAAGCGCGCGAGAAAGGACCGCGCGAGGGCGCTGTGTTCGGCGGCCGCGGCGGACGTCGCGAACGCGCGCATCGCCGTCGCGGCGGAGGCGAGGGCGAGGGAGGACGCGGCCGTCGCGCGCGAGGCGACGGAGACGCTGTGGGCGCTGGAGGCGGACTACGCGGCGTCGGCGCGCACGACGCGAGAGCAGCTCGCGGAGGCGAGGCTCGCGCGCGCGTACGCCCGCGCGCAGATAGAGGCGTGCGAGGGACGACGGTGCGACCTGTGCGACCGCGGCGAGCTGCACGGCGCGCGCGAGTGTGGGATATTGAGGAAGCGCGGCGGCGGTACAGCTGGCGGCGGCGGCGCGGATTCGGCGGATGCGACCTCGACCTCGATCGCGACGTCGGCGACGTCGTCGACCGCCGTCGACGTCGCCCCGCCGGAGATTCTCGCGCGCGGGGCGCTCTTGAGGTGCCACGGCGACGTCGAGGTCGAGGACTGGGCGCGGTGGACGCCCCGCGAGGCGAAGATCGCGTTCGACGAGCTCCCGCTCTCGCGCAAAGGCCTCTCAGCGTTGCCGAACCTGTCGCTCTTTCGAGGAGGTGAGACTGCTTCCCATACGACCCCGTTCGCGTGGTGCACGCCGTTCCTTAAGGACTTTTCCCGTCGTCACTCTTCACCCGCGCTTCCCTTTCAACATTTGACCGGTAAGACGTTCGACTAACCGATCGATTCACCCACGCAGTGACGCGCCTCCTCGCCGCGCGCAACGCGCTCGTCTCGCTGCCGGACGACATCGCGGACCTGATGCCGTGTTTGACGCATCTCGACGCGAAGCGCAACGCCATCGCGTCCGTTCCCGCGGGCGTCGGCGCGCTGATGTACTTGGAGACATTGGACGTCTCAGGCGCGTTCTATCTTACACTGGTTCCCATACGACCCCGTCGCCGTGGTGAACGCCGTTTCTTAAGGACTTTCTCTCCCGGCGTCTCTCTCCGCCCAGCTCTCGCTTTCAATCCCCGCCCTCGACGCCTTTCAACTCCGCTTCTGACGCCTTTGAACTCCACCCCGACGTTCGCTCGTATGGACCCTCGACCCTCAGGGAACGCGCCGTTGACGACGTTGCCGTCGATGCGACGCGCGACGGCGCTCGCGCGGCTCGACGCGTCGTCGTGCGCGCTGATTTCCCTCCCGGACGACCTCGCGGAGTGCGCGGCGCTCGAGGATCTCGTCGTGCACCGCAACCCGGACCTCGTTTCGTTGCCTCCAAACCTCGGGGCGCTTCAACCGCGCCTGCGAGGGGTGTGGGTGCGCGAGTGCGGGTTAGCGACGCTGCCGAGCGGCCTGACCGCCGCCGTCGGTCTCGCCGACCTCGACGCCGGCGCGTGCCGCCTTCGCGGTCTCCCCGACGGGCTCGGCGGGCCGGGGAACCCGCGCCTGCGGACGCTGCGCGTCGGCGATAACATCATCGCGTCGCTGCCGCGTTCGCTCGCGCGCGCCGACGCGTTGGAAGTGTTGGACGTGTCAGGCAACGCGTTGACTGACGTCGACGTCGCGGCGTCGACGCGCGGCCTCGTCGAGCTGCGCGCGTCTCGCAACCCGGACCTCGCGGAGCTCCCGCGCGGGCTCGGCCGCGGCGGCGCGCTGCGGGTGCTGCACGCCGCGGCGTGTGGACTCGAGAAGCTATCGTGCGACCTGGGGAAGCACCTCGTCGGCGACGGCGGCGGCGGCGGCGGCGGCGGCGGGCGCGGCGGCGGCGGCGTCGGCGGCGCGCTCGCGTGGTCCGTCGACGTCCGCGGCAACCCGTTCCCGCCGTGGCTGCGGCGCCGCGTCGACGGTGAAGTCGACGGCGTGTACGGCGCGCTGGCCTACCTCGCCTCCGCGCACGACGAGCTCGCGTTGCTTCCCCCCGACGACGCGGAGCGCAGAGAGGCGACGCGGCGGCGTTTGAAGCTCGGGTCGAGAGAAGCCCCGCCGAAGATGGTGACCCCCGCGGCGAAGTGGAAGCGCATCGTCGCCTCCGGGAACTTTTTCGCCAAGACGCGCGCGATCGCGGCGCTGAACGCGCGAAGGGACGCGGACCCTGACGCGGAGGAGAGGGCGAGGGCGAGGCACGCGCGGTCGGCGTACGCGCGCGGGAGACGCGAGCGGCGGCATTCGATCTCGCACGACGCGACGCGCGCGCGGCCGCTGGCGTTGAAAGCCGACGCGACGCTCCGCGAGCGTCTCGAGGCGCTCGAGGAAGAGTACCGCCTGCGCGCGGCGGCGAACAAGGCGCGGCTGAAGGAGCGGGCGAAGCGCGGGTGGGGCGCGCTGAAGAAGAGCGTCGAGGCGGCGTCCGCGGCAAACAAACCCGAGCGCCGCGGACGCGGTTTGTTCGGCAGGGAGAACCTGATGGAGGCCATCGCGCGCGCGACCGAGGAGAAGGCGCGGAGAGACGAGGTCGAGTTTCAGTGGATCCACGACGTCGACGTGCTGCGCGCGCTGTCGTTCGAGCAGCGGTGCGCGCTGGCCAGGGCGTGTCGTAAGGTTGAGAAGAAACGCGGGGAGACGTTTTACTCGCGCGGCGACGACGGCGACGACGGCGCGGTGATCGTCTTCCGCGGCCGCGTGCAGCTGAAAGTGACGAGCGAGGACGGCGGCGTCGCCGTCGTCGGGGACATCACCGCGGGCGCGACGCTGTTAGAGATGCGTGAGAAGGAGAAGAGAGAAGAGACCGCGTCGCGAGGCGGCGCGGAGGACGACGCGTCGGCGGCGCTCGGCGGCGTCGTCGGCGGCCGCCTCGGCGCCAACGCGTGCGTCGGTCTGGAATGCCTCCTCACGGGCGCGCCGCGCGCGCACACGATGCTCGCGAAGAGCCCCAAGACGACCTGCGTGTACGTCCCTCGCGACGCGCTCGCGAAGATCCTGGACGACGACGACAGGCTGCGCGCGCGGACCGCGGCGGCGACGCTGCGGCAAGTCGCGGAGGACGCGCGGATCCTCGCGAAGAGCGAGAAGTTGACGATCAAAGAGCACGAGCTTCGACGCGCCGCGGACGCCGCGGTCGCGGCGCACAAGGACGCGCTCGCCGCGCGCCCGCCGCCGCCGTCGACGCGGGAGGCGCTACTGCGCGCGGAGTGCGCGCGGCAGCTGGCGGCGTCGTATAAGAGAGGTTGGCCCGCGTTGGAGGCGCACGAGCGCGAGGAGATGGAGAGCGCGTTTTTTCGCCGCGTGAAGGTGCGTTCTATACACTGGTTCCCATACGACCGCGTCGGCGTGGTGAACGCCGTCCCTTAAGGACTTTTGCCGGCGCATCTCTCCTCCCACCCCTCGCTTTCAATCCCAGCCCTCGACGCCTTTCAACTCCAACTGACGCCGTTGAACTCCACCCCGACGTTCGCTCGTATGGAATGGCCCTGAAGGCGTCCGCGCACGCGTTGAACCTGGGTCCGAAACCGGAGACGTTGCCGCTGAAAGACGAGGAAGCGCTCGCGGCGTTCGGTCTGACGTCGTACGCCGCGAACGGGATCGAGACGCTGACGTTGGAGGGCTTCGACGCCGTCGTCGTCGGCGACGGCGGCGACGGCGACGGCGACGACGACGACGTCAAACGACGGCACTTCATGACACTGTCCCAATGCGCGTTCTTCGCCGAGGTCTTCACGCGCGCGGAGCTCCGCCACATCGCGTCCAGAGGCGCGACGCTCGTGGACGCGGTCAAAGGCGGCGCGTCGCTCGTCGCGGAGAGGGACGATTCGCGCCCGGCGTCGCTCTTCGTCGTCGTCGCCGGTGAGACTGCTTCCCGTACGACCCCGTTCGCGTGGTGCACGCCGTTCCTTAAGGACTTTTCCCGTCTTCGCTCTTCACCCGCGCTTCCCTTTCAACGTTTGACCGGTAAGACGTTCGACTGACCGATCGCTTCACCCACGCAGGCGCCGGCGAAGCGTACGCGTCGCGCGACCCGACGCCGTCCGACCCGGACCCGCCGCCGAAGCTCGTCGCGAAACTCTCCCCGCCGGATCTCATCGACCTGCCGTGCCTGCTCGCGGGCGCGCGCCGCGGCGCGACCGTGGAGGCGTCCAGCGCGCATCGCGCGGCGAAGACGATGACGACGTTGGAGGTGACGAAGGACGCGGTCCGCGCGGTGATCGACCGGCGGCCGACGGCGATCGACGCGATCGCGCGGCGGGTCGCGAGGACGCGCGTCCGCGAGGCGTCGAGAGCCGGGAAACTGGACGACGCGGACGTCACGGCGAAAGCGCTGACGGAAACGCGGCTCGCGCATCGCGTCGCGGCGAGCGCGGAGACGCACTTCGCGAGAGGCGGCGCGTTGTGGACGCGCGCCGGGGACGTCGCGCGCGCGGGCGCGAGGCGACGCCAGGTGGCGCGGCTCCTCGGCGGGTTCGGCGTCGGCGCGAGCGCGACCGCGGAGACGGGCGAGGACGCGGACGCGACGACGCGCGCGCACGTGAAACTCGTGCTGCAGACGCGGATGCTTCGGACGCTGACCGTCGCGGAGGCGACGAGCCTGGTCGTCCACGGCTCGCGTCGCGTGCGCGCGTCCAAGGTGCGCACCGCGGCCGCGTACGTTTTCGTTTTCGTTTTTCACCCGCCCCTCGGTTTCAACATTCGATCGCGTCCCCTTTCAAAAACTGACCGGCGCGCGCACGTATTCTTTGCACGGAACGCGCCTCAGGGCGAGGTGTTCACGCAGCAGGGATACCCGGGGGGCAGCGCGTTCGTCGTGATCGCCGGGTCCTTGGACGCGCTCGTAAAGAAGGGCGCGACGGGCGCGGGCGAGGCGTCGCTGCAGACGGTGAACACGTTCGCGGCCGGGGATTGCTTCGGCGAGGCGGGCGCGATGCTCGGGACGCGGCGGTCGGCGACGGTGCGCGCGCGCGAAGACTCGACGTTGCTCGAGATTTCTCGCAGAGGGCTCGAGGCGGCGGTGCGTCGCCGGCCGCTGATTCTGGACGACTTCGGTGCGTTCCATACACTGGTCCCCATACGACCGCGTTGGCGTGGTGAACGCCGATCCTTAAGGACTTTTGCCGTCGTCTCTCTCCGTTCACGCCTCGCTTTCAATCCCCGCCCTCGGCGCCTTTCAACTTCAACTGACGCCTTTGAACTCCACCCCGACGTTCGCTCGTATGGAACGACCCTTAGCGTCGTTCATCGTCGCGAAGAAGCGCGAGATCGCGGCGAGCGGTCGCCTGGGCGGCGGCGGCGGCGACGACGACGGCGACGACGACGACGACCCGTCGCTCGCGAAGATCCACCGCGACGTCGTGCGCCGCGCGGAGCGGTGGATCCTCCGCGAGGAGGGCAAAGAGTCCAGAGACGACGACGCGGACGCGGTCGTCCGCCGACGCGTCGGCTTCGGCGAGGACTCGCGCGCGGTCACGGAAGTCCTGCAGCGCGTCCCGCTGTTCGCCGCGCTCGACCGCACGCAGCTGATGGTTCTCCTCCGCGAGGGCGCGCACGTGGAGACGCATCCGCCGGGCCGCGACGTCGCCGTCCAAGGCGACGAGTCGGGCGCGTCCTTTCCTCACACCGGTTCCCGTACGACCGCGTCCGCGTTGTGAACTTCATTCCTCGAGGACTTTCTCTCCCGGCGCATTTCTCCGCCCGCCCCTCGGTTTCAATCCCGACACACCGCGCGCGACGCCTTTCGACTCCAACAACTGACGCACCCCTGAACGCTACCCCGATATCGTCGCTTCGTATGGGCAAACCTCGACCCTCAGTCTCGATGTACGTCGTGTTGGAGGGCGCGCTCGAGGTGAAGACGGAAGTGTTGCAGGCGCGTTCTATCTTCACACTGGTCCCCATACGACCCCGTCCGCGTGGTGAACGCCGATCCTTAAGGACTTTTCCCGGCGTTTCTCTCCGCCCATGCCTCGCTTTCAATCCCCGCCATCGACGCCTTTCAACTCCATCTGACGCCTGTCAACTCACCCCGACGACGACCCTCGCTGCAGCCCGGGGCGTCGAACCAAAACTTGCTGCGGGGGAAGACGGAGCGCGTGTCGCTCGGCGAGCTGACGCGCGGCGACGCGTTCGGCGAGCTCGGGTTGCTCGTCGGCGCGCCGCGCGCCGCGACGGCGACGGCGACGTACGCAGGGGCGACGGTGCTTCGCCTCGCGTCGGTCGCGATCGCGCCCATCATACGGAACGTTCGGTCGTTCGCCGTGACGGCGAGCGTCGTGTTGGCGGCGTCGGGGATGCGGGAGGCGCGCGCGCGCGCGCGGGCGCGGGCGGGGGAGGGAGAGGGGGAGGGAGAGGGAGACGACGAGCGCGCGAGGGAGACGGAGATCGCGTCGAGGGCGGAGCGCGTCGCCGCGTCCATCGCGGCGTGGTCCTCGTCCTCCGCGTTCAGACGCGGGAGACGGAAGAAGGAGAAGGACGGCGGCGGGAGGGGTGCCGAGGGTGCCGACGGAGGAGTCCACGCGTCGTCTTCCGATTCGTCGTCGTCGTCCGGCGTGTTCCCGGAGAAACTGTCCGACGGTCTGCGGTTCCATCCGTACTTCACCGGCCTCACGACGGAGGAGAAGCGCTTCGTCAAGAGCCGTTGCCGCGCGAGACGCGTGGACGTCGGCCGCGCGATCTTCACGCAGGGCGAGCCCGGCGAGAAGGTGTTCATCGTGCTCGAAGGCAGCGCGATCGTGTACAGAGAGAGCGGCGAGGGCGCGGCGCGGACGCGGACGAGAGTCGCGGAGCTGTCGCCCGGGCAGACGGCTGGCGAAAACTCGAGCTGGTTTGGCCGACCGCACCGCGTCACCGCGGTGGCGTCCGGCGGAGGGTGCGTCGTCGTCGAGGTGGAGGCGGCGACGATTCGCGAGGTGGTGACGAAGCGGCCGATGCTGAAGGACGTCGTGGACGATCTCATGACGTTCTTCGCGGAGCAGCGGCGATGAGAAGAGTTGTCTAGCTAGGCGGTAGACAACACGTTACGGTATAGATAGACGCGATAGACGCGCCGCAGAAGAAGTGCTGTCGCATCCAGTATCACGCGCCTCGTCATCTGACCGACCGACCAGCCCGACGGTTGAGGGGCTGGGAAGTGCTTCCGGATCGTCGATCGCCCACAACGACCCGCGGCCGCGCTTCGACGGACGCTCCGCGCGCGCGACACCCTCGGCGAGACACCCCCGAGCGACCGCCCGCCGCGACCACCCCGCGCGGGAGCGCCTCGCCCGCGCCCTCGTCCGTCGCGCGCGTCGATCGACGAAAACCTCTTCGTTCTCGGCACGATTCGGCGTCGATGACGGCTGCGACGACGACGTCGAGCGCGCTCGTCGGCGGCGTCGCGATGCGATCGCGCGTCTCCGCGATCCGCCCGAGGGCGGCTCGCGTCGTCGTCGCCGCGCGCGCGTCGTCCTCCGCGCCCCGCCGCGCGTGCCTCCGCGCGGCGAACGCGTCGACGCGACGCCGCGACCGCGTCGTGGCGCGCATGGGCTTCTTCGACAACTTGTTCAAGAAGAAAGACGGCGACGGCGACGGCGAGAACGACGGCGACGACGACGCGGCCGCGGACGCGTCCGCGTCCTCCTCCGCGCCGGCCTCCTCCGCGCCGGCCACGGCGTCTCCCGCCGCGAACGAGGACCCCGGCCCGCCCGTCGCCGCGCAGAGGGTCGAGTACCAAAGCCTGAAATCGATGCCGAAAGCCACGGATACGCTCTCCGCGCTGGACGCGCTCCTCGGCGAGAGCGAGGAGGAGAAAGCGCGCAAGGCGCAGGACGCCGCGGACGAGGCCGCGTACGAGGCGAGCAAGACCGCGGCGGCGAAGAAGAAGGCTGAGATCGCCGCCGCGGTGATGGCGAGCGCGGACGAGAAGGACGGCGGCGCGTCGTCGGCGGGCGACGACGACGACGACGGCGGCGGCGTCAACGTGTCCATCTCCCCGAACGCGCTCAAGGCGCTCCGCGACGCGGAGAGAGCGCGCGCGACCGGCGGCGAGAAGGACAAGAAGGACGCCGACGCGGCGACGGACGAGAAGAACGGCGCCGTGGACGCGCGCGAGGAGACGCTCAGCGCGGTCGTGGACGTCCTGAGCTCGAGCGCGAAGAAGGATCGCGACGAGCGCACCAAGGAGGAAAACGAGAAGCTCGACCAGGTCTTGAAAGATCTGAACGACCTCACGAAGATGAGCAAAGAGGAGCGCGACTCCGCGGAGGTCAAGGCGAAGTTCGAGTCTCTGTTTGAGATTCTCGACGTCGACGTCTCGCCGACGATGAGCAAGGAGGACGTCAAGCGTCTCAAGGACGAGGTGTTCGGATACAACACGTTCTACGTCACCGGCACGTCCGAGCTCGGGGAGGAGCTCGGGGTCTCGGAGGGCGTCCTCGTGAAGGGGAACTTGCGCGCGGACCGCGCGGAGGTGTGGAAGACGGTGCAGGAGAACGTGGAGCGGGTGTACGAGGGCAAGTACACGGTGTTCATGCTGGAGGAGCCTCCGGCGGACTTTTTCGGCGACGACGACGACGGCGGGTCCGGCGCCGGCGCGTCCATGAGCGGGTCGTACGACGCGTCCGACCCGACGAACACGCGCGGACCACGGATATCGTTCCTCATCGTTCCGGCATCCAAGGCGGGGCCGAACCCGAGGACGAGCGCGTTTCAGTACGTCGTCGCGATCGCGTTGTTCGGGTTGACCGCGGGAAGCGCGTTGCAGCTCGGACTCGTCGCGGAGGTGTCGCGGCTCCCACAGGCGACGATGGACTGGCTCGCGGCCGGGTCGCAAGGGATCGACACGAGCCTCGCACCCGGGGAGTTGCCCCCCGGTCTGGACGGGTTCGACAGCGCGGCGTACATCGCGGGGGCGGTGCCGATCGCGGGCGGCATTTACGCCTCGGCGGCGGCGCACGAGATCGGCCACTGGATCGCCGCCGCGACCAAGAAGATCAAGCTGTCGATTCCGTACCCGATCCCGAACGGCCAGCTCGGGACGTTCGGGAGCATCACGCAGATCAAGAGCTTGCCGGAGAACAGGACGGATCTGTACGACGTCAGCGTCGCCGGGCCGATCGGAGGGTTCACGGTGGCGAGCGCGTTGTTTTTTTACGGGCTCGCTCTGAGCGCCGGCGGCGGGGATCCGAACGAGCTTCTGCCGATACCGAACGAGCTGTTTCAAGGGTCGCTGATGCTCGGCGCGATCTCGGAGGCGATCTTAGGTGGGACCGCGGATCAGGTCAAGGGGGTGGCGGTGCATCCGCTGTTCATCGCGGGATGGTGCGTGCGTTTCGGTTTCGGTCGGTCGGGTCGCTCGTCCTCTCGACGGACGGAGGCGGTTTTTTTTTCTCGCCCGCTCGCTCGCGCGTCGTGTCCTAGGACGACAACACACCACATCGACTTGACGGTCGCGCGGTGTTACCCCCCCGAACTGAAAAGTGCGGGGGACTTTTGCCGCACGGCACTTGGAGGCACACTTCCATGACACTGAGGACGTCCTTCGCGCGCGCGAATCGACTACATACGTCTTTTGCTTTTCGACGCCTTCCCCCCGCGCGAGCCGTCTGACCGGACGCTCCATCCCCCCGCACCCACCCCTTCCTCATCAGGTGCGGCCTCGTGACGCAAGCGCTGAACTGCCTCCCCGTCGGCCAGATCGACGGCGGCCGCATCACGCAGACCGCGTTCGGGCGCAGGGCGCTCGGCGCGACCTCCCTCGGCGTCTACCTCGGGCTCTCGCTCGGCGTCATCGGGTCTTCGATATCGCTCCCGTGGGCGCTGTTCATCCTCATCTGTCAGCGGACCCCCGAGTTCGCGCCGAAGGACGACGTCACGGAGGTATCGCCGGAGCGACAGAACTTCGCGCTGCTGCTGATATTCGTCTCGCTCATGATCTTGCTCCCGGGCGCGGACTTCTCCGGGTTGGCGAGCGACCCTCTGTTGCCGTGAGGTGCGTTCTATACAAGCGAATGTCGGGGTGGAGTTGAAAGGCGTCAGGTGGAGTTGAAAGGCGTCACGGTCGGGGATTGAAAGCGAGGGATGAGCGGAGAGAAACGCCGGGAAAAGTCCTTAAGAATCGGCGTTCACCTCGCCGACGCGGTCGTATGGGAACCAGTGTATAGAACGCACCTGAGTTGACGCGAGACGACGATCGACGCGCGAGCGCGCGGCGGGCGCGCGGACGGGTCGGGCGGAGAGAGGCGCGCGAGGCGAGAGAGAGAGAGAGAGGAAGGCGCGCGCGGGG
>Ga0255771_1005203_pt1 | contig 11425 bp, 9 predicted proteins | sample 011ome_19_FD_179969 | JGI IMG/M metagenome (GOLD analysis project Ga0255771, IMG submission 179969) | Coastal salt marsh microbial communities from the Groves Creek Marsh, Skidaway Island, Georgia - 011510BT metaG (version 2) | ecosystem: Environmental > Aquatic > Marine > Intertidal zone > Salt...
GATCGCCGAGCTGATTTCAACCCAGCATGGCAAGACATTAGATGATGCCAAAGGTGAGGTATCGCGCGGTCTTGAAGTGGTCGAATTTGCCTGTGGTATTCCGCATTTGCTGAAAGGTGAATATTCAGCACAGGTCGCTGGTGCGGTTGACAGCTATTCGCTTCGCCAGCCGGTTGGTGTTGTGGCGGGAATCACGCCATTTAATTTTCCTGCCATGGTGCCGATGTGGATGTTCCCAATGGCGCTTGCCTGCGGCAACACATTTATTTTAAAGCCTTCCGAACGCGACCCAGCCGCACCGCTTTATCTGGCGCAGTTGCTTAGCGAAGCTGGATTGCCCGATGGCTGTATGAACGTCGTCAATGGCGATAAGGAAGCGGTTGATGCGCTTCTTGATAATCCTGATGTGGCGGCAATCAGCTTTGTTGGTTCAACCGCGATTGGCAAATATATCTATGGTCGTGGATGCGCGAATGGCAAACGCGTTCAGGCGCTTTGCGGTGCCAAAAACCATATGATCATCATGCCTGATGCCGATATGGGTCAGGCGGTTGATGCGGCAATGGGTGCGGCCTATGGGTCGGCAGGCGAACGCTGCATGGCGATATCGGCTGTGCTTGCGGTTGGTGATGATACGGCTGACCGGTTTGTTTCAGCCTTGGCACCAAAGGTGCGCGCTTTGAAAATTGGCCAATATGACGAACCCGGTGTTGAAATGGGGCCTGTGATCACACGCGAGTCAAAAGAGCGCGTGACCGATTATATCAATCAGGGCGAGGCCGATGGCGCTAAGGTTATTGTCGATGGTCGCGGCCTGTCGTTACAGGGCTATGAAAACGGCTTTTTTGTCGGTGGCACGCTGCTTGATCATGTAACAGCGGATATGTCGGTTTACCGCGATGAAATTTTTGGTCCTGTGCTGTCAGTTTTACGGCCAAAGACCTATGAAGAGGCAGTCGGTCTGGTAATGAGCCATGAATATGGAAATGGCACCGCGATCTTTACACGTGACGGTGATGCCGCCCGCGAATTTGCCAATAATGTGAATGTCGGCATGGTCGGAGTAAACGTGCCAATTCCGGTGCCAGTTGCCTATCATAGCTTTGGTGGATGGAAAGCCTCGATGTTTGGCGATCATTCGATCCATGGCATGGAAGGCGTGCGTTTCTATACCAAGCTGAAAACCGTGACAGCACGCTGGCCAAGCGGGATCAAGGAAGGGGCCGTATTCAATTTCCATTCAGGTAGCGAAACCAAGTAAATATAGCAGTGCAGGCTGGGGGCTGTCGGTAAGGCAGGCCAGTTATTATCGTCACCACCCTATTAAGCCCGTGGTCACATGGCTGCGGGCTTATGCTATGGCAAGCTGTTCGAGGCGCAGCCGCGCAATCTTGTGCACCTCGCCAAGTGCAATGGTGAATTCCTGATCGGCACTATGACCTATGCGCTGCCGAAAAGCCGATAATATTGTTGCCCGATCAAGCCCGCGAACGGCGATGATAAAAGGGTGGCCGAATTTTTCGCCATAGCGTTTGTTTAGATCCTGAAAAGCGGCAAATTCATCGGCGCTACAGTGTTCAAGTGCCGCGCTGGCCTGCTCGGCGCTTGACGAAGCGGTTAGTGAGCCGGCAATGGCTAATTTACCGGCGAGTTCTGGATGCGCGCATAGCAGCTCCGTCTGTTTGTCAAAGCCGGCGGCGTCAACGATATCCGCCATACGGTTTGCCAGCACCGCCGGATCGGCATCCTGCGGGCCGATACCGATGTCAAGCAGCGCTTCAGCAACCCAGGGCGAATGTTCGTAAATACCGCCAAACGCCGTGATAAAATCGGCGCGGGATAACTCATGGGGTGCGGGTCTCATCATCATTTGCGTCTGGCTCCAAGGGGGGAAGGCTGGCTGAAACCGGTTTTGCTCTACTTTTGACATATCTTGCATGATGGTCAATTTAATTTGCAATAACAATGCATAACTGCCATCGTTGCGTGTTGAATTGGATGGTTAAAGGCTGGTAGGTGAGGTGTGATGGGACGATTAACAACACATGTTCTTGATACGGCGCGCGGCTGTCCGGCCTCTGGCTTGATTATCGATCTATTTCGTCTTGACGGCGGTGCGGCTGACAAGCCGGTTCTGATTAAAACCACCAAAACCAATGACGATGGCAGATGTGATGCGCCATTGCTCGATGGTGAGGCGCTGCAAAAAGGCCGATATCAGTTGCTCTTTCGGGTGGCGGCCTATCTTCGGCGTGCCGGGGATGATCTTCCCGAAATTCCGTTTCTTGATGATGTTGTCATCAACTTTGGTATTGATAATCCGACACAGCATTATCACGTCCCGTTACTACTATCTGCCTACGGCTATTCGACATACCGCGGCAGTTAGACCGGAGAGCCAATGCGAGATGAAATCCACTTTGTTTTAAACGGCAGAATTCAGCGTGTAGCTGGCTGCGCTGGCGATATCACATTGTTGCAATGGTTGCGCGAGCAGGCTCATTTGCGTGGCACCAAAGAGGGCTGCGCCGAGGGGGATTGCGGTGCCTGTACGGTTACGATGGCGCGCCCCAACGGTGATGGCAGGCTCGATTACCGGCCGGTAAACGCGTGTATTTTATTTCTTGGCATGATCGATCGCGCGGCAATCCGCACGGTCGAAGGGCTGGCAGATCCAGACGGTAATCTACACCCTGTACAGACTGCAATGATCAAGGCTGATGCGTCGCAATGCGGCTTTTGCACGCCGGGATTTATAATGTCGCTTTATGCCGCTTGGCAAAATGGCAATGGCCTTGCGCCGGATGATATTGACAATACGCTGGCCGGTAATCTTTGCCGCTGCACCGGCTATCGCCCAATTGTGGCGGCAGCGGCGACACTGGATCGTGCCAGAAAGTCTGATATTGGAAATTCCGATATGGCACATGATGGGGCGATGCTGGAGGCACTTAAAAATATGCCGGATAGCGCAGCGGATCTGTGCCTCGGCGATCCGTCTTGCCGGTTTCTTGCACCGGTGACCCGTATCAGCTTTGCCGAGGCTTACGCCGAAAATAGCGAGGCGATAATTGTTGGCGGGGCAACCGATGTTGGGCTGTGGGTAACAAAACAGCATCGCAAGCTGGGCTGCATGATCTGGACGGGCGGTGTTGCCGGGTTTGAGCAGATTGACGATGATGGCGATATGCTGCGGATCAATCCCGCGGTTACGCATCAGCAATTGCTGCAGAAGATTGCTGATGATGCGCCTGAAATTGCCGAATTGCTGCGTCGCTTTGGGGCGCTTCAGGTGCGCAGCAGCGGTACAGTCTGTGGCAATATCGCAAATGCATCGCCGATTGGTGATTTGCCACCGGTGCTGATTGCGATTGGCAGTAAAATTGAGCTAAGTACCGGCAATAAGAGTCGTCGTTTTGATCTAGAAAATTTCTTTCTTGATTATGCCAAGCAGGATCGCCGCGCCGGTGAATTTGTCTCGGCGGTAATAATGCCGCGCGGGCCACACCCCTATCTGCGCTGTTACAAGATATCGAAACGGTTTGATCAGGATATTTCGGCGGTGATGCTGGCGGCAAATATACGCGTACGGGACGGCGTGATTGATCATGTCAGACTCGCCTTTGGCGGCATGGCGGGGATTCCAAAACGGGCTGGGACTGCCGAGGCCAGACTTGTCGGAAAGCCACTTGATGTCGAACATTTCAGGGATGCCGCAGCGGCGTTGCCAGATGATTTTACACCACTTTCTGATATGCGTGGTTCAGCGGAATACCGGATGCTATCGGCGCAGAACCTGTTGATGAAATATGGGCTTGAATTAGTCTCAGGCAAAACAATGCGGCTTGCCGGAGATGGCCTGACTACAGGATTGGAGGGGTGGGAATGAGCACACGGCGCATCGCTGGCGATATTCAGACATCACAGCATCATGACAGCGCGGCAAAGCACGTCTGTGGTGAGGCGGTTTATGTTGATGATATCGCAGTGCCGGCAAATTGCCTGACGGTGCTGATCGGTCAAAGCTCCCATGCCCATGCGCGCATCACCCGGCTGAATTTATCTGCGGTGGCAGCGGCGCCTGGAGTTGTCGCAGTGATGAGTGCAGCCGATATCCCCGGGGTCAATGATTGTGGGCCGGTGATCCATGATGATCCGGTTTTTGCCAGTGATGAGGTTTGTTATGTTGGGCAGTCGGTATTTGCTGTTGCCGCTGTAAATATGGCAGCGGCACGGGCGGCGATCACTCTTGCAGACATTGATTATGAGCCGCTGCCAGCGATTTTGACGATTGATGCGGCGATGGCTGCAGGCTCGTACCTCGGCCCGCCAAGTGAAATGATCAAAGGCGATAGCAAGGCCGCGCTTGCTGCGGCAACGCATCAGTTAAAGGGGCGACTTTACGCTGGCGGTCAGGAGCATTTCTATCTTGAGGGTCAGGCGGCGTTGGCGATTCCTGGTGAGGATGGTGATATACAGCTATTCTGTTCAAGTCAGCACCCGAGTGAGGTTCAGCATAAAACCGCCGAAATGCTGGGCCTTGCCAATCATGCGGTGACAGTGGAAACGCGGCGCATGGGCGGGGCCTTTGGCGGCAAGGAAAGTCAAGGAAATCTGCCAGCGATGACCGCAGCATTGGCTGCGTATTTAACAGGCCAGCCAGCCAAAACTATCTATGATCGTGATGACGATTTCATGCTAACCGGTAAACGCCATGATTGCCGCATTGATTATCATGTCGGATTTGATGATGAGGGCCGTGTTCTGGCGGTTGAGTTTACGCAGGCGCTTCGCTGCGGCATGTCGTGGGATTTATCGGCAGGCATTGCGGCGCGGGCGATGTGTCATGCTGATAATGCCTATGATATTCCGCATATGAAAATCAACAATTATTGCTGTTTGACACATACGCAGTCAAATACGGCCTTCGCGGATTTGGCGGTCCACAGGGGATGCTTGGCATCGAACGGGTAATGGATGAGGTGGCGCATTATCTTCGGCTTGATCCTTTGCAGGTGCGTCAGCGCAACTTCTATCCGGAAAAAACCGCACGCCATCACGGGGTTACCCCTTATGGCCAAAAAATTGAGGATTGCGTGATCCAGCCGATTGTGGATGAGCTGGTAAAGACATCGGATTATGTCACGCGCCGCGCCGATATTGCGGCGTTTAATAGCGCCAATCAATATGTTAAACGCGGCATTGCCCTGACGCCGGTAAAATTTGGCATTTCCTTTAACACGACATTCCTGAATCAGGCGGGATCATTGATCCATGTCTATAATGATGGGTCGGTGCATCTTAATCATGGTGGTACCGAAATGGGACAGGGGCTCAATATTAAAATTGCGCAGATCGTCGCGCATGAATTTCAGATTGACGTTGAAAATGTCAAAATCACTCCGACCACAACTGGCAAGGTGCCGAACACGTCGGCAACCGCTGCCTCATCGGGTACCGACCTTAACGGTATGGCGGCGATGCGTGCGGCGCGCACGATCAAGCAGCGAATTAGCATTTTTCTGGCCGATCAATATCAGACGGATCAGGCCGAGGTGGTTTTTGCTGACGGCCAGGTTCGTGTTGGTGGTGACCGAATGAGTTTTGCCGATGCTGTTAAGCGGGCCTATCTCGGACGTGTGTCACTATCGGCGACCGGGTTTTATGCAACGCCAAAATTAAACTGGGATAAAGACCACATGTATGGCCGGCCGTTTTATTATTTCGTCTATGGTGCGGCGGTCTCGGAAGTGATTGTTGATCTGCTGACCGGTGAAAACCGGCTTGTGCGCGCTGACTTGCTGCATGATGTTGGAAAATCGCTGAATCCGGCGATTGATTTAGGACAGATTGAAGGCGGGTTTTTGCAAGGGGTTGGTTGGCTGACGACTGAAGAATTAGTCTGGGATTCTAAAGGGCGTTTGAAAACTCACGCGCCGTCCACCTATAAAATTCCAGCCTGTTCGGACCGGCCGGCCGAGTGGCGGGTCGCGTTTTATGCAGATGGTGAGAATAGTGAAGACACGATCCATAAATCCAAGGCGGTTGGCGAGCCACCGCTGATGCTGGCAATCAGCAGCTGGCTGGCGCTATCCGATGCGCTGGTCGGTATCAACGGGGCGGCATATCCGGCACTTGACGCACCGGCAACGCCTGAACGGATTCTGATGACGGCAAACCGGCTTGGAGCTCGGTTTGTCTAACACCATACCAATGGCGGGTGCGGCCGCTGGCTGGATTGACCCCGCGCTTGATTTGATTGCGGCGGGCGAGGATGTCGTGCTGGTCACAGTAACGGCTACCAAGGGCTCATCACCGCGCAATCAAGGTACGCAAATGCTGATAACTGCCATCAACATCTGGCAGACGATTGGCGGCGGCGCGCTGGAGTTTGAGGTTATGGCTCGTGCCCGGAAAATGCTTGCTAATACAGCAACTGATATGTGGCAGCGCCAGCATTTCACGGTTATTCTTGGGCCTGATATGGGGCAATGTTGCGGCGGACAGATGTCGTTATTGCTTGAGAAATTTACCGCAAAAGAGGCTGCTGATCTGGCCGACTTAAAGACTGCAATCACTGCCGGCGCAGGCCTGTCGCACCCGCTTATTGCCGGTCTGGCCCTGCAAGTCTATGAACCGGCATTGCGGTCTGATGCGGCGCTGTTTCACCTGCCAGTACTGCCACGGCAAACACCTTTATTCATCTATGGCGCCGGTCATGTTGCCCGTTCGTTAGTGCCGCGTGTTGGCGGTCTTGGGTTTGATATTTTTCTTGTCGATATTGATCAGGTTAGATTTCCGGATTATCTGGACGGCGCCGCGCAAAAGCTGCTGGCAAAGACGCCGGAAACAATCGCGTTGCACGCGCCGGAAGCGGCGGTTCATCTGGTAATGACCCATTCCCATGCCCTTGATGAGACGATTTGTCTTCAGCTTTTAACGCGAGGCGATTTTGCGTTTCTGGGGTTGATCGGGTCGAAAACGAAACGGGCGCGCTTTGTCTCAAGACTTGGTGCTGCCGGAATAAGCCCAGCGATGCTGGATTTGCTGACCTGCCCAATTGGTATTGATGAGATTAACGGAAAAAGCCCTGCCCATGTTGCCTTATCAATCGCCGCGCAGCTTGCGATCTGGAAACAAACGAGGGACTCTGAGGCATAATACCAACGACTAATGCCGTTAAATGGCTGCGTTGGACTGGTGCTTCTGCTAGAATTAGAAACTGCGGTACGTAACCGGAACAGCGCCAACCGGCGTTGCTGGGAATGAGGAGAAGGCCTGATGATGATCGACTATCTTTGGATGTGGTCAGAGCTGATCGTGCGATGGGTGCATGTGATTGCCGGTATCGCCTGGATCGGGTCATCATTCTATTTCATCGCGCTTGATCTTAGTTTGAAACCCGGACGGGAATTGCCCGATGAGGCGCATGGTCAGGCGTGGCAGGTTCATGGTGGCGGGTTTTACAACATGGTAAAATATCTGGTAGCCCCCGCCAAAATGCCGGATGAGCTTACATGGTTTAAATGGGAGGCTTATGGCACATGGATTTCTGGTATCGCGCTGATGAGTCTTGTTTATTACGGTGCAGCCAGTCTTTATATGATTGATCTGGAAATTCTGGACATCACTGAACTACAGGCGGTGATGATCAGCCTTGGCGGTATCGTAATTGGCTGGGCACTCTATGATGGGCTTTGTCGCAGCCCGCTTGGCCGCAGTGATCTATGGCTTGCATTGGCGGGGTTTGGGTTTCTGGTTGGATTGGCCTATGGCTTTAGCCAGATTTTTTCGGCGCGTGGTGCCTTTATGCAGATGGGCGTTACCATTGGCACGATCATGGTCGCCAATGTTTTGATGATTATCATTCCCGGGCAAAGCAAAGTTGTGGTTGCGCTAAAGGCTGGTGAAACGCCCGATCCGCGTTATGGTGCGCGTGGCAAACAACGCTCGCTGCATAATAACTATCTGACCTTGCCGGTGATCTTTGTGATGATCGGCGGTCACTATCCGATGGTGTTTGCGACAGACTATGCATGGGCGATCCTTGCCATTGTGCTGGTGATTGGCGCGGTTATCAGGCATTTCTTTAACACCAAACATAAAGGGCTGGCGCCGCCGTGGTGGACGTGGATTGTGGCGGCAGTTCTGACTGGTTTCGCCGTCATGCTCTCAACGCTTGGCGCACCGCAGGTGAAATATGATCAGACAGCGCACGCCACGCCGGAGGCATTGCATCAGGCATCGGTTGAGCTTGTGATTGAACGCTGTGCCAGCTGTCATGCGCGTCGGCCGCTTTGGGATGGTTTGGCCCATGCGCCAAAAGGTGTTTACCTTGAAACCGAAAGTGATGTGACGCGCCGCGCCAATGATATCTACTGGCAAGTATCAGCATCGCAAGCGATGCCGCCCGGTCACGTGATCTGGGTTGAAGATGAAGAACGGGCCATGCTTTCGGCATGGCGGAATTTGGTAAATAGGGGGCAGGTATCTGCCGATCGTTCATAAATTAGACGGCAAATAAATATCGGCGTTAAAGGGATTGAAAGATGCAGAATTATCCGCGTGATTTAATTGGATATGGTGCTACCCCGCCAAAGGCTGCATGGCCACACGGCGCGCGTGTTGCCGTTCAATTTGTGCTGAATTACGAGGAAGGCGGGGAGAACACTGTGCTTCATGGTGATCCGGCCTCCGAGGTGTTTTTATCTGAAATTATTGGTGCGGCGGCGTTTGAGGGCGCGCGGCATATGTCGATGGAATCAATCTATGAATATGGCTCACGCGCTGGTGTCTGGCGGATTCTTGAGCTGTTCCGTCGACGCGGTTTGCCATTGACTGTTTTTGCCGTTGCGATGGCGGCAGAACGGCACCCGGATGTGATTGAGGCGGCGCTTGCTGATGGACATGAGATTGCCGCGCATGGTTATCGCTGGATTAATTATCATGGGATGCCGATTGCCGAAGAACGCGCGCATATGCAAAAGGCAATTTCGATTTTAACCGATATTTGCGGTACGCGGCCGCTTGGCTGGTATACCGGGCGAACATCGGAAAACACCCGCAATCTGGTGGCTGAAGAGGGTGGCTTTATCTATGATGCTGATGATTATTCAGATGATTTGCCGTTCTGGTCAAATCAGGTGAACGGCGCGCATTTAGTGGTGCCTTATACGCTGGATACAAATGATATGCGGTTTGCCACGGCGCAGGGGTTTCATACCGGCGATCAATTTGCACAATATCTGATTGACGCTTTTGATGTGCTTTATGCCGAAGGTGCTAACGGCCCTAAAATGCTGTCAATTGGTCTGCATTGCCGCCTGATCGGGCGGCCAGCCCGTTTTGCCGGATTGGTCAAGTTCCTCGATCATATCATGGCGCATGATAAGGTCTGGGTTGCGCGGCGCATTGATATTGCCAATCACTGGATCGCAACCCACCCGTTTCAAGGGGCGCGCTGATGGGTAAATTTGCAGCTGGATCTGGCGTGCCGGACATGACAGATATTCAAGATTTGGAAATCCAGCCCCTGACCAAGGCGCGTTTTGCCGGCTTTGGAACGGTAATTGAAACCGACGGGGCCAAACAGATTGGCATTAATCAAGGCACTACAACGCGATTTGACGCGATGTCGGCGGTTGATGTGGCGGCTGAGGATGGCAAGCCTATCATTTCGCTGTTTCGGGGCAGGCGGCGGCCAGATCCGATCGAAATTCACCTGATGGAACGCCACCCTCTTGGATCTCAGGCCTTCATGCCACTTAGCCAGCATGAGTGGTTAGTGGTCGTGGCGCATGGTAATGCCACAGATGATGGCCCTGATTTTTCTACCCTGGCCTGTTTTCGGGCGCGTGGTGATCAGGGGGTCAGCTATGATCGCGGCATTTGGCATCACCCGTTATTGGTGTTGCAAAAAGAGCAGGATTTTCTGGTGATTGACCGCCAAGGTTGCGGGCATAATCTTGACGAGGTTTGGCATGATGGGCCGGCCGCGATTATCCGGCTTTAGGCCCGCTCGATTAAATCAGCGGTCATGCGCCGATGCTTGGCAAGAAGATGCTGCATATCCATGCTGGCCAGCTGTCCCTGATCAACAATGACCCGGCCATTGATAATGGTATAGTTGGATTTGATCGGGCCACAAAATACCAGGCCTGCCAGCACATCCCATTCGGCGCCGGCAAAATCAATAGTGCGACAATCAAAGGCTGCAATATCAGCGGCATAGCCCGGTGCCAGGACACCGATATCATCACGGTTCAATACCCCCGCACCGCCTGTTGTTGCCAGTGCCAGCGCTTCGCGCGCAGTCATCGCATCGCCGGTTTTCATCACCCGTTGCAAAAGCATCGCTTGGCGCGCCTCGTTCAGCATATGGGCGCTGTCATTCGATGCAGACCCATCGACGCCAAGCCCAATTTTGACGCCAGTATCGAGCATTTCACGAACCGGCGCAATGCCACTCGACAGGCGCATATTCGAGCAGGGGCAGTGGGCAACACCGGTACCGGTGCGGGCAAATAAATCAATCTCGCCTGGGCTTAATTGAACACAATGCGCGTGCCAGACGTCGTTGCCCGTCCATTCAACTGCCTCGATATATTCGCCTGGACGCATCCCAAAGCTGGCAATGCTATAGTCAATATCCTCGCTGTTTTCGGCAAGATGTGTATGTAGGCCCACCTGATAGGCACGCGCCATATGCGCTGTTTCGCGCATCAGATCCATGCTGACTGAAAAAGGTGAACAAGGGGCCAGCGCAACGCGTTGCATGGCGTACCGATCGGCATTGTGATGGCTTTCAATCAACCGCTGGCAATCGCCCAGAATAGACCCTTCAGCCTCGGTCAACTGGTCAGGCGGCAAGCCGCCTTTTGACTCGCCAATACTCATTGAGCCGCGGGTGCCGTGAAACCGCATGCCAATATCGGCGGCGGCGGCGAATGAATCATCAAGCCGTGCCCCATTTGGATAGAGATAAAGATGATCAGATGATGTTGTACACCCGCTCAACACCAACTCGGCCATGCCTAATGCGCTCGACCAGTAGATGTGTTCAGGGCCAAGTTTCGACCAGATTGGATAGAGCGTCTTCAGCCAACCAAAAAGCGGTGCATTTTGTGCTGCTGGTACTGCGCGAGTTAAGTTTTGAAACATATGATGATGCGTATTAACCATGCCTGGTATCACCACATGACCGGTTAGGTCTATTACGGTATCAGCTATTGTGGGCAGTTCGGAAGATTTCCCAACTTTTTCAATTATACCATTGCGTGCGAACAATCCAGCTTGAGTAATTTCATCGCCAAACGGCTTTTCAGGAGCCGGCGCCATCGTGCTTAGCAAGTCAATATTTTTTAAAAGTAATGTTGTTTCTGCCATGTGTTGCATTTTTCTCAAAAAGTTGTCTCTTTATAATAGT
>Ga0255771_1005209_pt1 | contig 11411 bp, 9 predicted proteins | sample 011ome_19_FD_179969 | JGI IMG/M metagenome (GOLD analysis project Ga0255771, IMG submission 179969) | Coastal salt marsh microbial communities from the Groves Creek Marsh, Skidaway Island, Georgia - 011510BT metaG (version 2) | ecosystem: Environmental > Aquatic > Marine > Intertidal zone > Salt...
CGCAAACGGACGGTGACCGGTGGGGAGATCTTGGCTATACTCTACGCTACGCGCCCATAGCTCAGCTGGATAGAGTAACTGGCTTCGAACCAGTTGGTCGGGAGTTCGAATCTCTCTGGGCGCGCCATATCTAGATTTAATATCTATAAAACTCAATAACCTAAGCAGAAAATCTTCCTCCACCGTATACATAAGCGTATACATATTCGTTGATGAGGTAAGATATGGTTTTACTCGCTCTAGGTGCATTCAACGTGTCTGTTAAATACTTGTTTAAGCCAAAAGGCCGTCGTACTTGGCACTACCGCCGACACGTTCCTAGCAGTGTAAAAGCTCACTACGAACAGTCCCATATTTTAAAGTCCCTACAGACAGAAGATGATGTTGAAGCGGCTAAATTGGTAACAGAGCTTAACCGACGCTTTGAAGAAGAATTTAGTCGTCTAGAACGCGGATTGCCTAAAACTCTCGCGCAACCAACTTACGAGTTGGCCCTTGAGAAGCTCAACACCTTTGGGCTTTATCGAAACGCTATAAATGATCAGAGCGCGCCTGCAGACATAGCAACAGAATTTCTAGATCACATGGAAGACAAGTTGAGAGCTGTTGTTCCTAAGGAGCAGTTCGAAGCTATTTGGTACAAGGGTGAGGCTGTATCGGAAGGTCTTATGGAAGCTGTTGACTTAGCAGCTCTGGAGTTAGTGCAGGGCAAATACAGGCCTAGAGCTTCGTTCTATATAGACAGCTATATCAGCTTACTGGGCCGGACGGAGGATAAAAAATTTATCGACGACGTGAAACTAGCAGTGCAGCAATTGCTAGAATTCTTACCAGATAAGCCTCCCGGAGATTACACAAGAGCAGACGTTAGGAGGTTGATTAGCTGTCACTTAGACAAAGGTGCAGTAAAAACAGCAACTGTGCACAGACGAGTTACCATGCTCAGAGCAATGTTTAATAAGGTTGCAAAAGAATATGAGCTAAAAGCTGATATGTTGCATCCGTTCAATGACTTTTCCGTGCCCGGCTTACGCGAAGATTCAAAAGAAAGACAAGACTTTAGCATCGAAGCGTTATCACTACTTAGACAAGAAATAGCGCAGAGAAAGCCGCAGATACAATCATTAGCGCACCTAATGCTTGAGACTGGACTAAGGGTCAACGAGTGTTGCGGACTTAAGGTTGAAGACGCAGTGCTTGACGCAGAAACGCCTTATGTCATTGTTCAAAAGAATCCTTTTAGAAGATTGAAGACAACTAGCAGTCGCAGATACATACCACTCGTCGGTGTGGCTTTGGACGCTGTGACCCGAGAGTGTGAAGGCAAAGAGTCTAAGGATTGGTTATTCCCGTCCTACATAGACGAAGCAGCGAAGACTACTAAAAACACCTCGGCATCTGCAGCGGTTAATAAGCGTATAAGGGCTGTATTAGGGCAGGGTGCGCCTACTTGCCATAGCTTTAGGCACTCTTTCAACTCTAGACTACGGAACGTAGAGTGTCCTAAAGACATAAGAGATGAGCTAGGCGGATGGGCAAGCAGCGTGTCAGACAGATATGGCTCGCCTGCTGATATTAAAATTAAGCAGCGTTATTTGTTGCAGAGTATTGACGCACCTAGTGGTGTTGACTGGGGTTAACTCAGAGATAGATTGAGATAACTACTTCTGTTCATACCAATGCAAAATGTGACAGATTTATCTAAGTAATTAAAGTGAGGTCGTAATTGAGAAATTTAAAAGTAGGGCAATTGTTCTCGCACATCACGAACTCAGCTTTGCTAATTAGCGTTATAGTTCTGATCGTTGAGATACAACAAAATCGTGCAGGATTGCTCGCTGAAAGCAGCTATTTGCGCGCTGAGATGGCAATTGAGAATGGTAACTATTTTTTGGCGTTTGGGTTAAATGAGTTGCCTCGGGCCGCTAACGGGGAGCAACTAACAGATGAGCAGTCTAAAAACCTTACAGCGTTAACTAATAGGATGCTACGCTACTTTGAAAATTTACATTATCTTCATAACTTAGGTCTTCTTGATGAAGAAATATGGCTCGCAAATGTTACCGGCATTACATATTTTTGCGAGGTTAAGAAAGCACAACCAAGCATAGATTTATTTGTACCCGCTGAAAGCTCATACAGATCAGAGTTTATCAGCTATTTTTACTCGCTATGTTGATGAAGCATGGCCTAAGTATGTCAAACAGATATGACCAGCCCGCCGACATAAAAATAAAGCAGCGTTATTTGTTGCAGAGTATTGATGCGCCTAGTGGTGTTGATTGGAGTTAGCGTTAGCATCTTAATAGGTTTCCGAAGACCAAAAGTGTGTGTCTCTGCAGCAGCCTAATAAACCTATTTAGCGCCCCCAACTAACACACCCCTCGATAGCCCAACACCGCCCACCAAAGTCCCCGTGTTCACTGGGCTGCAGCTATGCGCGAATCAGTAACTAAGGCTTACCTACAGGGGTATTGATTCGAGGGTTTTTGTGATGATTTTCCAGCACAGTTTGAGTGTTATATATGCTTGAAGTCTCATTGCTCCCCGAGACTAATAGGCACAATTCCATATCCAACCTATAGCCAAATTAGTGCTCGCCGTTCGCGCGCATGCTTCAAAACTATCAAGTTGATCACGCACAGTGTGAGTAGGTAATGAATCTATTCTGTAATTCGCTCTTATGACACCTATGTTTCCTGCGTTGAATACCTCCTCTTGAATCCACCAGTCAGGAACGTTTACTTGCCCTCTATCCATATAAATCAGATCTATCGTCCCATTATTTCTCAAAGGCCAAAATAAAGTCGCTGTATTATTGTCAGTAACTGGTGCTTTCGGCAGTACTGGCATTATGGCGTTGGTGTCTACTCTGACGAGCGTTCCATTCTTGTTTAGGTAAGCACCTCCTCTCACGGTCATACCTGTGATCGTGACCATGTCATCGTAACCATCGTTGTTAATATCTCTAAAGTATTTTCCAGGGCTATTAAATAAAAGATCGCCTTCGATAACAGATTTCTCTCTTAAAGCAATTTTGCCGTCCTTGACGGTAAAACCTTCGAGGACCAGTACTGGGTACTCAGCATCCTCTATAAATGTGAATCCAGATCCATTGCTAATAATTTGGAAGTCTGACGGAATCTGGCGGCCTGTATTGCTTAAGAAACCGCTATTTTCGCCCTGAACAACTAGGATTGGTCCTTCCTCAGGATCAAGAACTGCTTGTTTCATAAAGTTATAGAAGTTACTGCCACCTCCACCCAGCTGAGGAATTCCTCTTTTGTATAGTCCGGTAGTAGGATTTCCAAGTTCATTTTTATAGGTAAATAAGTCTTCCACGGCAGGCATGTAGTAATCACTAAAGATGAAGCCTCTGCCCGGAATCCATTCCCAAACCGATATTCCTTCGACAGTGCCGTAGAATCCAGTGTCGATGTTGAATTCGTCGTAATCCGCAATATTAGAAACTAATTCTGGTCTAACACCGTTTGAGATCCAGTAGTCAGTGCCGTCGAATTCATAGTACCCACCAACGTATGGATTGATTTGTGTTGCCCACGCGTAGTTTTCGTATCCTTCGTATACTTCAGTTACGTCAGTAACTTCAGTTCCATTTATACGTGCAACTCTGTTAACGCCATACCCTATCGATAGCAAGTCATAGCCGCCTATCTCATTAGGGATTGAGCGCATTGAGTGCGTCCAAGTGCCTCCCCATGGAATTTTGACGTTAGTGTAAGTTCCATCTGGTTTGCTTAGGAAAACATATTGATCAGACCAGTAAGCGCAATTACCAAGACCTTGGAGATTTAATGTCTCAGCGTAAGTACGATCGCCATCAAAACATTCGTTTGTTAAATTTGTGAAACCCTCCTCTGAATAAGGATCGTAAGTGTATCTCCCGATGCCATCATCCCTGTTGAGGGTTAATGCGAAGTCTAAATAACCATCACCATTTAAATCTTTCGGCTCCTCAGTGTTATGGTGATATGGCAGTCCTCCCTTGCCTCCGTCTCTGGAAGTATCAATAAATTCTTCTCCAAAAAGCGACTTAGTGCAATTGTCGTATGAGCCAACCGCGTTACTACAAAGTAAATACCAGCCTGTCTTTACTGCTAGATTGTTTACCCCACCATTGTCTGGAGTTGCACCTTGATAGCATGCGATGGGGATAAAAATGTCTTCGTAGCCATCTTTATTAAAATCGCCAAAAGGGAAAGGTGTATCCCATCTAGATGAGTTTTCCTTACAAAAGCTTAGGTTCATTTCAAGCTCATCTGCAGGCCAATTTTGATTATCAGTAGCACTGAAGAATGAGGCAATATCAGCTTCTGAAACGGAGAAATAGACTCCGTCGGTTAGATGACTAAGGTAGGTAAATGTTCCACTGTAAACCTCGTCGCCAATAAGCACTCTAGGGACTGAAAGTGTTGTGCCGTCGAAGCTAGCTGAGTCACGAATAGACGCAATGTCACTTTTCGCTGCATTTTCTAGCTTCAAGCATAACACTGGACAGTCTGCTTGATTTAAAGATGCGGATTCGGCAAGAACAAAAGACAACTGATATTTTTGATTGTTAAATTCTAGGTAGGGAATCTTAAGAACTGACCCATCAAAATTAGCATCGCTCGGTTCTACGGAATTTGCCGTTGGCGCAAGTAAAGCTAGAAATAAAGTACTGAGAAAAAGATGAATTTTTATCACAATTATTACCTCGCAATGCATATGTTCTAAATACTTTTCTTTTTTTATTCCTTATTGTCAAGACTGCTATTTTTATTTGGGGTAACAAGGGCTTAACAATAGGTGATTGGCTTATGAATGGCTTGTCAGATACTTAGGCTTTAGAGGCGTTAGAAACTGCATAGTCAATACAGGGGCTATACGTGGAGTTGGTGATAAATAGTTATTTGCTGCACCGTCTATAGCCCAACACAGCCCTCCACAATCCCCGTATTCACTGGGCTGCAGCTATGCGCGAATCAGTAACTAAGGCTTACCTACAGGGTGGCTGATTCTGCTGATTTATAGCGTGAAATAAACGCCTGACTCACTCCCATAACCTCCGCAATCTTACGTTGGCTAATCCCGTTATTTAGCATCTCATCAATCCTAGCAAGATCATCTTCACTCAGCTCTCTAGCTGCCTTGGCTTTAGCAGCTCTCTTCTTAGCTCGCTTCCATTTCTCTTCTTTGTCTAACACCGGGCCTAACAAATCTATGTAGTGGCCAATGTCTGGGTGACAGCTGCTGTGACCTAGCAAGGTAAATCCATACTTCCTGTTAATGTTATGAGCGTCACCGTTTATGAAGACCTTTTCAGCAGACTTGTCGCCGGCAATGACTGTAGCTCTACCGTATTCAGACCTGACTAGTGCGACAGGTTTGTTCTTAAAGTAGTCTTTAACTAGGATGTATTCCTTCATGACGTGCTCCAGAGCTAAAACGCAGACAGCGCAAAGCCCACAGAGTTAATCCGTGTGATAAAAGTGCTGACGCGTTAGATTGATTAAAGGTGTGCGAGTAGCGGAGGCAGGGCAGTAGTGCTTAGGTGCTAAACTGTACAGTTAATGTAGCATAATTTGCAACAAAAGTCAATTAAAACAAGTAATTAAGTGTTACTAGCGCTAAATAATAGAGTACTGCCTAGATGACCAATACTGATGCAATAGCCGACTTGCTTATCAACGCAGGTGCGCCTGACAAGGACTCATCAACTGCATTGATGGTCTACAAAGGCTCAAGCCTTGGAACCTCATCAGACGCATTTCTAGAGCTTTTGGGCGACCTTACAAGCAAGGCTACACAGTCCAATAAGAAAGAAGAACAAGACGCTCACAGGCGCTGTATCAAGCACGTACTGAACTCGCTCATACAATGCATGTTTAGGTTTGAATGGCTAGCATTGCCGACAAACCCATCAAACTTCGCAGACGGTGAATATCTAAACGGACTTGGCTTTAGTCGCCGGCGCATGCAAAGGATTGTGGATGCTCTTTGCGAGGCGGACATCATGTACCTTGGCCGCAAAGGCTTCAGAGACGTAAGGCCTAACGAGACATCTAAAGCGTCTCAGTACTACCCAACAACTAAGCTTATTAAGCTATTTAGCTCATCGCTTTATTCTACGTACGGTGACTTCAGTGACTATGAGCCACTTAAGTTTGACCGCTTTGAGGCTGCAGACATGCCCTCAGCAACATCGGTCAAAGAGTGGCAGCGAATACTGACGCGCTATAACGAGTTCATGAGCGATCATACATGGGCAATGAAGAACCCCAGTAGTCGAAGCCTAAAGGATTTTGTAGGCAGAGGCGGCCGTATAAACAATTATTACCAAAACCTAGTTAATAGACGCATTCCTTTACGGACTAGCACTCTTATTGACGGCGAAGCGATAGTAGAACCTGACTTCTCTTGTAACCATCTTCGTATGGCTTCATACATTGTCGGTGAAGAGCTACCTGCTGATCCTTATAGCGACATTGCCAAAGAAACAGGGTTGTCCAGAGACAAGATTAAAACAGTTATTACTAAATGTTTCGGCGCAGTAACTGCCGGACGCTCTAAAGGTAAGCTGCTAAGAGACGCTAGCTCAGACAAAAGGTCACCAATGAGTGCTGATGACTTCAGAGCGATATTGTCCTCTATAGAGAATAACTATCCATGGGTTATCAAACAGAAACTATTCTTTAATGACGTTGGTACACGCATGCAGTGGCTCGAAGGAGAAATAGCGCTGAAGATGCTGACGTGGGCAACAGAAGAAAAAATACCATTACTTGCAGTACACGATGCTTTTGCCGTTAGAGACATTGATGGCTCTAACACCAATACAAGGATGCTAGAGGTGTGGAAAGAAGTAGTAGAAAAGGCTAAGAATGATAGTTTCTTAGAAGCTACACAGTATACAGTCGCAATAGCTCTTGAACGTAAGGAGGCTCGTAAAGCTCTCAAGCAGGCGAAGACTTAAGAGACTCTGCAGGTGCTTTAGCACTAGCATGTACACTCAGCACTGAAGCAGTCACGCAAGACAACGCAGAGTGGGCAAAGGAAGCTATGCTGCGAGCATGGTTTGAACATACTAATTCGAGAGGTTCTCTGGCTAGGTCTAGGGTTAAGGTGGACTATCCTGCTTAGTCAGAGGCTTGCATGCTAATCCTTTCTAGTAGCAACATATACATCTGCTGAATTTGAACAATTGCAAAATATTGTTATTGTTCATGAAATATTTGTGGAAACGGATTTGATCAATGAAGCCTAACACTCTTTCAGCTTATAAAATCAAGCCAAGCCACATTCTGCAGCTAATAGCTGTAATGGCGTTCCCTGCTTCTCTCGTTATCATGGGAGAAGGTGCAAAACTCAATATAAGCCTCGGGCATCTTATTGATACTCCTTCTTTTAGCTTGACTGTTGCAGCTTCCTTAATCCTAGCCATTATTTTTAAACTAGGCGGCAACATTTCAATTGGCAAGACCCTGTTAGCAACAGGTATTCCCCTAGGTCTAGTGTCTTCTTATATCGGCGTGATTCTGATAGTGGATAATATGTCAGACCCATCTTCTTTTGGGCCTGCAACTGCTGTCATGCTCTTAACAGCGCTCTACGGTGGTCTTACATCTGCTTTAGGATATGCTGTTTCCTATAATTCTGCCAAAGATGCTGTCAGACCTGTCAAAAAGCGTTACATAATTGTAGCCGCTATTACTATAACTATATTAATGATCATGGGTATAGGTATTAATCAATTGTCCAACTTTTACGACTCTTCGATAATCTTGCTTTATCTGGTCTTCATATTTTCGTTTTTGATTTTTAATAAAAGCAAAAAGCACTTTACGATTGTTATATCAGACGCAGCCTTATTTACATCTATCATCATCATCATAGTAAGCCTAATTTCTTGGTTTGGACAAACATCGCTTGATGCTGAAGACAGCGCTGTAATTACTGGTCCAATAATTTTTGCTTCGCTCGGAGTAATGTACGGAGCCTTGATATATTTATTTGTTTATATCTTTTCTATGGGATGTGAAGCTGAATCTAAAATTAATGTTGAAAAGATGAATTGGCATTTAATCGAGGTAAATTCATTGTTGTTGTTTTTAGCATTTGCGCCGATTTCTTTCTCAGAGTATCTGGAGAAGAAAATAGAAGCAGATCAAAGACAAAATGAATCTCAAGAGAACGCTGCTTTGATAGAGAGTTTGGTTGATAGAATTGAAGAACTCGAGCGCAACCGGTGATCAAGCTGGCTCTAATAACCAATTTGACCATCTGCGGTATTTTGTATCTGCGCCGCTACAACAATAATCTCCACAGGCCAAAAGCAGCCCCGGGGGTGTAATGAAGACCGCCCTTGGTTAAACCGTATCTGTTAAAACTATGCGAATGAAAAGAGCAAAACAGCTGTTGTGATCGATATTCCCACAATTACACTTGTTAAATAACCGAGATTCAGCGGATCCTTATTCCCTATGACGCTTGGTTTTGCGAGTTTAATTAAGACTGAGGCAATGTTCGAATAGAGCAGTGTCAGACAAGCAAACGCCATTGCAGGCCCTATCGCTCTTGGATCAGACATATTACCTAACATACCAATCACGCCCATGAGAAAGCCGATTAAACCCACATAGGGCAGTTGGTGCGCGAGTGCCTCAGAGATGGTTTCGCTCTTAGTCGCTTTCAGAATTGCATAAAGAATTATCAGACTAAGCGTTAGGAAAATGATGCTCGGAATGTCAACGAACGCCGGCAGATTTCCCATAGCGGCCGCTAAACCAAGCATAAATACTGCGCAAGCTATGGCCCTTCTATATGGAGGCTGGCTGCTGACAGGGGAATCGGGTTTAGTATTCAGTAATGCCGTAGCTAGACCATAAACGATAGCTCCGTATAACAGGACTAATAGCATTACAGCGAAAGCCGGACCTAATGAATCAGGGTCACTGGCATTTCCGAGCATAATGACAAGCCCTATCAACATGCCTATAACGCTTACTTGGGCAATAATGTGCCTTACCAGATTTACACCGTTGAAGCTGATTCCCAAAGATGCCATTGCTGCGATAATCGGTACAAGGATGAAAATAATAGAAATTAGATCTATGTAGTTCATGGAATGAGCCTCCGTTTGTTACTACAAACTTTAATGGCATATATAACGTGTTTTTCACAAGATGGATTTTAGTAAAGTAATTGTCAAGCACAGAAACCGCGAAAGATTTCAGAGGCTATTCTTAAATCAGCCTATTAAATGTCTGCACCCCTGCAACAACAATCTGCAGAGTCCAAAACAGACCGTGGGAGTGTCATGAAGACCGCACTTGGTTAAACCGTTTACATGACCGTGAAGAGAAATAGCTTCTTCGAAGTTAAAATTGACGTTACCGCGAAAGTAAGAAGACGTTAAAGGCTTAACAGACTCCGCGGGTGCTTTGGCATTAGCATGAACACTCAGCGCCGTAGCAGTCACGCGAGACAGCGCTGAGTGAACTGGAGAATCTTTATCCCACTGTTTTAAGTCAGTGCATCACTAAGCCTATTGGTTTAGATGCCTTTCAAACCACGCGAGTCGCGCTGCGTTCGCAATCTTAGCGTTCTCACCACCGAAACCGTGTTTCCCGCCACTTATAACAATCAGCTCCGACGGCACGTCAAACTTCTTGAGCGTTGCCAACATTGCATGCGAATGTGTCACATGCACTAATGGATCAGCATCTCCGTGGATCAGCAATACCGGTGGATCGTTGCTATCAACATGCGTGATTGGCGACATCATCGGAATCATCGCTTCGTCATAATCCAGAGCAGGAAATCGTTGCATTAATTCGTCTTGCTCGACTTCATTAATTATTCCCTGTGCCTCTGCTTGGTCCGATCTGAAATCTACTGGCGGGAAATACGCCACTATCGTAGCTACCTTATTATCTTGCTGCATTATCGGATTGCGCGCGTCATCCTTTCCGCTGTCTGAATTTAGACCAACCATGAGAGACAGATGACCGCCAGCACTTCCTCCGGTTAAACCGATTCGATTGCTATCTATTTGATAGGTTTCGGCATTTGCCTTGATGTGCCTTACGGCCATATCGACATCTGAATATGCGTCGGGCACTTTATACAGCGGGGCACTTCCGTGATAGACAGGAATCATTGTAAAACCTGCTTCCAACATATCGGCAAATTGGGTTGCTCTAGTTTCTGGCGCGCCCCATGAGGAATACCATCCGCCACTCATCATAAAGACTATTGCTGCTCCGTTAGCATTCTCTGGCTGTAAAACATCGTAAGTTAGCGCCATACCATCTTTACGCCCATAGATGACATCACTTATGTAAGATACTTCAGCAGCGTTAACAGCCTCCGTTAGAATCATGCAAAATCCACTAACGAGTATTAACACTTTTCTTATGCTTTTTTTCATTGACTACTTCTCCCGAGATTCTATTGTTTACTTTATCTGCTAACTGCTAATTTTGATAGTTGTGTTCAAAAGTTGGTAGCTCTTCTCTCACAGCATCCCAGTGCCTTGCCGAAGATTTCCAAATATTAGCGTTTACCGTCACCCATGATGAGTCATCAAGACTCCCTGCTTTAATCAGCTTGATAGCTTCCCATCCTTCAACACCAACTACAGCGCTAATGACCGGCGAACCGCAGTTTTCGCAGAACCCTCTATTCACTGTTGCCCCATCAGTGCCCACAACTGAATAGTATTTAAGCGTTCCTTCGACCGTCAGGCTAGATTCAGGAATGGCTATGATTGTCGCCTTGCCTGAGCCTGTCGACTTCTGACAGTCTAAGCAATGGCAATGCATTGCAGTGACTACAGCATCCTGCTCTAGTTCGTAAGATATAGCGCCACACAGGCAGCCTCCGGTATGTATAGTCATAGCATCTTCCCATTCAGTCGGTTTGCTCAGACTAAAAGGTAGCTTTACTTGTAGTTCTAAGTAAACAGCAATGAGTAGCCCGCAATTGACTGGATCAATTCGACAACAGTCAGTTGAAACCTGCCTATTAAGCGTCTGCGCAGGTACGGTAACAATCTCCAGAGTCCCCAAAAGACCCCCGCCCTTGTTATGATGCCGCCCTTGGTTAAACCGTATACATGACCGTATACATAATCTCTAGTTGTGTTCACAAGGTAGGGAAGTAAGGACTTGCAGTGCGAAGTGCTGTAGCCAATCAAGGTATTGATTTTTAAAGTTAAAAATGTGATCTTAGTAATTATCTAATTAGAAGATTTAGTTGCTTAAGTAGCTTTATTAGTGGGTTGACGCGCTCTGGGCGCGCCAACTCTCTTTTTTGCTCTTATTGGTCGAAATCTCATTCCCAATCTCACGCCTAATTTCGACGGCGCAGTTTCGCCTTTGATATCCATCTCGCATCACTCCCTGAGT
>Ga0255771_1005212_pt1 | contig 11407 bp, 7 predicted proteins | sample 011ome_19_FD_179969 | JGI IMG/M metagenome (GOLD analysis project Ga0255771, IMG submission 179969) | Coastal salt marsh microbial communities from the Groves Creek Marsh, Skidaway Island, Georgia - 011510BT metaG (version 2) | ecosystem: Environmental > Aquatic > Marine > Intertidal zone > Salt...
ACCGACGAAGTCGCAAATATCCCCGCACAGCCCATACTCCCCCGCTGGTATGGTATTGCCAGTGACATCCGGATTATCAGCATCGTCCAATAAGTACTCCCCATCTTGGGTAAACGTATACCAATAACCCACACCCGGGTTCGGCGTAGTTCCATCGAAATCGTCTGGCTCTCCCAGGTAATACCCATTCAGATCATTGCCACCACTGCAATCATCTGCCCCTGAATTGTTGTTTTCCATGATCAACACCTGCGTGCCGTCAGGACATTCCACTTGAATGGTCAAATCCCCTACAAATGAATGCTCCATCAAAGCGTTGATTCCCAATAAATCGTCACAATCTTCAAGCACTTGGTCTTCGTCAAAGAAATCGATGTACAGCTCGGACTCAAACCAAGCTCCAGTCGCGTCAGGCATCGGCAGTTCTTCAGATACTGCCAAAGGAGGAAGAGCCGTCCACGTTATGCTCTGGACGGGATTACCATCCAGAAAACCCGGGGACTCTGTACACAGTGGAGAAGAAAAATCAGCGTTAAAAATCGGAATCGTACTAACCAAAACCTGATAAATCTCCAAGTTCACACTTGTGCAGCTATTTTCATCAGCAACCACCAAGGAAACCAAATATTCCCCAGGCTCATCGAACGCGTGAGACGTGGTCGCTGAAGTGGTAGAATCAATCGTGCCGTCTCCCCAATTCCAAATCCAATATTCCAAAGCAACGCCGTCACCAGTGGAACTCGACCCGTCAAAATACACCTCCTGGTTTGGACATACACCTACGCTAGAAACACCGGGTTCAAATGGCTCGGGATCCACCATGTCATAACCAGACTCTGGGTAAGTACACGGCGTAACACAGTTAATGTCACCAACCCAGCCAGCAGCTCCCGCGGTCGCACCATTGTTGCTGTTAAAAACAAATGTGAGGCATCCCGAAGGATTGAACGTAGACGCTGTGAAAGAAACTCCTTGTAGGCTGTTGTTGCTTCCTGCCCCAACCATTTCGGCACTGGTGTCTGGTCCATCAAAAACGTAAAGGACGTCGTTGTTATTTGGGTTGGCATTGGTCTGCAGGTCAAATGCCATGAACACCACCTGAATAGCATCTCCATCCACTTCAGGGCAAATCGTAATCGTATAATCTTGATCCGTGTAGGGTCCCCCATCAACGGCACCGAGAATGCCATCATCGTAGAAAAAGCCATCGCAAATTTCAACTGTCCCTCCCGTGCTGATCTGGATATCCTCTTGTCCTAATGCTTGCGAAGTGCCCAATGTCACAAGGAACACAAAGGCCATCAAGCATGTTTGGACCGTAGAAATTGTCATGATTTTCATGAATTCAGTTTGACTCATTTTGTAGCGGTTGGTACGCAACCAAAATATGAACCAAAAAAATTCATAAGAGTTGCACCGGATAAAGATAATGAACGCCCATTTCCTGAAAACATCTCGGGACCTCTCAATGTGAAGTTTTGGCCACGAACCGCGTTAATCCAATTCTTACCCGTCAATCAAGACTTCATCGACGAACAAATTGCGCTCGCCTTGCTCTGTGCGCGTCTCCAATTTCCAAACGAATTTCTTTCCCTTAGGGGCCATGATTCCATTCGGCAATCGACCATTCCACGGCTCAAATTCATTCGATGTTTCGAATACTTCCTCGCTCCCATCCCAGATGGTCAAGCTCCAATCACCCGCGAAATCCATGACCAACAGTGGCATAAACGTATCGTACCGATCGTCTCCATCCGGTGAAAAAAGTGCCGGTGCGATGGCTTCCTTTCTCGAACCCAGCTTGATGTCGTCAACGGCAACATCTTGGCAGCCAAATGCATTGCTCGCAACAAGGTTTACATGATACTCACCGGGGATATCCAACATCACTTCCGAATTGAGAAGGTCATTTTGTTCTATGAGCCAAGTGCTGCTGCTTGCTCCATCAGTTTCGTCCAACAACTTCACCGTCGCACGGTGTGGGTTGGCATTCGGGAATTCCCATCTCATGCGCGCTTCAGGTTTCGGACGCACGACAATCATGTTTTCCACCGTGCGCGTCCGGATCGTACCATCACCTGGAGCACGCACCGAGACGGTGATGTCGTATGTTCCAGCGTTATCGTAAACGTGGGTTGGCGCAAGATCTTGGGAAAACCCTCCATCTCCGAAATTCCATAAAACCGAACCTTTGCGATCAAGTCCGTTCAAAGAGAAGGACACCGCCGTACCTGCACAAGCTTCTTGGACCGAAACATTGAAATCTGCTAAATCCTCTGATTCTTCGGAATTGCTTGCAGCCCAGACGACTTTTACTGACTCATCATGGCCAACATGGTCTTCGTTCTCAGTTGATACCGCAAGTTTTGCTTCATCTGAAAAGCTTTCTGATACTCCAACATGCGATGATTCTGCGCTTCCAGATTTCAACCCACTAGCCGAGGTTTTATTTCCCTTTCCTCGAACCGTGGTTTCTGGCAGATTGAGAACAAATGTGGTCGACGTTCGCGCCCCCATCACAGGCTTTTCAACTCCATTCCAATCTGAAGCAGATTCAGCCGCAAGGCTGGGATCGAGCTTCAACTCAAATGAAATCTCTCCTCGATTTCGTTGATCCTGGGCATTTTGCCAAGGCACAGCAGTCTCACCGTTGCTGTCTCCATTGGATACCTCATCCAACACAAGTTCTGTGATGCCCGCTCCTTCATTTTCGTTTTCTTCGGAAAGCTCAAACAACCACGGTGAGACCATCCAAAGAGCCAAACCGGCTGCGACTGTAGTCGCCCCAAAAGCGAAACGTTGAGCACTCTTCACCTGCCTCATGAGCTCCGTATCACCGCTGCTCTTCACCAAGCCATCCAATTTCGACTCAAAGGCACTCCAATTGCTTTGCACATTCGGCTCAAAGCCGTCAAAGCTGTTTTTCAGTCGATCTAGCCAATTCAAGTTTTCGCTCATTTCGCAACTTTCATTTTATTCTTCGAAAGCAAAGTGTCTCGGACATTTCGCTTCGCTTTGGCAAAGTTTGATTTCGAAGCACCCACCGTAATCCCTAATTTCTCAGCGATTTCATGGTGGCTGTAATTATCAAAGACAAACAAGTTGAAGACCGCTCGGTATGCGGGTGAAAGTTCATTCATCGCATCCAATACGTCGTGAACGGAATACCCGTACTCGAAATCCAACTCTTGTACGTCTTCATTTTCAATGAGCCGTTCAAGCTGGTCGTCTTCCGTGGCGTCCACCGGATGAACAGCATCCTTTCTGATGCTGTCAATGGCTGTGTTCACCATGATTCGTCTTATCCAACCTTCAAAAGAACCTTTCGAAGTGTATCCATCAATGTTCGTGAACACCTTTAGAAACCCTTCTTGCACCATGTCTTGAACGCGATCGGTGTCATGTGTATACCTCATACAGACGCCAAACATCAAACGATAAAACCGTTCAAACACCCATTTTTGAGACAGACGTTTGCCCTGCTTACACCCTTCGATATGTTCCCGTAACTCGTTTTCAGACATGGCTCTCGCCGGTGTTAAGACGTCAACAGTTATTAAAGGTTGCCTTGCCTTTGTAGCTTATGGGACAAGGTAAGCGTATTTTTTTCATTTTCATGGGTTTAGTTCCTCGCACTTCCCCGTTCAAGCGCCTTAAATTTGCCTCATGAGAATCGTGGTAGGATTATCCGGTGGTGTTGACTCTTCCGTAGCGGCGCATTTACTTTTGGAGGCAGGCCATGAGGTCATCGGGATTTTCATGCGCAATTGGCACGATGAAAGCGTGGTCATCGACAATGCCTGCCCGTGGATTGACGACGCAAACGACGCCATGCTTGTGGCTTCTCACCTGGGAATTCCTTTTCAAGTATTGGATCTGAGTGCACAGTATAAAGAGCGCATTGTCAACTACATGTTCGATGAATACGCTGCGGGCCGCACGCCCAATCCTGATGTGTTGTGCAACCGCGAAATCAAATTTGACCTGTTCCTCAAGGCGGCCTTGGACTTAGGAGCTGAGGCTGTAGCAACTGGCCACTATTGCAGACGAGATGAAATCACCGAAAACGGCATCACGGAATATCGATTACTCAGCGGAGTTGATGCGAACAAAGACCAGAGTTATTTCCTCTGCCAATTGACACAAGCGCAATTGGCCCAGGCTCGATTCCCCATCGGCGAATTGACCAAGCCTCGTGTCAGAGAAATTGCCACGGAAATTGGTTTGCCCACTGCGGAGAAAAAAGACAGCCAAGGTTTGTGCTTCATCGGAAAGGTTCGCTTACCGGATTTCCTACAGCAGCAATTGAAGCCCAAACAAGGACAGATTATTGAGATTTCCAGAGAAGTTGCCGCATCGAAGAAATCGAGTTCCGCCTCGATTTTCGAGTCATTGAGTTGGGAAGTCAACGAGGGCAACGAAGTGGGCACGCATGAAGGGGCGCACTATTTTACCGTGGGTCAACGCCGTGGAATCCAAGTTGGAGGCAAACCGCTCCCGCTTTTCGTAATCGAGAAAGATGTCGAGACCAACACGCTTTTTGTGGGCCAAGGCGAAGATCATCCGGGCTTGTTGCGCTGCGGGTTGTCTATGAAACTGGATGAAACCCATTGGATTCGCCCAAGCATGGAGATACAAGACGGACAAAACACACGCGATTTTGCCTTTCGGATCCGCTATCGTCAACCGCTTCAATCGGGCACCTTGTTCCGGGAAGGAAACCAACTTTTCATTCAATTTGACTCCGAACAAGCAGGAATTGCAGCGGGCCAATTTGCAGCGTGGTACCTTGGAGATGAGTGCGTCGGTTCCGGTGTGATAGGCGACTGAAGCCACGGATTCGCTTGGCGCAACCTTTTCCGCGTTTCTTTGTTTAAACTGCAAAGCAAAACGACCAGTATGAAATTTCGCCTGTACCTATCGGTTTTAGCCATCCTTTTTTCGGGATTTCTAACAATTTCAGAAGCACAAACGGACTGCGTATATGAAGCGCAGGTTGAATGCTCGACCGCCATGTGGGGCGATGAAATCAGTTGGGAAATCACCAATGAGGAAGGAGAAATCGTCCTCGAAGGCGGCAACTACAGCAATTACGATGCCGTCACTTTTACACACTGTTTCGATGCCGGATGCTACGTGCTCCATTTATACGATTCGTATGGGGATGGCTGGAACGGCGCATTCATCTCGCTGAATTTTCCCGAACAGGGATTGATGTTCGGAGACATGACCATCGATTCCGGAAGCTATGCAGCCTTTGGTTTAGCCTTAGGCACCGAATGCGAAGACATTGACACGGGCGGAGAAGGAACAGGCGGCAACACCGACGTATACGGTTGCACGGATCCCGCTGCGTCGAACTTTAATCCGATTGCTACCGTTGATGACGGAAGCTGCATTTACCCATGCGAAGACGGTGGCGAGCAGGCCTTGCTTTACCTCTGCACGTTCAGCCAGGGCCAAAATGTGGCCCTCGAGATCACAGACGAGGAAGGCAATGTCGTTTATAACGGTGACAACTTCAGCAATTTTGACATTGTCTATGTCGACATCTGCCTCGGAGAAGGATGCTACACGGCAACCTTGAGCAACACGGCAGGTGAAAGCGGTTGGTACAACGGTTACTTCTACATCAATTATGGTTGGGAACAAATTATTTACGCGAGCCTTCCGGATGACGCGACCGAGTGGAGCTTCGATTTCTCCGTCGACGGCTCATGCGGTGATATTTTCGGATGCACCGACCCTGATGCTCCGAACTACGATCCTGAAGCCACTACCGACGACGGAACTTGCCTGCCATCTTGTGAATGCGATGACGAACCCCTCGATCCTGTATGCGGATTGAGCTGGATCACCGGTGAATTGATCACCTTCGACAACCCGTGTGAATTGGCATGTGCAGGTGCTTACTTTTATTGGGACGGCGATTGTTCGGAACAACCGGTTTACGGCTGCATGGACCCTGACGCCTTGAATTACAATCCAGAAGCGACGGTAGACTCGGGCTGTCTTTATCCCATCGAATGCACAGGCAATACAACGCTGCTGGTTTATCCAGAAGTGTCCCCAATTGATGGCGGCGGATGGGGAAACTATCCGCTCTTCAGCTGGTACATTTCTGGTTTCAACAACACCGCTTGGTACAATTATGTGCAATACCAAGACGACTCTGGCAATTGGGTAGCTGAAGGCTGCATCGAAGACGGTTGTTACAACTTCACGGTCTACAACAACGGCTATGCCGAAATCGACGGAAGCATCGTAGCTGTGCTCGACGGCGACACCTTGACTTTTGATGTGCCAGCGGATGCATTCCAAACAACGTATGGTCTCGGAGTGAATGTCGATGATTGCGAGCCTTATGTTCCAGGCTGCACTGATGAAGAAGCCTTGAATTACAACCCGGATGCCACTGACGATAACGGATCTTGCATTTATCCATTGGTTTGCGAAGAAGGCGAAGTACCGGGTCAACTCTATGTCTGCACCTTCTCTCAGGGAGCTGCTGTAGGATTGACGATTGAAGACGAGGATGGCAATGTGTTGTTTGACCAACAAGGATTTAACGACATGGCCATCGTCTACATTGACGTATGCGTGGATTCGACAGCCTGTTACACCGCGACCATGACCAACCTGTATGGCGACGCCTCTTGGAACGGTGGGTATTTCTACCTGAACGCCGGAAACGCTCAATTGATTTACGATTACCTCGACTACAGCGCTAGCTCTGAAATGGTTCAATTCTCCATGGATGGCAATTGCGGCGATGTATTCGGTTGCACGGACGAGGCGGCAGCGAATTACAATCCTGAAGCGACCACCGACGATGGCTCCTGCATTTACCCAGTAGATTGCGAAGGCCTGATCACGGTTTCGGCTGAGCTCAATGGAGGAACTTGGGTGGAAGAAATCAGTTGGCTGCTCGTCGGAACGGACGGCGCGGTGGTGTGGGAAGGCCAAGGGTCTTTGTTCCAAGCAGGTGTGCAGGCAATGGAGTTTTGCGTGCCGGCAGGTTGCTACAACTTGATCATGCTCGATTCCTTCGGAGATGGCTGGGACAGTTCAGTGCTGACTTTGAGTTGGGAGACTGGGGCATTGGATTTCGCCTTGGAGAACGGCAACTATGGCGAAGTTCAATTCGGTATCGATTCCGAGTGTGACGACCAACCGGATCCCATTGCAGGATGCACGGATGGTGGAGCGGTCAATTACGACCCGGCTGCAACGGAAGATGACGGTTCGTGCGAATTCGCTTTCTGCCCCACCAACGAAGTCACCTTCGTAACGGTGACCCTAGAAGATGGCATGAGCTTGGGATGGAACTTGAGCGGTGGATCGGATGCCGTCGAAGGCACCATCGGTGGAAGCTTTTATGCCAGCAACACTTCCCACACTTACACGGCCTGCTTGGCCGACGATTGCTACGAAGTCACCATGTGGGACATGAATGCGGACGGTTGGAACGGTGGTTGGATTGAAGTCTGGATGGATGACGAAATGATGTCAACCGCCACATTGGATGAAGGCTTCATGGATTCAATGAATTTGGGCATCAATTCCTCATGCGACGATGTCGACGACGGTGGATCTCCTTTCGACTTTCCAGATCCAATGGGCTTTGCGCCATACCCGAATCCAACTGAAGGAGATACCAACTTGAATGGCGAAGGCTGGGATCATCACCTTCCCATCGACATCGAAGTGCGCGACGTTTCAGGACGTTTGATTCAAAAGCGTTCCTTTGTGCCCAACAACGATCCCGCTCAATGGATTTTGAGCACATCGTCTTTTGAAGCCGGGATTTACCAAGTCATCGGCACCCAATCCTCCCACAGCGCGCACACCACGATCATTGTGCGTTGAATAGGATTTGATTCCTCGAGGAGTCAATAGAGAACAAAATGGATCGGTCCCTTGGGTGGAAGCACTCAAAGGGGCCGATTGATTTTTTCAGCTACCTGGTAATCGTGGCGCTTGGCGTCGTTCCGGGAAGTCATTTCAGCAAGAAAACCTGCGAGAAAAAACTGAAGACCGAAAACCATACCCGTTAGCGCAATGTAAAACGCTGAAATTTCTGTGATGTTTTTGGAAGGATTGCCTTCGATGATCGACCACCACTTTCCCAAGGCTATGTAAGAAAAACCAAGAAAACTTGCCGTGAACATGAGCGCCCCCAACGCTCCAAAAAAGTGCATCGGCTTGCGCGAAAAACGCGACATGAAACCGATGGTCATCAAATCAAGGAAGCCATTCATAAAACGCTCCAAACCAAATTTGGACGAACCGTACTTCCGCGCTTGGTGCATAACCTCCTGCTCACCGATCCGATCAAATCCCGCACTTTTCGCCAGAATGGGTATGTAACGATGCATCTCCCCTTGGACTTCGATTGCTTTCACTACCTCAAGTCGGTACGCCTTCAGTCCACAGTTAAAATCATGAAGTTGGATACCGCTGACCCAGCGAGTTGCTGCATTGTACAATTTTGTTGGAATCGTTTTGCTCAACGGGTCATGCCGCTTTTTCTTCCATCCGCTGACGAGGTCCAAGCCGTCCTCCAAAATCTTTCGCTCCATCTCCAGAATTTCTTCCGGAGAATCCTGCAAATCGGCATCCATGGTCACCACCACTCGCCCTTGAGCCGCCTGAAATCCCAATTGCAACCCTGCGCTTTTCCCGTAATTCCGGGCCATGCGGATTCCGACTACGCGAGATGCATCGGCTTGTGCCAGTTCTTGGACGATATTCCATGAACCGTCCCGGCTGCCATCGTCCACAAAAATCACTTCATAAGAACGACCTGCTAAAACACGATCTATCCAAGCCTTCAGCTCAGGAAGACTTTCTTCTTCATTGAATAACGGAATGACAATGGACAGCTCTTTCATCGGGCACAGTTTTCTGCACACGTCCTTACGCATGCCACCTTCAAATTGTTTCGGCAATCGATCTGAAAATTCACGTTAAAAAGCCTTCGGATCCTTGCGTTTCGTGACAGCAGCCACAATCAAGGCAATCAGCGACCACCACAGCAAACCCAACACCCAGCTGAGCACTTGACCTCCAGGTTTCAGCGCCCAAGCCATGTCTTCCATTGTTTTCTCCATCTGCTCTTCAGGAATGAGCGCTCCGATTCCAGAAGACTCCAGCTCATCCATGGTATGGCTGAGCATCTTTGATCCAAGCTCAGGATCAATGACGCTGCCGAGTACGATGTCCATAACGAGCACGATTCCAGTCGTTACAGCAGCAGCAACCAACGCCGCAACGAACGCCTCTCCAAATGTCAACCAACCGCCGGCCTCTTTTCGGGTGAGATTGCATGCGAGCATCATGCCCGCGACCACCAAAATCAACTGCCCAAACCCCACCCACTGACTCATCAACGCAGAAATACCCATGAGGTATGCTACCCCTTTGATAACCACAACAATAACGCCTGCGGCGGCCCCCTGTTGCAATGCTAGCTTCGGCAAATTCATGGCTGCAAGGTAGTGCAACCGTGAAATTGATGGTATCTTTGCACGGGGCAAGTCTCCTACGACCAGCTCCCATCGACTCCCCCAGGGCCGGAAGGCAGCAAGGGTAGATGGTTGTAGCGGTGCGATAGGAATCGCTTGCCCTTTTTTTCTTTTCATCAAGAAAACCCCAGCATTGGAAATGCCCACAACTCGCCCCATTGAAAAGATCCTCGTCGCCAATCGCGGTGAGATCGCGTTGCGGGTCATGCGAACGGCAAAAGAAATGGGCATCAAAACCGTGGCGGTGTATTCCGATGCCGATCGAGACGCGCGGTTTGCCCGATTTGCGGATGAAGCGGTCCACATAGGCCCCTCTCCATCTTCGCAGAGTTATTTGGTCGTAGACAAAATCTTGCAAGCTGCTGCCCGGACCGGCGCAGACGCCATCCATCCAGGCTACGGATTCCTTTCTGAAAATGCGGCATTCGCGCAGGCCGCTGAAGCTGCCGGAATTCGTTTCATCGGCCCGAAGCCGCACGCCATTGAAACCATGGGATCGAAATTGGCCGCCAAGGAAACGGTCAAGCCATTCGACGTGCCTTTGGTCCCCGGAACGGATCACCCCATCGAATCGGTCGAGGCCGCTCGCGAAGTGGCCGAAAAAATCGGGTTCCCTCTGCTGATCAAGGCCAGCGCTGGTGGCGGTGGAAAAGGGATGCGGATTGTGCGTGCCATGGACGAATTGGAAAACAGTTTCGAACGGGCGGTATCCGAGGCTGTGAATGCCTTCGGTGATGGCGCCGTGTTCATCGAACGATTTGTTACATCCCCTCGTCACATTGAGATCCAAATCTTGGCAGATGAGCATGGCAATGTCGTCCATTTATTCGAGCGCGAATGCAGCATTCAGCGCCGTCACCAAAAAGTTGTCGAAGAAGCCCCATCCGCTGTCCTCACCCCAGAGCTCCGACATGCCATGGGGCAAAGTGCAATTGAGGTAGCGAAAAGCTGTCAATACGTTGGCGCAGGAACGGTTGAGTTCCTGTTGGACGATCAAAACCGGTATTACTTCCTCGAGATGAATACCCGGTTGCAGGTCGAGCACCCCGTCACGGAATGCATCACAAACGTTGACCTGGTCCGAGAGCAAATTCGCATTGCCGAGGGGCACCCACTTTCCTTCAGCCAAGAAGACCTTAGCATTCGAGGACATGCTATCGAAATTCGGGTTTATGCAGAGAATGCCCGCGAAGGCTTTCTTCCCGATACCGGCACCCTCCATCGCTACCAACCACCGACCGGTCCTGGCGTGCGTGTTGATGACGGTGTAGAACAGGGACAGGAAATTCCCATTCATTACGATCCGATGTTGGCCAAGTTGGTCGTTTTCGCCCAAGACCGCGAGTCAGCCATTGACCGGTGCATTCAAGCGATCGACGCCTACGAAATCGCTGGAGTCTCCACGACGCTCGATTTTGGCCGATTCGCAATCGACCATCCGGCCTTCCGCTCTGGAAAATTCGACACGCACTTTGTGGAAGAGCATTTCAAGCCTGAATTCCTGAATCGCTCAGCCGACCTTACGGCCGAGGAACTTGCGGAACTCGCGGTTGCCCTGGTTCAACGAACTAAGCGCTCCGCTGCTCCATCAGCTCAGTATTCCGACCAACATCCCGCCCGTGGACTGTGGCGCAAACGGGCCAAGCTTTAGCTGCGAAACCACTGCTCATCCAACGCCTGTAGCCCCGCAGAAGCGGTCATGGAAAGCAGAAGCGCTCCGGGCACTCCCAAATTTTGCGCATTGGGATCAATCAAAATAACCGGCACACCCGAACCCGCCTCAAAAGCGAGTTGAGCCGCGGGATATACTTGCAAAGAACTGCCGATGACAATGACGCAATCTGCTTGTTCCACCAGGGGAAAAGCATGCGTCATGGATG